>ERZ839767.5136-NODE-5136-length-12159-cov-2.897389_pt1 | contig 12159 bp, 9 predicted proteins | sample MGYA00519879_ERZ839767 | MGnify/ENA primary metagenome ERZ839767 (study PRJEB31850, sample SAMEA3708852) | human gut metagenome | biome: human gut; feature: human-associated habitat; material: faeces | place: China | collected 2014 ...
CTCTTAACGCACTGGTAGCCCATGTTGTACGGATCCTGTGCAACGGTGCAGGAGATTTCGCCGTCAACAACTGCCTGTACGCCGGAGGAGATGCCGTCGAAGCCGCATACGATAATGCCGTCGCCGTCACGGCCTGCCTGCTTGATGGCACGGGATGCGCCGAGCGCAACATCGTCTGCGCAGCATACGATCGCATCGATGTCCGCGAAGGACTGGAGAACGCCATCGGTTACGGTAACAGCCTTGTCGCCTACGCCGTCGGTGTACTGCGTGGAGATAATCTCGCAGCCGCCTTCTTCAAGTGCCTTCTTGTAACCGGCTACACGAGCCTCAGAGGTGGACTCGCCCTGGATATTCGCCAGAATAACAACCTTGCCGCCCTTACCGATCTTCTCGGCTACATACTTGCCGCCCTCGTAAGCAGCGTCCTCGTGCGCCGTGCCGATAAAGGTTTCCGCCTGATCAAAATTGGTGTCGATCGCCAGAACCGGAATCTTCAGTGCATTTGCGATCTGGTCTGCCTGCAGCGGTGCAATAGCGATCGCCTCGCACATATCTGCGTTTACAATGGTCTCTACCATGTTCAGCTGACCGTCGAAGTCGGTATCGCTGTTTGCGCCGCGTACGTCAACTTCTACGTTTCCGAGATCCTTTTCCGCCTGCTCGATGCCTGCGATAACGTAGCTCCAGTATTCGGAAGAGGTGGTCTTGAGCACTACGCTCAGCTTATGGGTGTCGCCGCTGCTGCTTGCCTGGGAATCGCCGGAGTCATTGCCGGATGCGCTGCTGCCGCCGCATGCACTCATGGAAACTGCCATCAGTCCTGCCAGCAGCATCGCTGCGGAACGCTTAAAAAGGTTGCTTCTCTTCATCTTTCTTTCCTCCTGTTAGACAAGTTGTCTATTGGAATCATATTACCGGGTAATATGACCTTCTTTATATCAACAGGGGCGGTTTCACACCTATTCCCGCCCCTGCTGTATACCATTCGCGGGGAATTATGCCTCTACCTTTTCCCACTGACCGGTGGTCTGTGCCTTGATCAGTGCGTCGGAGATCTTGCATGCCTCGTAGCCGTCCTCAGCACCCGGGCCCGGAACGTCGGTCTTGCCCTGCAGGTAATCTACCCAGTGCTGCAGTTCTTCCTGATAAGCAACTACGAAACGGTTGGTCCAGTCCTCCGGGATGGCCTGACCACACTGCAGGTAAGAACGGACGATCGGCTCTGCCGCTACCGGCAGACGGATGGTGCCCTTCTCGCAGACCAGCTCGCACAGGATCTCATAGCCGTAGTAGCTGTTGCCGGAAACCTCAACGTCGATCAGTACGCCGGAGTCAGACTGCATAAGTACCAGCTGCGGGTCCTGGCAGGTGCCTTCTGCAAAGCAGGTAGCACGCGGGAAACGAACAGCGACTTCGTTCAGGTTCTCACCCAGCAGCCAGCGGCAGATGTCGATCTCGTGGATGGCAATGTTGGTAATGTGCTGCTCGGTGGTGTGGTTCTTCGGATGGCTGCGGGTACGGCTGATGCAGTGCGCCATCAGCGGAGCACCCAGCTCGCCAGAGTCGAGGATCTTCTTCATCTTGATGTAGTCCGGGTCAAAGCGGCGCATGAAGCCGATCTGCAGCAGACGCTTGCCGGAAGCCTTCTCCGCCTCTACAACCTTCTTTGCGTCCTCAAGGGTTGTAGCCAGCGGCTTCTCGCAGAATACCGGCTTGCCGGCTTCGATGCACTTTACAGCCAGATCAGCGTGGGTGCCGTCCCAGGATGCGATAACAACAGCATCGATCTCGGGAGAAGCGATCAGCTCCTCTGCGCTTGCCATTACCTTTGCGCCGTAGGTCTTAGCGACCTCCTCGGCACGCTCGGTGTTCAGATCGTAAACAGCAGCCAAACGAGCGCCGTCTACATAGGTTGCAATGTTCTGAGAATGGGTGTGGCCAATGTTGCCGCCTGCGCCCAGTACGCCAATAGCGAGTTCCTTCTTGCTCATGATGTGAATCTCCTTTTTTCCTTTATCTAAAAAGCGGTTGTAATTTACTTCTTCTTACCGTCCAGATATGCCTGATGCAGCTGCAGACAGAACTTGAGGCTCATCGTGCCGTCGTGTGCGGTGGTCTCCGGCTTGCGGCCGGTGCGTACACAGTCAACGAAGTCGTCGATCTCAGCCTGGAACGCTTCGCCCCAGCGAGCAAGGAAGCTCTCCTGGCACTCCTCTACAAAGCCGTTCTCGGTAAACTGCGAGAGGTAATTCTTGCGCGGTACCGAGTTGACACGCAGCGTGCCCTTGGTGCCGACGATTTCGCTCTCAACATGGCTGCAGGTTGCGGTGCGGCCTACCTGAATGTAAGCGGTGGTGTTGTTATCGAACTTGGTCAGCGAGAAACCGTTGTCGTAGTCGTTGTAATCTGCCAGACCGGTGCAGACATAAGCATCGCCGGTTGCAAAGGAATCGACCGGATCGCCCTCGAGGAACCAACGTGCAAGGTCGGTGTCGTGGCTGCCCATCTCGATAAACCACGGAACGTAAATGCCCTTCTTGACGCCTTCCAGATGTGCCTCGAGCACGCTGGACGGGTCGAGCGATACGCCTTTGAACAGGATCGGCTTGCCGATCGCGCCGGCGCGGATCTTCTCCTTCGCCTCTGCGTAGGACGGGTCGAAGCGGCGCATGAAGCCGACCGTAAAGCACTTGCTGCCGTTCTCGGCTACGGCCTTCTCAATCTCCTCACAGTCCTCAAGGGTCTTAGCCAGCGGCTTCTCGCAGAAGATATGCTTCTTGGCCTTGCAGGCTGCCAGACACGGTGCCTTGTGAGCATCTGCGCCGGTTGCAACAACGATTGCGTCAACCTCGGGATTGTTTACCAGCTCGTCTACATTGGTGTAGCCATACGGTACGCCGAATTCCTCCTGAAACGCCTTGACCTTGCTCTCGGTGCGGGCGCAAACCGCTACAACCTCTGCGTGAGGATTACGCTGCAGGCTGGTGGCGTGCATTCTGCCCATCATACCGATGCCAACGATACCGAAACGAATCTTCTCCATTTGTAATCCTCCTTATCAGATACCTGCGGTTTTCTTGATATACTCGCGTGCCATCTTGGCATACTCGAGCGGATTTGCCTTTGCCGGGTCCTGCTCGGCCTCTACGATGAACCAGCCCTCGTAATGTGCGTCATGCAGAGCCTTGAATACGCCCGGATAGTCGACGCAGCCGTCACCCGGAATGGTGAAGCAGCCTTCCAGAACCGCCTTGCGGAACTTGAAGCCCTCGGCATATGCCTTTTCCATCATGTCCGGACGGATATCCTTGAGGTGAACGTGACCGATACGAGGACCGAATTCCTTGGCTGCCTTTACGGCGTCCTCCCCCGAGAAAGTGAAGTGGCCAGTATCAAAGCAGAGGTAAACGTAGCGCGGATCGGTGTTGTCCATCAGGCGCTTGGTTTCCTCGAAGGTCTGAACGACCGTCGCCATATGGTGATGGAAGCACAGCTTGAAGCCGCGGTCAGCAGCGATCTTGCCGAGCTTGTTCAGGCCGTCGCACAGCTTGTCCCACTCTTCATCGGTGGCAACCGGCTTGTTGCTGCCGAACATCGAGCACTCCTCTGCGAACAGGCAACGGGTCAGCTCGCATACGTTGATGCGGCTTGCACCGACAGCCTCGAGGAAGTCCAGCTGCTCGATAAATGCCTTTTCGTTCTCCTCGTAGGGGGTCGAGCACAGGAAGCTCGAGAACCACTGGGATGCAATCTTGATGCCGCGCAGGTCGAGTGCCTTGTTCAGTACGGCCGGGTCGGTCGGGAACTTGCCGCCAACCTCGGTGCCCTGAAAGCCGGCAAGCGCTGCTTCGGAAACCATCTGCTCGAAGGTCAGCTCGCCGCCGAGCTGCGGCATATCGTCATTCGTCCAGCCAATCGGCGCGATGCCGAGTTTTACGTTATTGAACATGATTTGCTACCTCCCTCAGCATTTTTCCCAGGTGCCCGACTTAACAGACTTGAGAACTGCGTTGATAATACCGTCAACCTTGGCGCCCATCTCGAAGTCGCAGATGTACTCGCCGCCGTGCATTGCCTGCATGAGTGCGTGAGCCTGCAAGGTCTTCATATCGTCGAATGCGATTGCGATGCCGCCTGCCGGCTGGAAGTACTTGAAGCCCTTGTGCTGCGGGTTGAGCAGTACGGTGCGGAAGCCGCAGTCACGGCCGTTGTCCTTGTCCGCATCAGCCTTGAAGTAGACCTGAACCTCGCACATACGCTCCAGATCGTATACTACAGAACCCTCGGTGCCCTGAATCTCGTAGTAGAAGTAGTTCTTGCGGCCGGTTGCCACACGGGAGGACGAGAAGTCACCGATTGCACCGTTCTTGTACTTGACGAGGAAGGTGATGAGGTCGTCGTTCTCAACCTTGCCCATCTCAGTGCTGCCTGCCTTGACCGGACGCTCCGGAATAACGATGGACTGTACGCCCAGAACCTCGCTCATGTCGCCCATGATCATCTGGGAAACGCTCAGCAGGTGGCTGCACAGGTCGCCGAGTGCGCCCGAGCCTGCCAGCTTGTTGATGTGACGCCATGCAATCGGAATGGACGGATCGAGCAGCATATCCTGATCGTAAGTAGCGTGAACACGCATGATCTTGCCCAGCTTGCCGGACTTGACGAGCTCTGCAACGTACTGGTTTGCCGGGTTCATGATGTTGGAGAAACCGCAGTAGTTGACTACGCCCTTTTCCTTAGCCAGATCAGCCAGTTCGCGGGACTGCTCAGCAGACAGAGACAGCGGCTTCTCGCAGAAAACATGCTTGCCGTGCTCCAGAGCAGCCTTTGCCATCTCGTAGTGCATGCAGTTCGGGGTCGCAACGTCAACCAGGTCGATTTCGGGATCGGTAACAACGTCCATCCAGTTGGTGGTATAGCGGTTGTAACCCATGTTCTTTGCGAACTTTGCTACTGCGTCCTCGCTGACGTCGCTTACCAGCTCAAATACCGGCATATCATCGCCGAAGATCATGCGTGCGTTGTGGAATGCGGTGGTGTGGGCCTTGCCCATCCAGCCGGCGCCGATCAGACCGATTTTAATTTCCTTGCTCATAAGTTTTTCCTCCTCAAAAAATTGCAATACCTTTCTTGGATTTTATCGAAAACGCCTTGTGCGTTTCTTACAATGTGAATAGATGAATGGTTTCCGGGGTCCGGCTCATTATCGAGCCAGACCGATCGGAGAGAACAGCGCGTAGACGCAAAGCATCAGGATGAAGCAGGTCAGCGCGGCGGGTTTTACATACTTCCACGGGGTCAGGTCAACAGCCTTGGAATCCTCGAGGATGAAGTCGGTAGCACGGGGCTTGAGCTTGCCGATGAGCAGCATCAGTGCCAGATCTACCGGGAACAGTACCGAAAGAACATACAGGTAATGCACATTCAGCGGCAGGAACTTGGAGATCGAGTACAGGATAACGTGTACGACCAGCGTGATCTTCGGTGCGCAGGCCGGAACGCGCTTGGTGTAGAAGCCTACCAGCACGATCGCGAGGATCGGCATGGAGTAGAAGCCGAAGCACTCCTGCAGGAAGTCATACAGACCGGACGGTGCATTGCTGACGAACGGCGCTACGCAGATGGATACGATCGCAAGGCCGGTACCAACACGCTTGCCTACTCTTACCAGATGAGAGTCGCTTGCGGTCTGGTTGAACAGCGGACGGTGGAAGTCCAGCGTGTAAAGCGTTACACAGCTGTTCAGTGCCGAGTTAAAGGACGACAGGATCGCACCGAACAGAACCGCTGCAATGATGCCGAGCAGCCAGTTCGGAACAACCGTGGTGATCAGAGACGGGTATGCCAGGTCGCTGTTTGCCAGGCCGTCTCCGAAGAAGCGGTAAGCCAGCAGACCGCAGATGGTGATGAAGAACGGATCCAGCAGCTTGAGGAATGCGGTGAATACAGCACCTCGCTGTGCCTGTGCCAGATTCTTGGCAGCCAGCGTGCGCTGGATGATGGACTGGTTGGTGCACCAGTAGAACAGGTTGTTGAACAGCATGCCGAGGAACAGAACCGGCCACGGAATCATCGGAGGCAGGGCGTTCGCCGGATTGACCGCGTTGAACTTTTCCGCCGGAACATTGGTGATGAAGTCCTGAATGCCGGCAAGGAAGCTGCCGTTGCCGAGGATGCAGATGGACAGGATTGGGATCAGCAGACCGCCGATCAGCAGACCCACGCCGTTTACGGTGTCGGATACCGCAACTGCCTTCAGGCCGCCGAAGATTGCGTAGATGGAACCGATAACGCCGATTGCAACACACAGAATCGCAATACTCTGATAAGTGGTGATGCCGAACAGCTGATCCAGATGGAAAATCTGGTTGAAGGCCAGCGCACCGGAGTACAGTACGGTCGGCAGGTAAGTAAGCATGTAGCCGAGCAGGAACAGGAACGAGATGATCTGCTTGGTGGTGCGGTCAAATCGAACCTCCAGAAATTCCGGAATGGTGGTGATGCCGGCTTTCAGATACTTCGGCAGGAAGATCAGTGCCAGTGCCAGCAGTGCGATACTTGCGTTTACCGACCAGCTCATGGCGCCCATGTTGGTCGAGTAGCTTTGTCCGGCCTGTCCGACCAGCTGTTCGGTGGACAGGTTGGTCATTTCCAGTGAACCGGCGATGACCAGACCGGTCAAGCCGCGTCCTGCAAGGAAGTAGCCTTCCTTGGTGGACAGGTTCTCCTCCTTGGTCTTGTACCATGAGATCAAGGCTACAAGACCGGTGAAAGCAATGAATGTCAAAATGATAATCAAATGTTTCAACCCCTCTTTCGAATAAGAAAATTCTATTATATTGTAGAATTCCCTATTCTTGTTTTTCTTTTCTCTTTGATTTCTTTAACTCAAAAGAAACTATTTTTTGTGTTTTTGTTCGTTTCCCTTTCGTTGTACCTATCATATATCAAATTCTCACATTCATCACTACACAGGATAATAATAAAATATCAAAATTTTATACTTTTTATCAGTATTATTTTTTGATATAATTGTATAAGAAAAGCGAATGACAGCATTTCCATACCATGATATGGTACAAAAAAGGAGTTGACACCAATTATGCTTAACGATATGGGTATTCTGGCAGATTCTGTCCGCTATTACCACGATGCAGATGCCTTCACCGCGACTAACCTGTACCATGTTCCGCACGCAGGCAGCTACCATTGCGACGAAACATACGGTATGCAGCGTAATTATCTGGATATCTGCCAGATGCTTATTGTAGATGAAGGCGAACTGTCGGTCACCTACCGCGGTGAAACACGCACCGCCGGTCCCGGCAGCCTGATCCTGCTTGACTGCAGAGAGCCGCACAGCTATCACGCCCTCACACCGATTCGCATGCGCTGGTTCCACTTTGCAGGCAACGGCAGCACGGCCTATACACATCTTATCCTCAATACGCACGGGTTCATCCTGCCCACCGGAAGCAATGCCGAGATTGAGGAATGTGTCCGCCGCATCATGGTCTCGGTGCACCAGAACCAGCCCAATCCTCATATTATTTCCCTGACGATCAACAAGCTGCTCGTTCTGCTCGTGCTCGTGCTCGGGGAAAAGAAAAAAAGCGATCTCGAGATCGCCATTCAGGACTCAGCCGACTATATGACGTACAATTTTGCGGACAAATCGCTCTCCATCGAACACCTGTCCCAGCGTGCTGCGCTCAGCACCTGCTACTATATGCGTAAGTTTAAGGAATACCAGTCGGCAACACCGCATCAGTTTTTGCAGACTGTGCGTCTGAGCGCCGCAAAGCAGCAGCTGCTCACCACCTCGCAGAGTATTGAGACCATCGCAGATAACTGCGGTTTCTCCAGTGCTTCGCACTTTATTATGGCCTTCCGTAAGAGCACCGGCATTACCCCGCATCAGTACCGCACCCAGTGGAAATAAAAAGCACACTCTCCGTACTGCGTCCACAGGATGAAACGGTCGCGTGTACAGACAGGCAAGCGCAGCGCAGCTGTGCTATCCGAACGGTGATATTCATCAGATTGCTGCGCGAAATGTCGTTTTTATGACACGAATCGTATAACAGACCAATCGCGTGCTTATACAGATTATGGTATAACAATCAAAAATCAGGTACATATACGGTGTCTGAGAGATAGGCAAACCCATCGAAAGATGGGGGACGCAAAGCCGGAAGGGTCTAAGGCGGCGAACGCCGCAATGACAGCCGGTTGTAAGCATCAGCGAAGACGCTGTTAACCTCTTCTGCGCTTTATTTGGCAGAAGGAGGTGTACGCCGTCAAAAGAATATGGCAAGCCGATTCGCGGTGCAATACACTGCTCGCAGAGCAGGTAAAACTCTGCCCTTTTGTGCTGTTCCAACAAAGATATAAAAACGCTTTCAAGTCATGAGTAGCCATGTCTTGAAAGCGTTTTTTTATTTAAATTTGAAGCCGTTAAAGCAGATAAAATACGGAGGGAAAGTTATGAAAAACGATTGTTATCGGCAATAGTATCATTGTGTTTGTTGCTGACAATGGCGCCGACTGTGGCGTTTGCGGCAGTTGCGGAGCTTGAGCGTGAGTATATCTTGCAGCGTCAGCGAGAGGGCATCGCGATTGCCAAGACGAAGGGCAAATACACCGGCCGCAAACCGCGACCCTTGCCAGACAATTTCGAGCGGGTGGTCGCTCGCTAGCGTGCCGGGGAAATCACCGCCGCAGAAGCCATGCGGCAGACCGGGCTTAAACCTAACGCCCGGAGATATGAATTTAGACCCATACATTTTTCGGCGCGCTGAGCGTTGTGTTTTGTACTGATTTCCGTGAAATACATAACATTCTACAATATATCTTCACCGCATCAGATATCTGGGGCGGTGATTTTTTTGTAAAATCCCACTTATCTATTTGAACCTTTTTACACTTTCGATCATTTATAATACGATATTTAGGTCTAAACTACTCTATTAAGGCATTTGAGAAGAAAATCTATTAAATCGAAAAATGCAATTTATTTTCGAGAAATATTCACTATTTGACATTATCTTTTTACATTTCGATAACATATAGATAATCTTAGTACGTTGGAGGTTATCTCTATGGATATGAAAAGACACTTGAAATCTGCACTGAAGCAACTCGGTTTCGACAAGCCTCGCAAGGCACAGATTATCCCGATGAATACGCTCGATGCCGGACAGGGCGCGATTGTGATTGCTGCTACCGGCAGTGGCAAGCAGGTCATCTATGAAACGGTTGGACTGGCTCATTCCGACAAGCTGACTATCGTTATCGAGCCTTTGCTTGCTCTGATCTACAATCAGGTGCAGACGTTACAGGAGCATGGCGTTTCTGCCGATTATATCGATATGACCCGCTCTAAAGAGGAGATAGATAAGATATTGCACAAGGCTTGTAAGGGAAAATTGAACTTTCTCTATGTCACTCCCGAACGGCTGCAAAACCATGCGTTTATCGAAGCTATGCAGCATTCGGATATCTTTATGGTCGTAATAGACGAATGTCACTCCATTACGGAATGGGGTTATACGTTTCGTGACGCTTATCTGCATATCGGCGATTTTATCAACAAGCTGAAACGCAAGCCGGTTATCTGTGCCTGCTCTGCGACAATATCTGCTGACTCTTTGAATATCATCCATGATAGTCTGCATATGGACAAGCCTGCTGTGCTCCGCAGTGATTTACGGCGTGATAATCTTATTCTTCTCAAGAAGGATGTTACTTGTCAGAAGAAAACGTTGGAGGAACGGCTGGAATTCCGTATCAAGAAGCTCTGCAAGACGATTAACAAATACCATAAAGATGGTTCGGTGCTTATCTTTGCGCAGACTACGACTTATGTCGATGCGCTGTACAATATTTTAGAAGAAAAATATCCCGATGACGTGACACGCTATCACTCACGAATCAAGCCGGAACGCCGCAAGAAACAACTGCTGTTCGACTTCCTACAAGGCAAAGGAAAGATTATGATTGTGACTTCTGCATTCAGTATGGGTATTGATGTTCCCGATATTGAACTTGTCGTGCACTTCAATGCACCGATCAGCATGACGGATTACATCCAGCAGATTGGCCGAGCGGGACGTGATGGACGCAAGGCACACTGCGTTCTTTTCTACGATCAGAACGGCGATGATGACGCCATCTCAAATAGCTTTATCAAGAAGGCGAAAAAGCAGTCACCTAAAGCCGCTAAAACCATAAAGGCCAGACTGAGCCAAGTGCGCGATTTTATCAATAGCAATAATTGTATGGTATGCGATATTCTCGAATACCAAGGGCAGCATGAGGTGAAAACCTGTAAGCGCTGCACGGTATGCGCACAGAAACGGAGGAATAGCAAATGATTACGAACAAGTACGGTATCCACACCTTTTCGTTGAAATTACAATGCAAATATTCCAAAATACAGAACATTATTGAACAAAATGAGTGCATTCGTACCAACAAAGGGAAATTAGGTCTTTCGTCGTATTACCAGATGCCACAGTTCAAGGACATTGGTATTGAGATACAGCTTGGTCAGTCTGTTGCGCATCCATGCTGGCTGGTACTGATTGTTAACCCGTCTTCCCTGCTCGCCGGTACATATAAACCGACCGCATTATTTCAAGCTGACGAAAAGTCTGTACAGCAGATAAAGCACCGCCTGCGGAATATCCTTGATAAAATCGGCATTGACCGGCGGCTCAAGGAGTTTAAGTTGTCGCGGTATGATTTGACCCGCAATCTGTATTATGAACGCAAGGCGGATGTTCAAGATCGTTTGGATATTTTCAAGAAATCCTTTCCTATCCCCCATTACAACGCGGTTAAGTTCGGTAAATATTCGAATTCCGATGAAAAATTCAAGGGAGCCAATAAGCATTCATGGACAATCGAGAATAAGTCTAAAAGCTGCGCATTCTCGGTTTATGATAAATCGTATGAACTCGAAAAACGGCATGATATCAAGATTGACGAGCATATTCTTCGACTGGAATTGCGGTTTGGACGATCGAAAATCACTAAACTGATCACGTCTAAAGACTGGGAAAGTCAGCTTGTCGAGCTTGGCTCTCAGGTTGAAAATCAGCAGCATAAGTTTCTCCACCGGCTGCATATGACGCACTTTGACCCGATTTCGCTTCCCGCACTGCTGGATCGTATCAACGCTTCCAAGTACCGCGAAAAGACGAAGAGAAAGCTGCGTCGTATCGCGAAAAAAGCGAACGGCTGCGTTTCGCTCGCAGCCGTCCAGAAAGATTGCAGGATTAAGAAATCTGATTTTATAAAACTGTTGGGAAAGTTTGAGGAGATGGGGGTGGGGTGTATCTCATCCAAGTTGTAAGCAGGCATTTTACTTCATTAGCTCATTAAATCATCTCTGTACTAATCTCACTCTTCCACTCACCGAACTTCCATTTTTTGTTTTCGATTTTAGATAAATCATGCGAAAGCAATCGTCTTTGGGTTAGTAATTTTGAAATAGATCGTTCCACAATATAAGATATCGCGCCGACTGCCGACTATATAGGCGTAACAAACGACCGCCGGTCATCCTCTGCGCTGTTATTATATCTCTTTATAAGTTCCTAACCCCAGCAAAAAGCTTAGATTTCAATACAATAGGCTTAGGCCAGCAGAGCTGAAGCCAAAAGATTAGTGCCCACAGCCTGTACTACACATAGAATACCGTTGGCGACAGTGGCAGTAACTTTTATCATTTTAGCTTTCATAGACTTTTCCTCCTGATATTTCATAGCAAGATTGCTTAGATATCCCTGTAACGGGCAAAACAGAACACAGCCTATAGCCACTAAAACTATAGCAAACAAACTCAGCGACCCCAGTTCAGCTGGACTAAACCTATTCTATTGTTCTCGGTTTTTGTTGATTCTTCTTTAGGAATCTCCTTCTTTGCCAGCCGATTGGCGAACCAGTTGATTGGGCGAAAAATTGCTGCCTTCCAAGGTGATTCGGCCATCTTTCCCCATTGTCTTTATCGCTCTCCGAATTCGATAACTCGGATATCCTTTTTGCAGCATCTGCTCGCGAAGAGACTTGCGAGTCATCCCCTCCGGATAGTTTCCTAAAATCTCAAGAATTGTTTTTGTGCATGTCGGTAGTTTTACATACGGACATTCC
>ERZ839767.5138-NODE-5138-length-12151-cov-5.159970_pt1 | contig 12151 bp, 10 predicted proteins | sample MGYA00519879_ERZ839767 | MGnify/ENA primary metagenome ERZ839767 (study PRJEB31850, sample SAMEA3708852) | human gut metagenome | biome: human gut; feature: human-associated habitat; material: faeces | place: China | collected 2014 ...
GTCCTTACACATGGTAAGGTTAACCCGCTGATTGGTTCCGCTGGTGTATCCGCGGTTCCTATGGCAGCCCGTGTATCCCAGAAGGTTGGTGCTGAGGCAGATCCTACAAACTTCCTTCTGATGCATGCAATGGGACCGAACGTTGCCGGAGTTATCGGTACTGCAGTAGCAGCCGGAACATTTATGGCTATTTTCGGCGTTAAGTAAATTAGGAGGATAAATAAATGGCAGAAATTGAAAAAAAACCAGTTAAAATAGTAGAAACTATTCTGCGTGATGCACATCAGTCTCTGATTGCTACCAGAATGACAACAGAGCAGATGATGCCAATCGTTGAGAAGATGGACAAGGTTGGATATCATGCTGTAGAGTGCTGGGGTGGAGCAACATTCGATGCTTCCCTCCGTTTCCTGAAAGAAGATCCATGGGAGAGACTTAGAAAGTTCCGTGATGGATTCAAGAATACAAAACTTCAGATGCTGTTCCGTGGACAGAATATCCTTGGATATCGTCCATATGCAGATGATGTAGTAGAATATTTTGTACAGAAATCCGCAGCTAACGGTATCGATATCATCCGTATCTTTGACTGTATGAATGACCTTCGTAACCTTCAGACAGCTGTAAAAGCAGCAAACAAGGAGAAAGCACATGCACAGGTTGCAATGGCTTACACACTTGGTGATGCTTACACACTTGATTACTGGACAGATCTTGCAAAACGTATCGAGGATATGGGTGCAGATTCTATCTGTATCAAAGATATGGCAGGTCTTCTTGTTCCGTACAAGGCTACGGAGCTTGTTCAGGCCCTGAAAGAGACTGTAAAGATCCCAATCGATCTTCATTCTCACTATACATCCGGTGTTGCTTCCATGACATACATGAAAGCAGTAGAGGCTGGCGTTGATATCATCGACACAGCTATGTCTCCATTTGCTCTTGGAACATCCCAGCCGGCAACAGAGGTTATGGTTGAGACATTCAAGGGAACACCATATGATACAGGATTTGATCAGCAGCTCCTTGCTGAGATTGCTGACTACTTCCGTCCGATGCGTGATGAGGCTCTTGATACAGGCCTTCTGAATCCGAAGAACCTTGGTGTTAACATCAAGACTCTTCTGTATCAGGTACCAGGCGGAATGCTTTCTAACCTGACATCTCAGTTAAAAGAGCAGGGTGCTGAAGACAAGTTCTACGATGTACTTGAAGAAGTTCCAAGAGTACGTAAAGATCTTGGAGAACCACCGCTTGTAACACCTTCCTCACAGATTGTTGGTACACAGGCTGTATTCAATGTATTGATGGGAGAACGTTACAAAGTAGCAACAAAAGAGACAAAAGACCTCTTAAGCGGAAAATACGGACAGACAGTAAAACCTATGAATCCGGACGTGATCAAGAAAGTACTTGGCGATGATCCTGAGATCATCACATGCCGTCCGGCAGATCTGATTCCGGATGAATTAGACACACTCCGCAAAGAATGCGAACAGTGGATCCAGCAGGATGAAGATGTACTGTCTTACGCACTGTTCCCACAGGTTGCTGTAGACTTCTTCAAGTATAGAGAAGCACAGCAGACAAAGGTGGATGCGACAGTAGCGGATACGGAAAACGGTAGTTATCCTGTATAGGTTTTTGGGGACGTCAAGTGTAGAAGTTCCTGGTCCAATGCGACTTCGGGTGCTTGCAATCCGTAGGCGGAAAATGAGACCATAAAATAAGAACCGGATACATTCGGACGGAAAATCCTGATGATTTTCCGCCTCAGGTATTCTTTTGGGATGTGCTTGTAGCACATCCCAAATCTTATTTTACGGTCTCATTTTCTACCAACGCCTTGCAAAGCACCCTGCGAATGCATTGGACCAGGCACTTCTACACTTGACTGTTCGCGAAAATATACGAGGATAGCGGAGAGTGTGGCTTCTCAGGAAGTAGTGGGAAAAGCGGGATGAAAGACGTTTTCCGGCGGAGCCGCAATAGCTTGGTGGTAACAGTAAAGCCGCTTCCGGTTGTCGGAGTGTATGGCTGAGGGAGATGTGGAGGTTTGGGTGGATGGGCGCTTATGGACGGTAAGAAGATGTAACAAAGAAAGCTTGGGTAAAATCAGGCACCGAATACATTCGGCGAGAAATCTGATGATTTCTCACCTCAGGTATTCTTTCGCTCTGTGCCTGTAGCACAGAGCAAATCCTGATTTTACCCAAACTTTCTTTTAACATCTTCTACTCCCGCCAACGGATGCCCATCCACCCAAACCTCCACATCTCCCGTCCCCACACACCCTGACACCGACATCCGATTGACTATTCCCCCACAAAGCTATATAATAAAACCATTGTTTGAAAAAGAGGTACATCGCATGAGCGTAAAAAATGAACTGCTGAAGATGATCGATGAAAGATATCAGAAATTCAGCAAAGGACAGAAAAAACTGGCGGATTTTATCCGTGAGGATTATGATAAAGCGGCTTTTTTGACGGCTGCGAAGATGGGGGAAGAGGTTGGTGTCAGTGAATCGACAGTTGTGAGATTTGCAACTGCCCTTGGATATGACGGATATCCGGAGTTCCAGAAGGCTCTGGGAGAACTGGTGCGGATGAAGCTGAATTCTATCCAGCGTATGGAAGTGACGTATGGGCGGATCAGCCAGGGGGAGATCCTTGCTTCGGTTCTGCATTCGGATATTGAGAAGATCAAGCTTACGATGGAAGCAATTGACCATGAGGCATTTGAAATGGCGGTAGATACGATCTTAAAAGCAAAACGGATCTATGTGATCGGAATCAGAAGCTGCTCGCCGCTCGCAAGCTTCTTAAGCTTTTATCTGAATCTGATCTGCAAGAATGTAACGGCTGTCAATACGAACAGTTCCAGCGAGATTTTTGAACAACTGATCCGTGTCAGTGAAGAGGATGTGGTGATAGGGATCAGTTTTCCGAGATATTCCATGCGTACTTTGAAAGCACTGGAATTTGCAAGCAATCGGAAAGCTACGGTGATCACACTGACAGACAGTGTACATTCTCCGATGACGTTGTATTCTTCCTGCAACCTGATCGCAAGAAGCGATATGGCATCCATTGTAGATTCACTGGTGGCACCTTTGAGTGTGATCAATGCACTGGTCGTAGCGCTCTGCATGAAGAAGCAGAAAGAGGTTATTACAACGCTTGAGACACTGGAACAGATATGGGATGAATATCAGGTGTACAGTAAGGATGAACTGAATATGGTGGGGGATCGAGTTGAACTTTCCGGAAATGAAAAAGGAAAACCAGAGAAGGATAATGGAAGATGAGTAAAGTAGTTATCGTTGGAGGAGGAGCGGCAGGAATGTTCGCTTCTATCGCAGCAGCCGAATGCGGACATCAGGTTGTAGTATATGAGAAGAATGAAAAGCTTGGAAAAAAATTGTATATTACAGGAAAAGGAAGATGCAATATAACCAATGCCTGCGATATGGAAGGATTATTTGAGGCAGTCAGAACAAATGCAAAGTTCTTATACAGCAGTTTTTACGGATACACGAATCAGCAGGTGATCGATTTCTTTGAGCGGATCAATGTGCCGGTGAAGATTGAACGTGGAGACCGTGTATTTCCGGTGTCGGATCGTTCTTCGGATGTCATCCGTGGTCTGGAACGGGAGATGGACCGTCTGGGCGTGGAAGTGCATCTGCGCACGGCAGTAAAAAAAATAGTGGAAAAAGAAGGACATTTTGAAAAAGTAATACTGGGAGACCAGACGCAGGTTTGTGCAGATGCATGTATCGTGGCAACGGGCGGATTGTCTTATCAGTCAACCGGATCCACCGGTGATGGCTTCCGCTTTGCAGAAAGCCTCGGTCATACCGTGACGGAATGTATGCCGGCGCTGGTACCGATGGAATGCAAAGAGGATTGGGTGCCCGAACTGCAGGGGCTTTCTCTTCGGAATGTTAATGTGACGATCTGTGACGGAAAGAAAAAGCTGTACGACGATTTCGGAGAAATGTTATTTACGCATTATGGTGTGAGCGGACCGCTGATCTTAAGTGCGAGCAGTTATGTCGGAAAGAAACTGAAAGCAAAAGAACTGACGCTTAAGATTGATCTGAAACCAGCGCTTTCAGAGGAGCAGCTGGATCACAGGGTGCTCCGTGAATTTGAGGAGAATCAGAACCGTCAGTTTAAGAATGCGGTACACAAGCTGTTCCCGTCAAAATTGATTCCAGTTATGATCGAATTGAGCGGGATCGATCCGGAAAAGAAAGTCAATGTGATCACAAAAGAAGAACGTCTGGGATTCGTCAGACTGATCAAGAATCTTGAGTGTACGCTTACAGGTCTGAGAGATTACAATGAAGCGATCATCACAAAAGGTGGAATCAAGATCAAAGAAGTCGATCCGGGAACGATGGAATCAAGACTTGTGAAAGGATTACATTTTGCCGGAGAGGTTCTGGATCTGGATGCAGTGACGGGTGGATTTAACCTTCAGATTGCCTGGTCTACAGCGTATGCGGCGGGAACCGGAATAGAAAACGCAGATGAATAAAATAGAAAATAAAAACAGAGGAGAGATACCATGGGATATAATGTAGCGATAGACGGACCGGCAGGTGCCGGAAAAAGCACGATTGCGAAGCTTGTAGCAAAGGAAAAAGGATACATTTACGTAGATACAGGAGCCATGTACAGAGGTCTTGCGATTCATTTTTTGGATAAAGGGATCCAGCCGCAAGAGACAGAGAAAGTGATCGAAGCATGCAAGGATGCGGAAGTGACGATCGCATATGAAGATGCCGTACAGCATGTATACCTGAACGGAAAGGATATTTCATCACGTCTGAGAAATGAAGAGGTGGGAAATATGGCATCTGTAACCTCCGCAATTCCGGAAGTGCGTAAGAAACTGCTGGAATTGCAGCAGAATCTTGCAAAGACACAGAATGTAATCATGGACGGAAGAGACATCGGAACCTGTGTTCTTCCGCATGCGGATGTGAAAGTATATCTGACGGCAAGCGTCGAGACGCGAGCTAAGAGACGTTACCAGGAACTGCAGGAAAAAGGGGAAGACTGTAATCTGGAAGAGATCGCACATGACATTGAAGAGCGTGACCGCAGAGATATGACGCGTGAGATCGCACCGCTGAAGCAGGCGGAGGATGCGGTTCTTGTAGACAGCTCGGACATGACGATCGCCGAAGTGGTGAAAACGATCGTAGATCTGTGCAGATAGATGAAGTTGGCAGAGAAAGGAATTGCATGATATGAATGTCGAACTTGCAAAGACAGCAGGATTCTGCTTCGGAGTGAAGCGTGCGGTAGATACCGTATACCAACAGATAGAACAATACCGGGGAGAGAAGATATTTACCTACGGACCGATCATCCATAATGAAGAAGTGATCAAGGATCTGAGAAGCCACGGTGTAGAAGTCCTGAATGATGAAGAAGAACTGAAAACGGCAGATGCGGATGTGGTAGTGATACGGTCTCATGGTGTGGCGAAATATATCTACGATATCCTGGAAGAACGTGGAATCACCTGTGTGGATGCAACGTGTCCTTTCGTGAAGAAGATTCATAAGATCGTTGCAGAAAAAAGCGCAGAGGGGTCATACATTGTGATTGTCGGAAACGGTGAGCATCCGGAGGTGCAGGGAATCCGCGGCTGGGCAGGAGAACAGGTGACGGTGGTGCAGACACCGGAAGATGCAGAACGATTTGAATTGCCGGATAAAGATCAGAAAGTATGTATCGTGGCCCAGACGACATTTAACTACAATAAATTCAAAGAATTAGTTGAAATTATTTCGAAAAAGAGGTATGATATAGTTGTTTTAAATACGATTTGCAATGCGACGAAAGAAAGGCAGACTGAAGCCCGTCAAATTGCAGCGAGAGTAGATGCTATGGTTGTGATAGGTGATAAACGTAGTTCGAATACTCAGAAGCTATTTGAAATCTGCAAAGAGGAATGTTTGAATACGTACTATATACAGACACTTGACGATTTGGATATTAATCAATTAAGGTCCGTGGAATCAGTAGGTATTACAGCAGGGGCATCCACGCCCAATAAAATAATTGAGGAGGTTCAAAATAATGTCAGAATTAACTTTTGAACAAATGTTAGAAGAGTCTTTTAAGACAATAAGAAATGGAGAGGTTGTAGATGGTACAGTCATCGACGTTAAACCTGATGAAATCATCTTGAATATAGGCTACAAAGCAGACGGTATCATTACAAGAAACGAATATACTAACGAGGCAAATGTTGATCTTACAACAGTTGTATCTGTTGGTGATCAGATGAGCGCAAAAGTCCTGAAGGTAAATGACGGAGAAGGACAGGTTCTGCTGACATACAAGAGACTTGCAGCAGAAAAAGGAAATGAAAGATTAAAAGAAGCATTCGAGAATCATGAAGTATTAAAAGCTCCTGTAACTCAGATTCTTGGCGGTGGATTAAGCGTAGTAGTTGACGAAGCAAGAGTATTCATTCCTGCAAGCCTTGTTTCTGACACATATGAAAAAGACCTGAGCAAATATCAGGGACAGGAGATCGAGTTCGTGATCAGCGAATTCAATCCTAGAAGAAACCGCGTGATCGGTGACAGAAGACAGCTTCTTGTTGCTGAACGTGCTGAAAAACAGAAAGAACTGTTTGCAAAGATCAGCGTAGGAGACAGAATGGAAGGAACTGTAAAGAACGTTACAGATTTCGGAGCATTCATCGATCTTGGAGGAGTAGATGGTCTTCTTCATATCTCCGAAATGTCTTGGGGACGTGTTGAGAATCCTAAGAAAGTATTCCAGGTAGGAGATAAAGTGGAAGTGATGATCAAAGATATCCATGATACAAAGATCGCACTCAGCCTGAAATTCCCGGAGACAAATCCATGGGCAAATGCAGCAGAGGATTATGCAGTAGGAACAGTGATCACAGGAAAAGTTGCAAGAATGACAGACTTCGGAGCATTCGTTGAATTAGCTCCTGGAGTAGATGCATTACTTCATGTTTCACAGATTTCAAGAGCTCATGTTGACAAACCGTCAGACGTACTTTCAGTAGGACAGGAGATCACAGCTCAGGTCGTAGACCTGAACGAAGCTGAGAAGAAGATCAGCCTGAGCATGAAAGCATTAGAGCAGCCGGAAGAAGCTTCTGAAGAGACAGACGCTGAATAATATTGTGACAGATATACAAGGATAGAGGTGATTTCCTCTATCCTTTCTGAAGCTAAAGATAACAATGAGCCGAGATAAGTAAAAAGGCTCAATGATGTACTATCTTGGGAAACCTGCCTATGGCAGGTTTTCTGTGTGTATATGCATTTGTTAAAAATGCGACAAGATGTTCATGAAAATATACAATGGAATTAGTCACTTTCTATAGAAAATTGTCTATTTTTCCTGTATATTATATAAAGAGTAAATAGGAAGGAAGGAAAAAAGGATGGCATTGTTAACATTTAAGGGTGGAATCCACCCGGATGACGGCAAGAGCCTGGCTAAAGATAAGGCAATTGTCGAAGTAAAACCTAAGGGCGATCTGGTGTATCCTGTATCACAGCATATCGGTGCTCCGGCAAATCCTGTGGTAGCTGTTGGCGATCATGTTTTAAAAGGCCAGATGATAGCAGAAGCAGGAGGATTTGTGTCTGCTCCGATCTATGCATCTGTATCCGGAACAGTAAAGGCTATTGCACCGCATCTGAACCCGACAGGTGGAAGAGTGAACAGTATCGTGATCGAGAATGATGGCGAGTACAAAGAAGTGGAATATCCGGAAGTGACTCCGTTAGAAGATATGAGCAAAGAAGACATTCTGAATGCGATTGGAACAGCGGGAGTTGTAGGTATGGGTGGTGCAGGTTTCCCTACCAGAGTAAAGCTTTCACCGAAGGAACCGGAAAAGATTGATTATATCATTGCAAACTGTGCAGAGTGTGAGCCATATATCACCGCTGACTACAGAACAATGATCGAGACTCCGGAAAAGCTGGTCGGAGGAATGAAGATCATTCTCCGTCTGTTCGACAACGCAAAAGGAATCTTTGGCGTAGAGGACAACAAACCGGATTGTATCGAAAAATTAAAAGAACTGACGAAAGATGAACCACGTATCGAGGTGATGGCTCTGAAGACCAAGTATCCTCAGGGTGGTGAGCGTCAGCTTATCTATGCAACAACAGGACGTGCGATCAATTCTGCAATGCTTCCGGCAGATGCAGGATGCGTTGTGGATAACGTGGCTACAATGGTAAGTGTTTACCAGGCAGTGGTAGAAGGAAAGCCTTCTATGGAGCGTGTAGTGACAGTCAGTGGTGATGCGGTTGCAGAACCAGGTAACTTCAGAGTTCCGTTTGGTATTAATCAGCAGGAACTGGTAGAAGCAGCAGGAGGATTTAAGACAGAGCCTGAGAAACTCATCTCCGGTGGTCCGATGATGGGATTCTCCATGTTCTCATTAGATGTACCTGTAACAAAGACATCTTCATCAATTCTTGGATTTACCAAAGATGAAGTGGCTAAGATGGAACCGTCTGCATGTATCAACTGCGGACGCTGTGTAGAAGCCTGTCCAAGCCGCCTGATTCCATCGAGACTGGCGGATTATGCAGAACATCATGACGAAGAGAAGTTTACAAAACATGAAGGACTCGAATGTATGGAATGTGGTTCGTGCAGTTTCGTATGTCCGGCAAAACGGCCGCTGAAACAGGCGATCGGATCTATGAGAAAGATTGCTTTAGCGAACCGTAGAAAGAAAAAATAAAACAAGAAAGAAGAAGAGGTGAACAAAAGTGAGTGAGAACAATTTGAAAATGTCATCTTCACCACATATTCGTTCCAAAGCGACTACCAGTAATATTATGATGCTGGTGGCCATCGCACTTTTGCCGGCATCTGCATTTGGTGTATGGAACTTTGGACTGCCGGCATTCGGAATGCTGGTTACAACAACAGTTGTAGCAGTATTGACGGAATACATATACGAAAAATTAATGCACAAGAAGATTACGATCAATGACTGGAGTGCAGCAGTAACAGGACTGTTACTCGGACTGAATATGCCTCCTACAGCTCCGTGGTGGATGGGAGCAATCGGTAGTGTATTTGCTATTCTGATCGTAAAACAGTTATTCGGAGGTCTGGGACAGAACTTTATGAACCCGGCTCTCGGCGCAAGATGCTTCCTTCTGCTTTCATTTACAAGCCAGATGACAAGCTTTGTATATGATGGTGTGACAGGGGCTACACCACTTGCACAGTTAAAAGCAGGTAATACAGTGAATACGATGGATATGCTGATCGGTAGAATTCCTGGAACAATCGGTGAGACATCCGTGATCGCAATCGTGATCGGAGCAATCTTCCTGATCCTTATGGGAGTAATTGATCTCAGAATTCCTGGAACATACATTGTTACATTTGTGATCTTTGTCGGAATCTTCGGACATATTGCAAATCCGGATGTCGGATTCTTTGATCCACAGTACATCACAGCACATCTCTGCGGAGGCGGACTGATGCTTGGTGCATGGTTCATGGCAACCGATTATGTAACATCTCCGATCACACCGAAAGGACAGTTTGTATACGGTATTATCCTTGGTGTGTTAACAGGTCTGTTCCGTCTGTTTGGCGGTTCCGCAGAAGGAGTTTCTTATGCGATCATCATCAGTAACCTTCTGGTGCCATTGATCGAGAGAGTTACTCTTCCAAAACCATTTGGTAAAGGAGGAGAAAAATAATGAATAAGATTGTTAAGAATACACTGATCCTTACACTGATTACTGTAATTGCAGGATTCCTTCTTGGTGCGGTATATGAAGTTACCAAGACTCCGATCGCACAGTCACAGGAGACAGCCAAAAAAGAAGCATGGCAGGCAGTATTTTCAGATGTAAAACTGGATGATTTCAAAGCAGAAGATGTAGATCAGAAGGCTGCAGACAAAGCTGTAAAAGATATGGGTGTCAATGCAACGATCGACGAAGTCTGTACAGCAGGTGATGCAGGATATGTCATCACAACAACAGACAAAGACGGATTCGGCGGCAATATCCAGATTACAGTTGGTATTAAGAAAGACGGTACGATCAACGGTGTATCTATTCTTTCTATCAGCGAGACAGCAGGTCTTGGTATGAAAGCTACAGAGCCTTCATTCTATAACCAGTATGTAAATAAACAGGCTGATAAATTCGTGGTTTCCAAAGACGGTGGAGACGGAGAACAGATCGATGCCTTAAGTGGTGCAACCATTACTTCAAGAGCAGTAACAGGAGCTGTCAATGCAGCACTCGGATATTATCAGAATGCATTTAAATAAACAGGAGGTAGTTAGTCATGAATAAATGTACTGAAAGAGTATATAACGGTCTGATCAAAGAAAATCCTACCTTCGTTCTGATGTTAGGAATGTGTCCGACCCTGGCGGTAACAACATCCGCTATTAACGGTTTAGGTATGGGACTGTCCACAACAGTCGTACTTGTACTGTCGAATATGTTGATCTCTATGTTACGTAAGGTGATTCCGGATTCAGTCAGAATGCCGGCATTCATCGTAGTCGTAGCATCTTTCGTAACAATTGTACAGTTCCTTTTAGAGGGATTCGTTCCAAGTCTGTATGATTCACTTGGACTTTACATCCCGCTGATCGTTGTTAACTGTATTATCCTTGGACGTGCAGAAAGTTATGCATCCAAGAACCCGGTACTTCCATCTATCTTTGACGGTATTGGTATGGGACTTGGATTTACATTTGGTCTGACCTGTATCGCGATCGTGCGTGAGTTTATCGGAACCGGAGCAATCTTCGGTGTTCAGATTCTTCCGCTTGCAGATGCAGCAGCAGGAAAAGGCGGATATGTACCAGTAACAATCTTCATCCTGCCGGCAGGAGCATTCCTTGTTCTTGCATTCCTGGTTGCAGGTATGAACAGACTGAAGAGACACGCAGCACAGAAAGGCAAGAAGATTGCCGAGCCACAGGGATGCGGCACAGACTGTGCATCATGCGGCGGATGCGGAAGCAAAGTATTCCCGACAGGGAATGAAGAGTAGGAGGAGTACATAGTATGAAAGAGTTATTGATTATTGCAATTGGTTCAGCTATCGTAAATAACGTTGTACTCAGCCAGTTCCTTGGAATCTGTCCGTTCCTTGGTGTTTCGAAGAAGGTTGAGACTGCAACCGGTATGGGTGGAGCAGTTGTATTCGTTATCACATTATCATCATTCTTTACGGGACTGATCTATAAATTCATCCTGGTTCCGCTGGGATTTGAATATCTGCAGACAATCGTATTCATTCTGTTTATCGCAGCTCTGGTACAGTTTGTAGAAATGTTCCTGAAGAAGAGTATGCCATCCCTTTACAATGCACTTGGTGTGTATCTTCCACTGATCACAACAAACTGTGCGGTTCTTGGTGTTGCCCTTACAAACGTGCAGAAAGAGTATAATGTTCTTCAGGGAACAGTGAACGGATTTGCAACAGCAGTGGGCTTTACTATTTCCATCGTGCTGATGGCTGGTATCCGTGAGAAAATCGCATACAATGACATTCCAAAATCCTTCCAGGGATTCCCTACAGTTCTGCTGACAGCCGGACTGATGGCAATTGCCTTCTTCGGATTTTCAGGACTGATTTAAGGAGGGAAATGTTATGAATATAGGAGCAATTATCGCGGCAACTGTACTGGTTGCGGCAGTAGGTCTTTTTATCGGTGTTTTCCTTGGCGTTGCCGGTAAGAAGTTTGCTGTGGAAGTGGATGAGAAGGAAGTTGCTGTTCGTGAGGCGCTTCCCGGTAATAACTGCGGTGGCTGTGGTTATCCCGGCTGTGATGGTCTGGCAGCAGCGATCGCCAAAGGTGAGGCACCTGTAAACGGATGTCCGGTAGGCGGTGAGCCGGTCGGAAAAGTGATCGCAGCGATCATGGGACAGGAAGTTGTGGAAACTGCCCGCCAGGTTGCATATGTAAAATGTGCAGGTACCTGCGAAAAGACAAAAGATAACTATGAATATACAGGTGTGGAAGACTGTGAGATGATGGCTTTCATTCCCGGTGGTGGTGCGAAGTCCTGTACTTATGGATGCCTTGGTTTTGGAAGCTGCGTGAAGGCCTGTCCGTTTGG
>ERZ839767.5141-NODE-5141-length-12146-cov-10.625424_pt1 | contig 12146 bp, 5 predicted proteins | sample MGYA00519879_ERZ839767 | MGnify/ENA primary metagenome ERZ839767 (study PRJEB31850, sample SAMEA3708852) | human gut metagenome | biome: human gut; feature: human-associated habitat; material: faeces | place: China | collected 2014 ...
CTGATCGCAACCCTGGGTCTGCGTAAGTAATAGAAAACAGAGGGCAGGTACCGCATTGTGGTGCCTGCCCTTTGCTCTTTTTTGAGGAACAACAGGCCGCTGCTGCGCGTTGCAGCAGTAAATCGAGCGCCTGTGCTGTAAAAAAGCACGGGCGTTGGCTTTATTGCTATGATGCGCTGGCCGCTGCCTTTTGGAAGATAAGAAGATAAACCGCAAAAGGACAAAGGAGGCAAAACCAAATGGCAATTGAATTTGGTTCCCGCAAAGAGACCTTTGAAAACTTCAAGGTCTACGAGACCACGCTGGCTGGCCGTCCGTTCAAGGCCGAGATGGGCAAGATGTGCGGCCTGTCCAACGCAAGCGCCCTGATCCGCTACGGCGAGACCTGCGTGCTGTGCAACGTTGTGATGAGCCCCAAGCCCCGCGAAGGTGTGGATTTCTTCCCCCTGAACGTGGAGTATGAGGAAAAGCTCTACGCCGCAGGCCGCATCCCCGGCAGCTTTATGCGCCGTGAGGGCCGCCCCGGTGAGCGTGCCATCCTGACCAGCCGCGTGGTGGACCGCCCCATGCGCCCGCTGTTCCCCAAGGAGATGCGCAACGATGTCTGCATCACCATGACCGTGATGAGCCTGGACCCCGATTGCAGCCCTGAGATCGCCGGTATGATCGGTGCGTCTCTGGTCACCGCTGTGTCTGAGATCCCCTGGAACGGCCCCATCGGCGGTGTTCAGGTGGGCCTGGTGGACGGCGAGATCGTCCTGAACCCCACCCAGGAGCAGCGCAAGGTGAGCGACCTGGCCCTGACCGTTGCCGCCACCATGGACAAGATCGTGATGATCGAGGCCGGTGCCAACGAGGTGGACGAGGACACCATGCTGACCGCCATCAAGACCGCACACGTTGAGATCAAGAAGATCATCGAGTTCATCAACAAGATCGTGGCCGAGCGCGGCAAGCCGAAGATCGACTTCCAGGTTGTGGGTCTGGACATGGACGTGTTCCACGCCATCCAGAATAAGTACTTGGACGACTTCAAGGCCGCTATGGACACCGACGACAAGAACGTGCGTGACGCAGCCCTGCTGCCCATCATGGACAAGATCGCCGAGGAATATCCCGAGCTGTCTGCTGCCGATCTGGATCTGGTAAGCTACAAGATGCAGAAGTTCGTGGTGCGCCGCTGGCTGCTGGATGAGGGCAAGCGCGTGGACGGCCGCGGCATCAACGAGATCCGCCCGCTGGCCGCAGAGGTGGGCATCCTGCCCCGCGTGCACGGCTCCGGTATGTTCACCCGTGGCCAGACGCAGGTGCTTACCACCTGCACGCTGGGCGGCACCAAGGACAACCAGCTGATGGACGATCTGACCGACGAGCAGACCAAGCGCTATATCCACCACTATAACTTCCCGCCGTATTCCGTGGGCGAGGCACGCGCACCGCGCAGCCCCGGCCGCCGCGAGATCGGTCACGGTGCACTGGCCGAGCGTGCTCTGGTGCCGGTGCTGCCCTCTCTGGAGGAGTTCCCCTACACCATCCGCTGCGTGTCCGAGGTGCTCAGCTCTAACGGCTCCACCTCTCAGGCTTCCATCTGCGGCTCTACGCTGGCACTGATGGACGCAGGCGTGCCCATCAAGGCTCCGGTTGCCGGTATCTCCTGCGGCCTGATCACCGAGGGCGAGCGCTGGATGACCATGCTGGACATTCAGGGCGTGGAGGACTTCCACGGCGATATGGACTTTAAGGTCGGCGGCACCCGCAAGGGCATTACCGCCATCCAGATGGACATCAAGATCGACGGCCTGACCTACGACATCATTGCCGAGGCCTTCGAGAAGTGCCGCAAGGGCCGGCTGTATATTCTGGACGAGATCATCAAGCCCGTGATCGCACAGCCCCGTCAGGAGCTGAGCCGCTGGGCACCCAAGATGTTCAGCATGATGATCCCCACCGACAAGATCAAGGACGTGATCGGTAAGGGCGGCAAGGTCATCCAGGACATCTGCGCCACCTGCAACTGCAAGATCGATGTGCAGGAGGACGGCCATGTGTTCGTCTCCGCCGTGGATCAGGAGGACGCAAAGCGCGCCATCTTCACCATCAAGACCATTGTGGAGGACCCCGAGATCGGTGCCATCTACAAGGGCAAGGTGACCCGCCTGATGAACTTTGGTGCCTTTGTGGAGATTGCTCCGGGCAAGGAAGGCCTTGTGCATATCTCCAAGCTGGACACCAAGCGCGTGGAGCGGGTAGAGGACGTGGTTGCCGTGGGCGATGCCATCGTGGTCAAGGTGACCGACATCGACCAGCAGGGCCGCATCAACCTGAGCCGCCGCGATGCCATTCTGGCACTGGAAGCCAAAAAGGCTGCCCAGCAGCAGTAAAACATAATACGGACTGCATAAATCAAGAGCCGCTGTACAGAACGTACAGCGGCTTTTTTGCGTGTACCCCCTCAGTCACGACTTGCGCCGTGCCAGCTCCCCCAAGGGGACGCCTTAGGCACTGCCGCAAACTTTCTCTTCACCGCCAAAAGCCGTCCCCTTGGGGAAGGTGGCAAAGCCGTAGGCTTTGACGGAAGGGGTACTGTGCCCGGCAGGGAAGAGGGTACAAAAAAACTCCCCCTTGCGGGGGAGAGGGCACGGCGCGCCGTGCTGGAAGGGAGTAGGGGTCAGTTTTCCTTTTTGCCCTGACGGTTCAGCACCCAGCCAGCGGCAAACAGCAGCACACCGCTGCAAGCCAGCACCGGCACGGGCCAGTTCAACTGGCCGGTCTGGGGCAGAACAGGCTTATCCGGGTTGGAAGGGGAGACCGGGTTATCCGGGTTCTCGGGGCTTACAGGATTGTCCGGGTTGCCGGGACTTACCGGACTATCGGGGCTGTCCGGGCTCACCGGCGTATCCGGGGTGTCCGGCTGCTCCGGAAGATCGGGGGTGTCCGGTGTGTCGGGCGTATCCGGCGGTGTGACTGGCACATCCGGGGTGTCGGGGATGTCCGGCGTTTCCGGGATGGTGGCACCTACCTTGGGGGTGGCGTCCACATCGTAGATCCAGTTGTCGCCATCGGGCATGGGGATGGACACAAGGAAGGGCTTGATGGCTTCATAGCCGTGGGAAGCCTCGGTCTGCATGACAAGATACAGCCCCTGCGGCAGCTTGGTAAAGTCGGCGTAGCCTTCCTCGTCAACGTTCTGCTGGGCGGCAACGGCGGGTACGGTGGGCAGATACTTTGCCAGCTGGTCAGCCAGCGTGCTGTCCGAAAGATCGCCCAGCGGCACGCCGCAGCCCGTAAAATCGCCGGTATAGGCGTAGGACAGGTTGCCGTTGGTGCGCTTGACGGTGGCCACCTGATACAGGGTCAGCTCGCCGCCGCGCAGGGGCACATCGTTGTGGGTGTCGTACAGACGGACATGGAGCGAGCCCAGACGCCCCAGCTCAATGTTGGCACTGGTGGCAAACGCCGGCAGGGCGCAGCATACCACAAGGCACATAGCCAGCAGCACAGCCGCCAGACGATGACGCAGATCAATGCTTTTCATGTTCTTCACCTCTCGTTTTCTTGGGTTTGCGTGTAGAAAGCAGCATACCGATCAGCAAGATCAGCAGCATGGGCAGCGCCATAATGGGCGCAACAATAATGGGTTCAATTTTAAGCGCTTCGGCGGTAACGCGGAGGTGCTTGTACTGATCCGGGGTCTCCACGCGGCGACCGCGCACCAGCAGGCGGTGGGTGTTGATGCCGTAGGGGGTGCAGGTCATCAGGGTAACGTAGTCCTTGCCTTCGGCGATCTTCAGCTCGTCGGTCTCGGTGGGCAGCACGATGGAAATTTTGTCCACCTCGTAGGTGAGCACCCGATCCAGCACGGTGATGGTAAAGGTATCGCCCACTTCCAGCTGGTCGAGGTTGGTAAACAGCTTTGCGCTGGGCAGGCCGCGGTGCGCCGAGATGACCGCGTGGGTGGACGCGCCGCCCACCGGCAGGCTGGTGCCCTCCAGGTGGCCTGCGGCGATCTGCAGCACGCTGTCGTCGGTGCCGTGGTAGATGGGCAGCTCCACGCCGATTTTGGCGATGGTGATGTAACCCATAATGCCCGTGCCGGTAATATCCAGCGTTTCGTTGTAGCCGGTAAGCTGATCCGGGCGGTAGAGGGCGTTTTCGTTAGCGGCCACCTGTGCGTTAAAGGCATTGGCAGCGTCAAAGTAGGCGCTGTAATCCGCATCGGTCATGTTGTCCACGTCCTGCGCGTAGCTTGCCACCGCGCGGGACTGGTTGCGCTGGTTGACGTAATCGCTGATGGTGGGGTATAACATCACGGATAGACCCACGAAAAAGACGAGGATCAATATAATGGTGCTTTTGTTCTTTTTCATGGGCTACTCCCTAACGTTATAGTTTCAGGACCAGAGCAGGGGGCTTTACAGCCCCGCTCTGTGCAGGGGAAAAGGAGAGCTTAGCGGTTCTCCATGCGCTTTTTGGTAATGAGCAGGATGACTGCTGCAACCATCAGGCCGCCGCCGACCACGTAGAAGATGGTGGTGCCAATGCCGCCGGTGCCGGGCAGGGTAGTGCCGCGGTGGTTGATAATCTGAGAAGTCAAAACACCAGTGCTAACATCACCAGTGAAGGCATCACCAGACAAGGTAATCAGAACGGGGTTATCGGCAGTTTCGCTATGTGTAGCAGTGACGGTGAAAAGCAACTCTGCCATAGTGTTATAACCAGCAGGAGTTACAACCTCAACCAGTTTGTAATCGCCATCATCAATACCGTTCCACTCGAAATTCATTTTCGTAGCATCAGTAATGGTATAGGTGCCATCGGAATTTTTAGTAGCATTCATAATACCCTTGGATTCCCAAGTAAGGTTACCGCTGGCATCTTTGACATGTTTAAACAGCTCAAAAGCAGCACCGGGCAGGCTATTGAGATCAGGATCGACCTTATTAGCGTCTACTTTATAGGTAAAAACAATGTTTTTGTCCTTGGGAGTTTTACCGTAACCCTCGCCATTCGGGTTGTTGGAGAATACCAGATGAGCTTCGTTCGGGTTGCCGGTAGAACCAATAACAGCAGTATCATCCAGAGTAGCATTGTACTTAACAGTGATTACAGAGCCGTTGCCAGCACCAAGAGCCTTTACATCAGTAATCTCGATCTCCAGAGTTTTGGAAGTTTCATCCCAATTGAGTTTATACTGGGTGGGGGTCAATTCAGTAGTGTCGAGTTTGACAGAAGCACTATCAGCGACATAAGTCAGGTGGTCCATGGTATCGACAAACTTTACATAGTATTTGTCGTAGTTGTCCAGCTTGCCCAGAGTAGCAGTCAGCTTATAAGGAATAGTATCGCCGATATCGTAGTCAGCAGAATCCTGCCAGTCAGATTTAACGCCGGTGGTATCATTGATGTCCTTGACCTTCTTCTCAAGGGTGGGGATATCAGTCTTGACCTGAGGAGTTACCGTGGTTGCACCGCTTACCTGCAGCAAGCTCAAATTCTTTGCATCGTGCTTATTGGCAACGTCAGTGGTATCGACGATCAGGTAATAACCAGCGCTCGGCAGGGTTACAGAACCAGTGCCAGTTGCCATAGCTGTGCCGGTAACATGATCAGCAGCGATTTTTGCAAAATCGTACTTTAAACTAGGATTATTGGAGAGCACTTCAGCAACACCTTTTGCATCAGTGCAAGCGCTATAAGCGGCGTTGGCGGTTTTCAGATAATTCAATAAGGTGGCAGTTGTTACATTGTGACCCCAAGTAACGTTTGACAGGGTGCCCTCATTAAGATCACCGGCGAAAATCTGATAAGCTTCAAAAGTGTGGCTCGTGATGTCTACTGCCGCAAACGCCGGAATCGCCATGGCGCAAACCATAGCAACTGCCAGCAGCGCAGCCATGAGTTTCTTCATTGCTTTCTTCATGGAGAAAAGCTCCTTTCTTTTCTCTGCCCCTTGCCGCCCCCTGCATTTTGCACAGGGGGCGGAGAGGGGTGTGGTTTGTGTTCGGACTAATGCGTAAACTTTGCGCTGGGCGGGCGGGGTTTAAGCTCCGGGCGTCCGGCAGGGAAGTGCAGTTTAGTCATCTGCCCTCCCTTCGTGTCTGCGCTTGCGGTGGATAAAACTATATGCCAGCGCAGACAGCATCATTGTGCCGCCCACGGCTGTGTACGGGAGTGTACCGGTGCCGCCGGTAGAGGGAAGCTCGTAGCCATCATCCTCGGGCACCTGATTGTAAAGCAGAATGGTGCCGCCGGTGATGCCGGTGTTGTTCAGGTCGTATTTAAACGTACCGGAACAGGCTGTTTCCTTAACGTAGTACTTGTAGGTGATACTGCTATTGTTGGGGTCTACCAGAGGAAGGTCTTTCCAGCTATGGCTCCAGTTGTTGGAACTATCCAAGGTAAAGGTATCAACCTTTGTATCAGACGTTTGGCTGCCACCCTTGCGCCACAGTTCTACGGTTGCGGTGTAGGTGGAGTTGACCTTGTCCAGAGCAAGCTCTGTCTTGCCGTCCGTATCCAGCCAATGCTTGGCAACTGTAATGCTGTTAGCGGTGTTGGGCACATATACAGCACTGCTTTCGCCACGGGCAAGGTAGGTTACATCGTTACAGCCAAGCCATTTATTGTACTCCGAAGCATCATAGATAAAAGTTGTACCGGTAGCAGCTTTAAACGCGTCAGCTGCGGTTGTGTTGGGCTGTGCACCCCACAGCAGGTAGATCGGGCTCTGGCTAAGTGCATAACCGGTGGGTCTTTCTACCTCTACAATACGGTAGAGCGTACTGCAAAGCAGCTGAGCGCTGCTCGTATCATGGCTTTCCGCTGTCGCGAGACTGAAATGAATCTGACCAGAGTTGTCTGTTGTCAGCTTGCAAACCTCTTTAAACGCATTCGTTGAGGTATCCCACTTTGCAAGCTGGAAGGTTGCACCGGGAAGTGTGACCAGATAATCGTTGGAATCCACCTTGTTCAGGTCAAACTTGCTGAACCGGACGGTAGCCGAAGAATCATAATTCACAACATGAGTATCGACCCATTTCTCCACCAGACCGGTAAGGTTTGCGTGGTTTTTAACCGTTACCTCCGTAGAGGAGGGGTAAGAGATCTGATAGGTGTATTCCAGCACACAAGCCAGTTCATCCGGGACGGTGACGGTCATAATGCGGTTGGGGCTGTCATAGATTGCCGTAAACCGGTCGCGGCTGATCTCATTTGTATGGTCTGCAACAAGGTTGCCCTCAGTATTAAGGGTCACACCATACAGATGGATCGAACTCAGATCCAGCTCGGCGGAGGTTTCGTTAGAAGGATTAAAGCTAAGCGTATCCTTCAGGGTCAGGGTATTGCTGGTGGTCAGCAGCTTAGCGCCGGTGGGGTTGATAACAACGCTGTAGTTGATCTTCTTGGTCGCAGTTGGCTTGCCGTTGGCGTCGAGACCTTCGTCGACGACAGTGCCGGTCTTATAAATCTTGTCATAGCTGCGCTTGACGGTGGTTTTCGTTTCTGCCTTGTCGCCGTTCCATTCCGCGTGGTTACGGTATATGTTTTGTGTACGAAGGTCGTCCCAAGAGGCATCCTCCGCAACGCTGACCGAGTAGCGGATATAGAAAACTTGCGGCTTTTCAGAAACGTTGTAGCCGTTCGTGATCGTAAACTTGACCGTACGGTCGGTGTCGGTTGCGCCAATATGAGTTTTTGTTGCACTAAAGTTTTTAGTTGCCGAAATCTCATAGTTCGGAGTGCCGCCGATAGAACTATAAATTGTGTGACCTAACCAGCTACTATGGATTACAGAGCCATCATTATTGTAATCGCGTACACCAACCGTGACACTGCTTATGTCAAAGGTAACACCATCAGGCAGGGTATCGGTGATCTCCAGATCTTTCGTGGTCAGCGGATCTTTACTGGTAAGCGAGGTGGGAATGGTGAGCTCGTAGTAGATCTTACCGTTGTTCTTATCATAATCCAACTCACTGATCTTGCTGCCAGCGTTATCAAAATTGTTTTCATTATAGACCAGCTTTTCAAGCTTTGCTTCCTTGGGCTTTTTATAGGTGTAGCTGGCATCGGTGGTCTTATCACCGGAGGCAGCAGTGTTTACAAACAGCCACGGCTCTTCTATACCTGCGCCGCTGATGTCGGCAACGGTATGGTAGCTGCTCAGCCCCATGCTGGTGGCATCCAGCGTATGGCCCTCGTCCAGCTTGGCGGTGATGGTAAACTGGGTCACATGAGCGTCATCGTTCGTAACCACAGCACCGGTCTTGTCATAATAGGTGACGGTAAAGGTGACATGATTTGTGGATGCATTTGCCATTGTGACGGTATCGCTGGAACCGGACAAGGCCAGATACAGATTATTCTTGATTTCATTCTTCAGCTCGGACAAAATCGCATAGTGTGTGCCATCCCGCTCAGTGCCATCTGTCACGGCATCACGGATCGTATCCGTAAGGGTGATCTCGTTCCAACCGGTAGGGATGGAGACCGAGGTTTGCCAAGTCAGCTTTTTCTTGCCGGTTTCCAAGTCCTCGGCCTTATACAGGCTCTTGCTCAGATAGGAGCTGCGGTCGGTCACTGTAACTTCACCGGAAGCGCCGCTGCCATCAAACTCAGCCTTATTTGTATAGGTGGTGCCCACTGCGGTGCCGTTAGGGACTTTCGTCTTGATTTTGATCGTGTAGAACGATTCAGTTTCCGGGCCATGCGCCAAATTTTTCGGGAAGGTGTAACTACACCCAGCCTTCTTGAAATCCTCGGCAGAGACAGGTCTAAGATCTTCGCTATAGTAGCCGCGTGTGATCTCAACACTATCTACGACCTCCAGCCCGTCAGGCAGAAGGTCGGTAAATTTTTTGCCGCGGAGATCCTCCCCAAAGGGGTTCTTGATTGTGACTGTCCAAGTGATGATGCGGCTGTTGGCGTCATAATTGCCGCTCTTGGTAAGGCGCGGCTCGGTGTTTTTGACCTCCTTGCTCGTGTAACTGTCTTTGCCATCGAATTCAGCCTTTACGTTATTGATGGACTGATAGGTGTAATCATCCTTAACAGGAATGGTGGCGTGATACCGCAGAACGTATTGCTCACTGGCTTCCAGTTTGGGCAGAGCAGAATATTTTAGCTCGGAGTTGTTTACAGTGAGCTGGGCTTTATAGGTCTCTGTGACGTCCGTTTCGGTGCCATCCGCAGCAACCTTTATCAGCGTGACTGTATCTTCCTGAAATTTGCCAAGAGAGGCGCTTGCGGTGTCGAAGAAGTCGGTAAGATCTACAGTAGTACCGGTGCCGTTTGTGGTTTTTGCAACCACTTCATAGGCGATATCAAGCTTCTTTGTTTTTGAATCGTATTTGATCAGTTCTTTTCCGTTTTCGTCCTTCTGCACATTCTTGGAAAGAGACAGATCGTGGGTCAGATCCTCTTTTTTGATGGTAACAGAACCGTTTGTGCCGCCAAAATTAATTTCTTTCCCTTCCATGGAGGAAGCAGAGGAAGCAGAAGCCTGAAACTCAAAATTACCGTCAAAGGCTTTGCCGTCGGCAAATTCCTCGTTGTAAGTAAACGTGACGGTGTCACCATCTATATTGTAGGTGCCGACGACAACATCTTTACCGGTACTGTTGTCACGCCAAGTGATATTGCCGGAGTGTGAAACACTGGACAACAGCGTAATACCGTTGGGGAGCTTGTAGGTTGCAACGCGGTTGTCTTTGGTGATTTCGTTTGCAGCAAAACCGTAACTCAACTGCACCTTAACAGTCTGACCGGGACGCACAACGCCGTTTGCATCTTTCCAAGAGGTTACAACGCCGCTGCCATTCGTGGAGGCAGGTATCTGAACGATAACGTTCGTGATATGCTCGCCCATATCAACAGGAGTAGCAGACACAGCAGCTACAGCATACATGGAGGGGGCAGCGTACCTTGCAACGTAGGAAGGAGCGGGATGCATTGCAGAAGCAGATACAGTGCTGTATACGGTAGTAACAGAGCAGGAGAATACCGGGTCGATTTCAGTAATATTCGAAGCGGTATCGCCTTCACTCAGCGCCACCTGAGCATACGCCACAGAGATAACGTTTTCAACATCAGCATCATACAGTGCTACCTCAGCCACCTTGCCGTCCACGTCGCCGGAAATAACGGTCAGCGTGCCGGCGTCACTGTCCACACTGCTCACGATGCCCACGGTCTCCACGGGCTGAGTGTCAGTCACGGTAGTGGTCTGCGGCTCGGCAGCGGGGGAACCCACGCTGGGCGCAGCGGTGTCGGCGCTGTCCACCGGCTTTGCGGCGGGCTGCTCCGGGTTGGCGGTGTCAGGGATATCGGGGAGATCAGGGGTATCGAGGGTGGTCGCGTCCTCGGCGGCAGGGGCGGTATCCAACGCAGCAGCGCCGGATTCCTCAAGTTCTGCGCCGTTCTCGCCCTCGGCGTCCATGCTGAACAGGTCGTCCAGACCGTCCGCTGCGCCATCGGCGCTGCTGTCCACAGCCACGGTGCGGGTGACATACTTATTATAAATAACGATGTCGCCCACATCGGCGGCGCTGCCGTCCTCGCCGTCCAGCAGCCAGTCCATGTCGCTCATGGAACTGCGCAGGGCAAGCACGCTGGCCTCCTGCGAGATAGCGCTCTGGGGGATACCGGCGTACTTCAGGCAGTAAGAGAGGAACATCACGTCCCACTCGCCGTAGGGGTTGCCATAGGACTGACCGTAGCGGGAGTAGTAGCGCAGGGTCACGCCGTCCGCGGGGTCGATCTCAAAGTTTTTCTCGCTCTGCTCGTAGCCCAGCTGGGTCTTTGCCACGCTGACCAGATCCTCGGCCCAGTTGCCGGTCATCACGGCCTCGGCGTTGGCGGCCTGCCACTCCTCGGGGGTCTCAAGGTCGGCAGAAGTGTCGCTCAGGCAGGCAACGGTGTGGTGGTGCTCCGGCAGGGGGCAGGTGAGCACTTCCTCGTAGCAGGCATCGGTATGGTGGTGGTAGATGGGCTCCACGGTGTCCACCATCGGTGCCAGCGCCACGGGCTCGGCCACAGCCATCGCTGCCAGTGCGGCGCTCTGGGTGGGCTCCACCACCTGCTCCACAAGCTCGCCCTCCTCTAAGCCGCAGGTCAGCTCATACTCAGTGGTATAGCAGCTTTCGTCGTGGGTATGCTCAAATTTATCGCAGATCAGGCTGCCGTCCTCGGGGTCGAAGCAGTCGTCATCGTGGACGTGCTCTTCCTCCATGCAGGTCAGGGTCTGCACCTCGGTGTAGCAGTCCTCGGTGTGCTCGTGGGGCACAAACTCGATCTGCGGCTCCAGCGACAGCGGCATGGGTTCAGCCTCAACGGTGGGCTGGCTGGTCGCAGCAGCGGCGGCCACCTCGTCCGCATTTTCAAGCTCGCCTTCCTCGTAACCGCAGGTCAGCACCTTGGTGTAGCAATCCGCGGTGTGGGTGTGCTCCTCCTCGCCGCACTGGTACTGCGCGGTCATCGAGATGCCCACGCCATGCAGCTGCCAGTTGACGAACAGGGTGGTGATCATGGCAAGTGCCAGCACAAACGCGGTGTAGCGCCGCAGGGTGTGCCGGTTCTCACGGAACCGTTCCATGTACGTTTTAAGAATGTCGTTCATAACGGAATACCTCCTCCCGGGGTCAATGGATCAACGAGAAGCTGGACAAGGGCCATATCCTCAGGAAAACCCTGCCAACGATCTGGCTTTTTTCAACGCAGCCTATCACGCTGCTGCGGCTGTCGATGGAGGTGGAGCGGTGGTCGCCCAGCACGAAGTAGCGGTTTTCCGGCACCTGATAGGGGAACCGGATGTCGCATTCGCCCACGGTCAGCGCGTCCACATAGGGTTCATCCAGTGCCACGCCGTTTACCGAGACCACGCCGTTCACGTCCATATCGATCACATCACCGGGCTGCCCGATGATGCGCTTGAGCAGCAGCTTGTTTTGCCAGTAAAACCCGCATAACTCACCGTTTTCAATGTGGTTGGATTTTACCAGCAGGATAATGTCCTTGTCATTCAACGTAGGGTTCATGCTGTCGCCAGAGACCTGAAGCACCGGCAAAAACAGCGTGGCCAGCAGCACGGCTACTGCGGCCACCACCACCAGAATATAGATCGTACTGCGCAGCACCCGCTGGTAGCG
>ERZ839767.5142-NODE-5142-length-12142-cov-6.911475_pt1 | contig 12142 bp, 6 predicted proteins | sample MGYA00519879_ERZ839767 | MGnify/ENA primary metagenome ERZ839767 (study PRJEB31850, sample SAMEA3708852) | human gut metagenome | biome: human gut; feature: human-associated habitat; material: faeces | place: China | collected 2014 ...
ATGCGCACTTCGCGGCCTGCCTGCACGGCAAAGGCCTGCTCCACGCCCTCGAAGCTGGAAGAGATCTCCTCCAGATTTTCCAGACGCTTGACGTAGCTTTCCACGTTCTCGCGGCGGGCACCCGGGCGGGCGGCGCTGATGGCGTCGGCAGCCTGAATGATGAAGGCCAGCGGGGTCTTGGGCTCCACGTCGCCGTGGTGTGCCTCAATGGCGTGGATGATCTGGGTGTTCTCCTTGTACTTGCGGCAGATGTCCACGCCGATCTGGACGTGGCTGCCCTCGATCTCGTGATCCAGTGCCTTGCCGATATCATGCAGCAGACCGGCGCGGCGCGCCATGGTGACGTTCACGCCCATCTCGCCTGCCAGCAGACCGGCCACCCAAGCCACTTCCATGCTGTGGGTCAGGGCGTTCTGACCAAAGCTGGTGCGGTACTTCAGTCGGCCGATCAGCTTGATCAGGTCGGGGTGCAGGCCGTGGATGCCCAGCTCCATCACCGCACGCTCGCCCTCGCGCTTCATCTGCAGTTCCAGATCGTGGCGGCACTTTTCCACCGTCTCCTCGATGCGGGCGGGGTGGATGCGGCCATCGCCGATCAGGCGCTCCAGCGTCATGCGGGCCACCTCGCGGCGGGTCTGGTCGAAGGAGGACAGGGTAATGGCCTCCGGGGTATCGTCGATGATCAGATCCACGCCGGTAGCGGTCTCCAGTGCGCGGATGTTGCGGCCCTCGCGGCCGATGATGCGGCCCTTCATTTCATCGCTGGGCAGCGGCACCACGCTGACGGTGGTCTCGCTGCAATGGTCGGCAGCGCAGCGGCTGACGGCCTGTCCGATGAGGTTGCGGGCGATGTTATCGCAGTTTTCCTTCAGGTCGGTCTCGTAGGCGGCAACGCGCACGGCCTTTTCGTGGGTCAGCTCCTCGTCCACCTTATGCAGCAGCACCTCGCGGGCGTCCTCCTGGCTCAGGCCGGCCAGCGTTTCCAGACGCTCCATCTCCTTGGCGCGCAAAGCGTCGATCTCTGCCAGACGCTCCTCGGCGTCGGCAGCGCGCTTTTTCAGCTCTTCTTCCTTCTTTTCCAGCGCTTCGGTCTTGCGGTCCAGCGCCGTTTCCTTCTGGTCAATGCGGTTCTCCTGACGGCTGATCTCCGCACGGCGCTGCTTGATCTCCTTGTCGGCCTCTGCCTTCTGGGCATCGACCTCGGCTTTCAGACGGAAAGCCTCGTCCTTTGCTTCCAGAACCGCTTCCTTGCGCTTCTGGTCGGCGGTCTTGATCGCCTCGTTCACCAGCCGGGTAGCCTCGGCCTCGGCGCTGCCGATCTGGGCTTCGGCGGTCTTTTTACGGTTGTTGTAACCAATAAAATAGCCCGCAGCCACGCCGACAACAGCAACGATCAAGGCCACGATCACTCCGATCGCGGTCATTGCGTTCACTCTCCTTTGTTTCAATTCAATGCAAAATTAAAAGCAGGAGACGCTGCGCAGCAGGACACGGGCAATGATATAGAAAGAGCTTTCAATCCAAAAAGTGACACCAAAAGCATACGCACCGCCCAAAACCGGCGGCACGGGCAAAAGCATACGGCTTTTCTCTCTACGGTTCCATTTTATATCAAACAGGCACACTTTGCCTGAAATGGGTACAGGGTCACACTGAAACCTGCGTACAGCGTCTTTGATTCCATACTACTAAATATAGTACGAAACATTTGCCCGCTTGTCAAGAGGAAAACCCTGCCCGCAGAACATTTTGTGCAGAAAAACAAAAATAAGATGGCTGCGGCAGGCACCCCCTCAGTCATCGCGCAGCGATGACTGAGGGGGTTCTCTCCTTCAAACCAAAAGGGCTGCCCCGGAGAACGGAGCAGCCCTTCTGGTTTATGATGAAAAGAAGAAAATGAAGGAGATGTCTTATTATTTGGCGGTTTTTTCGCCCTCCGGGAAGATGATCTTATTCACAAAGAAGAAGATCACCATGGAGATGCCGCCGTTGAGCACGGTGGTGCCGATGTTGTAGATGAAGTCCGGTACCAGCAGACCGGCCACCGCCACCCAGATGCAGTTGATGGAGTTGACGATGCAGGTAATGACGCAGAAGGCCAGTACATACCAGCCGATCTGTTTTGCCAGATTGCCCTTGCTGCGGAACACAAAATTGCGCTGGATGGGGAAGTTGATGCACTCGCCGATGACCATGGCGATCATGTAGGCGCAGAAGTAGGGCAGACCGCCGTGGGCGGCATCGTAGCCGAGGATGTTCCACTTGAAGGTCTCGCCGAACAGGGTGATGTCAATGCCCGGCCAGCCGAAATCCACCACCGGCAGGCTGGCAAAGGCCTTGGGCAGAAATTGCAGCAGCAGGTACTTGAACACGGTGATGAGGTTGGACACGATGACGAACAGGCCGCCCTCGCGCACCCACTTGGCAGCGGCGGGGTGCTTTGCCGCGAAGTTATTCCAGAAATTCATAGCCTGCTTCCTTTCAGCTGTTTTTCAAGCGCTCTTCCATGCGGCTGTTCAGCACGAGGTTCTTCACGGCCTCAAAAATCACCCGCACAAGACCGATGATCCAGAAGCCCTGCAGCTCCATCACGATGCCGTCCACCATGCCCATGCTGATAGCGCCGTTGGTCATTTTTGCCAGCGCCCGCAGGGGCATATTGTACTGGAACAGGATGTTCAGGTCGGGTTTGCCCTTTTTGATGCTGCGGCGCAGCAGGGTGCCCAGCACAGCCGCCGCCAGCCAGCCGATGGGGCTGCGTCCGTGCCCCATCTCGCCCAGCGTCATGTTGCGGTCGATGTGCACCTTGTTCTCCGGGATGGCATGCCCCAGCAGCGCCTCAAACTCCGCGTCCGGCACGTTCTGCACCTGTGCGGTGCGGTAATGCTCCAGATTTTTGCCCGCGTAGGGGTCGGGTGCGCCGGTGCCCGCCACCGTGACGGCGGCAGTCAAGCGGATATCGACGCTGGAAGCGCCCACCAGCAGCTGATAGCTGCCGCCCTCCACCTCCCAGCGGTCGGTCTTGACGTTCCAGTAGCGGAACGCCTTATCGTCCAGCGGGATGGTGACGGTCTTGCTCTCTCCGGCTTCCAGCTGCACCTTGGTAAAGCCCTTCAGCTCCTTGACGGGGCGGAAAACTTTTGCATCCGGCTTTGCCACATACAGCTGCACCACCTCGGCACCTGCACAGCTGCCGGTGTTGGTGACAGTCAGGGTCACGCCCTTTTCGTCTGCTTTCAGGTCACTGTACGCAAAGCTGGTGTAGCTCAGGCCGTAGCCGAAGGGGAAGGCGGTGGGCACACCGGCGGTGTCGTAGTAGCGGTAGCCCACATACAGACCCTCGCGGTACTCCACAGTGGGGCCGTCGCCGCCGAAATGCGCCTTTGCGGGGGTGTCGGCGTAGCTGCGCGCCCAAGTCTCAGCCAGCTTACCGCAGGGGTTCTGCGCGCCGGTGAGCACCTCGACCAGTGCGCCCGCACCGGCCTGACCGCCCAAGCAGCCGTAGACCAGCGCCTTGCAGTCCTTGACCCAATCGCTTTCCAGCGAGGAGCCTGCACTCAGCAGCACCACCACGTTGGGGTTCGCTGCCGCCACAGCGGTCAGCAGTTCCAGCTGGTTTTCGGCCAACTTCATGTCGGCGCGGTCGATGCCCTCGCTCTCCTTGATCTCGTCCAGACCCATGCACAGCAGCACCACGTCGGCGTTCTTTGCCAGCAGCACCGCCTCGGCTTTCAGTGCCTCATCGGGCTTGCCCTGCCGGTCAAAGCCCTTGGCGTAGCCGACGCTGTTCAGGCCGCTCTCGGCAAGGCAATCCAAGAAGGAATCCACCTTGATGGAGTTGACGGCGCTGGAACCTGCACCCTGATAGCGGGGCGTCTGGGCAAAGTCGCCGATGACCGCCACCTTTTCCCCTTTTGCAAGGGGCAACAGGCTGTTTTCGTTCTTCAGCAGCACGATGCTCTGGGCAGCAGCCCGGCGTGCCAGTGCGTGGTGGGCGTCGGCATCGAACTTGCCGGGTGCGGCGTCCACCGCCGCCTTGGTGGTGAACACCAGTTCCAGCAGCTCCTCCAGCCGGGCGTCCACGTCCGCTTCGGTGATCTTGCCGGTCTGCACCGCCTTCATCAGCTCCCGGATGGCATCCCCGCCGGGGGCAGGCATTTCCAGCGTAGAGCCGTTCTTTACGCCAAGGGCGTGGTCGTTGCTGCCGCCCCAGTCGGTGACCACTGCGCCGTCAAAGCCCCAGTCCCTGCGCAGGATATCCATGAGCAGGTGGGCGTTCTCGTTGGCGTAGGTGCCGTTGACAAGGTTATAGGCGGACATGATGGTCTTGGGCTGCGCCTCCTTGACCACCATCTCGAAGCCGGTCAGGTAAATTTCCCGCAGGGTGCGCTCGTCCACGATGGAATCCGAGGCCATGCGGCGCAGCTCCTGACTGTTCACGGCAAAGTGCTTGGGGCAGGCGGCAATGCCGTTTTTCTGGATGCCGCGGACGTAGGCCGCCGCCATTTTACCGGCAAGGTAGGGGTCCTCCGAGAAATACTCGAAGTTGCGGCCGCACAGGGGGCTGCGCTTGATGTTCAGGCCGGGGCCCAGCAGCACCGACACGCCCTGTGCCGCTGCTTCTTCGCCCATGGCTGCGCCCATAGCCTCGCCCAGTGCCGGATCCCAGCTGTTGGCAACGGTGGCCGAGGTGGGGAAGCAGGTGGCGGGCACACTGGGGTTCAGGCCCAGATGGTCAGCTGCGCCCGCCTGCTTGCGCACGCCGTTGGGGCCGTCCGACAGGGTAATGGCCGGGATGCCCTTGCCCGGCAGCGCCCGGGTGGTGAACACCGTGCCGCCGCTCAGCAGGGCGCATTTTTGTTCCAGATCCAGACTGTTGATGATATCTGTGTGTTTCATGGCATTTTCCTCTTTGCCTTTTCAATCCAGAAAAGGCCCGCTGTTTTACGCAGCGGGCCTTTGGTCTGGTTTCAGTTCAGGTGCTGCATTCGTTCAGAATGTCTTGCCCTAGATCAGGCGTTGACTTCCTCTTCCTTGCGCTTTGCATAGCCCTTTTTGACCACCAGAACTTCCAGTGCGATCAGAGCAGCTGCCAGCACAACGTCCACACCGATCATCACCTTTTCCCAACCGGGCATACCGGGGTTCAGGTTCTCAGGGTAGTAAGCACGGGAGTTTGCCACAGTGTACAGGATGTTCTTGCAGGCCTGACGTGCGGACACCAGAGCGGTAGCGCTGGTGGTATCGGTCAGGTGGTTGGTCTCGGTGTCGTAGTTGACCAGGCAGAAGTCGCCGCCGTTGCGGATCAGGCGGTCAGAATCCTGATAGCCGTACACACCGTAGTAGTCGGTCAGCACCATGCCCACGAAGCCCCACTCGCCGCGCAGAACATCGTTCAGCAGGGCAGAGCAGTTGCCTGCGTAGGTGTTGCCGATGTAGTTGAAGGAGGACATGACGGCGTGGCAGTCAGCTGCCTTGATGCACTGCTCGAAGGGCTTGAGGTAGATCTCTCGGATGGCCTGCTCGCTGGACCAGGTGCAGAGCATACCGCAGCGGTTGGTCTCCTGATCGTTCAGAGCAAAGTGCTTCATGAAGGCGTAGACGCCCTGCTCCTGAGAGCCCATGATAGCGTTGGCAGCCATTGCACCGGACAGCACACCGTCCTCAGAGTAATACTCGAAGTTACGGCCTGCGAAAGCGGAGCGGTGGATGTTCATAGCCGGTGCGTACCAGCCGGAAACGTCCATGTCGTCAGCCATCTTGCCGATGGAGGTGCCGAAGTCATGTGCCAGATCGGTGTTCCAGGTAGCTGCGATCATCACAGCGGAGGGGAAGCCGATGGAGCCCTGCTTGGTGAAGTTGTTGTTGATGGAGGCGGGGCCGTCGCAGTCGATGGCCTGAACCTTACCAATAGAGGAAACGGCAACGGACTGGTAGCCGCCCAGAGCGATCAGGCTGTCCATATCAGCAACGGTCAGCTGATCGAGGAAGGCATCCCACTGGGCGTCGTTGTAATCCACGCCCACCATGTCCTTCAGCTTCAGGCCGTTCTTGGCACCGGTGGTGGGAGCCACATCGTCGGCGTTGTTGAAGTCCTCGGGGTTCCAGTTGGAGTTGTTGTAGAAGGTAGCCTTAGCCTCTGCCGGCAGCTCAAAGTCTGCGGGAGCAGCGGTAGCCTCGGCGTAGTTGGCAAAGCCGTCGGCGCGGGACAGGTAGGTCACGTTGCCCTCGGCAAAGTCGAACTTGTTGTCGGCGACCTCCACATCGCTCTCACGCTTGTTGGAAGCGTCGTAGACGATGTCGGAAGCCACATTGTAGACCTTGGAATCCAGAACAGTGTGGGAATCGGCGTTGATGCTGATGACGTAATCGCCCTTTTCCAGCACATAGCAGCCCTTGCCGTAGGTATCGTAGGAAGCCATATCCTCGGCCTTGAAGGTAACGGTGACGTTCTCGGAAGCACCAGGAGCCAGCTCAGAGGTCTTTGCAAAGCCGATCAGGTTTGCAGAAGCCTTCTCAATGCCGCCGTTGGTGTACGGAGGATTATAGTAGACCTCCACGACCTCCTTGCCGGAGGCAGAACCGGTGTTGGTGACGGTGACATCCACGGTGATGGTGCCGTCAGCCTCGGTAACGCTGTTCAGGGTCTGGGTGAAGGTGGTGTAGCTCAGGCCGCGGCCGAAGGGATAGACCACAGTCTTGTCGTAGTCGATGAGGCCCTCTGCGGCAGCAGTCTCGTAGAACTTGTAGCCCACATAGATGCCCTCAACATAGTTGACAAAGGCGGGAACGACCTCTGTACCAAAGGAATTGGCCTTGAACTCGTCCATGTTGGTGTAGTTGAAGTTGCCAAAGTTGTTCGCAGTGGGGGTCTGGGTCAGGTCGTACACAAAGGTATCGATGGTACGGCCGGAGGGGTTCACATCGCCGCAGAGAATGGAGCCCAGAGCGTTGAAGCCGCTCTGACCGGTGCCTGCGCACCAGACAACGCTCTTGATCTGGCTGTAATCCTTGACCCAGCCCAGCTCCATGGCGTTGGCGCCGTTGTAGACCACAACGACCTTATCAAAGTTCTTGCAGACCAGATCGATCATGTCCTTCTCGGTCTTGGACAGCTGCAGGTAGTGGTCGCCGGGCTCAAAGTCGTTGTAGCTGTGGCCTGCGTCGTAGGTGACCTGAGACACATCGGTGGGCAGGTCAGCACCCTCGCCGCCCACGCGGGTGATGACTACCATGGCGGTATCAGAGAAAGCCTTGGCGTTGTTCATCATCTCGTCGGTGTACTGTGCAGCCTCCGGCTCCGGCAGGGTCCAGTCCTGAGAGAACATGCCCACCACCGGGCGGTCTGCGCGGTAGGAGGTGTAGAAGTCGCTCAGCTCGGTGTTCAGCTCAAAGCCGGCATTCTTCAGGCCCTCCAGCAGGGTGACGGTGGGGTAAGCATCGGACAGTGCACCGGAACCGGTGCCGCCGTAGCAGGGGTTGGTGGAAGCCCAGCCAAAGACGTTCAGCTTGCTGTTCTTTGCCATGGGCAGGGTGCCATCGTTATCCAGCAGGACGATGCCCTCATCGGCAATGTCCTCGCACAGCTGGGTAGCGGATGCCACGTTCTCCTCGCTGACCTTGCCGCCGCCGGTGGCAAGGGTGACCATGGAGTACATGGGGCCGGTCAGGATCAGGTTCACGGTGATAGCCAGCGCCAGCACCATGCCCAGACCCGCCTGCCAGCGGATCAGATACTTTTTGGACTTGCTCTGCTTACGGCAGGCGATCATGACTGCAATCAGCAGAACTGCTACGACACCAAAGCCGATCAACTGCGATTTGATCGAGTTGAGAACCTTGATGACGTCATCCATATTGATGGACAACATAGTTTTCTCCTCCTTGTTTTGTCGAATCGGACAACGGCAGGGGACGCCCCCGCCAGCTTGACTTTATGATACCAGAAATTGCCGGAGAATTTTCAATTTGTTCACAGTCTGTCGTTTTGAACGCATAATTTGCAAAAGTTACAATAAGGTTTCAAATTTTATTGTGCTAATACACAAATTTCATCCAACTTTATTTGTGCACCCTGCCAGACAACAAAAAAACGGCAGGGGATACCTGCCGTAAAAATTATTTGTTTTTGGGCAGCGGAAATAAGATCCGCAGGGTGCACCAGTTGTTTTCCCAGTGCATCGTCATGCTGCCGCCGTGCTGCCCGACGGTGGTGCGGACGCTTTTCAGGTCCGACCCCTGCTGCGGCAGACCGTCCGCATCCAGTGCGGGGGCGGCCTCTGTATAATGCTCGAACCGCAGCATGGCAAAGCCGCCCTGACTGTACACCGCCACCTTGATGAGCCGCTTTTCGGGGTCCGGCTCGGCGCGCACAGCGGCAATGGCGTTGTCCAGCGCCACGCCCACGATGGTGCACAGCTCCCGGATCGTGAGAAAGCCCAGCATCCTGCCGTCCGCTACACTGGTGATGGTAATGTTCTCCTGCTGGCATTCCATGGTCTTGGCGGTGAGCAGGGTATCCAGCACCGGGTTGCCGGTCTTGTTCTCGGCCTCGTACTGGCGGATGTTCTGCTCCATGGCGGCAATGGCGGCGTTCTGCTTGGTCTGGTCCTGCTCCTCCCGGATGCGGGCAAGCTGGACTTTCAGTTCATGGTACCGCCGGTTGATGAGGTTGATGCCCTCCTTGCTGCGCTTGTACTGCTCGTACTGGCGGTGCAACACCTCGTCCATGGCGGCAAGCTCGCTGTGCAAAGCGTTCTCCTGCAGCTGCTCGTGCTGCACAGATAAGATCAGCACGCCGGAAAAATCCACCAGTGTGCGGATGGAAAAAATGCTCATGTTGATCTCGCTGCCGGGCAGAAAGCCCAGATTGCTCACCGCAAAGGCAGTCAGCGCCAACATGACCGCCGTCAGGGCGGCGCTGCCGCCGATCTGCAAGTGCCCGGCGGGCTGGGGGCTGATGTGCAGCCAATAGCACATTCCCCCGAACAGCGCCCCGTACACCAGCGCCAGCAGCAACAGAGACAGCGCCCCCCATGCGCTGCGGGCAGGCCAGAGGGCGCAGTGCAGCTGCCACTCCACGCTGGCGGCAAGCTCTGCCAGAATAAACGCCCGGGCGCAGTGATACCCGGCTTCCAGCAGGGTGATGCTCCACACACCCCATAAATATAAGTAGGAAAGCCCGATGGCCGTTACCATGCAGGGGATCCAGAGCCCGCCGGGCACGTTGCCCGTCAGCCCCAGAAAGGCCGACAGCACCGCCGCCCACAGCAGGGTGATGCCCCCGGTGACCGCCCTGGAAAAGCGGGGCGCAAGCGCCGGGGTGAACAGCAGCACCGCCAGACACTCGGCAAGGGCGGTGTACAGCCGGGGGATATCCGGCAGCGCGGTCATGAGCCTTCACCTCCGATGTAGTCGGTCAGTGCGGCAAGAAAAGCCTTACGCTTGGGGCGGCTGACCTGCAGCTCGCAGGGGCCCACCTGCACGGTGCTCTGCCGCAGCTCCCGCACCTGTGCCAGATTGACAAGGTAGCCGCTGTTGCAGCGGGCAAAGGGGCAGTCTGCCAGCTTTTCCTCAAAGGCCTTGAGGGCGCCGGGGGCGGAAAAATCGCCCTCGTCGGTGTAAAAGTGCACCCGGTGACCCTCGCTTTCCAGATAATAGATGCTTGCGGTGTCCAGCCGGCGCAGCCCGCCCTCCACCGGCACGGTCAGGTAGTGCTTTGCACGCTTTTCCAGCCGGGCAACCGCCTTGAGCAGCTGCTGCGAAAAGGCAAAGTAGGGCACCGGCTTCAGCACATAGTCCAGCGCTCCCACCGAGTAGCCCCGGATGGCGTACTGCGCCATATTGGTAATGAAGATCAGGATGACGTCTGCATCCATCTGCCGGATGCGCTCTGCCGTGGTCATGCCATCCAGATGCTTCATCTCCACATCCAGAAAAATAATGTCGTAGACCGCGCGGTAATCCTCCAGAATATCCACGCCGTCCGCAAAGACCGTCACTTCAAACTCTGTCCCGTACTGCCGGGTATACCGCCGGACATACTCCTGCAATACCCCCTGCACCTCCGCGTCGTCCTCTACGATCGCCACCCGGATCATGACCACACCTCCCTTACCACACCTTTGTGGAACTGTTACGGCTCTATTATAGCGCAATCCCGCCGGGTTTGCCAAGGGGGCACTCCGCAACAAAGGGCAGGGCGGCCCACAGGCCGCCCTGCCCTTTGTATTGAGTTCCCTTACGCTCACGCCCAGTTCTTCCGGCCGTAGCGGGTGGTCAGCTGGCAGATCTCTTTTTGGAGCTTCTTGGTCAGCTGGGTCTTTTTCAGCCGCCAGCGCCAGTTCTGGCCTACGGTGGAGGGCTTATTGATGCGGGCGGCGTTATCCAGCCCCAGCCAGTCCTGCATGGGGATGGTCAGCATGTGATGCAGACCGAAGGGCAGCAGCAGACGCTCCAGCGTACCATAGATGAACGGAGCCAGAATGGGAGAAGTCTCGGAAGAGTTGGCGATCCAGATGCCGAAGTTATTGATGCCGGTCTGCACCACAGGCCAGAACAGCGACAGCACGATGGAAATGACCACCGAGTAGACAGCGTAAAAAACGCTGCATCCTCCGGGGGTATTTTGATGCCAAAAAGGCACAAAAGAATGCCCGCCCACCTGTGGAAAACCACGGTGAGCGGGCATTTTGCGTTTTATTGTTTGTGCCGCTGTAAAAGCGTTCAGAGGGCGGCGGTCTGGGGTACCAGCCGGAAGAGCATTACGGGCAGCTCGCTGTTTGCAAAATCCAGCGTATAGATGAGCTTTCCGCGCTCTGTTTCAAAAGGCATCTCCGTCTGTGTGCCGTCCGGGGCAATGCGCACAAGCTTTTTGCCTTCCAGCAGTCCGGCGGGCAGCGCAAGCCTTACCCGACCGGTGGGCTGCGTCAGGCTGCCTGCGGTTTCAAAGGCCACACTCAGGTATTCCCCATTCGTCCGTGCGGTCACATCCTCCGCAGAAAGACTGCCGCTGTTAGCCCATGCCGTTGCGGCTTCGATCTTTTCCAGCTGCGCGGCGTTTTCTGCCTGCCCGCACACGGGGCAGAAGGTCAGCGTTTCACCTTCCGCAGTGCGGAAAGTAAACTTCCGGCAATCCGTGCTGCCAGTGTGCGCGCAGCCCTGCCGCAGACAATCGGCGCTCTGAGAGCCGGTTCCGTTCGGAGACCATGCACCGAACTGATGCCCCAGCTTATCGGTCGGGTCTGCGGTGTAGCTGTCTTTGCAGCGGGAGCAGGTAAAAACAGTATAGCCGTCTGTTTCACAGGTAGGCTCTACGGTAACAGCCTGATAATCATGGTTCAGTGCGGGCTGCTCTGCATAGGTGGTATAGTCACAACGGGAGCAGGTTTCGTAAGCATTCCAGCCCTTTTCCGTACAGGTGGGGGCTTTTGCATCGTGATTCACCAGATCATGGTTCAGCGCGGGCAGCTCCACATAGGTGGTATAGTCACAGCGGGAGCAGGTTTCGTAGGCGTTCCAGCCGATTTCCGTACAGGTAGGGGCTTTTGCATCGTGCTGCACCAAATCATGATTCAGTGCGGGCTGCTCCGCGTAGGTGGTATAGTTGCAGCGGGAGCAGGTTTCGTAAGCATCCCAGCCCTTTTCCGTACAGGTGGCGGCTTTTGCTGCGTGCTGCACCAGAGCATGGTTCAGCGCGGGCAGCTCCGCATAGGTGGTATAGTCACAGCGGGAGCAGGTTTCGTAAGCGTCCCAGCCCTTTTCCGTACAGGTAGGGGCTTTTGCTGCGTGCTGCTTCAAATCATGGTTCAGTACGGGCAGCAACGGAGTGGCAGAATAGTCGCAGCGGGAGCAGGTTTCGTAAGCCCAGCCCATTTGCGTACAGGTGGGGGCTTTTATCACGCGCTGCCTCAGATCATGTTTCAGCGCGGGCCGCTCCACATAGGTGGTATGGTCACAACGAGAGCAGGTTTCGTAAGCATCACAGCCGGGTTCCGTACAAGTGGGGTCTTTTGCTTTGTAGTATACCAAATAATGTTTCAGTGCGGGCAGTTCCGCATAGGTGGTATAGTTGCAGCGGGAGCAGGTTTCGTAAGCGTTCCAGCCCTTTTCCGTGCAGGTGGGGGCTTTTGCTGCGTGCTGC
>ERZ839767.5149-NODE-5149-length-12115-cov-2.544776_pt1 | contig 12115 bp, 8 predicted proteins | sample MGYA00519879_ERZ839767 | MGnify/ENA primary metagenome ERZ839767 (study PRJEB31850, sample SAMEA3708852) | human gut metagenome | biome: human gut; feature: human-associated habitat; material: faeces | place: China | collected 2014 ...
TCAAGGAACGGTTCGACGCCTTGAACCTCCACGATTACAAAGAATTCATCCACTTCGGCCTGACCTCACAGGACATCAATAACACGGCAGTTCCCTGCTCGTTCCGTGATGCCATCCACGACGTGTATTATCCCGTGATCGACGAACTTATCGCCAAGCTGGAAGAACTTGCCGAAGAGTGGAAAGAGATTCCCATGTTAGCGAAAACCCACGGGCAACCGGCCTCACCCACTCGTTTGGGAAAAGAAATCCGGGTATTCGTCTACCGGTTGACCAAACAACTGGAACTACTGAAAAAAGTCGCTTGCTCCGGTAAATTCGGGGGAGCCACGGGTAATTTCAACGCCCACAACGTGGCGTATCCCGAAATCGACTGGACGGCCTTCGCCAACAAGTTCCTCACCGAAAAACTAAAGATCGAACGCGAACAATACACCACGCAAATATCAAACTACGACAACTTTGCCGCCGTGTTCGACAACCTGCGCCGCATCAATAATATCGTAGTGGACTTGGATCGTGACTTTTGGACGTATATCTCCATGGCCTATTTCAAACAAAAAATCAAGGCCGGAGAGGTTGGTTCGTCAGCCATGCCCCACAAGGTAAACCCGATCGATTTCGAGAACTCGGAAGGTAACCTAGGAATAGCAAATGCCGTGCTTGACCACCTCAGCAACAAGCTACCGATCTCCCGACTGCAACGCGATCTCACGGATTCCACCGTACTACGTAATATTGGGGTTCCTTTGGCACACACGATTATCGCTTTCAAATCCACACTGAAAGGATTGAATAAACTGATCATCAACAAACCGGCCATCGAAGCAGACCTAGAAGACAATTGGGCCGTGGTAGCCGAGGCCATCCAGACCATACTTCGCCGCGAGGCTTACCCCAACCCGTACGAGGCATTAAAAGCACTTACCCGTACCAACAGCAAGGTAACCCAAGCCTCCATCGCCGAGTTCATCGACACCCTTGACGTATCTGCCGAGCTGAAAGAACAACTGAAACAAATCAGCCCGTCAAACTACACGGGGAAACTATAAACAATTGAAAATTGAAAATGGAGAATTGAAAATGTATATTCTATTCTCATTTTCAATTTTCAACTTTCAATTTTCAATTATTATGCGTGATTTCATACAAATACTGAAGAGGTTCATCCCTCCTTACAAGGCCCGGCTCGGGAAAAATATATTTTATAACATTCTTTCCGCCGTGTTCGGTTCCATATCATTCGTGCTACTCGCACCTGTGTTGAATATTCTTTTTGATGTAACAAAAGACGTCACGGAGCTCATGCCTTTCGAACTAGACAAGGAGGTTTTAATGAACAACTTCAACTACTACATCACGCTTTTGAAAGAGTATTTCTCTGCCCCAACAACCTTGTTGATTGCCGGGGGATTCTTCGTGGTAGCCGCATTATTTAAAACCGGCTTTTCCTACCTCGCTGCCTACGAGATCGTGTATATCCGGAACGGTGTGGTTCGTGATATCCGCCGGAAAATATACCAGAAAATCCTGTCCTTACCCCTACCTTTCTTCTCCGAGGAACGCAAAGGAGATATTATTGCCCGAACCACGGGAGACGTACAGGAAGTGGAGAACTCGATCATGAACTCTCTAGAAATGTTTTTCCAGAACCCTATCATCATCCTGATCTACCTCTCTGCCATGGTTTTCATGAGCTGGCAACTAACCCTATTCGTATTGGTACTGTTACCAATCATGGGAACTCTTATCGGAAAAGTAGGAAAAACACTGAAAAAACGCTCCAAGGAGGGACAAGACAAAATGGGCGAAATCCTCTCGAACATCGAGGAAACCCTCTCTGGCTTGCGCGTGATCAAGGCGTTCAATGCCGAGGACAAAATGGATACTCTCTTCACCACGCATAACGAACAATACCGACGCATCATGAACCGCCTCATGTGGCGACGTTCTCTCGCTCACCCGATGAGCGAATTTCTCGGTACGATTGTCGTGGTGATAGTCGTGTGGTTCGGTGGAACCTTGATCCTAAGGCATAGCCCTATCATGGAAGCCTCGGACTTTATCGCCTACATCGCCCTATTCTACTCGATCATCAACCCGGCAAAACAATTCTCCACGGCGTTGTACAGCATCCAGAAAGGAGCCGCCGCCATGGATCGTATCGACCAGATATTGAACGCCGAATCGTCCATCCTGGAACCCGAACACCCGAAACCCTTGACTGAATTCAACCGGGAAATCAAATACAATAACGTCAGTTTCGCCTATCGCCCCGACCGGATGGTTCTGAAAAACGTGAACGTCACGATCGAGAAAGGCAAAACCATTGCCCTCGTCGGGCAATCGGGTTCGGGAAAGAGTACCTTTGTCGACCTGCTTCCCCGTTTCTATGATGTCATCAAGGGAGAGATCACGATCGACGGTATTAATATCAAGGATGTATCGTTACACAGCTTGCGTGAATTAATGGGGAATGTCAATCAGGACCCGATCCTCTTCAACGACACCATATTCAACAACATCGCTTTCGGCGTGGAATCGGCTACCCGAGAAGAAGTGGAACAAGCGGCACGCATAGCCAACGCCCACGAGTTTATCATGCAAACCGAAAAAGGCTACGACACTTGCATCGGTGACCGCGGGGGAAAATTGAGCGGAGGCCAGCGCCAACGTCTAAGCATCGCCCGCGCCGTGTTGAAAAATCCACCGATTATGATCCTCGACGAGGCCACCTCCGCACTAGATACCGAATCCGAAAAGCTTGTGCAGGAAGCACTCGACAACTTGATGAAAAATCGCACGTCGATTGTCGTGGCTCACCGCTTATCGACCATCCGTAACGCCGACATAATCTGCGTCTTCCACGAGGGTAAAATAGTTGAACGAGGACGCCACGAGGAACTGTTGGCCCTGAATGGTATCTACACGAAATTATACAACATGCAAAACTTCTAATCATGAGTATTGAAGCCAAAGTCCTCGGACAACAAGTTGCCTATCCTACCGATTATTGCCCATCGATTCTCGTCCCGGTTCCGCGTTACTTGAATCGGGAGATTTACGATATTCACGCTCCAGAAGAACTGTTCCAAGGATATGACACCTGGCACGCCTACGAGGCCGGCTTCCTAACCCGAAACGGCCTACCCGTGTGCGGAGTATTAAAACTGGTTTATCCGGCCAGCAGCCCGTGTATCGTGGAAAGTAAATCGCTGAAACTATACTTGAACTCCTTGAACATGACTCGCCTCGGGGAAGACATACCCTCAGGCATAGAAACGTATCTCCAAACCATAAAATCAGATCTTGAACAAATACTTCAAACCCGTGTAGAAACCACTTTTTTTCAGCGAGCCCCAGAAAAGCTGTATTTCGACTTTCAAAATTACACGCTATTAGAAGCCACGCCCGGCATCGAACGAGAAACCTTCACCGAGTATACTGAAACCCCTACATTACTACTCGAAAACCAGACAATCGGAAGCGGGGAAATCAAAGTATGCAGTCATTTGTTACGAAGCAATTGTAAGATTACAAAACAACCGGACTGGGGAAGTATCTACATTCACATGCAAGCCGACCACCTACCAGATCAGTTTTCTCTACTGAAATACATCGTTTCCCTGCGAAACGAAAACCACTTTCACGAAGAGATATGCGAAATGACCTACAAACGCTTGAATGATCTCTTCCACCCGGAAATCCTAGCTGTATCCTGTATCTACACCCGTCGTGGGGGTATCGACATCTGTCCTTCCCGAGCAAACAAAGCAGAGTACCTTCCCAAATACCTACATACCTCGGAAACATTAACCCAAAAATTAGTAAGACAATAGCAAAAAAGATATGTATCAAAAATTCCCACCCCTCCTGCAACAAACGAGAAAACCGCTTGGCATTTAACTCTCCCCTGTGCAAAGGGGATCCGGAGGAGGTAGTTCGTAACCAACAAAGGGACCGCCCAAACTATATTTAGACAGTCCCTGCAACCAGCCCATTTTACAAGCCAGACAACCACTTTACACTATCATTTTTGATTCATTAAACGAACCTTTTCTGATATTACAAATGTAGTTATTTTCTTTCAATAACCAAAAAAGTTTTTAGAAGGTTTAATTTATTTGTAATCAATGGTTAAGGAGGGATTGTCATTCGTTGTATTCGGCTTGTTAAAAGTAGTTTCGGACGATATCTAAAAACCTTCGTTAAATAATATTCAAAAAATTACGAAAAACACTACTATTCTGTACTATTATCGACAATAGCGATTAATGTAAGCATTCACGCTTGTTACCCCCAGCGATTTAGCTTTCCGCCAATCGGCACACGCCTCCTTGCGCTTTCCGGTACTGAAATAAGCAATTCCCCGGTTCGCGTAAATAGCACCGTTGTCCTTGTTCAGCTTGAGAGAATAGGTATAGTCCGGTATCGCCTTCGCAAATTCACGCTGCTTCAAATAACAATTCCCCCGGTTCAAATAATAAGCGTACACCAACTCGTATTCTTCCCCATTTTTCTTAGCGTATTGGATTGCCAGAGAATACTCCTTAATGGCTGCCGCATAATTCTGTTGATTCTGATAAATATTCCCCAAATAATAACAAAGTTCGTCATCTTCCTCAAATATCCCCTTTCCTTTCACTAGAAACTCCTTCAGCAAAGAAATCTGGTTCGTGTGAGTACAAGCTGTATTCAAAGACGAGTAAACCTCCCTCAATTTCGGATTCAATCGATTCGCCGCGATTAATTTTTGAACAGCATCTTTATAATCTCCATTTTCAATATCTGCGTTTGCCTCGTTCAACAACTCAATCGGTCTATTAATCGCACCCACATCTACCTGACCTACCGCAACCCGCGTCACAGCAACCAAGGTCATCAACAACAAAGTGACTTTTCTCATAGTTTGGATATAAATTAGTGTTTGTGTGTTTTGAATCTCAAAAATAATGAAAAGGAATCAAAAAACAAATACACTCGCTAAAAAAGTCAAAAAGTTATAACAACCATAAAAGTCTGTAAGAGGATGAATTTTAAGTCACCCTCTTACAAACCTATTTTTCAGAACGATACCATCAAGCGCATCTGCAACTGATGGAAATTCTTATCCAACGGGAAATAAACATTCTTCAAATTACTATACTGGTACTCACCCATCACCTTCACGTACCGGTTGAACGTGTAATTCACGCCAATCGTAGCTGCATGCAACCGTCCCCCGCCAATACTCGTTGACACGGCCGGGTAATCTGCCACTACTCCCCCGGGGTAGAACACCTGCTTGCCGATCAAAAAGAAATCACCTTTATTGATGTCATTCAAATCCGTGTAACTGTAACGGGCTACAATCTCCAGGTCGCCCCCCTCGTTACATCCCCGTAACAATCCGTACTCGTCGTCATAACCGTATCCTTCACCGCAAAGCAAGTATCCCATTTCCACGTACGCTCCTTGGAACTTGGAACTCCGTATCGGGTTTCCGGCCTGCCAGGCAGACAAGGATGTCCAGCTCCACACGCCTCCCAGTTGATTCTCGAACAAGGCCTCGTCATTTCTTTTCTTGTACAATCTCTTGTAAATATACTCGCCCCGCAAAAACATATTGCTGGTAACCACCAGTACTTCCGGCCCTACCGTGATCGTGTTCTTTGCCCAAGGCACTCGTGCGTTCAAGAATTCCGTCGTACCATCCACGTAGGTCTGCATGTTCGATTCCAGCTCGATATTCGTCTTGAACACGTTATTCACCACCTCGCCCGTGTTAATCCGTCCGTAGCGGAAAGAGGCTCCCACGTGCAAAGTTATAAACTCATTATTAAGCGGCTTGTACAACCAACGTCCGCTCAGGCTTACCCCTTGAAAACCGGAAATCTGGTCATTGTACTTGTTCTCCGCAAAAATTCCTTGATCAGCGAAGAACGTGGCATCATAATACTTGTAGGTAATCCCCAAACCTCGTCCGGCAGACAAAGCCATGGCCGGAGCCGCACGGGAAATAAAATGGTAATTATACAAACTCGCGTTCAGGCTCATGCTCGACGGTTCGTTGAAATAACCTGCTTTCACGCTATGAATCCCGAATGCCGATTCGTGGAAATTGTATCGCACGAAAATATTCTTCTGCTTGAAAACCCCTTTCGAGAAATCAAAATCAGCGTAAAAATACAACGGCCCATACGTCAACGACGTGCGTACACGGGCATCCGTGATCGCAGCCCCCGACTTCATCGGCGTATACTCCGAATGATAATAAGCCACATCGGCAAACAAACGGGCGCCTGCCGTGAAACGAATTCCTTTATCTTTATTGATATATTGCAAAAGAGGATTGGCGACATCCTCGACCTGAGCTTTCACCATTTTAGACGACAATACAAGGGCGAATAATACAACAGGGAATAATATATATTTTTTCATACCGGTCTGCATTTAAACAATTATTTAGTAACCTAATCTCTCCAACACCACCTTCGCGTCAACCAATGTCTCGGAAGCCGGACTCTTTCGCCAGCCTTGAGTTATCATGTAGTTGATACTCATATCAGAATGGTTTGTAAACAACGCGTCCAGATAAGGAGCTTTATATTTTCCGTCAATCTCGACACCGAAATTATATTGGCCGAAATACTTGGCCATCTGGTCATACGTGTCAAACGTGTAGGGATGATTCTTCATTCCGGCCTTGTGAATCAGGTAATCCTGCCACGGTTGGTTCAGTTCCGGATAATCATTCGGGGCTCCGGCAATACACGGTCCGATAAAATGGGCCTTGTACTTCACGCCCAGGTTGATAAACGAGGCATACCCCAGCGGGTCGTCATACGTGATATCCGTCGCTCCCGTACCTTTCCACAACAGGAAACACATCGGGACCTTGCCTTCGAAATGTTCGGCTACCCGCACCAAGCTCTCCAACGAGAAGGTCTGCAGGATCACCTTACCATTCGTGTTCCCGGTATTCACCTTGCCATTCACGTAGAAGGGGTTGCTCTCCGGTTCCGGTTGCGTGATAATATTCATGCCCAAACGATCCAGTTCCTTGTAGACAATCTCCTCGAAGCCGGTAGGATTCAGCCACGGTTCCTTGAACTCGATATAAATACCCGGCCGATTACCCGTGTCTTCCGGATCATCCACGTAACCGAACGTGTACTTGATCACGTCAGCCGTACCACTTAAACTCTTGATCTTCTCTCCGGTCTTCTGGCCCATCGTGAACACGCGTTTCCCTTGAGCATCCCGCTCCAGCATTTTCCCCTTGGAATAAGCCACGAGATCCTCCAATGTAGAGATGTATTGATGTTGTGAGGCAAAACTCGGGCGAGCCTGTTCGATACTCGTTTCATTAAACCACGTACCGGCATCCAACATCATCAACTCCTCGTAGGTATAATAAGCCGGAAGATTCGGGACAAAATTCTTGGCATCCTCTTTCACCAAAGCCTCGGCCTCGACCTCCGAGTAACCGATCTTCTGGTAATACGCCTTTCTGATCTCGTAAGGGATGGTCTCCCCAAACACGTTTTCGATATTCGTGGTTCGTTTCAAGTTGTCATCATGCAATGCCAACACCACTCCATCTTTCGAAACCTGCATATCACACTCCAGATAGTCAGCCCCAATTTCTCTTGCCCAACGATACGCTGCTTCCGTCTCCTCCGGGGTCCAAAACGTCGATCCCCGGTGAGCCACAACAGCATACTCCGGCACGTAATCCCGTACTTTAACCATTTCAGGAGTCAAATGATCCAATTCAACCTTGTCAACATCGACATTTATGTTGTTGAATTTTTGATCTTCACACGACATGACCAAGGTTATCAACCCACATGCCATCACTGCATGAAAAAACTTTTTAATCATAATTTTGAATTTTAGAGCGTTTAATGTTTGTTCGTACTCTCTTTTACCAGATATTGTTCTTCTTTCACTGTAAATGCCGTAAAGACAAATGCCAAAGCGCAGGCCACCAACAGGATGACGAAACTCCAGTCCCATCCAAGATGATCCACCACGTACCCCAACATGATATTGGCCAACAAAGCCGTTCCAAAGAAATAACCGAAAAAACCGGTCAATCCGGCAGCCGTTCCTGCCGCCTTTTTAGGAGCCAGATCCAAGGCATGAACCCCGATCAACATCACCGGCCCGTAAATCAAGAAACCGATAGCGATCAGGCAGATACTGTCCATTACCAAATTATGTTCCGTCTTCCAGTAGATAAACACGAACAGGGCCACCAGCACCATGTAAATCATCGTCGTAATTGCCCGCCGTCCCTTGAACACGTAGTCACTCACGATACCGCAAATAATCGTACCGGGAATAGCCGCAATCTCGTAAGCCGAATAAATCCAGCCCACCGCTCCGCTATCGTACCCTTTCACGTCCTTCAGGTAAGTCGGCGCCCAGTCAAGTACCCCGTATCTCACCAGATAGATAAAAGCATTAGCGATAGCGATATACCATAATATCTTGTTATTCAAAACATATTTGAAAAAAATCTCTTTTGCCGTCAACTCTTCCTCCGACTTCGCGCTGTAATTCTTCGGGTAATCATTACGATATTCCTCGATCGGTGGCAGACCACACGATTGCGGCGTGTCCCGGATCAGGAAGAACGCGATCACGGCAATCACCAAGGCCACAACAGCCGGGAAAACAAACGTGGCAGACTGCCAGAATCCGAACCACACCAAGCCCACGGAAAACATGATTCCGACCAAACTACCTCCCACGTTATGAGCCACGTTCCAGATCGACATTTTAGTTCCCCGTTCCTTCAAGGAAAACCAGTGCGTCATCACCCGGCCGCTAGGTGGCCAGCCCATCCCCTGGAACCAACCGATCAAAAACTGGGTAATAAACATGACCACGATCGAAGAAACACCCGCGCTTGTTCCCAAAAACAACGTCACGAGTGCCGACAACACCAATCCCAACGGCAAAAACTTACGGGCGCTACTCCGATCGGAAACACCTCCCATCAAAAATTTCGATATCCCGTAAGCAATCGCATTAGCCGAAAGTGCTACCCCTAAATCTCCCTTGTCAAATCCCAACTCCTGCAAATAAGGCATTGCCAGAGTAAAATTCTTACGTACTAAATAATACCCCGCGTACCCTATAAATATACCTAAAAAGACCTGTAGACGTAACTTCTTGTACGTAGGGTCTATTTTTTCTTTCGGTAGCAAGGGTTTATGAGGCTCAGGCTTCAGAAAACTCCACATGATATTAATTTTTAATAAATATTATATTGATTCCAATCTGGTTATCGTAAACGTTTCCATTATTACTTGCGACTTCTTTGGGATGAAATACATCGAGCTAAGATCAAAACATGATCTTAGCAGCGATGTAATTTTCTGCCAATTCGGTGAACTCCTTCACTTCTTCATCAATCCATGCCTGATCTTTCCCAAGTTCTTTCGCCATCACTTCTGCCACCAGCGGGGCAGCCTTCATCGCCTCTCGCGCATCGACAAACAACAATCGAACCCTCCGGGCAAGAACATCCTCAACCTCTTGGGCCATCTCCTCCCGAACTGCCCAAACAACCTCAGCAACGGTATAATCATATTTATCTGACAACTTCTTCCCATATTCCGGGTTTTCAGCCATCAACTTCATAATCGCGTCTTGATCACTACCATAAACGTACATGTGATTTTTCAGATTCGGATTCTTCCGGTACCCGTGTATATGGAATTTCTTCGTCACACAAGGTCTGTCATCCAGCAATTTCATGGCAATCGCCTTATTCACCGTATCCTCTGCCATCAAACGATATGAAGTCCATTTACCTCCCGTGATCGTGATTAAATTATTATCGGAAACTATAATCTTATGCCCACGGGAAAGCTCTTTCGTACTCTTTCCCTCGTGTTTCGGGGCTGCCAACGGTCGTTGCCCTGCAAACACGGATTCAATATCGGCATACGTCGGGGCCGGATCCATGTATAAAGAAGCCGTCTTCAGAATAAAATCAATCTCCTCCTTCAACGGTTTCGGCTCAATTTCCGGAACCGGACGCATAATGTCCGTCGTCCCCACGACAACCTTATTGTGCCAAGGTACGGCAAACAACACCCGTCCATCACTCGTCTTCGGCACCATGATCGCATAATCGCTCTGCAAAAACTTCATATCCAACACCAGATGCACTCCTTGACTCGGCGTCACCATCTTGCTATGCCCCGGGGAATCCATCGCCATCAAGTCATCCACGAGAATTCCACAGGCATTGATCACGCTCTTCGCCTTCAACTGCATCTCTTTTCCAGACTCCACATCCACGAACTTTACCCCGGCAACTTTCCCGTTCTGGTCATGCACAATCCCGGAGACCTTCGCTTTATTGAGTATTACCCCACCATTATCCGCACAAGTTTGAGCCAAATTAATCGCCATCCGCGAATCATCAAACTGCCCGTCATGATAAACGATTCCCCCCTTCAATCCTTTCTTCACCGATGTCGGTAAATACTCCATCACCTTCCTGGAAGAAATAAAACGACTTCTGCCGTACCCGAAGCCAAAAGAGAGTAAATCATAAAAAGTAAGTCCACAGAAATACAAAAAATTATCCCAATATGTATAATTTGATATAACAAAAGCTTGGTCTTTAACAAGATGTGGTGCGTTAGCCTTCATTCGTCCTCGTTCTCTTAAAGCCTCCAACACTAATGCGACATCTCCTTTTTGAAGATAACGTCCACCACCATGTACCAATTTCGTACTACGACTTGAAGTACTTTTTGCAAAATCCGCCATTTCAAGAAGTGCAACGCTATATCCTCTTGTTGCAGCATCAACAGCAACACCTAAACCCGTAGCGCCGCCACCCACCACAACCATATCCCATACTTTCTCAGGTTCCTGAAGTTTACTCAACATATCTCTTCGATTCATAACACAATTATTTATGTATTCAACAATCTATAAAATTCCTAAACGCTCCGCAAGCATACCATATACTTACGAACCGAAACTTCGTTTCTCCCAATCTTATTCTTTGCTATTGGTGTTCATGGCCCATTCCCCGTCGTGAATAGTGCCACCTCATTCTCTGGCATTGACCTTAATCTACGGGAACATAGAGTAAAAGTTTCTATTTTTTAAGGAATATATTTCCGCTGTTTAAAATTAATTACAACACTTGATAAGTATTATTCAACAAAACAGATGTATATTTGCATTGATAAAAATATGATTATCGAAACAAAATGAAAACATTATCTTTAAGTGAAAGGCACAACTATATATTGGAAACATTACGCCAGCAAGGTTCCGTTTCAGTTGTTGATCTTGCTAACCAGCTAAAAGTATCTTCTGTAACCATTCGCAAGGATCTTACTTTACTCGAAGGAAAGGAGATGCTCTATCGCACGCATGGTAGTGCCATTCTAATCAACCCTTACATCAATGATCGTCATGTGAACGAGAAAGAAAAGGCCTATCCCGAAGAAAAACGGTTAATTGGCAGATATGCTGCAAGTCTAATCACGGCAGATGACTCTATTCTCATTGCATCCGGAACAACAATGCATGCTTTGGCCCGGGAGATTATGCCTCAAGGCCACCTCACAGTAATTGCTGCAGCCATCAATGTTACAAATATTCTGGCTCGTAACAAGAATATAGATATCATACAACTCGGAGGTTTCGTTCGGAATAGTTCAGTCTCTGTTGTTGGAAATTATGCTGAAAAAATGCTGGAAAACTTTTCTTGTAGTAAACTCTTCATGGGTGTTGACGGCATCGACCTAGATTATGGATTAACAACCACGAATATGATGGAAGCTAATTTAAATCAAGTAATGATGCAAGCAGCACAAAAAGTAGTCGTTCTGGCAGATTCTTCTAAATTCGGACGTCGAGGCTTTGGGAAAATATGTGATCTGGATGCCATTGATCATATTATCACAGATAAACATATATCTAGTAAAACCCTCGAAGAATTGCGTGAGCGCGGTATAGAAGTAACTGTTGCCGAGTAAATATTAATTGACTCCAATAAAAAACCCATTGATTTCTCAATGGGTTTAATTTTGTAGCGAGATCCGGGATTGAACCGGAGACCTCATGATTATGAATCATGCGCTCTAAC
>ERZ839767.5152-NODE-5152-length-12102-cov-3.153233_pt1 | contig 12102 bp, 5 predicted proteins | sample MGYA00519879_ERZ839767 | MGnify/ENA primary metagenome ERZ839767 (study PRJEB31850, sample SAMEA3708852) | human gut metagenome | biome: human gut; feature: human-associated habitat; material: faeces | place: China | collected 2014 ...
AACATACAAGCCAAATATATAAGGAGATTTTTTACACGGAATATGAAAACTTTTTCGTAACACTCTGATTGATAAACATATTGAAGAACATATTTTTTTTGAATGCCAGCAGAAAGGAGAAAGGGATGAAACTTATGATAAAGTTATTTCATAAACTGATGACGGCCGCATTGCCCGTATTGCTGTGGGGAACACTGCTTACCGGCTGTACGGATGATAAATATAATAAGATAAACGACCTGTTCCAGCCTCGTTTCGTATTGGAGGAGCCGGAAGTGAAAGGCAATTCTATCAGCCTTGTGTGGTACAAGGTTAATGATGCTGTTTCCTATACGGTGGAATATTACCTCGACCAGTACCACAGTAACTTGTTCATGGCTCAGGAAACAACAGTACCGCAATTGTTTGTCGATGACATTCCTTACGGAACTACGTATTACATTCGTGTACGTAGCAATGCGGCTGATGAGGCCAACAATTCGCAGTGGAGTTACACTACGACTTCTACCGAGAAACGTCCGGAATTTACCCATCTGCTCGAAGATGTTTCAAAGACAGAGATTACAGAAACAACTGCTATTATCCGTTGGAAGAAAGATTATAAGAAAGATCCCGTAGACAGTATCAGCGTAATGCCTATGATGGACGCTACATTACCGGGAGTAAGCCGTTATCTCACCATTGATGAAATGTTGCAGGGATATGCGGAAATTGAAGGGCTGACGAAGAATACGCTTTATACAGTCAACGTATATGATACTAATAAACCTCGCAAGTACGACAAACCTTATAATTCCATAACGCTCCGTACTGCTGGGCCGTCTGCATCGTCCATTCCTGTAGGGCCGGAAGACGATCTTTCTGCCATGTTGTTGGAGAATGACCTTAATCCGGAGATTCCAGAAGGAACAGAATATTACCTACCTGCCGGTTCTTCCTACCGTATTACTCCGTTCGAACTTGCCAAAGGTTTCCGTCTGGTAGGTAGCAGTGAGGGTGTCAAGCCGAAAGTGATTTTGGACGATTGGTGGAGGATTGCCGAAGGCTCGTATATTACGGCATTGGAATTTGAGAATATCGAGTTCTCACATACATCCAACAATAAGTATTTCATGAATGCCGACAAGTCATTCACCATTGAAAGTGTCAGCTTCGTCAATTGTGATTTCATCGGGCTTACCCGTGGATTCTGGCGTCATCAACAAGCAACCAGCAAGCATATCATGAGTTTTGCGGTAGAAGGATGCCGTTTCGACAAGTGCGGTTGGCAGACAGGTAGCTACGGTTTGATGGATTTGCGCTCGTTCAATGACCCGACGGCATACGACCAAGTGGATAAAGCTGTCTTCCGCAATTGTACGTTCAGTCGTGACAATGACGGTACGACAGGATTCGGTTGGGGCAATCTTTTCAATGCACCTTACATTGATAAGCCCATACAGTTGGAATTCAAGAATATCACAGTCTATAACTACTGTCTCAATAAACGTTTGATAAATATCGGTTCTGCCGTAGGTTCCGAACTGACTATCGAGGGCATGGTGCTTGCGTCGCCTTCAGGAGACCTTTATGTGGCGGGTGCCAATACCACTACTCGTTTCGCCAACAACTATACGACGAAAGATTATGCTTTGGGTGGTGCCAAGATGAATGCTACAGACTTGGATATTACGGCAGCCGAACTGTTTGCCGATCCCGACAATGGCGACCTTACCATCAAAGACAGTTCTTCGCCGATAGTTACCAATCGTGCGGGTGATACACGCTGGTTGCCTTGATAAAAGAACGATAATAAAACAGACGAAATTATAAACTTAAAAATTTAATAATATGAAACTTAAACATTTATTCTATGCAGCAGCCATCTCTACATTGGCGGCTGCTTGCAGCGAAGCAGACGAGTTGAGCTCCGGTATCCGCTCAGAGAAGACATTGGATGCCATCCATTCGGGCACGGACCGTTTTGCCACACGTGTCAATCTGAACAGCGAGTGGGAGAGTGGTGATGCTATCGGAGTATATATGCTCGATGCAGGAACAGGAAACATCCGTAACTCTGCAATGAATATACAGTATAATGCCGATGTGGCAGAAATATCTACAGAAACCAACTTTGTAGCTGCCGCAGGTGGAATAGGTATTTATGACCAACCGTGCGATTTCGTGGCATATTATCCCTATTCTTCCGGTGAGGAAGGGAAAGTGGATGCCGGTGCAGGTGTATACAAGATAGACTTGGCAGACCAGTCTGCCGGTATTGCCGGTCATGACTTGATGTGGGCAAAGGTTGAGAACAAGGCTTCGGACGAATTGCTGAGTAGCGGGCTGTCTATGACTTTTCATCATCAGTTGGCATTATTGTATGTAAATATAGGTAATGAAGATGTGAAAGTCGAAAATGTGAAAGTAAATGGACTCAATACAACTGCTCATTTTGACCTGCTCAAAGGAGAACTGTCTGTAGATGATGCACCGAAAGCAGTCACTTTACATAAATTGTCTGATAAATCGTTTGTAGGTGTGATGCTTCCTGTTGCTAATATAGCAAAGGTTATGTCTGTAACTATTGAAGCAGGTGGAAAGATTTTTCAATATATGGTACCGGCAACCAGTAAGATTTCTAAGTTTGAAGCCGGTTATGAATACATATTTAACATAAATCTGAAAAACTCATCCGGCGATTTGATTTCGGGCGGGAATGGAAGTAATGAAGGTTGGAAACCTGGTGAGAATGAAGGTGGAGATGCTACAGAGACCAATCCGGAAATACCAAGTGGATATGAAACCATTCCGGTTAATGGTGATACAGAACTGACTACTGTGTTGGACGGTGCTTCTGGTAAGATTGCTTTGTTGTTTGCATCAGGTAATTCTTACAATTTTAACACTAATCTGGTGATACCGTCTGCGGTTACGGAATTGATGTTGTTGGGTGACGGGAAACAGCAAGTGGAATTGTCCATGAAGAGCATTATAAATACCGGTCTTCAGAAACTTTCTTTGAATAATTTGAAGATTACAGGCAAATCAAATGCAACTTTGTTGAGTAATGCGGCAGAAGATAACCTTGATAACCAATTTGCATCGGATGCAGTGGTAGAGATTAAAAAATGTGAGCTTACAGGAATGAAATATGTATGTAATTGGGATGGTAATAAGGATTCTGAAAGAAATACTCTTTCTTCCTTTACTGTAGACGACTGCTATATGCATGATATGTCTTCTGTTTTTGAAAGCTATGGTTCGGAAGTAATAACATTGACTAATTCTACTTTTTATAAAATGTCAGGGCAAGCTATACATCCATATAATTCCAAAGGTGCTTTTAATCCGACAATTACAATACAGCATTGTACATTGGTTAGTTTGGATAAAACTCCGATTCAAGGAACGGATAACGGCTGTAACATTATTTATAGCAATAATGTTTCTGCTATGATAGATCCGGCGCATTCCAATTTGTCTTATAACACTACCAGTTCAACAGGAGAAGGTAATTATGCTGCAAAAAATGATGATGATGGTAAAGTAGCTACCGGTGGTTTTAAATCCGAAACAGCTGTAACTTTTAATACCGATTATAAAGTTTCTGATTTGTTCGTGAATGCAGCCAACGGCGACCTTACACTCAAGATTGCTGTTCAAGCAGGTGATCCCCGCTGGTATAAATCAGTAGAATAATCCGTGTTTACGTATAATAATTATTTAGACTATAAATTTATGAAATTATTTCATACCCTATTATATCCCCTTTTGGGACTATTGTTCCTCTCCTGCTCGGACAACGAGCAGGAGACGGGTGATAATCCTGCGCCTACTACCGGTACGATTACGTTCGGTGTAGACCTGACAGGCTTTACCACCCGTGTCACACAAGACGGTACGTCTTGGACGAATGGGGACAAGATTGGAACATTCGCCTTGGATGCCGATACGTCCGAGCCGGTATTGGACAATGTGAATGTACCTTATGTATGTGCCGAGGACGGTCAGTCGGTAGCATTCACTTCGGAAACTCCGCTTGCTGTACAGGACGATGGCAAGCCGGTGAAGTTTGTCGCTTACTATCCGTATAATGCCGATATGCAGGACTTTAACTATCCGGTGTCGATAACCGACCAAAGCAATGGAAGTACCGCTTGCGACTTGCTGTACGGTACTGCATCCGAACCGTATGTGTATGATAAAGAAAGTGATACGGACATTGCGTTGAAATTTACACACCGTCTCTCAAAGGTGGTTTTGAAGTTCATGGATATGGAAAAGAACCCCTTGACGGTAAGTGATGTGAAGATACAGGGCATGCCGGTTTCCGCTGCATTCAATGTGCAGACGGGGGCGTTGACAACAGATGATAATTCCGTAGCCGATATAACTCCTTACGTGAATTCTGCTAACAATTATCGTGAAGCCATCATTCTGCCCGTTGCTTTAAGCGATGCTTACAAGGTATCGTTTGTTTTGGACGGCAGAACACGCGAATGGGTGTTTGCCAACCTTGATATCAGTCTGCCCAAATTCAATGCCGGTTCGCAATATACGTTCGGAATTTATATCGATCCTACGGAAGATATTATCATAGGCCGTCTGGAAGATGTGGATGCAGGAAACAGCTCCGCTCCGTGGGAAGACGGCAGCAATGAAAACGGTACGGCGGATGGGAATCAACCTGCCGAGTACCATCTCTTTCCAGCCGATAAAGCAACTGATGCTTTTGCCGATACGGAATTGAAAATCTCTTTCGACGGCGTAGCGCCTGAGTTGGGTACAAGCGGATACATCCGCATTTATCGGATGAGCGACCATAAGATGGTGGATGAGATTAATATGGGAGAACGACGTGTGTCCATTGAAGATGGAAAAACTCTTCTGAATACTTGGATGGATATCATAGGCGTGACACCTAAGGGTTCTTCTGTCAGTCGTCGCGTGGTGAACTATTATCCGGTACGGGTGGAAGAAAATGATTTTATCATCAAGCCCCATCAGCAACGTTTGGATTTTGATACGGAGTACTATGTGGTTATTGACCGCGAAGCTATCGGTCAGGAAGATTTTCCGGGCATTTACGGTCGTGCGTGGACTTTCAAGACAAAGCCTGCTCCTCAGATTGACGGTCCGGAATATAATGTACGGATAAGCCATACCGATGCGGCAGCCCATTTCTATACATTGCAGGGAGCTATCGATTTTTGTGCTGTTAATGTAGATCTAAATGCACAGAAAGTATTCCGGTTGGATGATGGTATTTATCAGGAAATGATTTATTTGCGCGACCAAAGTAATATTACTATTAAAGGGAATCCGGGAGATAATACAGCGGTTAACGTTCAGTATGATAACTCGAATGATATAAACGGCGGTATCGGCGGTGGTACGAATATCGATCAGTTTGCTCCGGTGGGAACAATTGTACCTTCTTCCGGTGGTCGTTCGGTTGTAATACTTCAAGGTAATTCCGAGCATATTCGTTTTGAGAATCTTACAATAGAGAATGCTTATGGATGGACGTTGGGCAAAAACGGACAAGCCGAAGCGTTGTTTATTGATAATAAGTCGGCCGCTCTTGTCAATTGCCGTATTCTGAGTTTTCAAGATACTTTGCTTCCGGGCGGTGGATATAATTGGTTCTACAAATGCTATATCGCAGGTGCTACGGATTTTATCTGGGGTTCGGGAGAAGTTGTGTTGTTTGAAGACTGCGAACTTCATGCACCTACCGGCACTCGTGCCGTGATGCAGGCTCGTGTCAAAGAAGGTTATTTGGGTTATGTGTTCGACCGTTGCCGTTTTACGGTAGGCGAGGGAGTTACTAAGTCCACATTGATTTATCAGTATGCACCTGACAACCTGACTTTCCTGAACTGTACATTTGCCGATGTGTACGGTCCGAACTTTGTAGGGGAAAATAAACCGTTGGAGCCTACCATACCGTCGGTTACTGCCGGTTGCAAGATGTACAACGGTAAGACAGAATCCGGAGACGATTTCTACAATCTTATTCCTGAAGCTGTGAGAACTACGGTACTTAATCTTAGTGAGGCACAGTTTAACGAAAACTTCGGTAGCCGGGAAAAGATTATGAGTTGGAAAGGCAATGATCCCTCTTGGTTTAAGGAGTAAACAAACACAAATATAAATACTTAAAAGTTTTATAACTGATGAACAGATTAATGAAAATGGCGGGCTTCATGCCCGTCATTTTAGGAACACTTTGCGCTTGTCAAAGCGCTTCGACGGAGCGTTATGACATCGCAAACAAGGAAGACCTTTATAAGAATCTTCCCTTTGAGATGCCTGTCGTACAGCATCCCTTTTTCCCCGACTATCAGGTGGATATCCGTGATTTCGGCGCAAAGGCGGACGGTGAGACACTGAACACCGAAGCCATTAACAATGCCATCAGGGCGGTGAGCGAGAAGGGTGGTGGTAAAGTAATCATTCCCGAGGGATTGTGGCTTACGGGGCCTATCGTATTGCAGAGCAATGTCAACCTGCATACCGAACGAAACGCGCTTGTACTCTTCAGCGATGATGCCGCTTTGTATCCGTTGGTGCATACCTCTTTCGAGGGGTTGGACATGCTCCGTTGCCAGTCGCCTATCTCTGCGATGAAAGCAGAGAATATAGCCATTACGGGGCACGGGGTCTTCGATGGTTCAGGCGATAGCTGGCGACCTGTGAAACGTAATAAAATGACGGACGGACAGTGGAAGGCACTGCTCAGGTCGGGTGGTGTGGTAGACGATGCCGGCAAAGTGTGGTATCCCGATGCCGGTGCTTTGAAAGCTTCTGTACTTACCAGCAGTAAAGAGAAAAGAACAGTTTCTGCCGATGAATGGGAAGGAATGAAACGCTGGTTGCGTCCTGTGCTGCTGAGCTTTGTAAAGAGTAAACGCATATTGCTGGAAGGCGTAACGTTCCGCAATTCGCCCAGTTGGTGCCTGCATCCGCTCTCTTGCGAAGACCTGACATTGGATGGCGTCAAGGTGTTCAATCCCTGGTATTCGCAGAATGGAGATGCCCTCGATGTGGAATCGTGTAAGAATGTGGTGGTAACCAATTGCCTGTTCGATGCGGGTGATGACGCCATTTGTATAAAGTCGGGTAAAGATGCAGACGGCCGTCGACGCGGAGAACCTTGCGAGAATGTGATAGTGAAAGACAACACCGTGTTGCACGGACACGGCGGCTTTGTTGTGGGCAGTGAAATGTCCGGCGGCGTCAGGAATGTGTATGTGGCAGACTGTACATTCATCGGCACCGATGTAGGATTGCGTTTCAAGAGTACGCGCGGTCGTGGCGGTGTGGTGGAAAACATCTACGTGGATAATATCAATATGATAAACATTCCGGGTGATGCGTTGATTGCCGACCTTTATTATGCTGTGAAAGAAGCACCCAGTGCTCCTGTACCTGCTGTAACCGAAGAGACTCCGGCATTCAAAAATATCCATATCTCCAATGTTTCCTGCAAAGGTGCCGGACGTGCCATGTTCCTGAACGGGCTGCCCGAAATGCCTATCGAGAACTTCTCTGTTAAGAATATGAAAGTAACCAATGCGCAGAAAGGCGCTTTCATAAACAAGGTTACCGGAATTACTCTGGAAAATATCGAAATAGAAACGGCTGATGATGCGTATCTGCAAGTGGAGAATGCCACGGATATAGTCATCGACGGTAAGGCATACGATAAAATCTCGGAAAGGAGATTGCTCACACAGAATTGAATTTCGACATAACTTCGTGTGGTAAGGCACGGATTGTATGGAACTGGTAAACCGGAAGCGGTTACTTCATACAATCCGTGCCTATTGTATTTTCAGGAGGTGCTCTATTCGCTTTTTTCCCCTTCTATATACAGTTTGGTATTTATCTATAACTCTTTACGGTTATCATACTTATGGAAAGGTCCGTTTCCCACGGGAGAAACAACCGTTTCCCCTAAAGGAAACAAGAATTTCCCTTAAGGGGAACTGGAGTTTCCTTTAAGGGGAACGAGCGTTTCGCTAGTGGAAACGTCCGTTTCGCCTCATGGAAACGGAAGTAACCGCCGGTGTGACGGACCGGCAGGACGTTGTGCCAAAGAATACGGCCGATATCCTTGTCGGATAAAAGCAAAGCGACGAAAAATCTCTTCCTTGCAGATACCGGGAAGAGATTCTTCATCGCTTTACTTCTCTGAATGCTACAGAGTGGGAGTTCTATCGGTTTCTTATAACAGTTTTAGTGTTTTCTTTTGCAGGTCTTTCTCTTGAGAGCTTCCACCTACCAATACATCGAAGGTATTTTGCATGGTACGCATCGTGTTGGTGGTGTTGTCCCACCATTCCAGTTGTTTGGGAGTCAGTTCGAGTTCCACTTTCACGGTCTTTCCTGCCGGGATGCGTACGCGTTTGAAGGCGCGCAGCGTCTTGATAGGACCGTCTGTCTCTCCGTTCTTCTTGAGATATACCTGTACTACTTCCTCGCCGTCGCGGCTGCCGGTATTGGTGACGGGTACGGTGATTTTTGCCGTTTCGCCTACCTTGACAGATGAATCCAGTTTCATTTTACCGTATTTGAATGTGGTGTAACTCAAACCGTATCCGAACGGGAAAAGCGGTTTGCCTTTGAAGAAGCGGTAGGTATGTCCTGCCATGTTGTAGTCTTCGAAGTCGGGCAGTTGCGACAGGTTGCGGTAGAACGTAACCGGCAGGCGTCCGGCCGGGTTGTAGTCGCCGAACAGGACTTCGGCAACGGCCTTACCGCCCGACTGTCCCGGATACCATGCCTGCAGAATGGCTTGGCAGTGTTCCGTTTCGGCTTCCATGGCAATGGGCGAACCCGAACAGTTTACGAAGATAACCTTCTTGCCTGCATCGTGAAGCGCTTTAATCATTTCCCGTTGAACGGCAGGCAGTTCGATGTCCGTGCGGTCGCCTCTCTTGAAGCCGGGCAGGTCAACGCCCATCTCTTCTCCTTCCAGTTGAGGGGATATGCCGCCTGCAAAAATCACGATATCGGCATCTTTCACTTTGGCTACCGAGCGTTGTATGTCGCACTCTTCCTTGAAGCCGATGTCGAAGTTGAGCTGGGCATCGCTGGCAAAGTATTGGAAGCGGATTTCAATGTCATACGATTTGCCGGCCTCTACACGCATGCCGTGTGCTTGCGGACGGCTGCCGTGTTTGTTGGTGAAGTTCTTCACCTCTTTGCCGTCGACGAGCAGCTTTACGGAACCGTAGCAGTAGAAGTCGAACACAACATCGCCGCTTTCCCGGGGAGTGAATACGCTTTGGTAAACGGCAGAGAAATCGGTGAGGTTTACGCCCGGTGCAAAAACAGTGGCTCCGGAAGTACAGAGATGGAATGGAGTGCTTAGCTGTGCCGTGGCTGCGGGTTCGCCCTTGAACTCCGTATTGTTCCAGTAACGGGCGCTGAAGCCGGGGCCGTTTTCGGATTTACACTGGCTGAATACGCTGCGTATCAATTTCCTTTCCACCCATGAACAGCCTTGTTCGTAAATCAGTTTGTCGTCTTTGCCCATGGCCGATCGGATACCGTCCAGAATGGTGATGGTACGTTTGGGAGTACCGTTGTAGTTTCCCCACTGCATCACGGAGTCGTTGGCGTTGGGACCCATTACGGCGATGACTTTCCCGCCGCGTTCGAGGGGAAGGATGCCGTTTTTGTTTTGTAACAGTGTCATGGACTTGCGTGCCATGTCCAGCGACCAGGTTACCCCATGGATAGAGGCATTTGTCAACGCACGCAAGTGGGTGGAAGAAAAGACTGGAAAATAACCACGTGTAAAACTGTAATGCAATAATGGATAATGTGCCAAAGACTCTGCTTTTGCAGGAGCTTTGGCACATTTCTTATATCTCCACACCGCCTTCCATCCTGCCGCTTTACCACTCTGTATTTCCTTTTTTGCATATCTCAAACATTTTCACTACTTTTGTGTTAATATTAAATCCCCCCAACTTTATCAAACTCAAATACCAAAATCGGCTAATATGAAAAAGCATTTCTTTTTCTTTCTTTTCCTTATATCATCCTTTCTGGCTGCCGCTCAGACATATAACTACATCGGCGTAGAGGATGGTTTGAGCAACAGGCGGGTATATGCGATTCAAAAAGGGCCTAAAGGTTACATGTGGTTCCTCACGCACGACGGTATCGACCGTTATAACGGAAAGGAATTCAAGCACTATAAACTCATGGACGGCGAAGATGAAATCAACTCCATGATGAACCTCAACTGGCTGTATTCGGATTCGCAGGGAAGGCTATGGGAAATAGGCAAGCAAGGACGCGTGTTCTGTTATGAAAGCAAGCACGACCGTTTCCAACTGGTATATAAATTGCCCAAAAGCGAAACGGAAGGCCTGCATACTCCCGTCAGCTATGGATTTATCGATGATAATAATATAATATGGCTCTGCAACCAAAGAAACATTTACCTATATAACAGCCTGACAAAAGCAACTGTTGTCATAAAGAATGAAATCAACGAAAGCATCACCGACATCGAGCAGATAGACGAGACCCACTATTTTATAGGCACGGATGTAGGCGTGCATTATGCCGAACTGAGAAACAATGTGCTTGCGCTAAGCCCTTGCGAGAAACTGGATACGCTAAGACTGCAAATCAACGAGCTGTTCTTTCATAAAGGCAGCCGCAAAATCTTTATCGGAACCTTTCAAAGAGGTATCTATGTATACGATCTGAACCTTCATAAGGCGTTCCACATCAAATCCGGCCTGATAGATGTCAGCATCAACCGTATCTGTACCTTCGGCGAAAAAGACATATTGATAGCGACAGACGGTGCAGGTGTCTACAAGATGGATGTGGACACTTACCGGTCCGAACCGTACATCGTGGCCGACTTCAACCGATATAACGCCATGAACGGCAATACAATCTACGACATATATGTGGATAACGAGCAACGCATCTGGATGGCGAACTATCCTATCGGCATTACCGTACGCAACAACCGGTACAGCGATTACAAATGGATAAAGCATTCCATCGGTAACAAACAGTCCCTCATCAACGATCAGGTAAACGCCGTTATGGAAGACGAAGAGGGCGACCTATGGTATGCCACCAACAACGGCATCAGCCTGTATGAGCATCGTACCCAACAATGGCATTCGTTCTTGAGCGTCTACGATAAGGAGCAGAAGAACCAGAGCCATACATTCATGTCTCTGTGCGAGGTCAGTCCCGGCATTATCTGGGTAGGCGGCTACAGTTCCGGCATCTACCAGATAGATAAGAAAAAGCGTTCTGTCAGCTTTTTCACGCCCGCCTTGTTCGGTGGCGCAACGATTCGTCCCGACAAGTACATCCGTTCCATTACCAAAGACAGAGACGGTTATATCTGGTCGGGGGGATACTACAACCTGAAAAGAATAGACCTGAAACATAAAAACATTGAATCGATACTCGGGCTGGAAGTTATAACGGACATCAAGGAGCGGGACGAAAAATACATGTGGATAGGTACAGCCAACGGCTTATACCTGCTGGAGAAAGCAACCGGCAAATACCGGTACATAACGCTGCCGGTAGAGTCCTCCTATATATACTCCCTGTATCAGGCCCCCAACGGACTGCTGTATATCGGCACAAACAATTCCGGTCTGCTGATTTACGACCCTGCCAGGCAGAACTTTGAACACTATCATAAAGATAACTGCGCACTTATCTCCAACAATATCTATACAATTCTGTCAGACGGAAAAGATGATATTCTCTTAAGCACAGAATACGGACTGAGCGGTTTCTACCTCAAAGAAAAAAGATTCCATAACTGGACCAAAGAGCAGGGACTGCATTCCGACCATTTCAATGCCAACTCCGGAACACTGCGCAAGAACGGGAATGCCATTTTCGGAAGTACCGACGGAGCCATAGAATTTCCAAGAGACATGGTATTGCCCCGCGAGTACAGTTCGCGCATGATATTCAGCGATTTGCGCGTTTTCTACCAAACAGTATACCCCAAAGACGAAGGTTCTCCTTTGGTTTTGGATATCGACGAAACCAAAAGCCTGAAACTGAAATACAGCCAGAATATATTTTCGCTTCAGGTATCGTCCA
>ERZ839767.5160-NODE-5160-length-12085-cov-22.342394_pt1 | contig 12085 bp, 13 predicted proteins | sample MGYA00519879_ERZ839767 | MGnify/ENA primary metagenome ERZ839767 (study PRJEB31850, sample SAMEA3708852) | human gut metagenome | biome: human gut; feature: human-associated habitat; material: faeces | place: China | collected 2014 ...
GTGGAACCGTAAAGGCAGAGAACCGCAAGCCCGCAGGAGCCATGTTCACCATCCGCTTTTATAAGGGAACTGTCTGACCGGCGGCTCCCTTTTTTACTAAGTGACGGATCCGTCACCCGAAAGTCACCGCTGTGTCACCTTGACAAAATAGAATGAGGGTGTAAAAAGCGAAAGGAGTATCCCGATATGGAGATTTTGAGAGTGGAAAACCTGACAAAGGTATATGGCAAGGGCGAGAACGAGGTGCGGGCGCTGGACGGCGTTTCCTTTTCGGTGGAGAAGGGAGAGTTTGTCGCCGTGATCGGCCCCTCCGGCTCGGGCAAATCCACACTGCTTCACATCCTCGGCGGCGTAGACCGGCCTACAGGCGGCAAGGTATTTATGGACGGCAAGGATGTGTATGCGCAGAACGAGGAACAGCTTGCCATCTTCCGCCGCCGTCAGGTGGGACTGATCTATCAGTTTTACAATCTCATTCCGGTGCTCAATGTCACGGAAAACATCACGCTCCCCGTACTTATGGACGGGCAGAAGGTCAATCAAAATCGACTGGCTGAGCTGATGACCACCCTGAATCTTACCGGCCGGGAGAACCACCTGCCGAACCAACTCTCCGGCGGCCAGCAGCAGCGGGTGTCCATCGGTCGGGCTCTGATGAATGCGCCTGCGGTGGTGCTTGCCGACGAGCCCACCGGAAATCTTGACTCCAAAAGCAGCCGGGAGATCGTGGAGTTGCTGAAAGTTTCCAACGAAAAATACGGGCAGACCCTCCTTGTCATCACCCACGACGAGAGCATCGCCCTGCAGGCGGATCGAATCCTTTCCATTGAGGACGGGAAAATCACCAGAGACGAGGTGATCCGCAGATGAATGTTTTCAACAAGGTAACCTTAGAGAGCCTGAAGAAAAACAGGACGAGGACTGTCGTCACGATCATCGGCATTATGCTCTCGGCGGCGATGATCTGCGCGTCCACGACCCTTGTCTCCAGTATGCAGAATTTCGTGCTGCGTTGTGCGATCCACATCGACGGGGACTGGTACGGAGCGGTTTATGACGCCGCATATAAGGACTATGAGGACATCCGCGATTCCGACAGGGTTTCCTCCGCAGCCTACGCGCAGGTTCTGGGTTACGCGAAGATCGACAGCGCCAACGAGCGCAAGCCCTATCTGTATGTGCTTGGCGGCGATGTGGCCTCCGGCTATTTTAAGACAATGCCGGTGCATCTCATTTTAGGTACACTGCCGAAGGATTCCACGGAAATCATCCTGCCGGAGCACCTGACATCAAACGGCAAGGTGAATTATAAGCTCGGCGACACCGTCACGCTTGACGTGGGGGACAGGACACTTGACGGCCGGAGGCTGGGACAGGACACGCCCGTATACACCTATGACAGCGAAACGCAGGTGGAGATTATGAGCGGCGAAAGGCTCGAAAACACCGAACCGAGAACCTATACGGTGGTCGGTATCTATGAAAGGCCTACCTTTGAGGACTATTCCGCGCCCGGGTACACAGCGCTTACGGCAGCGGACACCAAATCCGCCGATCAGGCTCCGATTCATTGTTATTTCAAGCTGCACAAGCCCGCCGGGGTGTATGACTTCATGAAGGAAATGGGCTATACGCAAGAGTATCGCTATGCCTACAATACAAAGGTCCTGCTGTATTCCGGCACGGCTCCGTTCGATTCCTTCCTTACCGCGTTTTACAGTCTTGCCGCCATCATCATCGCGCTGATCGTGTTCGGCTCTGTATCGCTCATCTATAACGCATTCTCCATTTCTGTTTCGGAGCGGACAAGGCAATTCGGCCTGCTGTCCTCGGTGGGCGCCACCAGAAAGCAGCTTCGAAGAATGGTGCTGTTTGAGGCGCTGGCGGTCAGCATTGTCGGCATCCCACTGGGCATCCTGGTGGGTATCGGCGGTATCGGCATAACGCTCCTCCTGATCGGAGATAAATTTTTCTCCATTGTCCGTGTGGACATTCCTATGCGGCTCTGTGTTTCGTGGCAGGCTGTCGTCATTGCTGCGGTCATTGCACTTGTCACGGTTCTGATCTCGGCATGGATCCCCTCAAAAAGGGCAACCGGAGTTTCCGCCGTGGAGGCGACCCGCCAGAGCATGGACATCAAGGTAAGCGGCAGACCCGTCCGAACCTCGAAGCTCGCCTACAAGCTGTTCGGACTTCCCGGCGTCCTTGCCGGCAAGCACTATAAGCGCAACCGGAAAAAATACAGAACCACCGTCGTCAGCCTCTTTATGAGCATCGTCCTCTTTGTTTCTGCGGCGGCCTTCACCGACTACATGATGGAATCCGCCGAGGGAGGGCTGGCCTCCGATCAATTCGACCTGATCTACGCGGCGGAGTCAGACGCTTCCTCCGCCATGACACCCGATGCGCTTCTGGATCTGCTTTTCTCCGAGCAGAATGTCACTGGAGGTACCTATACCAAGAAACAGTTTTTGCAGGGCGATATCTCCCGCGAATATGTCACGGCAATGTTTGCCGACCGTTTTTCCAACTTCGGCATGGAAAGTGAGGACAGAGCGCCGAAGGAGCTTGGCATCTCCGGTTATCTGTACTTCGTTGCGGACGCCGAGTTCAACAGGTTACTGGAAAAGTACAACCTGAAGGAAGCGGATTACTATGACCGGGACAAGCCCCTGGGCATTGCCCTGGATCGCAACATTGAGCTTGACCGCCGGCTTGAAAAGTATGTCACGCTGGACACGCTCAAGGGCGATGGGTGCGTGATCGAAGGTCTTTACTATGTAGAGATCGACGGATATTACAGAAAAGACAGCCGGATCGATGAGAACGGCAATAAGGTCGTCCTCTATCAAAACAGAGACAACAAGAGCGACATCATCGAGCTGCCCTACGGGGAATCCTTTGCAAAATACACGCTGCGGTCCGAAAAAACCATTGAGGAGGCTCCGTTCTTTGTCAGCCGCAGCACGCCGGTGGCCATCAATATGATCTATCCGTACAGCATGCTGGAGAGTGTGGTTCCCGAGGCGGCGCTGAATCAATTCCGTAATACAGAGTATTTCCTTACCTCGAGCAATCACACCGCGAGCTTTGAAAATCTGGCGCCCGTGCTGACGGAAAACGGTCTCAGCAGCCGGCAGCTTTTCGACTACGCCGCAAACGCCGAGACAGACCGGAATGTTGTGACCATTATCCGGGTATTTGCCTACGGCTTTATCGTGCTGATCTCCCTGATTGCCGCGGCCAATGTGTTCAATACGATCTCCACGAATATCAGCCTGCGCCGCCGGGAGTTTGCCATGCTGAAATCGGTGGGCATGACGCAAAAGGGCTTCCGCAGGATGATGAACTACGAGTGCCTGCTGTACGGCTCCAAGGCGCTGCTTCTCGGCTTGCCGGTGTCCTGCGGCATTACATATCTCATCTACCGCGCGGTCACAACGGCCTATGAAACCTCCTTCCATCTGCCGTGGGCAGCCATCGGCATCGCCGTACTGAGCGTATTTCTGGTCGTATTCGCCACTATGATGTACGCAATGAGGAAAGTGAAAAAGGACAATCCCATCGACGCCTTGAAAAACGAGAATCTGTAAGGAGGAAAAGAATATGCACAACAATAAAGCAACCGCACATGGGAAACTCAACTTGAAATCCCTGCTGATCTGCTGGCTGATCATTCTCGGCGGATACCTTTTGATTCGGATGGTCTTTCTTGTATTCGGGCTGCAGCTGCACCTGACCTCTCAGGGAGCCTGCCTTGCGCTGCGGCCATACTGCTTTGGGGCGCTGTATCTATGGAGGTGCTGCAAGAATCGGGAACCGCGGTTTTACGCGCTTGGTATTCTGCTCCCGGCTATTGTTGAGAAGCTGACGCTGTATTTCCTCGGAGCGTATCTATGCGGGGTCAGTCCGTTCCGTGTCACGGCAGTCATGGAGGCAATTGGAACGATTGAGCCGTATGCGGTGCTCTTTACACGGATGCCCATGCGGTATGCAGTCAATCTGCTGTTCTTTAACTGGATATATAGAGCAGAGAAAGCGGCACAAAGAGCGGCTGTGCCGGGAGCTGTCCGGTAGCGGAAACTGCAAGCTGTCCATTTGGGTAGACAGCCGGAAGAAAAAATCCGGCGAAATCATCCTCATCAGGCGCTATAAGAACAGCAATATCCAGTGCCGGCTGAAAAAATGCTCGGAGCATATTGTCCGATGCATCCCGCCGGATATCCTGCCGTCCAAGGGAAATCAGTACAGAAGGGCTTTTGACTACTGGTGGATATGGGAGTAACGAATTGAAAAATATTTCGATTTAACTTAAGTTTTCAAAAATACCGTGATACGCTGTAGAAAAAACAAAGGAAGGAGTGAATAACAATGTCTGTCAAAACCAATATCAAGGACTTTTACGGGCGGGTGATCGGCACGGTGGTGGAGGAAAACAACGGTGACAAGACCATCAAGGATTTTTACGGCCGTCCTCTGGGCTACTACAAGAAAGGCCGCAATGTGACCACCGATTTTTACGGCCGGGTGGTGGCCTCCGGCGATCAGCTTACCATGCTGCTGAATTCGGGCAAGTGAGAAAGCCGGGTGCCGCATTCCTACAGAATGCGGCACATCTCTTTTTATTAAACTCGTTTTTACCACATATCAGCACAAGAAGGAGTGAATGCGATGAAGAAAGAACGCGTGGAGCTGAGCGTGCATACCAAAATGTCCCGTATGGATGCGGTGGCCTCCGCCGGTGACTATGTCCGAGCTGCGGCAGAGCAGGGGCAACCGGCCATCGCCGTAACGGATCACGGCTGTGCGCAGGCTTTCCCTGAGGCAATGCGTGCAGCAGAGCAATGCAAAAAGGAGGGCCGCAGCATCAAAATTCTATATGGCATGGAGGCGTACTGCGCAGACAGTGGGGATGCCCCGCCGTACCATGTGACGATCCTGGTGCAGAACGAAGCGGGGCTTAAAAATCTGTATCAACTCATCACGCAGTCCCACCTGCACCATTTCCGGGGTGTGCCGCTGGTGACAGGAGCGGATCTGCAGCAGCACCGCCGGGGACTGCTGGTCGGCAGCGGCTGCGGCAACGGGAAATTGTTTTCTGCGACTGCACGGGGAGAAAAGCGCTTATCGGCCATTGCCCGGGCGTATGATTTTCTGGAGATACAGCCCGTTTGGAACTGCAAAGTCGTGGTTCCCGAGGCGGGGAAAATTCTCATCATAGGAACAGCACCGAACTTGGAGAATATCTCCGTGATCTCATCCGGTTACATTCCAAATTAAATGTTCCGGAGATTCTGCGATATATGCTTATGCCAAGTCATAAAATCCTATTTCGTGTTTTAGTCGCACTGGAAAATCAGCCATATCCGATCAAAGCGGCGGGCTGCCAGATCCTCTTTGGTAATATAGAAATAGAGGAACCCGTAAGTTGCCCACACCCCATGCAGAACACAGATATGGTTCCAGTAGAGTAAAACAGTCGTCATAGTAGGTGTGCTCCTTTCCTGAGCAGGGATTGATAGGTTTGATGCTGCTGGTAGGCAAGGCTTAGTTCTCCATACAGTTCTGCTTCTTGGGGAGAACGCTCCACCACTGCGGTGACTGCGCCGCCGTGCAGCACGATTCGCTTATGGGCCATCAAGGCGGTATGGGGATCGTGTGTGACCACCAGCACCAGTTTATCTTGGTTTTTGAGGTGTAGGAACGCCTTCTCCTTATCCACACCGGCATTTTCAATCTCGTCGATTAGGACCACAGGACTGTCGCAGACCAGCGCGATATCCGCGATCATCAACGCCCTGGCCTGGCCGCCGCTGAGCTGATTGAGGTTATGCGAGGCAAACACCGGCTCCGGCGTGATGTCGTTTGCCAGTTCCAATACCGCAGCGGGAGAGATGGCCTTTTCCCGGCACTGGGCATGGAGCGTCAGGAAATCCTCCACCGTGGTATCCAGCACGAACCGCATATTCTGCCCCAAATGCGCCACCAGCCGTGTAGATTCTCGCTGGCGGCAGTCTATAGGGACGGCGGCACCGTCCAACAGCACATGGCGTCCGGTCACCGAATCCCCGTCCGATAGCTGTTCAATGTCTTTGATCAGACGGCTTTTCCCGGAACCGGTATTTCCTACAATTGTCCATAACTCTCCCCGCGAGAGCACAATAGATTGGAAGGGTTCTGGCACTCCGCCTTTTCCGTGACCTCGCAAAATGGTTAGATTCTTCATGGCACCGCCTCCTCAAAGTCGATCTTCCCGACAACCCCCTGCTGATAGGCGCTGCCAATTCGCTGTTCGCCCACGCAGTAGGAGCAGACACCGCTGGGCATACTGTGGCGTAGGATGTCTCCCTCATAGTCCTCTGTACCGGGACGGTCCATGATCCATTGTGCCAACAGCTCAGTCCCGTAGCCGGCCAGTCCGTCCACCGGGAAAAGGGCTGCGGATGGATTGAGCTGTTTCACCTGCCAGGACACGATTTCCAGTTCGGCCTGGGAGACCATATCAATTTTCGTTAGCACAACAAAGTCCGCCTGCGTCAACATGGGGCCCAGCTTTTCCGGAGCGCGGCAGCTGGAGGTGCAGTCCAGCACACAGCCGGCCACCGTCCGCCGGGTGGCGGGGGAGCACCGGTGGCACAGCCCTGCCGTCTCCAGAAACAGCAGATCGCACTTGACACGCTCTGTCCAGTTCCAAAGCTCCGGCAGGTTGGACACCAGAAAATGATCCGGGCAGATGTCCCCGCTCAGCCCCACCACACACGGCAAGCCTATAGCACGATAGGCCCTGTGGTCATCCGTCCCCAAGCAGTCGATCTTACATATAGCGGGTCGTCCGCCTCGCTGTCGGATCATCGGCAGGAGCGATTTCAAAACCGTTGTCTTCCCCACGGCGGAAGAGCCGGAAAACAGGATCATGTTCCGCATATTGCTTTACCCACTTTCTACACACAGGTTAGTCATATCTTACCACAAGGCGCCGTTTACTGTCAGTCTCATTTGAGACTTTCGCATAACTCAGCATGTATTGACTTCCCTTTGCGGAAAAGATATAATAAACGAGTGGTTAGCTTGGGCTAACCAAAGTAAATGCCCATGAGTTAGAATTGACTAACTCGCACACGGAGGTGATCTGTTGGCTGACTGTATCGTGGCCAAAATGCTGGCGGCATCGCCGCTTTTTCAGGGCTGCTCGGTTCCGGAGGGAGCGTTTACCGTCTCGCGGTATCGGGCCGGGCAGGTCGTTCATGACACGCCCAAGGGGGTTCCGTCCGTCGGCGCCGTGGCGGCCGGGCAAATTGATGTCTACTCTGTAGCGGTGGATGGCCGGGATGTCTGGCTAAATTCCCTATATACCGGTGAGTGCTTTGGAATCTACAATCTGGTCGCGGCCAGTGATCTGGAAACCGTGCTCTGCTGCGGGGAGGATACTGTGATTTGTTATATCGACAAAGTCACGCTTCGGAGGTGGATGGAAACCGATCAGAAGCTGGCGTTTCAGTATGCCGCGCTCTGTAATGCGAAGCTGCAGTTTTTGATTAAGCGCATCGAACAGCTCACCACACAGACCTGCTGCGGCAAGATCGCCGCCTATCTCCTGGCACACAGGTCGGCTGACGGTCAGGTCAAAAGTTCCTGTTCCCGGGATGGTTTGGCCCGACAGCTTGGGGTCAGTCGGGCCGCTCTGTTCCGGGCACTGTCCTCTCTGCAAGCGGCCGGAGTAATCGCCGCCCAGAGCGAGGGCTTTATAATTACAGACTCTGACGGTCTGGAGCAGATTCTCTATTCGTCAGCTAAATAAATCACTTCTAAGATAAGAAAGGATCCTTCAAATGAAAAAATTGCTTTCTCTTTTTTGCGCATTGACGCTCTGCACCGCGCTTTTCGCAGGCTGTGCTTCCTCTAACCGGGACGGCGGCTCCGGTGATGTTCCAACCGCTGATCCTGTTAATGTCCGCGTTGCGGCGTTGAAGGGGCCCACGGCCATGGGCATGGTTCAGTTTATGGATCAAGTAGACTCTGGCGTGCTGGCCGATAACAACTATACCTTCAGCATCGCCTCCGCCATTGACGAGGTTACACCCATGCTGGCCAAGGGGGAACTGGATATCGCCGCCATACCGGCCAATGTGTCCTCCGTCCTGTATAATAACAACAGCGCGGGCTTTCAGGTGCTAGCCATCAATACTCTGGGCGTTCTCTACATCGTAGAGAGCGGGAATACTGTCCAGAGCATGGAAGACTTACGAGGTAAGACCATCTATGCCAGCGGCAAGGGTGCCACGCCGGAGTATGCGTTGAATTACATCCTGAGTGCCAACGGAATTGATCCCACCGCCGATGTCACCATTGAGTGGAAATCCGAGCATGCCGAGTGCCTGTCCGCACTGATGGCTCAGGAGAACGCCATTGCCATGCTGCCCCAGCCTTTTGTGACTACGCCCCAGACAAAGAGCGATCAGATCCGTGTCGCCCTCGATCTAACGCAGGAGTGGGACGCTCTGCAGGAGGGCAATGAGACCCCGTCCGCACTAATCACCGGCGTAGTAGTTGCCCGCCGCGAGTTTGTGGAGCAGAATCCGGATGCGGTGTCTGCGTTCTTGGATCACTACAAAACCTCTGTGGAGTATGTCAACAGCAATACGGATGGGGCTGCCCAGATGGTTGGCCAATATGGGATCGTGACCGCTGAGGTGGCGGAGAAGGCGCTGCCCGCCTGCAACATCACCTTTATTGAGGGCAAGGAGATGCAGGAGAAGCTGTCGGGGTATCTGGCCGTTCTGTTTGAGCAGAATCCCCGGTCTATCGGCGGCGCTCTGCCCGGCGATGACTTCTACTTCAGCCGCTGATGAAAAATCCGCGGACGATCCGGGTCTGGGCGGCGGCCTTCTGGTTGGCGATCTGGCAACTGGGCAGTGTAATCCTAAACCGGGACAGCCTGCTGCCCCTGCTGGTGTCCCCTGTGCAGGTACTGGTGCGCGTTGCTCAGTTGTCTGTCACAACAGACTTCTGGGCGTCCATCTGCTTTTCCCTGCTTCGGATCGCTACAGGCTTTTTTCTCGCAGCCGGGCTTGGTATTTTGCTGGCCATGCTCTCAGCCCGCTTTCATCAGGTAAAGGATATACTGGCTCCCGTCGTGCTGGCTGTTAAGACTATCCCAGTTGCATCTTTCATCATTCTGGTGCTGATTCTGTTTTCCTCCCGCAGTCTGGCGGCACTTATCTCGTTTCTAATGGTGTTGCCCATCATCTATACCAATGTACTCGCCGGGATCGAGGCGGCAGACCGGCAGCTGCTGGAGATGGCGGAGGTGTTCCTGATTCCGGTGGGGCGAAGAATTCGGTATATCTATCTCCCGCAGGTGATACCCTTTTTCCGGTCGGGCTGTATGGTCGCTCTGGGCCTGTGTTGGAAGTCAGGCATCGCCGCGGAGGTCATCGGGACCCCCAGCGGCTCCATCGGCGAGCATCTGCAGCAGGCGAAAATCTATCTGGATATGCCGGACCTTTTCGCCTGGACATTGGTGATCGTTCTGGTCAGTCTGGCCTTTGAGAAAACTGTTCTTGCCCTTCTGTCGTGGACGGCAAAACGCCTGGAGAGGATGTGAGCGATGGACGCCATTGTGTTGGACAAGATCAGCAAATCCTTTCACGGCAAGGAAGTGCTGAAGAATTTCTCTGCTGTGTTCCCGATGGGCGAAACCACCTGTATCATGGCACCCTCCGGAGCCGGTAAGACTACGCTACTGCGCATCCTGATGGGGTTGGAGCGGCAGGACAGCGGACAAATCCACGGGCTGCACACTCTGCGGAAAAGCGCGGTATTTCAGGAGGACAGGCTGTGTGATGCGCTCACGCCGGTATCCAATATTCGGCTGGTTACTCCATCCCTCAATGAGGAGCAGGTGCTCTCTGCCATGCAAGCCGTTGGTCTGCGCGGCTGTGAAAAACAGCCCTGCCGGGAACTCTCCGGCGGAATGCGACGGCGGGTGGCGCTCCTGCGGGCACTGATGGCCAACTATGATATCCTTTTTCTTGACGAGCCGTTCAAAGGGCTGGACGAGGAGACAAAGACGGCCGCGATCTACGAGACACGCAGAAGGTGCCAAGGGTGCACAGTGCTGCTAGTCACCCACGACCCCACGGAGATCAACGCTATGGGTGTCGATCAGGTGATATGTTTGTAGAAAATGATAGCGATGGCTGCCCTTTAAGCAATCCTCGCTACCCGGATGTAGCCGTATTGCGCCGCCATAGCTCACTCGCCGCCTTTCCGCTTATTGACGGAAACCGTATCACAAAAACCGGGGGAAACCAAACGGAGATACGGATAAAATCTTGGGCCAAATGGATATGCAGGCCTTGTTTGAACGGAAACCCCAAAACCTATTTGAAAACTGTGACGAAATATAAACCCATAGATTAAATTTCAGCCCTCTGCCTTTTCCTTGGCAGAGGGCTGTTACTATGGCAAACCTGCACATCATATCTGTCTACATCGGTTCCCGTTGTGGGAGAAAACGAAACGGTGCCCGACGCGAAGGTGGTGCTCTACAACCTGGGTGAGGACACTTCTCGGGGCGCCCGGGTGCGGGCGATTCTGGCGGAATTGAATATCCCGGCGGAAACCGTCACTGCGGAGCAGCTGAATGAGACGGTGGGCCATTTGGCTGGTCTGGATGGCTATGAGGCAGCCGGAGAGAAGTACACTGGCACGGCACCGGACACGGAGTTCATGCTGCTGTGCAACCTGCCGGAGGCCCTGCTGGACAAGTTCCTGGACGCCATGCAGACAGATGGCCTGCGTATTGACCACAAGGCTGTGGTACCGCCTTCACCTCGCACACGCAGAAATCCCCGTGTGCCGAGCGTGAGAAATACAACATAGGCAGACCGAAAAGAATGTTGCGCAGCCCAGCGGGGCTGCGGTGCCGAAGGAAGCGGACACACGCCATAAGGCGTGCATACGCTTCCTACGGCTTTTCATGGCCTCAATGTGAGAGTGGGAACGAAATGCTCCACCAATGGCAAGAGTGAAGCCCCATGTTTCGGCGTGTAAGCCGCTGTGTGCGATTCTTTGAGACGAGCCGAGTGTGTACCCCGCTTTCGTCTGCGAAAACGAACGTGGGGCGTTTGTGCGAGAGACGTCGAAGTCCATATGACCGATGCATTGGAAACGTTGGTATGACTGCGTTTCCTGCGCTTTTCGCAGCTTTTCCGAGGACGAAAAAGAAAGCAGGATAAAGGGCTGGCGTCGGAACCGACGCTCTGCCCAATCACTTCTGCCCGCAGTGCGGGCAGTTGACGGGGGTTTCAGCGCAGTCGGTTGTGGCGCCTCTTGCGAGAGATTTCAGAGCGGTTGGCGTCTTAGTTCCCGCAAACGCAGGTGTCCCAAGGAATTTAGTGGTGCCTTATGGCCGTTTCGGAAGGAAATCGAGGTAATCAACACCGCGTGATCAATGGTGCAAGGCAAGCATATTTTGCGCCGCTGTAGTCAATGGAAAGGGCTTCTTGACCGTTCGAAAATCGCACCGCTGTAACCAAAGAAGCGTACCCTCCGGCAGCGCAAGAATTGCGCCGCAATAGACAAAGATAGGGCAGGGAAGTTCCTCCAAACTCAAATGATAACTTTCTGATAACTGTTCCGCCGTTGGATAGCTTTCCTCTGTTGGTTACGGTATTGTTCGTTGCGAAAGGGGCTGATAACATGCCAAAGCGACGAGCGAACGGTGAAGGCAACATCAGAAAACGAAAGGACGGCCGCTGGGAGGGCCGGTACACAGTCGGTCACGATCCGGAAACTGGCAAGGCCATCATCAAAAATGTTCTCGGCAAGACGCAGGCCGAGGTCAAGGAAAAGCTGAAAAAGGCCATCGAGGAAAATGTGGGCATCGACTATGGGCGGGCCAAGACCTACACCGTGGGTAACTGGTTAGAAGTGTGGTACGAGAACTATGCCAAAATCAAGATGCGCCCATCCACCTACCTGACCTATCATGGCTACATCGAAAACCACATCAAGCCGCAGCTCGGCAAGATCCCGTTGAATGATCTGACGACGCTGCATCTGCAACAGTTCTACAAGAAAT
>ERZ839767.5163-NODE-5163-length-12073-cov-3.520053_pt1 | contig 12073 bp, 7 predicted proteins | sample MGYA00519879_ERZ839767 | MGnify/ENA primary metagenome ERZ839767 (study PRJEB31850, sample SAMEA3708852) | human gut metagenome | biome: human gut; feature: human-associated habitat; material: faeces | place: China | collected 2014 ...
ACAGCCTTTTTACGGAAAGCCGCCGGATCACCGCCAGCCTGTCGGATGCAGTCCGCCACCCCGTCAAATATGGCTTTGGAAGTGATTGAGGCTCCGCTTACGCCATCAACGCCGAGAGACTGAGCTTCCACAATCTTCTTAGGAAGGGTGGACGCGGCCGTTTGACCGATTCCGGGGGTCTCTTTAGAGCCATCTACCGTAATCGATAAAATTTTATCTTTCGAGAAAGACACGCTTACCGGTACTTTTCCATTGATCCCTGGGTAGGAAGCGTGGTACGTCCCGGGTGTCAGAGCAAATGACGCTGCGGAAAACAGTGTCAGAGTGACAGCAACTGCGGCAAAACTTAATTTCATTACACTCTCCTCAGGCTTTGGAACACAATCAAACAGGAATGAAACTAAAGGGTTTGTATAAATTATTTAATGCATTAGCGATAAAAGACCGACGAAACGCAATAAAAAAAGATATACAAAAAAACAGCTACATAAGCTGAATTATATGCGCGTATTGTGTAATTCCTATTGATCTCGGGACACGTCACGGGATCTGGGAATTCTTAATAAGCAAAGCCGCATGGGGATGATCCCCTTATAAAGAAAAAGAATCCGCTCAGGGTTCAGAAAACAAAAAGATTGACGGCAGGGTCTTGAAATCCGAAACAGGAGAGAGGCTAAAAACAGCATCCCTCCGCATAATTTCCGCCAGCATCCTATGCTGGGTCACTTTCGCTCCGTAAAAAACGCAAAAAATCCCCTCCGACCCATTAAGATAAGCACTTGTTCGCAGCGCCGAAGAGATGCTTCCGCTCAGTGTGAGCGTCGTAAGTCAGGCAGATGGTCAGGAACCGGATCTGATGGCACAAAAACGAAGCCAACATCATTTCGAAATAACGATCAATCTCCCGTTGGTACTGCGATTAAAAAAGATTTCTAGTTTCACCAGGTATGTAATAACATATCGCGTAAACGCGCTTGAAATACCCCTCCAGAAATACGCTTTCTCGGGGTCAGCGACAGCGCAGGGCAGAGGCTGAAAAGATCGGCCAGGAGCCTGATCCGGCTCTTGTTTTTCTCAGCCTCTCAGACAAGATTCATCAATCGGAGCAAGAGCAGCATGAATAAGCAGGCACTGGCAGCAAAAATCTGGGAATCCGCTAACCGTATGCGGTCGAAGATCGAAGCGAACGAATACAAGGACTACATCCTTGGCTTCATCTTCTATAAGTTCCTGTCAGACAATGAAGTCCGGTACCTGAAGTCGATCGACTGGACGGATGAGTTCCTGCCTGAGGTGACCGAAGATGACAAAGAAACGGTCAAGAATGTCCAGCAGAATCTCGGCTACTTCATCAGCTACAACAATCTCTTCTCGACCTGGCTGAAGAAGGGCGCCGATTTCACGGTAAGCGACGTGACGGACGCTCTTGGCGCTTTTAACCGCCTGATCAACCCGTACCATAAGCGCGTTTACGACAAGATTTTCAATACGCTGGAGACAGGGATCTCAAAGCTCGGCGATGGCAAAGGCGCCGCATCCCAAACCAAGGCCATTCGTGAGCTTATCGACCTGATCAAAGATATCCCGATGGACGGGAAGCAGGATTACGACGTCCTCGGCTTTATTTATGAATACCTGATCAGCAACTTCGCCGCGAACGCGGGCAAGAAGGCCGGCGAATTCTATACGCCGCACGAAGTGTCGCTTCTGATGTCGGAAATCATCGCCCGTCATCTGAAAGATCGTGATCACATTGAGATCTATGACCCGACGAGCGGCTCTGGCTCTCTCCTTATCAATATCGGCCACTGCGCCACGAAATATATCGGTAAGGAAAACTGCGTGAAGTACTACGCCCAGGAACTGAAGCAGAACACGTATAACCTCACGCGTATGAACCTCATCATGCGTGGGATCCTCGCGGCGAACATCGTGACGCGAAACGGCGACACGCTGGAAGACGACTGGCCGTACTTTGAGGATGAGGATCCTGACGCCACTTATAAGCGTCTGTATGTCGACGCGGTCGTGTCGAACCCTCCGTACTCCCAGGTCTGGGATCCGACGGGGAAGGAAACCGATCCTCGCTTCGCGTCATACGGGCTGGCGCCTAAGAGCAAGGCGGACTACGCCTTCCTCCTTCACGATCTCTATCACCTGAAGTCTGACGGCATCATGGCGATTGTTCTCCCGCACGGCGTGCTGTTCCGCGGCGGTGAAGAGGGCACGATCCGAAAGAATCTGATCGACCAGAACAACATCGATACGATCATTGGGCTTCCGGCCAATATTTTCTTTGGCACCGGCATTCCGACAATCATCATGATTCTGCGAAAGAATCGGACTAATGACGACGTGCTGATCATTGATGCCTCTAAGGGATTTGAGAAAGAAGGGAAGAGCAATAAGCTTCGGGCCTGCGATATCAAGAAGATTGTGGATACGGTATCTGCCCGTCAGACGGTTGAAAACTTCTCGAAGGTGGTATCCCGTCAGGAAATCCGCGATAACGACTACAACCTCAACATTCCGCGTTACGTCGATACCTCCGAAAAACCGGAGAACTGGGATATCTACGCCTCTATGTTCGGCGGCATTCCGGCAGATGAACTGAACGCCTTCCAGAAATACTGGGACGCTTTCCCGGCACTGAAGTCCACACTTTTCACGACAGAAAACGGCGCCTATTATCAACCGTCCGCGGAGGACCTTCACAGCGCGCTGCTTCAGGACCTGGATGTCCAGGCTTGGCAGAAGCAGTATCAGGGCATCTTGAAGTCTTTTGACGCTTTCATGTCGAAAGAGCTGATTGATCAGATGATGTCGGTGCCTCTCGTAAAGGAAGAGGACGTCCTGAGTGCTGAACTCTTCAGTTCAATGGAGGGACTCCCGATTCTCGATCCCTATCAGTCGTATCAGTATCTGGACACAGCTTGGAGAAAGATCAGCCAGGACCTGGAAGTGATCCAGACGGAAGGCCCAGAAAGCATCAGGAAAGTGGACATTCAGACAGTATCGAAGGGGGAAAAGACGTCAACCGAATTGGTGGGACGGGTTCTTCCTTTCGATTTGGTGCAGAACGCTCTTCTAGCGGATAAGGTGAAGACTCTTCAGGAGGTTGAAGACCAGCTGCAGGAAATTGGTTCTTCTCTGGAATCCCTCCTTGATGATCTTGATGAAGATGTCAAGGAAAGTGCCAACTTCCTGAATGATGCTAAGAATAAATTTGTCTCTACTGCTGTCAATAAGACGCTGACAGCCAAAGCCGCGTCTGACGAAACGCTTAACGTTCTTAAAAACGTGAAAAAGCTCCTCACGGAAGAAAAAGCCCTGAAGAAAGAGCAAAAGAAGGGCAAAGAAGCCCTCGAGGCCGAGACAAAGAAGATCATCGAACATCTTTCTGATGACAAATCTAAGACGCTTGTTAAGCATAAATGGGTTGACGCACTTCTCAAGGATCTTGAGCAGCAGCAGTCCGACCAGCTAGAAGATTTCGGAAAGAAGCTAGAAGCCCTTATCCAAAAGTATTCGATCACGCTTTCTGATCTAGGGGAGCAGATTCAGCAGACTGAGAAGGAACTTCAGGGAATGCTTGACGACCTGACAGGCAGCGAATTTGACGAAAAAGGCATCGCTGAGTTCAAGAAACTGCTGGGAGAAGCCTAAAAATGCAGGAAAAAACAAAAGAACCCGAGATCCGTTTTGCTGGATTTACTGGCGCTTGGGAACAGCGAAACTTACTCGATAATGTTCTCAAAATTACCGATTTCCGAGGTAGAACCCCAAAAAAATTAGGAATGGATTGGGCTGATTCAGGGTATCTGGCTTTATCAGCTCTTAATGTAAAAGACGGATATATTGATATCAGTAGCGAAGCTCATTATGGGGATGAAGCCCTGTATAGGAAATGGATGTCAGGTAATGATTTACATAAAGGACAAGTTCTGTTTACAACAGAAGCTCCTATGGGTAATGTAGCACAAATTCCTGATGATAAAAAATATATTCTAAGTCAGAGAACGATTGCTTTTAATGTGGATGATGGAAAAATGACTGAGGATTTTTTAGCTGTACTGCTGAAATCCCAGCCAGTCCAAAATTACCTTTTAAGCACCTCAAGTGGAGGTACAGCTAAAGGTGTCAGCCAGAAAACCCTTTCCAATCTTGTTGTAAAAGTACCGCGCTCCCTGAATGAGCAGCAAAAAATTGGGCGCTGGTTCCAAGCGATCGATACTCTTCTTACCCTTCATCAGCGAAAGTATGAGAAGCTCCTGAACATCAAAAAATCGATGCTCGAAAAAATGTTTCCCAAAGAAGGCGAGGTTGTTCCTGAAATTCGATTTAAGGGATTTACTGGCGCTTGGGAACAGCGAAAATTAGGCGATATAGCAGATATCACTGGTGGAGGGACCCCCAGTACAAGCAATAATGATTACTGGGATGGCAATATTAATTGGTACTCACCGGCAGAGATTTCAAATCAGATTTTTCTGAATTCAAGCCAAAGGAAAATAACGGAACTTGGCTTTAGCAGCTGTTCGGCCAAAATGCTGCCAAAGGGAACCGTGCTTTTTACTTCGCGAGCTGGAATCGGCAAAACGGCCATTCTATCGGCAGAAGGTTGCACTAACCAGGGCTTCCAATCGATCGTTCCTCATGCCAACGACCTCGATTCTTACTTTATTTTTTCCAGAACAAATGAACTGAAAAAATATGGAGAAATCGTTGGAGCTGGATCCACTTTTGTCGAAGTTTCTGGGAAACAAATGGCGGCAATGACGCTAATGATGCCGCCAAAATTCAACGAGCAGAAAACCATCGGGGATTTTTTCAAACGTCTGGATTCACTTCTTACCCTTCATCAGCGAAAGCTGGAAATGCTTAAAAATGTGAAGCAAGCTTTCCTTGAAAAAATGTTCGTTTAATGCGTAGGAGAAATATCCGTGTTTAATTCAGAAGCAGAATTCGAAGCGGCTCTGATCAAGAAGCTGACGGATGAATGCGGCTGGGATAAGAAAATCCTGCGAAATTGCTCAGAAAAAGATCTGATCAAAAACTGGGCCGACATTCTTTTCCAAAACAACCGCCAGATTGACCGTCTCAACGATTACCCGCTCACCGAAGGTGAAATGGGGCAGATCCTGGAGCAAATCAAGTCTCTCAGGACCCCTGTGAAGCTGAACGGCTTCATCAACGGCGGCAGCATCATAATCAAACGCGATAACGAAGACGATAAGGCACATTTTGGGAAAGAGATTTCGCTCAAGATCTACGATCGAAAGGAAATCGCGGCGGGCAAAAGCCGCTATCAAATCTTAGAGCAACCGCAGTTCCGTGTTAACTCAGACATCAAGAGTCAGCGAAGAGGGGATCTGCTTCTCCTTATCAATGGCATGCCGGTTATTCATATTGAGTTGAAGAACACGAATGTTCCGGTGAGCCAGGCGTGCTATCAGATCCAAAAGTATGCGGGGGAGGGCATCTACACGGGTATCTATTCGCTCGTGCAGATCTTTGTCGCCATGAATCCAGAAGAGACCCGGTATTTCGCGAACCCGGGCCCTGAAGGAAAATTCAATCCCGATTTCTACTTCCACTGGGCCGATTTCAATAACAATCCGATCAATGACTGGAAGCGGATCGCGACGTCGTTCCTTTCAATCCCCATGGCGCATCAGTTGATCGGTTTCTACACCGTGGCAGATGACACTGATGGCGTCCTGAAGGTAATGCGAAGCTACCAGTACTATGCCGCGAACGCTATTTCTGACCGCGTCTCCAAAACCAAATGGGATGAGCCTCGTCAGAGGGGCGGCTATGTCTGGCACACGACAGGTTCCGGTAAGACGCTTACTTCCTTCAAGTCCGCCCAGCTGATCGCGGCGTCCCGTGACGCCGATAAAGTGATCTTCCTGATGGACCGTATCGAACTCGGCACTCAGAGCCTTCGTGAGTATCAGGGGTTCGCGGCTGACGATGAGTCAATCCAGGCAACGGAAAACACCACCGATCTGCTGCACAAACTGCGAAGCGACAGCGCGAATGACACCCTGATCGTTACTTCGATCCAGAAGATGAGCCGCATCAGCAAGGACGCCCGCGGCGGCGCCATGTCTGACGCTATTGACCACATCAATACGAAACGAATGGTGTTCATCATCGATGAGTGCCACCGGTCGACATTCGGCGAGATGATGCTGACAATCCGGCAGACCTTCCCGCGGGCTATTTTCTTTGGATTTACCGGAACACCCATCCAGGAAGAGAACCAGAAGAAGCAGAATACCACTACGTCGATCTTTGGGGACGAGCTGCACCGCTACAGTATCGCTGACGGCATACGGGATAAGAACGTGCTCGGATTCGATCCCTATATGGTGCTCACCTATAAGGAATCGGACCTCCGCCAGGCAGTGGCCGAAGAAAAGGCTCATGTTCGCCATGAAGACGTGAAGAACATGACGGATGTGCAAAAGGAGAAGTACTACGTCTTTATGCAGCTCCCGATGGCAGGAACAAAAGATCCCATTTCAGGGAAGTTCGAGAAGGGGATAGAAGACTATCTCCCCGCCGATCAGTACCGGCGCACTGCGCACCAGATGATGGTGGTTCAGGATATCCGGGAACACTGGCCGATCCTGAGTCACAACAGCAAGTTCCACGCGCTGTTTGCCACATCGAGCATCAATGAGGCAATTGAGTACTATCGCCTGATGAAGAAAGAGCTGCCAGACTTGAAGATCACGGCGCTCTTTGACTCCAACATCGACAACAACGCCGGAGCGAATTACAAGGAAGATGGTCTTGAAGAGATCATCCGGGACTACAACGAACGCTATCACCAGGACTTCACGATTCCGACCTTCAGTCTGATGAAGAAGGACATCGCGGCCCGGCTCGCTCATAAGCAGCCGTACACCCGAATCGATCTCGATACAAAAGAACAGCTGGATCTTCTGATCGTGGTCGATCAGATGCTGACAGGCTTTGACTCCAAGTGGATCAACACGCTGTATCTCGACAAATTACTCGAGTACGAACGTGTGATTCAGGCGTTCTCCCGAACGAATCGGCTCTTTGGACCGGATAAGCCCTTTGGCACCATCCGGTACTATCGCTATCCGAATACCCAGCGTAAAAACGTTGAAGACGCCGTCAAACTCTACTCGGGCGACCGTCCGTTCGGCCTCTTTGTCGACAAACTGAAGGACAACCTTCGGAACCTGAACAACACCTATAAGGACATTCAGCAGCTCTTTATCAATGCTGATATCCCGGACTTTTCTCATCTCCCGGACGAAATTCCGGTGAAGCAGAAGTTCGCGAAACTCTTCAAGCAGATGAATGAGTACATTGAAGCGGCTGAGCTTCAGGGCTTTACGTGGGATAAGCGCAGCTACCTGATTGAGCCCGAAGCGGGTGAAGAGGCGGAGGGCGACACTGGCGAAGAGACCGTGATCGATGTACAGCTGGATGAGCGGGACTTCAAAACGATGGCTCAGCGCTATAAGGAACTGGCGCCCACAAAAGAAGAAACCGAAGCGGCTGGATCAGACCTGCCGTACGAGATTGATGGGTATCTCACGACGATCGATACCGAGATGATCGATTCTGAGTACATGAATTCCCGTTTTGAGAAATGGATCAAGGAGCTGAACCTCAGCGGTCCTAACGCGGAGATTACCAAGAGAGCTGAAGCTGAGCTTCACAGCTCCTTCGCCTCTCTCACTCAGGATGAACAGAAGTACGCCAATATTTTCCTTCATGATATTCAGCGCGGCGATGTCAAAGTCGAACCTGGGAAATCGCTTCGTGATTACATTACGGAGTATATGGCCCGCGCCGACAGCGACAGAATCCACCGATTCTCCGAAACTTTCGGACTTGATGAAGAGAAACTTCGCGGCCTCAAGGAAATGACGCTCACGGAGGGGAACATCAATGAATATGGGCGATTCGATGCTCTGAAGGAGACCGTCGATAAGGGGAAAGCCAAAGCCTATTTCGAGAAACACGAGGGCCGGAGACTCCCGCCGCCTAAGGTCACGATCAAAATCGACTCCGCGCTGCGGGACTTTATCCTTGACGATAAATGCGATCCTGACATTGAAGAACCTGAAGAATAGGGTGAACGTGAGAACCGCTTCATCAGCGTCAGCTTTTAAAGGAATTCACATAAAAACAAACCATTAACTCAGCCCCGAAAGGGCTCGCATAATCAGGTCAACATCCTGATTTTCCAATTCCTGAATGATATGCAGGTAGGTTTTCTGCGTGGTTGTGATATTGGAGTGCCCCAGGCGTCTCGCGACGCTCGCGATTGACACTCCTGCAAACAGCAGCAGAGAAGCATGAGTGTGACGGAGTCCATGGATCGAGATAATCGGTACATGGACTCTTTTGCAATACCGGGCCAGCCTGTTATTGACCGTGGAGTTATAGACGTGGGCCTTGGTGACAAAGATGGGTTTATCTGGAACCAGGTTCTTAACCAACTCGGCAAACTGGATCACAGTCTGCCAGTCTAGCTGGATCTTTCTGACCGAAGATTTATTCTTGGTTGGCAGAAACCCGCCTTCGCCTTTATAGTCCCAGGTCTTCGAAATAGAGAGCATCTGGTGGGCAAAATCAAAGTCGCTTGGCGTGACCGCCAAAGCCTCAGAAAATCGCATTCCGGTTTTGGCGACCAGAAGGATCAGCCAATCCCAATTGATCTTGCCGCTTAAATCCAGGCTGGAAAGCAGCGTGTGAAGCTCATATTGATTGAGGTATTTGATCTTCTTGGAAGAGGGCGTTCTGCCCTTGATGATAGTTTTTCTTGTGGGATCACGGGGAATGTATCCCTCATCAACCGCATCAATAACGGCACCTTTAAGCTGATGATGGAAGTCCATCGTTGTCTGCCGTTCGTGATAAACCGCATAGGCATTCAGGATCTGCTGGTACTCTACGCGGGAAACGTCGCAGAGCTTTAGGCCGGGAGCAAGTTTCTTAAGCCAGGACAGCGTCATTTTGTATTTATTCAGCGTAACTGGTCTGACAGCGCCTTCTTTGTAGACCTGTATCCACTGGCTGTAATAATCGCAAAACAGACTTGTTTTGCTGAGTTCTCTAACCATAAATAGCCTCCATTTTGCTGACGCTGATGAAGGGTAAGAAGGGAATCTAGACGGCTTAAAAAAATGCCAATTTTATGTTGCTCATCTTCAGAAGGACAATAAAGTTCAGCAGTAGAAATGCTGTCTGAACTAAGGGATTCGAAAGTTGAGCCTGTCGATTCTGCTTTCCAGTAGCCATCAAAATCCATCTTCACTAATGATTGATAGATGAATTCATTACCTTTTAAAGAAGCGACACCTCTCCCCAACACTACATCGTAAGCTGTTTTCCCAACCGATCCTGCTGGGGCTCGGACACTCATAATCAAATCGCCAGCTGTGGCAAATTTTGTTTTTTGTGTAGTCCAAACTCTTGGACAAACCCAGCCATTTTTTAAGTCAGCGTTTCCTTGGACAAGAATATAGTCAGCAGGAGTATCCGAATAAGTGCTCCCGTCCGGTGACTGTCCCATCGTAATTTGAACTATCGCTCCTAGCTTCCGCTGTTCCCAAGCGTTAGTAATCCGGTTGTTAAAGAACTCCGAAAAATTTAGGAAACTAAATTTCTTAAAAATATGTCGGGTAAAAAGATTCTACCCACTTACGCTGATGAAGGGTAAGAAGGGAATCTATATCCTTGAAGAATTTCCCAATTAGTCTTTGCTCGTTAAAAGATGCTGGATTTAGAAACGTAGCTTTTGACACAAGTTTCCAATCTGCTCTGGGCATCTTTGTGCCTACGGATTGATTCGCTATTTCATCAAATTGCTTGGTCTGAATGATTCTATAAAGATAATTGCTATTTAATCCTTGGGGCTCAAGAACCCAAAAATCCCCCACAGCTAGACCATTAAATGAAGCTAAAAGCCAATTTTGTAGGTATGGACGCAACTTGCCATAAAGGACATCTCCCGAGTGGAAAACAATACCCTGTTTCTGACTCTGTTTTTCAAAAACATCCTTATTTAATGTTCCAGTTCCGGAAACGATATCTTCATACTCGACGCGAGGGAGGTTCCCGCTGGCAGAAACTTCTGACCGCCTGTTCGCCATTTCTCCGAATTTTCGCTGTTCCCAAGCGTTTGCAAATCTAAACGCTTTCCTCCTTTTCGCCGAAAGGTTGACTGAAAAATTCGGTCGGTTCGAGGGAGTACAGATTTCATTGCGCCTCGTGGGGTGCAGATTCCATTGCGTTTTTCTACGAAGCCGCTAGGGTAATCGGCACAAACGGCACTAGTCTTGATACTTTCCGCACCTTATCTGATAGCCTCGACAGATCGGAAAAAGAAGACGATTATGAGCAAAATCACATTTGAAGAAGCGGCAGCGAAGGCGATCGAGTTCCGGAACGAACGGGACTGGAAGCAGTTCCATAATCCCAAGGATCTCGCGATCTCGATTTCTCTTGAATCCTCGGAACTCCTTGAGCTCTTCCAGTGGTCCGGCACCGATCTTGAGGCCGCCCGTAAGAAGCCTGAAATGACGGAAGAGCTCGCAGACGTCATGATCTACTGCATCTATATGGCTAACGCCCTCAATATCGACATTCCGGAAGCGATCCAGAACAAGATTGATAAGAACGCGGCGAAATACCCGGTCGAAAAGGCAAAGGGCAAATCAAAGAAGTACACGGAACTCTAAATCCGGTTTTAAACACCTTCATAACGTCTCTGAATTCCCATCTGGTGAGTCGCTCGCCGGAAGTGGGAGCAGGGCCGCCGGCGTTCGCGTGGAAAGGCACTTAAAGAAGTTTTCTCGATCAAGGTGGGGTAAAAGAGCGCACAGCACAATAAAAAGCCGCTTCTCGAATGTGGAGCGGCTTTAAATTGGGGTTCAGGAACAATCAGTTATAACTACCTGTAGGACGTGTCTCCAAAGGCATCTGTGTGGGCGGTACTGTTTAATTTTTTCTTCCCAATATGCCCGGTTGTGCTGACATCTCCAAAGGCATCTTTATGGGCGGTGGTATTTACCTGACTATTCCCGATATGCCCGGTTGTATTGACATCACCGAAGGCATCTGTGTGAGCTGTGGTGTTTACTTTACTATTCCCAATATGCCCAGTTGTGGTGACATCTCCAAAGGCATCTTTGTGAGAGGTGGTGTTGACATAATGACCATCCTTGTCATATCCGGTACAGTTCACGTCGCCAAACGCATCAGTATGACAGGTAACTTCCGCGATAGCACTTGTGCTGAAACAGAGTGCCGCAGCTAAAACCAACACAAATTTATCCATTTGAAAGACCCCCTATCGAGCTATAGCTGGAAACCATTTTTGTTACTTTTAAAAGTATATCCTTCGAACGTGTTTAAAAAAGAGTAGTGAAATAAATTGATTAATTTCTTTACCTTATGTTTTCGTATATATAGATTTCATTACGCTCGGAGGCGCAATTTGTAATGTCCATTTAGAACCGTCTCGTCACAAAGGAAAAAGCAGGGTGGACTATTTTCTCGTGACGCCAGAGGCTGGCTCTGCGGTGCCACTGATACGAACGGCTTCTGACTTCACTTCCACGCTGTGAATTTAAGCGCTGAGGAGGGAAATAAATCGAAAGGACCATACTGAAGGATGCAACACCTGGCTGACCCAATTCCTTAATGCGTGACCCTTCCTGCCCAAAGTCCTGTTTCAATCGGTTCTGGGCGTCACACAGCCTCTTCGCCCGCATTCTCAAACGTCTGTCATGAGGAAAATCTCTGGATGCTTCCCAGACTGCCCGGATTCCCAAACCTGACTTTTAGCGTTCCGTTCCTGGATCCAGATTTCAGGATATTTCAAGGTTCTCAGACTTTATGCAGATATCAATTTGTAAATTTAACTTTGCATAGGAAACAGAGATCGATTTAAAACGGCTCATATTTTGAGGAACGAGCCCTTGATCACCAAAACGGATTCAATTCGATGGCTCTCAGGGTCATTTTTCCGCCCTTTTTTCTCCAAAAATAGGATAATATAATGTCGATTATA
>ERZ839767.5166-NODE-5166-length-12064-cov-14.746773_pt1 | contig 12064 bp, 9 predicted proteins | sample MGYA00519879_ERZ839767 | MGnify/ENA primary metagenome ERZ839767 (study PRJEB31850, sample SAMEA3708852) | human gut metagenome | biome: human gut; feature: human-associated habitat; material: faeces | place: China | collected 2014 ...
CATCCCCGGTATGTCCTGGGCCACGGACAAAATCCAGGCCCTGACCGGCTCTGATTTAACGCTGAAGGTATCTACCGGCCAGACCGTGGCCCTGTGCGCCGGGGCCCTGGCCATCGCCCTGGCGGTGATTGCCCTGGTCAGCGTATCCACCGCACAGCGGGGCATCCGAAGGATAGAATAAAAAGAAATCTGAAAGGAGCTGTTTCTATGAATCCCATGCACCAACTGACCCGGCGGCCGGTGAAGGCGGCCTTCGGCGCACTGCTTCTGGCCTTAGCGGGGGTGATCCTGGCCCTGTCCGGAGGGCAGTTCTGGGCGGCGGTCCAGACCCGGGCCGGGGTGGAGGAGACCTATACCACCGTGGCGGTGGTCACCGGCGGGAAACGGCAGCTGGTGTCCAGCGGCGACATAGTATACGAGGATATTGGCCCCACATACGAAGCCAACGAGTTTCTGAAGGAGGCCGCCCAGAAGGGCTGGAGCATCATCCGCGGTCAGGCCACCATGGGCCTTGCCGGGGGGTACAGTCCGAAGCTCACGCCGCTGACCACATTTTATCAAATGGACGTTGACAGCTCCGACACCCGCATTGATAACGATGAGGACGTCCCCTATAACTTCGCCATCCTGGAGATCGAGATCACGGAGGTGGGGGAGGAGAGGGTCTATTATCCCAGAGAGTATGATACAGGCGCTTTTTTCAACTGGGTCGTCTCCGGCAAGGTGCTGGGAGTGCAAGCCATGAGCGGCGATTGGAACGACCCCACCGGCCGGAACGCAAATTTTTATTTGCAGATCACCGGCGAGTCGGATGCGGCGGGCAAGGCGCTGCAGGCCGGACAGCGGATCCTGGTGTTTACCCACAATTACCGCGACCTGGATTTCGAGCAGCGCTGCCTCATTGCGGAGGACCTGAGACTCAGTGGCTATGAGGTGGACCCCCGGAGCCTGGATATTGAGAACAACATGATCCGTTATGCCGACCGCACCACCGCCATCACCATAACGGACGGCGAGGGAAATCCCTGGCCGGACGATGCGCCCCTGTATAAGGACCCCGTTACCGGCAGTGAGTCCACCATAGACCTTCGGCGACTGAACACCATTGCCTTCAATGTCGATGACTGCTCCCAGCCCTGGACGTTATACGATGAGCAGTGGAATGCGGAGGAACAGAAATGGGAGTGGACCGTTCAGCGGGTCATTGCCTATGACACGGATTATGACCTGGCTTCCTTCACCATTCTGCCGGAGGGCGTCACGGCGGAGGAGATGATCGCCTCCTCCCCCACCTGGCAGAAGGCCATGGAGTCCGTCCGGGTCAACAGCCACAGCGTGCCGGTGCTGGCGGTGAATCACTTAGAGGCTCTGGCGGATTTCGCCGCCGGGACCACCATGGTCACCCAGGGCCGCAGCATCTCCCAGGCGGAGTACGACTCCGGGGCGGCGGTGTGCCTGGTCTCCGAGTCCCTGGCCCGGGAAAACGGCCTGAACGTGGGGGACGTTCTGCCGCTGTCCCTGTATGAATACGACCAGGACCTGCGGTATTCCTACATACACGAATATAACCCCCGGCCCTCCTGCTATCTGCCGGACCAGGGCTTTCAGCAGGAGACGGAATACACCATCATCGGTCTGTATCGCCAGAGCAACGAGTGGGTGACTACCCCCACCAGCTTTACCCCCAACAGCGTGTTCGTGCCGGAGAAAAGCGTCACCTGCCAGACGGTAACCGGCAACTATGGCGTGTGGTCCAGCCTGATTCTGCAAAACGGCACCATCGACCAGATGGAGGCCCGGCTGGAGGAAAACGACCTGGGCGGCGCGGTGACGTATTACGACCAGGGGTACAGCGACATTGTGGAGAGCCTGGACGGCTACACCCGGGTGTCCCGGACGGTGCTTCTGGTGGGCCTGGCCCTGTGGGCGGTGGTGCTGGCGGCGTACTGCGTACTGCTTCCCATGCAGGAGAGCAAAACCGCCCTGCGTATGTGGACACTGGGCGCAAAACGCCGGGATATTGCGGGACAAATCTGGACGCCCTCGGCCCTGATGGCCCTGGCGGGGACAATCATCGCCCTGGCCGTCAGCATCCCCGGTATGTCCTGGGCCACGGACAAAATCCAGGCCCTGACCGGCTCTGATCTGACGCTGAAGGTGTCCGTCGGCCAGACCATCGCCCTGTGTGCCGGGGCTCTGGCCATCGCCCTGGCGGTGATTGCCCTGGTCAGCACCCTCACCGCCCGCCGGGGTATCCGCAAGGCGGAATAAGCAAATCAAAAGGCGAAAGGAGGACCGCCTATGACGCCCTATTTTTTCAAGCAGATGCGCAAGCGCACCAGCCTGTGCCTGGTGGTGGTGCTGACGGCCCTGGCGTTTTCCCTGGCCCTGTGTATGCTCCAGCGGTCCCGGGACCAGATGGCCGCACGCATTGAGGAGGTTTATGACCATCTGGAGGTCCGGTGCAGCGTCACCAATCTCACGGGGACCCAGTCGGACCAGCTGAACCTGCCGGATTGGGTGCTGCGGCTGTTCGACGGGGAAAAGACCTACGGCAATTTCCAGGACAACGACCTGTTCGCCCCCTATGTCCGAGATGTGCAGGTGCGGTCCACGGTGTACTGCACCACCCCCGGCGACCAGGACCGGCTGACCCTCAGCGGCGTCACCGGGTTGAAGGCGGACAGCTCCCTGCTGGCCTCCTCGGGCTGCACCGTCATCTGGCGGGAGGGCTTCGGCGAGGATATGTTCCGGGGGCGGGGCTTCTCCCTGCTGCTGCCGGAGGAGCAGGCGCATCTGGTGGACGGGGACGGCTATGTGACCCTGGAGTTCACCGGGGTGGAGGGGGACAACATCCGGCACCGCTTCCTGGCGGCGGGGACCTATACCGGCGGGTCCGGGCGGCTGTACTGCTCCTGGTGGGTGGTGCGGCAGCTGTGTGAGGAGACCTACGGCGGTCTGACGCTGGACAGTCTGTCCGCCGCCATGGCGGACAACCGGAAGATCGGCGAGTTCTGGGACGGGTACGCCAGCCGCTATTTTGTGGCCCCCACCAAGGACGGCACCCCGGTGCCCTGGGAGGGGTCCCGGCTGTACCGCACCTATCCCTTCGCCCTGGCCATTTATGACGACGTGCTGGTGAAAACCGTGGAACAGCTGCAGCAGAACCAGCGGCTGCTGGGGCTGGTGTCGTGGCTGCTGGGGCTGGCCTCCTTCGGAGTGGGGGCGGTGTTCAGCATCCTGCTGCTGCGCCACCGCAGCCGGGAGCTGAAGCTGCAGTTCATCCTGGGCCAGAGCCGGGGCAGCATCTTAGTGTGGGCCCTGACGGAGCACGGGCTGCTGAGTCTGCTGGGGGCGATCATCGGCGCAGGGGGCTTCTGGCTGGCCTTCCGGACGGCCCCGGCCTGGGGGCCGGTGGCGGGCTTCTGGGTGATGAACCTGGCGGGCACGGCCCTGGCGTATCTTCTGACCATGCGGCGAAAGTTTCTGGAATCAAATCTGGGGAGGGAATAAATATGAACATCCAGCTGCAAAACGTTACCTATACCTATGCCGGGAAGTATCAGCGGGTCACCGCCGTGGACGGCGTCAGCTATACCTTCCACGACGGGACCCTGTACACCATCATGGGGGCCTCCGGCAGCGGCAAATCCACGCTGCTGAGCCTTTTAGCGGGGCTGAAGCTGCCCACGGAGGGGGAGATCACCCTGGACGAGCAGCCCATCCGGCTCATGGACCGCAGCGCCCTGCGGCGGGACACGGTGTCGGTGATCTATCAGGATTTCAACCTGTTTCCGCTGCTGACGGCGGAGGAAAACGTGTGCTATCCCCTGCGGCTGCAGAAAATGGACAAGGAGAAAGCCCTGGAGCTGGCCCGGCAGCGGCTGACGGATATGGGCATCCGGGAGTCGTATTTCCGGAAGCTGCCCAATCAGCTGTCCGGCGGCGAGCAGCAGCGGGTGGCCATCGCCCGGGCCCTGGCGGCGGGCAGCCGGGTGATCCTGGCCGACGAGCCCACCGGCAGTCTGGACAGCGACAACGGGCGGATGATCGTGGAGACTCTCCAGCGGCTGGCCCACCAGGAGGAGCGCTGCGTCATCGTGGTGACCCACGATCCCAAGGTGGCCGAGGCCGCCGATATCCGGCTGCATATGCAGGACGGAAAGCTCAGCGGGGAAGAAGCATAAAGCCGAACCCCCTGTATCCCATGGGATACAGGGGGTTCGGGCAGCTTGCAGCCTGCGGGCGGCAAACTCTGCGAGGCTTTTGGGAAAAGCCATCTGTTCAGGATTCGCCGAATTCCCGGGTCAGGTCCCGGTCCAGCAGGGTGCGCAGCTCCGCCATGGGGTCCGCGCCGCAGTAGAGGATGCGGTGCACCGCCTGGCAGATGGGCAGCTCCACGCCATAGCGCTCCCCCAGCAGCACCAGGGCCTCCACGGTGTAGTACCCCTCCGCCAGGTCCGTGTAGGTCTCGCCCCGGATGAAGGACTCGCCGAACTGCCGGTTGTGGCTGTACCGGGAGAACACCGTGGCCTCATAGTCCCCCAGGTGGCACAGCCCATAGGCCGAAAGCTGGCTGCCGCCCATGGCCTGGATGAGACGGGCCACCTCCCGGGTGCCCCGGCTCATCAGGGCGCCCTTCAGGCTGGACAGGCCCTTGCCGTCTAAAAATCCGGCGGCGATGCCCACCACATTTTTGGCGGCGGCCCCCACCTCGTTGCCGATGAGGTCCTCCCCATAGTAAAAGCGGATCAGGTCGCTGGAGAAGGACTGCACCAGCAGGCGCTTCACGTCCTCCCGGCTGCTGTCGATGACCATGCAGTTGGGGATGCCCCGGTAAAACTCCTGCACATGGCCCGGGCCCAGCCACACCGCCACGGCGTTGGAGGGGTCCAGATTCTCCTGGGCGATCTGGCTCAGGCGGCGGCCCGTCCCCTGCTCCAGGCCCTTCATGCACAAAACGAAGATCTTATCCCCCAGGGCCAGGGGCCGCAGCTGGTCCATCAGGCCCTGGAGTCCCTGGGAGCCGATGGAGATCACCACCGTCTCCGCCTGCCGGACGCAGGACAGGTCCGTGGACAGCCGAATGCTTTCCGGCAGCTCCAGCAGGTCGTTGCGGCGGGTGGCAAGAAAGCGCTGCATATGCCGGGAGCCGGGGCGGCCATACAGGGTGACGGCGTGGCCGGTGCGGTCCAGATACCAGGCGATCAGCGAGCCCCAGCGCCCGCAGCCGATGACGGTGATGCGCATATAAAAATCCCTCCTGCGGCATGATAACATCTTGTTTATCATGCCACAGGAGGGGTTCTTTTGCAAGTTAATTTTCTGTGACGCGGAGCTTCCGGGCATAGGCCAGGGTCTGCTTCAGGGCGCTGTCGTGGGGCACCGCCGCCAGGTGGAGCTTGTGGGCATAGGCCAGCAGCTCCCGGAAGCGGCTGTCCGGCGTGAGACCGGCGGCGATGAGGTCCGCCCCGGTGACCTGGGGCCGGGCCATCAGCTCCCGGTACAGGGCCAGGCGCTGCCGCAGCCAGGGCTCCGTATCCTCCCAGGGCCACAGGCTGTGGGTGCCCCGGCCGTCTGCCACGGCCAGCAGAATCAGGTCCTCCGGCTCTATGGACCGGTCAAACATCCGGTTGCTGGCCTTGACGGAGGCGTCGGCCCCCACCAGGGCGTTGGGCTTCATGTGCAGCTGCACCATGTTCCGCACATAGGCCGCCGCCGCCTTGTCCCCCACGATGCGCCGCACCAGGGCGTCCGCCAGGGGTACCCCCGCCGACTCATGGTCATAGGCGTGGATGCGGCCCCGGACATACTCGGTGGCGGCCGGTTTGCCCAGATCGTGGCACAGGGCCGCCAGCATGAAGGGAAAGGGCTGCCGGGCCCGGCTGCGCAGAGCCACCGCATGGTCCAGCACCAGCATGGTGTGGGTCCAGACGTCCCCTTCCCGGTGAAAGCGCGGCTCCTGGGGCACGCCCATCAGGGCCTCCACCTCCGGGAACCAGTGGGACAGCTGCCCCATGTCCCGCAGGGTCTCGAAAAACAGCGAGGGGCGCTCCGCCTGAAGCAGGGCCTTGCGCAGCTCCCCCTCCACCCGCTCCGGCGGCAGGGCGGACAGGTCGATGCCCCGGCACAGGGCGATGGTCTCCGGGGCCGCGGCGAACCCGAACCGGGCGGCAAACTGGGCCCCCCGCAGCACCCGCAGAGGGTCCTCCGGAAAGGTCCGGTCATCCACATGCCGCAGCACGCCCCGGCGCAGGTCCCGGACACCGTGGAAATGGTCCAGCACCCGGCCGGTCAGCACGTCCTCCATCAGGGCGTTTATGGTGAAGTCCCGCCGCCGGGCGGCCTGCTCCGTGCCCAGAAAGGGGTCCACGGTCACGTCGAAATCCCGGTGGCCCCGGCCAATGGCCCGCTCCCGCCGGGGCATGGCAATGTCCAGGCCATAGCCCTTGAGGCCGTAGATCCCGAAGCTGGCCCCCATCTCCAGGCGGCCGCCCAGGCCGTCTAAGATCTCCTCCAGCTGTTGGGGGGTCAGGCCGTGGACCTCGATGTCCACGTCGGTGTTCTCCCGGCCCAGCAGCCGGTCCCGGACGAAGCCCCCCACATAGTAGGCCCGGCCTCCCAGGGCGGCGGCCTGCCGGGCGATGGCCCGGGCGGCCTCCATATCCCGGGCCGGGTCCCCGCGGCCGGTCATCGCTTCTGCCGCCGGGCCAGGAGGTGGTCGATCCACACCAGCACATAGCCCAGGGCCAGGAAGGCTGCGGCCATGGCCAGGAAGATCAGCAGCACCTTGCCCCAGCCCAGAGCGTCCACGTCCATGAAGGGGTAGGGGTACGGCGAGCCGTTGTAAAACCGGAAGCTGCTGACCCGGGCCCGGATCATGGTGTATACAAAGTAGGCCGCCGGGAAAATACCCCACAGGAAGGGTTCAAACCGGCGATAGTGCCCCTTTTCGTCAAACAGCAGCCAATCCAGCACCGTCAGCAGCGGGGCGGCGGTGTGGAGCAGGTGGTTGGTAATCAGCTGGGTGTGGCCCATGTTGAAGTCCCCGGCGGCCAGGAACAGGTGGAAGGTGATGCCCGTGATGGCCATGGCCATCACCAGGGCTCCCTTGCACACCGGCAGCCAGGTGTCCCCCCGCCGGAGGGTGCGGACGGCGGCTCCGGCAAAATACACGGCGCACAGGATGTTGCTCATCAGGGTGAAGTATTGCAGGGCGGCCAGGTTCAGCCTTCCGCCGAAGAAGCCGCATTGCAGCACCACCCCCACGGCGGCGCACAGGGCGGTCAGGATATGCACGGCCGCAGCAGCGGCCCTGGAACGAATGGGCATAGCAAAATTCTCCTTTTTTGAAAGCGCTGCGGGCCGGTACAGGCAGCGCCTATACCGGCCCGGGAACAGATGGGGTCACTGCTGGCTCTGCTGCCAGCGCCAGGAATCCCGGCACATATCCGCCAGGTCCTTTTCCGCGTGCCAGTGCAGCAGGCGGGCGGCCTTGTCCGTGGCGGCATAGCAGGCAGGCAGGTCCCCGGGGCGGCGGGGGCCGATGCGGTGGGGCACCGCCACGCCGTTGACCCGCTGGAAGGTCTCCACGATCTCCAGCACGCTGCTGCCCCGTCCGGTGCCCAGGTTGATGGCCTCCCAGCCCGGATGGCTCCGGGAGTAGTCCAGAGCCGCCGCATGGCCCCGGGCCAGGTCCACCACATGGATATAGTCCCGGACGCCGGTGCCGTCGGGGGTGGGATAGTCGTTGCCGAACACCGTCAGCTCCCGGCGGATGCCGGCGGCGGTCTGGGTGATATAGGGCATGAGGTTGTTGGGGATGCCGTTGGGCAGCTCGCCGATGAGGCCGCTTTCGTGGGCCCCCACGGGGTTGAAGTACCGCAGGCACACCGCCGCAAGAGAAGGGTCCGCCTTGGCGGCGTCCCGCAGGATCTGCTCGATCATCAGCTTGGTCCAGGCATAGGGATTGGTGCAGCCGCCGGTGGGCATATCCTCCCGGCAGGGGGCCTCCGCATTGCCGTACACCGTGGCGGAGGAGCTGAAGATCAGCCGGTGGACCCCGTGGTCCGCCATCACCTCCAGCAGGGCCAGGGTGGTGTCCAGGTTGTTCCGGTAATAGGCCAGGGGCTTCTGCACGGACTCGCCCACGGCCTTGTATCCGGCCAGGTGCACCGCCGCAGCGATGTCATGGGCCCGGAACACCCGGTCCAGGGCCTGCCGGTCCGACACGTCCATCCGATAGAACACCGGGGCCCGGCCGGTGATTTTTTCGATGCGCTCCGGCACGTCCGGGCGGCTGTTGGACAGGTCGTCGGCGATGACCACGTCATAGTCCCGCTGCAGCAGCTCCACCGCGATGTGGGACCCGATGAACCCGGCTCCGCCGGTAAGCAGTACGGTTTCCTTCATGATGCTTCCTCCCGATACCGAAATTTGATTCAGGGTCACTGGGCGGCCTGGCGCACAACGGCGGAGAACCGGTACACGCCGGCGCCGTCGTACAACGGGGCCGTCAGCTGCTGGGCCAGGCCGCTGTGACGGTGGACATAGTACAGGGGGATGACCCAGCCGTCCTCCACCAGCATGGCCTCCGCGTCCTCCAGATAGGCGTCCCGGACCTCCACATGGCCGGAGGCGTCCGCCGCCCGCAGCAGCATGTCATAGGCGGTGGAATAGAAGTACCCATTGCCGCTTTCCCACAGGGACAGCAGGCCCGAGGCGTCGCCCCGGTCGGCGGTGACGGTGGTCAGGGCCACCATAAACTCGCCCTGGTTCAGGGCGTCCGCCAGCTCCTGGGCCGTGGCCCCCCGCAGGATGGCGATGAGCCCCAGCTTCTGCTTCCAGGCGTCCTGGACGGCGGCGGCGGTCCGGGCCGCCGTCTCGTCGGTGCTGTCATACAGCAGGGTGATCTGCCCGGCGGCCTTCACGCCGCCTGCCTCCTCCAGCAGGGTCCTGGCCTGCTGGCACAGGGCCTCGTAGTTATCAGGCTCATTGTCGATGAGACTGCCGCTGCCCTGGCGGAAATCGCCGCCCATGGTGTTGCGCAGCCCCGGAGGGACAATGCCCTGGGCGGGGTCCAGAGGCTGGTCCTCCGTCAGCGCGTTCCGGTCGATGGCCAGGGCCAGGGCCCGGCGCAGGGACTCGCTTTCCAGGCTGCCGGTCCGCTGGTTCAGCAGCAGCAGGGTGGTCTGGGGATAGGGATCGGAGGTGTCGCCCTCCGGCAGGTTCATGGCAAAGTCCACGTCGCCGCCGGACAGCAGGTCCGCCCGGGCCTGGCCGTCCGTCTCGAACCGGAACTCCAGCACGTCCGGCCCCAGGCGGCGGGCATCATAGTACCCGTCGGCCGCCTGGGCGGTGAGGCCCGTCTCGTCCCAGCCGGTGGCCCGATAGGGGCCGTCGGTCAGCAGGGTCTCGGAGTGCAGGGACCAGTCCTCCCGCTCCGCCGCGTCGCTGCGCACCGGCATGGTGGCCGTCCCGGCGCAGACATCCGTCAGGAAATAGGCGCACTTGTAGGAGAGCTTCACCACGAAGGTGAAGTCGTCCGGGGCGGACACCTGAAGAAGGCTTCCGTCCTGCTTGGCCTGCACCTGGTCAAAGCCCGCCACCATGTTCAGCAGGGCCGCATGGGGGGAGCCGGTGGCCGGGTCCGCCAGCCGCTGCCAGGCATAGACAAAGTCGTGGGCGGTGACGGTCTGCCCGTCGGACCAGCGGACGTTCTGCCGCAGGGTGAAGGTATAGGTCTCGGTGCCGTCCAGGTTGTCCTCCACGGTGTAGGATTTGGCGGCGGCGTAAACCGGCTGGATGCTGCCGTCCTCCCCCCGGGAGAGCTTCATGAGATTTTCAAACAGGTGGGCCACCACCGTGCGCTCGGCATCGGAGGAGGCCATGGCGGGATCCAGGGTGGCCGGGGCGGCGTCCAGGCACACCCGCAGGGTCATGGTGTCCCGCGGCTGGGCGCAGCCGGTCAGGGCCAGCATGCACAGCACCAGCAACAGGGCCATGTACCGTATCCGTCGTTTCATAGGGGCCACGCTCCTTACTTCGATTTGGGCTCCGCAGGGGTCACCCGGCCGTCCTCCTCCAGGGTGGCGGGGATGATCTGGCTGCGGGTGTTGCGGGCGATGTCGTCCAGCCGCATGCGGGAGGGGAAGTCCGACAGCAGGGTATAGGCCACGCCGTGCTTCTTGGCCCGGCCGGTGCGGCCGATGCGGTGGATGTAATATTCGTTCTCCTCGGGCACCTCGAAGTTGAACACCGCGTCCACATCGTCCACGTCGATGCCCCGGCTGGCCACGTCCGTGGCCACGAACACACGGAGCTGTCCGTCCCGGAAGCGGGCCATGACCTCCTCCCGCTTGCGCTGGGGAATGTCGCCGTGGATGCATTGGGCGTCCAGTCCCCGCAGCTGCAAAAATTTTGTCAGCCGCTCCGTGGAGCCCTTGGTGTTGCAGAAGCAGATGACCCGGTCCAGCTGCTGGGCCCGGATGATGGCGGCGATGGCGTCCACCTTCTTGTCAGACGGCACCTCGATGCGGTATTGCAGGATATCGGGCTTGTTTTCCCGGGTGGCCTGGACGGTGATCTCCTCCGGGTCCCGCTGATACACCCAGGAGATGTCCATGACCTCCCGGGATATGGTGGCGGAGAACATGCCCAGATTCTTCCGGTGGGGAATCTTGTCCAGAATGCGGGTCACATCGTGGATAAAGCCCATGTCCAGCATACGGTCCGCCTCGTCCAGCACCACGGTCTGCACCTGGCCCAGGGTGACGGTGCGGCGCTTCATATGGTCGGACAGGCGGCCCGGGGTGGCCACCACGATCTGGGGCCGCCGCTTCAGGGCGTTGATCTGCTTGCCGATGGGCTGGCCGCCGTACAGGCACACCAGCCGCACCCCCTCGTGGCACACGGCGATCTGGCGCATTTCGTCGGTGATCTGCATGGCCAGCTCCCGGGTGGGGGCCAGGATCACCGCCTGGACCTCCTCGCTTTCCGGGTCGATGCGCTCGATGATGGGGATGCCGAAGGCCATGGTCTTGCCGGTGCCGGTGGGGGCCTTGGCGATGACGTCCTTCCCCTCCAGCATGGGGGGGATGCACCCGGCCTGGACGGGGGTGCTGATCTCATATCCCTTGTTCCTTATGGCGCGCATGGTGGCCTCGGACAGGCCGAAGCTGTCAAAGGGCGCGCCCTGTGTAAATTCCATAGCAGTTTCCTCGTTTTCTATATATTCAGCCAGGATATATTATACCATATCTGTCAATATGTCCCCGTACTGCTCCAGCAGCCACCAGGTGATCCGGGCCGTCAGCCCCCACAGGGGATGCGGCAGCCCCTCGTACACCGGCACCTCCATGCACCCGGCCTGCCAGGGATATCCGGCGGAGGCCCCCACCCGGTCATAGGGGAAGTCCGGCCCGATCTCCGGCCGCAGGGAATAGCGGTAGATAGCCGGGGGATGGGCCGCCAGCCAGGACAGGGGCGCCGTGAAGGTGTCCTGCACCTCGTCGGGGCTGGGGTGCAGCACCGCCGCCGGGTCCACCCGGCCCAGCACCGGATACATCAGCCCCTCGGACCGCAGGTACAGAAAGTCCAGGTCCCCGAAAATCTCAATGGCCTCCGCCGGAAGGCCCAGTTCCTCGAAGGTCTCCCGCAGGACGCACTGCCGGGGCGTCTCCCCGGCCTCCATCCGTCCCCCGGGGAAGCACACCTCCCCGCTGTGGTGGTGCAGCTTCGCCGGGCGCACCTCGTATAAAAGGCTCAGCCCCTCCGGCCCCTCCACCAGCGGCACCAGCACCGCGTATTCCCCCCGTGCCTGCTGCAGGGTGGTGCGGTGGGCCGCCATTCTGCGCCGCAGCGCCTGTTCATCCATGCTTTCTCCCCCTTTTCACCACCACTATAACACATTCCGGCCCGAAGAAAAAGCAAAATCCATAAAAACGCCGGAATTCGCAAAAAGTTCTTGCAATTGAAAAAATCAGGGCATATAATGTAAAGGTTGAGAGATTTGCTATGCAAAAGCATAGCAAAAAATAGAATGTGCCATTCCCTCGCCCCTTCG
>ERZ839767.5180-NODE-5180-length-12034-cov-9.220803_pt1 | contig 12034 bp, 9 predicted proteins | sample MGYA00519879_ERZ839767 | MGnify/ENA primary metagenome ERZ839767 (study PRJEB31850, sample SAMEA3708852) | human gut metagenome | biome: human gut; feature: human-associated habitat; material: faeces | place: China | collected 2014 ...
TCAAAAGGAAACCCTTATCGTGGTCTTCTATTTAATTTCTGATGCGTCCGACCTGGCCGCCCGGTTGTTTCTTGATGGCGGCAACAAATTCGTCACGGCGGGCATCTTCCTTCACGAAGCGTTCGCCGTTCTTGTTGACGTCAATCACATCGTCCAGACCGGACATCTTGCGGGCACGGCCCTGCAGAGCGCCCGTTCCCGGGGTAGCCAGCGGGTAAACCTGCACGTAGTTCATACCGGTCGTATCTGCTCCGTGTCTTGTAGCAATGACAATACCGTCACCGGTAGCACCCGGCTGGTTCGTAGAAACCATTTCCGGAGTGAGATGCGGAGCGGACTTCTGACGCATTTCTTTGTTCTGAGAATAACCGCCGGTAGCAAGAATGACACCGTCCTTAGATGTGAATTCGTACTTATTGCCAACCTTGTCGGTTGCAGTCACGCCGATCACGCGGCCTTTATCGTTAAGGATAAGGTCTTGGACGCGCATGCCGAGTTTGAAGTTGACGCCCTGTTTGACAGCAGACTGATACAGAGGATCAATCAGGCCGAGACCTGCAGGAGCATCGAGCTGGTGTGTACGCTGCCAGAGAGCGCCAGCGCCCTGGCTGACGCGGTCCATCACAGGAGAACCTTTAGACTGCATCCAGTGCAGCGTATCGAGTACATTGTTGGAATACTGCCTGATCAGAGGAATCTGACCGACTTTATCGCCGCCGTTATAAGTTTGGAGAGCATGCCATTCAGGGCAGTCAAAGAGAGTCTTAGAACCGCTCTTCAAGTAGGCTTCATACTTAGCTTTGACGTCGGCCATTAGCTTGGCGTGTTCTTCGCTGACAGGTTTTTCGCTGATTGCTTTAACCACAGCTTCCTTCAGTGTTTCGGTCATCGGAAGCGCTTTCTGTCTATCAGGGTCAGCTGCATTAAATGCAGATGCGCAGCGAAGTGTGTTTCCGCCGATCACGGGCATCTTTTCCAAAACCAAAACGTTCTTAACGCCTAAATCTTTAGCTGTGACAGCAGCGGAAAGACCGGCGCCGCCAGCACCTACGATGATGAGATCTGCACTGTCCTTGGTTATCCCGGCAACTTTCTTGATCTTTTCGGAAACGGGTTTTTGGAATGCTGCGATGTCGCCGCCGGCTTTTTCAATTGCCTGAGCAATGGCTGTCTTCAGGGCGGTACTTGTAACCGTCGCACCGGCGATGTTGTCAACATTGAGCGTCTGATACTGCAGAACGTCTTTACCGATTTCACGGATTGCCGTGTCGCCTAAATATTTCGTTTCTCTCTGGCCCGGTGTCTTAATGTCGATAATCTTGTTGTCTTTAATCGTAACTTCAACGGTCAGCCAGCCGTTATTGCCGTATGCTTTGCCTTCAAAATTGCCATTCTTGAGAGCCAGAGGAGCGGCTTTCTTGCCCTGAGCCTGGTTCAGGCATTCCTGAACAGCTTTCTTGATGGCGGCAGAAGAAACAGAAGCACCGGCGACGCCTTGGACATCTGCAGACTGTGCTTTAACGATTTCAGCCGGAAGAGAGGCAACTGCCTTGGAGCCGATACCTTCCGTTTCCTTTTGATCAACGATCCTGACGGAAAGAATCTTGTCCGCTGAAGTCGTTACTTCGACTTTGACCGGTCCGTTCTGGCCAGCAATGGCGCCCGTGTAGGTGCCCGGTGTATAGGCATATGCACCGGTAGAAACGGCAGCAAGCAGAACTGAGGTGGCAAGTACTGATAATTTCATGAATATTTCTCCTTAGTTCAAAGGCAAATCAAGCAAAAATCCCTCTTTTTGCTGTTTGACTTTGATTTAGTCTTGGAACTTCCCGCCGACAAATATCCCATGAAGGACGGCGAGACCGGAGGCTTAAAAAAGAACCCAAAAGCTATCGGGCGCTCCGTCAAATATATTGCTTTCTTCTTGGAACTATTCTTCTTTTTCTGCGGTGAACTATAGTTCCGCACAACATAGATGTAAAGATTCTTCAATTGCTTGCTAAGGGTTTGTTCTTAAGATTTACACACCTGCTTTAGTTTTCTTAAAATTCAAAAGCACTTCGAATATTATTAAGAAAGCATGCTTTCTTGTAAGAAATTATTTCCACAAAAGACAAAAGCGAGTGTTTTTGCAGTTGAAGCATCTAGCCATTTCTAAATTCAGAATAGTTTTACCCTTACATGCAAAACAACTTTTTCCTCAAGCCCTCAGTCGTTATTCTCTCATTTACAAGCGAGACCTCGCTTTTTACAACAGACTGAGAACTTCTTAAACTTTCGTTGATTTTTTAATCACCTAACTAAATGAATTTAAAGAAATTATCCGCACGTAACGTTCTCGAAGGCAAAGTTCTCTCTATCAAAAAAGGCACGGTTTCTACCGAAGTTGATATCGAGACTAAAGGCGGCGAACGCGTTGTTGCTTCTATCACTACAGCTTCTGCTGACTCCCTGAAGCTCGAAGTCGGCAAGAAAGTCTATCCCGTCATCAAGGTTTCTAACGTTATGGTTGGCACAGACGAGTAATTCTCGTTAGCTTCATGCAAAAGTCCGACTTTTTTTCGTCGGACTTTTTGTTTTTGGGTTACTGCGGACCGGCGCCGGCCTTAAAGGTATTGCACATCTCAGGATTTCCGGTATCGAATCCTGTCTTAAACCAGTAATAACGCTGTTCAGATGTTCCATGTGTAAAACTATCCGGCACGACTCTTCCCTGAGCTTCACGCTGCAGTCTGTCGTCTCCGATTGCAGTTGCTGTCCGTAAAGCTTCCTGCAGGTCTCCTTTCTCTAGGATGCCCTGTCTTTGCATATCGTGTCCCCAGACGCCTGCCAAACAGTCGGCTTGGAGTTCAAGTTTGACGGAAAGCCTGTTGGCTTCTTTAGGGCTGACTTGAGACTGCAGCTTCTGAACTTGAGAAGAAATGCCGAGAAGCGTTTGAACATGGTGTCCGACTTCATGAGCTAAGACGTAACCCAAAGCGAAGTCTCCTCCGCCTCCCAGTTTTCTCTGCATGTCTTTATAGAAAGAGAGGTCCACATAAAGCTTATGGTCGGATGGACAGTAGAACGGACCCATCGCGGCCTGACCGTATCCGCATGCGGTTCTGGTGCTTCCGGAATAAAGCACCATTTTCGGAGGAATATACCTTTTACCGGACTGAGTAAAAATTCGGCCCCAAGTTTCTTCTGCTGTTCTCAGTGCCACAGAAGAAAACTTCGCCAGTTCCTGCTCCTGAGCACTCGGCTGGTAGATTGAACTTTGTGTCTGAGTAGGCATCGGAGAATCCAAGCCTAATAGCGGCGTCAGATCGATGCCGTAATAACCGGCAACTAAAACAACCGCTAAGACAGCTAATCCCAGCTTGCCTCTCGGCATAGGGAATCTCGGACCACCGCCTTCACCTCGGCGGTCTTCTACGTTGCTGCTGCCCTCTCTGTCTTTCCAAAGCATCTTATCCTCCGATGCACATGTTGCCCGTGCACATTTTAGGGGCCAACAATAAGAGAAACTTTTTTCAGGGCCCCCTTTTAGGAAAAGGCGCCGTTCCCGCGGGAACAAGCGCCTTGTATTTGAGTCTGAAGCTCTTAGATGATCGTGCTTTCTTCAACCTCTTCGCTATCGTCACCTTTATTGGCAGTCTCAAGCTTATAAGGCTTCAAACCTAAGAACTCCCATTTAGCCTCAACGAACCGGCCCTTACGGCCTCTCCGTGTTCGGTAGTCTTCAATGGAGCGAGGACCGACCAAAAGTTCCTGAATCTTGCCGCCGCGGCCTTTTCCGACCACCACGACTCCGTTCGGAGAAATCGGAACGGCTGCGACCAGTTTCTCATCGTCCTGGAGCGCCATGATTGTGGTGCCCTTGCCGCCGCTCGAAAGAGCTCTGAGTTCATCCGTCGTGAAGACAACCAATCGGCCGCTCGAAGACAACGCGGCGATCCAGCCGGTCAACGGTGTTGAAACCTGAACCGGAAGCGGTTTAGCTCCGTCCAAGATAAAGAAGGATTTGCCGCCTCTCTGACGGACTGCAAGATCAGACATCTTGCAGAAGAAGCCCATGGCTGCGTCTGAGGTAAACAGCAAGACGGTATCGGGCGCACCGCAAATGTAGTCAAAGGGAACATCTCCGTCCTGGAATTGGACGAACGCGCTCACATGAGTCCCCTCGCCTCTGGCACTCGGCAGAGAAGAAACCGGAATACTGTAAATGCGTCCGGTGTTCGACAAGATATACAAATTGTCGACACTGCGGCATTCCATAGAGCAGCGATACTTGTCGCCCAGCTTGAAGTTCATGGCACGAGCGTCAAATCCATGACCTTGTCTTGAACGCAGGAAGCCCTTTTCACTCACGATCACTGTGACAGGTTCATCAATCACCTGTTTCGCAATCGAAGCGCCCTTGGCTTCTTCAATGAGTGTGCGTCTTTCGTCGCCATAGGTGTCAATATCCTGACGGATCTCTTTGGTGACTTCTCTTCTCAGTTTCTTTTCATCCGTCAGCAAGCCGCGCAGACGTTCAGCTTCATTCCGAAGCTTCTCCAGCTCTTTACGGAGTTTGACTTCATCGAGAGAGGCCAACTGACGCAGTTTGATTTCAAGGATGTCTTCGGCCTGCGTATCAGACAATCCGAAATGCGTTATCAGTTCTTTCTTGGGATCGTCCGCACCGCGAATGATGCGAATCACTTCCTCAATATCAACGAGAACAATGAGACGACCTTCCAACGTATGGATACGAGCTTCAGCTTCATTTAAAGAAGTCTGAGATCGAGCGCGAACCGTACGCAGTCTAAAGCTAACCCATTCGGAAAGAATGTCTTTCAAACCTTTTTGACGAGGTTTGCCGTCAATGCCGATCACCACAAGGTTGAACTTGCAGGAGGTTTCAAGACTGGTCTTACTGAGAATGGTGCTGACGAGCTCTTCTCGATCAATGGATTTCGATTTCGGATCGATGACCAAGCGTACAGGTGCCTCAGCACTCGACTCGTCTCTCATGCCGCTCATGACGTTCATGATCAGCTGCTTGTCCTGCTGCTGTTTTGCAGTCAGAGACTTCTTACCTTGCGGTGCCTTAGGATTAGTGAGCGCTTCCAGTTCCGACATCACCTTCATGACGGAAACTTTATACGGAACGCTGTCAAAAACTAACTGCCACTGGCCCCTGGAAAGCTCTTCAAAGTGGTAAGTGGCGCGAACCTGCAGGTTGCCGTAACCGCTTCGATAAACATTCTTAATGTCAGAGGCAGAAGATATAACCTGAGCACCGCCCGGGAAATCCGGACCTTTAACAATTTCAAGCAATTCGTCCGTCGTGATCTCAGGATTACGGATCACTTCAATGGCAGCCTCTCCGACTTCCGTAAGATTGTGGGACGGAATTTCGGTTGCCATACCGACCGCAATACCGCTGGAGCCGTTCAATAAAAGCACCGGCAGACGGGCCGGCAGTAAAACTGGTTCTTTATGGGTTCCGTCGTAGTTCGGAATAAATTTGACGGTTCCTTTGTCCAGTTCGCCAAGCAGAAGATCGGCATACTTAGAAAGGCGGACTTCGGTGTAACGCATAGCCGCAGCACCGTCGCCGTCAGCCGAACCGAAGTTACCCTGACCTTGAACCAACGGATAGCGCATCGTGAAGTCCTGCGCCAAACGAACCATAGCGTCGTAAGCGGCCGAGTCACCGTGCGGATGATACTTACCTAAGACTTCACCGACGACTCGAGCACTCTTAACCGTTTTGACATCCGGATTCAGGCCGAGCCGCTTCATTGCGTAGAGAATTCTTCTCTGGACAGGCTTCATGCCGTCGCAGACGTCCGGCAATGCACGGCCTTTTACCACAGAAATAGCGTATTCCAAATAAGCGCGGCTTGCAAAGTATGCAAGCGTTAATTCATCGCAGTCTGTGTCGGCATGCTTCAGAGCTTCTTCGACGATGTCTGAACCACGGGGCTGTGCAGGCGCAGGAACCAATTCTGCTTCTTCAACTTCGTCCGCAACTTCCTGAAGCTCTTCCTTCATGTCAGAAGCATCTTCACGCATCAGGTTTTGAGCGAGCTGCTCGGCTTCTTCTAGAGAATCTTCATTCTTCGGTTCAGAAGCCGGTTCAGCCAACTCTGCTGTTGCATCTTCCGGTTGAAACTCTAATTTCTTTTCACCCTCGGAGGAAGACTTTTCTGCCTCAGGAGAATGTTCCGGCTCCTCCTCTAGCATATCAAAGAGGAAACCGGTTCCCTTACCGATGTCTTCTTCGGGTTCCGGCTGAGCTTTTTTAGCTTTTCCTTTCTTCTCTTGGGGCTCTTCGTCTTCAGCTGCGGGCAGAACCGCCTTTCCGTCGATTTCTTCAAAAAGCTCGGTCTGATCAGCTTCCGTTAATTTGCGTCTTGGTTTCTTAGGCATTTATTGCGCTCAGTTAAATATCAGGTTCGAACTGGTCGCCGTGGCGTTCGATCCACTGCTTACGTGCGTCGGCTTCTTTATTTCCCATGAGAATCTGCATGGCCTTTCCGGTTAAATCGTCGCCCGGTAGTCCGACCTTCACCGGCAAAAGTCTGCGGGTTTCGGGATCCAAAGAAGTCTCTTTGAGTTCTTCCCAATCCATTTCGCCGAGACCTTTGAATCGTGAGATAACGATCTGAGCATCGGTAAATTTTTCTTTTTTGAGTTTCTCGACTGTCTTTTTCAGCTCTTCTTCGTTCAAGCAGTAAATTCGGCGTTCTTTCTTCTTTCCTTTGTTCGGAACCGAAACCTTAAAGAGCGGCGGCATCGAAATGTAGATATGCCCTGTCTCCATAAGGTAGGAAAAGTGCTTGTAGAAAAGCGTCAGCAGGAGCACTTCAATGTGAGAGCCATCCACGTCGGCATCGGCCATGATGCAGATCTTGCCGTAACGAAGATTTGAAATATCGGGCTTCTCACCGATCTTGTGGGGATCGACACCGATAGAAACCGAAATATCGTGAATTTCTTTGTTGCCGAAAAGCAGGTTCTGATCGACTTCCCATGTGTTCAAAACTTTACCGCGAAGAGGAAGAATGGCTTGATATTCTTTATCGCGTCCCTTCTTAGCCGAACCGCCCGCAGAGTCACCTTCCACCAGGAAGAGTTCATTGCGGGAAATATCGCCGCTCGTGCAATCCGTAAGTTTGCCCGGAAGAACCGCAACAGAAGATCCTTTTCTCTTTTCGATTTTCTGAGCGGAATGCTGGCGCGCCTGTGCCTGCTTGATAAACATTTCAGCAAGCTTGCGGCCCTCTTCAACGTGGCTGTTGAGCCAGAACTCCATCTGCGGACGCACAAAGCTGGAAACCAGCTTCAGCGCATCTCGGCTGATCAATTTTTCTTTGGTCTGTCCCTGGAACTGAGGGTCCAGTACTTTTGCATTCAAGACAAAGCTGGCACGCGCAAACACGTCATCCACGATCATCTTGATGCCTTTAGCGCCCAAGCCATGGGTTTCCATGAAACTTCTCATGGCTTGGAAGACGCCGTCGCGCAAACCAGCTTCATGAGTGCCGCCGAGCGGTGTCGGAATCAGGTTCACGTAGCTCTCACGTTCCAGCTGACCTTCATCTGTCCAGCAAACGACCCAGCCGGCGCCTTCGCCCTGAGAAAAGGTATCGTCGTCCGCTCCGGCAAAGCCCTGAGCTTCGAAAGGCTGAACCAACGGAGGACGGTCCAGCTGTTCGGTCAAATATTCCTTGAGACCGCCTTCGTATTTCCAGACCTGTTCGATGTTGTCTTTTTCATTGCGATAGACCACCTCGCAGCCCGGAAGCAAAACTGCCTTACTTCTCAAGAGGCGGATCAACTGGTTCTTAGGAATCGTGAGCGTGTCGAAATACTTTCCGTCCGGCCAGCAGCGAACCCTCGTTCCGGTCGCTTTCTTTGGTCGAGGAGTTTTAACACTGTTCAAAGGCACCGTAACAAAACCGTCCTCGAAAGTAATTGAGCTTTCGAGACCGTCACGCCAAACGGTTACTTCCAGGCGAGAGGACAGCGCATTGGTGACAGAAACACCGACGCCGTGCAAACCGCCGGAGAAAGAATAGGCACCGCCGGCACCTTTGTCGAATTTACCGCCAGCATGCAGACGAGTGAAAACGATTTCAACAACTGGAACCTTCTCTTCCGGATGAATACCGACCGGAATGCCGCGTCCGTTATCTTCTACGGAAATCGATCCGTCAGCGTGTTCGGTCAGGATGATTCGGTTGGCGAAATTCGCTAAAACCTCGTCCGTCGCGTTGTCGATGACCTCCTGAATAATGTGCAAAGGACAATCCGTCAAGGTATACATACCGGGGCGTTGTTTAACCGGCTGAAGACCTTTCAAAATGCGAATCGATTTTTCGGAGTAATCGTTGACTTTATTATCTTGCTCAAGAGACATACGGGCGCCAATCCAGCGACAAAGAAAAGATGCAAATGGCTATTTTAACAAATTGATTTAGACCGACTTCTGCCTTTTTACGGCCGGGAAGTCATCTTTTGACGCGTTTTTACTAATAGTTTTTACAGAATCCTACGAGGCCTTTCGAGCCTGTTCTGCCTTCATCGCCTGCAGATAAATCCCGTCGGCGAGGTCTCGAAGTCCTCTGGCGCATTTTTCCGGATTGCCTCTCGCGTCCTTAAAGACATACCAAATTCGATGGACCGCTTTTCTCAAGTTTTCATCTTCGAAGAGATCGCCGATGAGAATTTGCAGCTCCTTGTTCTTAGCAGTCCCGCCTTCCATAGCTTTATAAGCGGCCAAGGAAAAGATCCTTCTCACATCGTAGCCGCCTTTTAAGCCTCTTAATTTAAGAATCGCCGGAGCAGCTAAGTAAAGAGCTGTTGTCGCAAACCGGTCCCGGCGATCAATGGATTCCAATTTTGTAAATAGGAGGATTTCGCCGGCAGAAAGAGGGTCTTCCTCATAATTTCTAAGATTGAACGTCTTCAAAAAGATAGCGTTCATCAAGCGGTCAAACTTTTCCTGAGGCGACTGCATTGCTTCGTCAGGAGGATTATTTTGTGTCGAGGTTGCGACCAGTTCGCAGAAAGAATTGATTGTCTTCCAATTAGGAAGACCGCCTTCCTCCAATTCCAGCTGCAAAAAATTCAGCAAATAACCATCCTTCTGGGCTTCAGCAACGATTTTCTTGGTTTTCGTTGTAACACCACAAGACCAAATATCGTTAATAAACATAATACAACCTGACAGCTCAAAAGGACTAAAAAACGGACTACTTCCATTCTAACCAAGGTTGCTTTACGCCTGCTTACATTTTTGACGCCTCTGCGGGTGATCACTAACCTTGGTTTCTTCACCACCTATTATCCAGATTTTCCTACTCTATGAGCGCTGTATACGAATTCAGCCTCCATCGGAGGCTGAATTAGCTATCAATGACCATCTGCAATCAAATTGCAGAGAAGTCCAAGTTACTTGGCTGCCATAACTGCATCAAGTTCCTTCATGTCTTTATCAACCATCGCAGAAACAGAGCTGTCGGACCAGACGTTAAGACTGGTTTCAATCATATCTACCACGGCATAGAAAGGCAGAATCACTCCCATCAGAAGGATGGGAACATTCATGCTGGCGAGCAAGCTTGCGGACAAGAAGAAGCAGCCCATAGGCACGCCGGCGTTCCCGATAGCTGCCAGAGTCGCAATAAAGATCCAGGCAACAATGACACCGGGATGGATATCAAGACCAGCATTTTGCATCAGATAGACGACGGTTAAGAAAATGAAAGCCGCACAGCCATTCATGTTGATTGTTGTGCACATCGGAAGGACGAACTGCGCAACCTGCGGTTTTTCTCCGAGGTTCTGCTGCGCGCATCTCATTGTGACCGGCAGTGTTGCAGCTGAGGACTTAGAGAAGAAAGCCAGAGCAAGAGCCGGCAGCATTCCCTTTGCAACTTTAATCGGATTGAATCCTTTAAACATCAGGAAGGCAGGGATCACGATGAACATCTGGATTAAGTTCGCGGAAATAACCAATGCGAAGTAAGTTCCCAAACCGCCTAAGCTGACGCCATGGCTGACTTCCTGAGCCAGTGAAGCGACGAAAGCAAAGATACCGATCGGCAAAACGACGATAAGCCAATTGACAAGCGTAAAGAGAACATCCTGAGACGCTTTAAAGAATGTGATCATGAGATCCTGATTCTTAGATTCTCTCGGCATCTTTGCAATGGCAATACCGACAGCTGCAGCGATGAGAAGTACAGAAAGAACGTTCGCTGTTTGGAACGGCGTAATGAAATTATCGGGGACAATGCTTTCCACGTAATCCAAATAAGAGTGACTTCCTAATTTATTAGAGATATCAGGAGCCGTTCCGGTGACGGCCACGTTCGCCGGTGTAAAAAGCACGTATAAAGAGGCGGCCACGCAAACGGCAAGAATCGTTGTTGAAAGCGTATAAAAAATCGTGTGTCTGAAAATCTTCGCCGATTCATTGTTCTGAGACAAAGTCGACAAAGAAGAAATAATGGACACGCAAATGATCGGAATACTTAAGAACTTGAACAATCTAATGAAAACGGTGCTAATGAACTGCACAACGATCATTAAATAATGGTTTTCCCAAATTCCGGCCAAAATGCCTAGAGCAATTGCCAAAAAGTAGGCAACAACCACGCCAACGAAGCCTTTCTGCATCCCGGCAGCTAAGATTTTTTTATCCACGATGAATCCTTATGTGTGTTTTTGTAACAGGATATACCAGACTTGAAACAAAAATTCCCGCTTCGGTTCTTTATTTCCGAAAGCGGGAACTCTGGTTATGGAGAAGGCTTCAGATTATTTCAACCAAGGGGTTTTTTCTTCGAGGATGATGGCGTCTCCGGCAGTAAATTCCTGCAGGCTTCCGCTCTTTGTCTGAATGCAGATGAATTTGATGCCTTCGTCGTCAGAGGCATGAATAGCGCGATGTCCGTTGGGACGAATCACAAACCAGTCACCTGCTTTGATATCAACGACCTGGCCATCAATATAGAGCTGGCCCTTGCCGCCCAAAACACCGTAGACTTCTTCGTTCTGCTTATGAGCATGGACGAAAGGTACTGCGGCCTTAGCCGGAAGTTCATTAATAGAAATTTCGCATCCGGTCAGACCGAGCAAGTTGTGCAGTTCGACACGCGGAGCGTCTTTTACTTCAACCATCTTAAAATTTTCCATCTCAAACTCCTTGATTAAAATTTAGTTCGTAACCGAACTATTTAGTTAAAAATTAAAGCTTCCTCAAAAATTTGAAGTGAGCTTCCTCATTACTTTTTCGGCAATTTCTAATTCTTCCGGTTCTACTGCTGAAAGGATCCTCGCCGAAAGGTCTTCAGAAATTTTTCCGAAAACCGCCTCAAATGCGACACCCTTTTCAGTAAGTGACACCTTCACTCCTCTCGCGTCAGCCGGGTCCGGTTTTTTGCAAACATAGCCGAGCTTAACGAGCCTATCCACAAGTTCCGAAACGGTGGACTTAGAACGGCGGGTGCGTCCGGCAATTTCCTTTGCACTCAGTTCCCCGGCCTCAAACAGCACATGAAAAATATCTCCATGGGCCATTTTCAATTCAGGGTACCCGTACTTTTTCAGTTCGTCCTGAATAAAGTCTCCGGCTTTCTCGTTTAAAAGCGAGGAAAGATAAACAATCTCAAAATTTTCCATGGACGAAATTATAGTTCGGTGCCGAACTAAATTCAAAAAGAAGGATTAAAAAAGATCTCAAATCGGGTTTTGTTTTAAGTTAAATTCGGAATAAAGACAAATTATTTCGAATAAACAATTAGAAAGGTTTGAATTATAGAGGGGTCTAAAAATACGGTTGAAAGACGGGTGGCGGCCCCAACAGGAATCGAACCTGTACCTCAGTCTTAGGAGGACCGCGTTGTATCCATTCAACTATGGGGCCGACGCACGAAATTCTAATCGAAAATCCCGTTCCATGCCTCTCCTCGCGGCCTCAAGTCTGTTCAGAAACAGGGGCTACGCATGAATTTATTTGTTAATTAGCGTGGTCAACGCTTCCAGAGCA
>ERZ839767.5181-NODE-5181-length-12033-cov-2.722241_pt1 | contig 12033 bp, 7 predicted proteins | sample MGYA00519879_ERZ839767 | MGnify/ENA primary metagenome ERZ839767 (study PRJEB31850, sample SAMEA3708852) | human gut metagenome | biome: human gut; feature: human-associated habitat; material: faeces | place: China | collected 2014 ...
TTGATTACCATTTTCCCAGTATGAACCAATGGCCGAGTAACGTTTCGATAAAATCAATTTTTCTCTGAAATATTTCTCCAAAACACGCCCCACATAGACAGTATAATCCCTTCTGATAATATCTTTCAAATAATCAAAATTTCCAATCTCAATCACACTTCGATATTTATATATAAAACGGAACCAGAAATTTAAAAAATTATCATCGATATAGTACTTGATCTGTCGGGTTTGAGGTTTGGCAAATATAGGAATTACTCGTTTTATCAAGTTAAAATCAGTCTCCAGATTCTTTATTTGAGGTCCGACAGACATTCCTAACTCTCCTTCGATCTCCGGCCTCGATGTTTTAGAAGAAGCCAACAAAGACAATATCGAAAAATAAGTTGTATAATCTTTTCCAAACTCCTCGATCAACACATTTCTCCCTTCATCCAGAAAATAAGAATTTTCAGAAAATACCATGTCAAGAAGTGCCTCCTTTGTAAAAGCTCTAGCCTCAATCATCAATTCAATATAGCGGGCAACTCCTCCCGTAATCATATAAAATGCCAGTAAATCATCATTTGAATACTCTTTATAGTGATCTGATAATATATTTTTGATAATCTCTACATTGAACGGTCGTAACACAATTCGATGATTAGCCCTTTGGAATAAAGGTTCTCGTGCATTCTCAAAAATACGTTTCATCAATGAATAAACAGAACCACAAACAATCAGATTCAATTTACTTTTCTCCTTGTATTCATCCCAAATATTTTGCATATCGCTATACACGGACGAATTAATATTAAAAAATTCTTGAAATTCATCGATAATCAATGTAAAATGCCGCTCTGTCGATAACTGCATGAGATACTCAAAAATACTTTTAAAATCAGTAAGTTGCCCTACTATCTTCACGTTTAACACGACACGAATCAATTCCACAAATTCCTCGCAAAGCAACGTCTCATTTTTCTTCGCCACGAAAAAATAGAGCGTCATTCTGCCTTCCATGGCTTTCTTAATCAAAGTTGTCTTTCCAATTCGTCGCCTTCCTACAACAACCGTCATTTGGGCATACTCGAGAGACAACTCTTCCCATTGTCGCAATTGTGCAATTTCTTTTTCCCGGTCATAAAATTTCATGGTTCTCGATTTATTGTAATTTTAAATACTGTAATACTCGTTACAATAATGCAAAGATAAAACAAAATTACCGTATTACAAGCACATACCAAAAAGAAACGGGGTCCAAAAACAGACCCCGCTCCAGCAAAAAAAAATATAAAACACAACATTTATTTCCTATGCTTGTAACGCACGAAGACCTCCATCGCCTCGTACTCCGCCATTCCCAACTTGTTGTACAAGTCGGCCGTGTTGCGGTTACGGTCTTCGGCCCGCTGCCAGAACTCGCGCGGATCATCCCCCGGGTAAGCCGGTCCGTTATTCTGCGAACCGTGTCGGTAAATCGCTTGCCGCTTGATGGACAACTCCGACGGGCTTACCGGTACGGCCATATCCACTTTCTCAACTTCCCATTCCAACCAAGCACCACGGTACAACCACACGTAACAATCCTTGAACCAGTCGTCCTCACACACGACGTCAAAAGCCTGCATAATCGCATCCAGACAGACGCTATGCGTTCCGTGCGGGTCGGCCAAATCTCCGGCAGCATAAATCTGGTGAGGCTTCACCTCCCGCAACAAATTCACGATAATATCAATATCTTCTTTTCCTAACGGGTTCTTCTTGACGGAACCCGTTTCATAGAAAGGTAAATTCAAAAAATGCACTCTCTCCGAGGGGATACCCATAAACCGACAAGCAGCCAAAGCCTCCGCTTCCCGCAAAGCCGTTTTATACTTCAATATCTCCCGGGAATTGCCTCCCTCCGATTTCTGCTTCCAGATAGCCTCCTTTACTTGTTTGTACCCCTCGTCAGGATGCCCCATGTTAAGGGAAAACAAGTCGGCAATATCCATCATCTCGTACAGGTAATCATCAAACACGGCAATATTCCCGGACGTCTGGTAAACCGCGTGGACCTCATGTCCCTGTTCCACCAAACGGGCCTCCGTACCTCCCATCGAGATCACGTCATCATCCGGATGCGGGCTGAAAATCAACACCCGTTTCGGGTAAGGATTAGCTCTCTCCGGACGGGTTGAATCATCCGCGTTAGGCTTCCCTCCCGGCCACCCGGAAATGGTGTGCTGCATATCATTAAACACGGCAATATTCACCTTGTTTGCAGAACCGAACTTCTCGATCAAATCGCTCAATCCGTTATCTTGATAATCTTTATCCTCCACTTTCAGAATGGGCTTTTTCAACTTCTGGCACAAGCGGATCACCGCCTTACGAATCAACTTATCATCCCAATCCACCTTGCTCACCAACCACGGGTAATCCGCCCGGGTCAATTCACTGGCCGCACTTTCATCAATAACAAACTGCACGTTAGAATGCATTTGCAAGAATGTTGCCGGAACCGAATCAGACACTCGTCCTTCCACGGTAGCCTTGATAATCGGGGCTTTCTTCTCTCCCCACGCCATCAAAATCACTCTCCGGGCCTGCATGATCGTCCCGACACCCATCGTAATGGCTTTCGTGGGTACCAGATCCCGACTACCAAAATCCTTTATCGCGTCTTTTATCGTCAAGTCATTCAAAAACACCTTCCGAGTCTGAGACGTGATAAAAGAGCCCGGCTCGTTAAAACCGATATGCCCCGTACGTCCAATACCCAATATCTGCAAGTCGATTCCCCCAGCAGCCTCGATCTCCTTCTCGTAATTCCGACAGAATTTATCTATTTCATCCCCTTTCAACGTTCCGTCCGGGATATGAATATTCTTCGGATCAATATCAATATGATCAAACAAATGGTGGTGCATGAAATAATGGTAGCTCTGCTCCGACTCTTTCGGCATCGGCAGATACTCGTCCAAATTGAAGGTAACCACGTTACGGAAAGAAACTCCTTCTTCCCGGTGCATTCTCACTAACTCTTGATACAATTTAATCGGAGAAACCCCAGTAGCCAAACCCAAAACACACTTTTCACTGCTAGCCGCTTTCATTTGTACCAAATCCACAATCTCGCGGGCAACGGCCTTCACAGCCTCGTCCGCTGTTTCATAAATCTGAACAAGAATCTTCTCGAACCTGTTAGCTCCCTCGCCCTTAGCGATGTAGTTTTTAGTAATCACCATATCTTAATCTTTAATTTTCCTCTGTTAATAAAGCGAGTACTCGCATTCCGTGTCATCGTACAAATGTTCCATGACCATCATCAACGTACCCAATATCGCCGAATAAACGCCCAAATTACTCATTTTCAACTCACAATGTCCCCGCATACGAGCCAAAGCGTACTTGTTTATCGCTTGTTGAACCGGAACCAGCATCAAGTCACCCGCTTGCACGATCTCCCCTCCGATCACCACCATATCCGGGTTAAACAAATGTATCATCGTGGCAATCCCCTCTCCCAACTTCTCTCCCGCACGATGCAACAAGTCGATAGCTGAAATATCATCCTTCCGGGCGGCCTCGATAATCTCTCGCAACGGTTTGCCCGCCACATTCTCGATCGCCCGTCCCGAAGACACGGTTTCCAAGCAACCGATCTTTCCACAATGACACGGAGCCTCCAGTCCTGAAATACGAATATGCCCGAACTCTCCCGCCATGCCAATCCCCCCGCGATACAATTTTGAGTTCAGGATCATCCCCAAACCGATACACTCGTTCACGCTAATACACAAAACATTGTCCACGTTCTTGGCAACCCCGAACGTGTGTTCTGCCATAGCCATCACGTTAGAATCGTTATCTATAAATACCGGAATTTGCAGCATCTCCTCCAAAATACTCTTTATCCCCGGTTGTTCATACGTTAAATAAGTATACGAAGTTCCCTCCCGGTCAATCAATCCCGGAAGAGCGAAACCAGCCATCTTGATCTTTGCCCGATCAATGTTCAATCGCCCGATCGTCTCGTCAATCTTTTCCCTCACATAACGAAGCGTCGCCTCATCATCCTGCTCTTCCAGTATCGAAGGATACTCCAAAATACCCTCGATCGGTTCATTCTTCAAATTAAAAATAGCCACCCGCAGGTATTCCCGACCAATATCCACACCTAATATATAAGCGGCATCCGGATTCAACGAAAACACGTGAGGACGTTTGCCCCCGATTGAATTCCCACATCCCCGGTCAATCACCCATCCCTCGTCCATCAACTCTTCAATCATGCGACTAACTGTGGGCGTGGTCACGTTTGTCAAACGACAAATTTCAGGCTTGGACAACTCTCCCATCCGGTAAAGGAACCCGATAATTGCCTTCTTCTGCAAGTATCGTTTCTCCTTCAATCCCGGTAGTGAACCTTTATTTATGGTATTCGAGTCATTCATAGCTCTCCGTTTTCAAAAAAATCGTGTTTATCGTCCCACAAATATACAAATACTTTCTAAAATATTTACGTAAGTCATATTAAAAATGAAAAATATTTTTTATTCGATTCCAAATTCAAGAAAAAAAGCGACATACAGATTCCCGACACGCGCTCCCTGCAAGCATGTTGCCTCCCGACAGCATGATCGCATTCAACAATTACATTCTTTAATAACAAAAAAACTCATTTTACAAAAGAAAGTTTTATTCCTATCCAATAAAAATCTATCTTTGCCCCTCGAAAAAGTGGAAAGATTTGGCTGATTGCAACCACGGAAAAAAAGCGCTAAAATGCATATTTAATTCTGAATTCAACCATCCATGTACTTTCCTATAGTTTAATTTACGATTTATGATTTACGATTTCCCGGGATAAACATCCGAAATCTTTAAATCTAAAATCTTTAAATCTAAAATGAATTATGGGATATTTATTTACATCTGAATCTGTATCGGAAGGTCACCCCGACAAAGTGGCAGACCAGATTTCCGATGCCGTACTTGACAAAATCATTGCCTTTGACCCGGATGCCAAAGTAGCTTGCGAGACTTTGGTGACAACCGGACAAACCATTATTGCCGGGGAAATCAAAACCAAAACGTATGTCGACGTGCAACAAATTGCCCGGGAAGTGATTAACCGCATCGGCTACACGAAAAGCGAATACATGTTTGACGGGAACAGTTGTGGCGTGCTGAGCGCCATTCACGAACAATCCCCTGACATCAATCGCGGTGTCGTTCGGGAAGACCCCATGGAACAGGGAGCCGGAGACCAGGGCATGATGTTCGGTTACGCTTGTAACGAGACGGACAACTATATGCCGCTATCTCTCGAACTATCACATGTATTATTGTACGAACTGGCACAAATCCGCAAAGAAGGTCAAGAGATGACCTACCTGCGTCCGGACTCCAAATCGCAGGTGACCATCGAATACGGGGAAGACAATAAACCCGCACGGATTCACACCATCGTGATCTCCACTCAACATGACGAGTTTGTCAAAGCCACGACTCCCACCCCGGAAGCACAACTGGAAGCCGACGCTCAAATGGTAGATCAAATCCGTTGGGACATCATCAACATCTTGCTGCCGAGAGTGAAACGACAATTACCGGAACGAGTGCAAGCTCTCTTCGACGAGAACCTGATTCTTCACGTAAACCCCACCGGGAAATTCGTGATCGGCGGTCCTCACGGGGACACGGGGCTTACCGGAAGAAAAATCATCGTTGACACCTACGGGGGAAAAGGCGCACACGGGGGAGGTGCTTTCTCCGGGAAAGATCCATCCAAAGTGGACCGTTCGGCCGCTTACGCCGCTCGTCACATTGCCAAAAACATGGTAGCAGCTGGAATTGCCGATGAAATATTGATACAGATTTCGTACGCTATCGGTATTGCACGCCCCGTCGGGGTGTTCGTGAACACTTACGGAACTGCCAAGGTGAACTTGAGCGATGCTGCCATTGCCGAAAAAATCACCTCTATCTTCGACCTGCGTCCCAAAGCCATCGAGGAACGCTTGAAACTCCGCAACCCGATTTACCAGGAAACGGCAAGCTACGGCCACATGGGACGTACGCCCAGAATCGTGAAAAAAGTTTTCACTTCAAATTATTGGCCGACAGTAGAAAAAGAAGTAGAGCTTTTCACGTGGGAGAAACTGGATTATATCGAAAAGATCAAAGAGGCATTTCTATAAATGGTCTATCCTTACGCTAGGATAGACACGGCACTTGTACATTATAAACACGGCATGGACACTGAAGTATGTCCATGCCGTGTTTATAATGTACAAGCGCTCCCATGGTGCCTTAGCCCGGGAAACACCTCGCTAGTCTCTTCTTCCTAAATAAATCATGATATAATATAACAAGGTCGCCAGAGAAGAAAGTGCGGCAATTACATAAGTATAGGCAGCCCATTTCAGCGCATCCTTAGCACTCTCTTGCGATTCGTAAGTCGTGATACCGGAATTACGCAACCAAGCCAAAGCCCGATGACTGGCATCAATCTCCACGGGTAAAGTAATAATACTAAACAACGTTGTCATCGCAAAAAGAGCGATACCGATCAACAACAAATTGGGGAACGTGTCAACCAAAAGAATTCCGGCCAACAAGATCCATTGCACCCAATGCGAAGCAAAGCTCACCACCGGAACCAAAGCCGAACGTAATTGCAACATACTATATGCTTGCGCGTGCTGCAAAGCGTGACCGCATTCATGGGCGGCGACAGCAGCGGCTGCCACATTGGCACCGTAATATACTTCATGACTTAAATTAATCGTCTTGTTCGCGGGGTTATAGTGATCCGTCAATTGTCCTTCCACGCTACCGATCTTCACCCCCTGCACGCCATTGTCCCGCAACATTTTTTCTACCACGTCACGCCCGGTCATCCCGTTAGCCGTGGGGATTTTCGAATACTTTTTAAAACGAGATTGCAACTGGCTACTCACCAACCAGCTCAACAAGGTAAACCCGATAAATATAATCCAAATTAAAGGTAATCCTATCATATTCAAATCATCAATTAAAGTTTTTCCAAAGATATACAAAAAATGCGCCATCGCCCTAGAGCCCGGTACATAAAAAATACTAACACGCACTTTCTGCATTTATTTTTATCAAGAATGACATTCTCTATTGTTTTTTTAGAAAATCTTCACTAATTTGTAACCCTCGAATCATTCGAAGAGTTAATACGTTTACAATATTAATCTAAACCGTATTATAATGAAAACCTATAAACCTAACGAAATTAAAAACATCGCGCTCGTGGGTAGTGCCGGATCCGGTAAAACCACGCTAGCGGAAGCCATGATGTATGAGGGCGGGGTCATCCCGCGCAGAGGTAGCATTAGTGCAAAAAACACGTCATCCGACTACCGTCCGGTAGAACAGGAATACGGATCATCCGTGTTCCCGGCCGTATTATACACGGAATGGAAGGAGCACAAGCTCAATTTCATTGACACGCCGGGAGCAGACGATTTCGTCGGAGGAGTTATCTCTGCGCTGAACGTTGTTGATACCGGAGTAATGGTCATTAACGCCGTCAGAGGTATTGAGGTCGGAACCGAAATCATCAGCCGTCATGCCAAAAGACTAAACAAACCGCTCATTTTCGTTATAAATCAGGTTGATCACGAGAAAGCAAACTTTGACCACACGGTGGAACAAGCCAAGGCCGCTTTCGGCTCGAAAGTCGTGCTCGTTCAATACCCGGTGAACCCGGGAATCGGCTTTAACCGCGTGATCGACGTTCTGAAAATGGAAATGTACCAGTGGAAACCGGAAGGTGGCAAACCCGACGTACTCCCCATTCCCAAGGAAGAAGAAGAAAAAGCGAACGAATTACACAACGCGCTGATCGAAGCGGCAGCCGAAAACGACGAAGGATTGATGGAACTATTCTTTGACAAGGGTAGCCTCACGGAAGATGAAATGCGTGCTGGAATCCGCAAAGGACTTATCGCGCGGGATATGTTCCCCGTTTTCTGCGTGTCGGCAGAAAAAGATATGTGCGTGCGCCGTTTCATGGAGTTCGTGATCAACGTGGCTCCCAGTGCCAGCTCCATGCCACCTTCCATCACGGAAGACGGGGATGAAGTCCCGTACGACGAGAAAGGCCCGACCTCCTTATATATGTTCAACACGACGGTTGAACCCCATTTGGGTGAAGTGATCTATTTCAAAGTAGCATCCGGGACCATTCACGAAGGGGACGACTTGTACAATGCCACCAATGATGCAAAAGAACGCATCTCGACTCTGTATGCCGTGGCCGGGAAGAATCGGACGAAAGTAACCGAAATGATGGCCGGAGACATCGGGGCTACCGTGAAATTGAAAAATACGAACAACGGCGATACGTTGAACGAAAAAGACGTTCATTACAAATTCGGCAAGATCCAATATCCGAATCCTCGTTTCAAAACAGCTGTCAAAGCCGTGAACACGGGCGACGAAGAAAAACTGGCGGAAATCCTGCAACGGATTCACCAGGAAGACCCGACATTCCTCGTGGAGTATTCCAAGGAATTGAAACAAATGATCATCTCCGGACAGGGCGAGTTCCACTTGAACACCATGAAATGGCGTATCGAGCATAATGATAAACTGGAAATCGAATTCTACCCGCCACGCATCCCGTACCGTGAAACCATCACGAAATATGCCTATGCGGACTATCGCCACAAGAAACAATCGGGTGGAGCCGGACAATTCGGCGAGGTTCATCTCGTGATTGAACCTTACACGGAAGGGATGCCCGACCCGACCATGTACAAGATCAACGGTGTGGATAGTAAAATATCGGTGAAAGACAAAGAAGTTATTGACCTCCCGTGGGGCGGCAAGCTGGTATTCTACAACTGTATCGTGGGTGGAGTGATCGACGCGCGTTTCATGCCCGCCATCTTGAAAGGAATCATGGAAAAGATGGAAGAAGGACCGCTTACCGGATCATACGCACGAGACATACGTGTCAGCGTGTATGACGGGAAAATGCACCCCGTGGATTCAAATGAAATCTCGTTCAAACTTGCCGGACGTCACGCTTTCAGCACGGCGTTCAAACAGGCATCACCGAAAATTTTGGAACCGATTTACGACGTGGAAGTCCTCGTCCCGGATGAATACATGGGAGATGTCATGGGTGACCTGCAAACCCGTAGAGCAATCATCATGGGTATGGAAGCCGATACCGGATTCCAAAAATTGATGGCTAAAGTGCCGTTGAAGGAAATGCAACGCTACTCCACGGCATTGAGCTCCATCACGGGAGGACGAGCTTCCTTCACCATGAATTTCTCCGGATATGAAAAAGTACCGGCAGAAGTTCAAGAAGAGTTGTTGAAAGCTTATCAAGAGCAGGAAGAGGAAGAATAAAATTCCACATATTACAATTATCAACATTCTGAAAGTTAATCATTTATATCAAAAGCACCATTTAACTTCATCCAAGTTAAAATGGTGCTTTTGTATTAGATGGGATCACGGTTTTAACGTGAGTTCACGGTAATCATCAGAAGTAATTTATAACAAAACCAGAGGAAATCCTACTGAAATCCTAGGGAAATAATCCCACTCAGCCGTTGCTCAGCCGTTGTTCAAACGTTGCTCAAACGTTACGGAATGGTTCAGCTTCGAGTAAACACTGAATGATCTCTGAGTATGTGGTATTATTTGGGTTTATTTACTACCTTATTTGGGTTAGACCTGAGTAGTATCACACATACGCATGGATAAGAGAATCATTTTGGAAGTTCTCGTCTATTTTCATACTTTTGTTTCAAAATTTAACCACATTCTATGCATTTATTTTATACACCGGATATTACAGAAAACCTATACGCTTTACCGGAAGAGGAATCCAAACATTGTGTCAAAGTGCTTCGCCTCGAAGTGGGAGACGAAATTTTTCTTATCGACGGGAAAGGGGGATTCTATCGGTGTGAAATCATTCAGGCTCAGCCGAAACGTTGTGAAGTTCGCTGTATCGAGAAGACAGAGGGATACGGGAAACGGGATTTCCATATTCACATAGCCATTGCCCCGACCAAAAACATCGAGCGAATCGAATGGTTCCTGGAAAAATGCACGGAAATCGGAATTGACGAAATTACCCCCCTACTCTGCGCCCATTCGGAACGCAAGGTAATCAAGGAGGATCGCTTGGAGAAAGTCATTATTTCTGCCATGAAACAATCCTTAAAAGCCTACTTGCCGAAACTCAACCCGTTGACGGAGTTTTCCCATTTCGTGAAAAACAATCCGTCCCCGCTGAAATGTATCGCCCATTGTGACGAGGGGAATAAAAAATCACTTCAAGAGATATATCAACCCGGCCAAGAGATCACGATTCTCATCGGCCCGGAAGGAGACTTTTCGGGAAATGAGATCCGGCTAGCCCAAGAAAACAACTTCATACCTGTCACTCTCGGTGAGAGTCGCCTGCGAACAGAAACCGCCGGAATTGTCGCGTGCCACAGCATCAACTTTCTGAACGAGATAAAACATACATCCCAAATGAAGTAGTTCTGCCATATTATTTGTATTTTTGCGGACACAAGGTTAAATGTTTTTCTGAATTTATTTATCGTGGATTTTATTAACGAATTGAACGAGAACCAACGAGAGGCCGTCATGAACACGGATGGGCCCACGCTTGTGATTGCCGGAGCAGGATCGGGTAAAACAAGGGTATTGACGTATCGTATCGCGAACTTATTAAGCAAAGGAGTACCCGCTTACCGTATTCTAGCCCTAACGTTTACCAACAAAGCCGCACGGGAAATGCAGAAACGTATTGCCACTCTCGTGGGACAAAGCAATGCCGCCAATTTATGGATGGGAACTTTCCACTCCATTTTCTCCAAGATTCTGCGGGTCGAGGCCGAAAACCTCGGTTACACGTCCAACTTCACGATATACGATTCACAGGATTCTAAAAACTTGATCAAGTCGATCGTCAAGGATTTGAAACTGGACGACAAGGTATATAAACCTAACGACGTGTTGGGACGTATCTCCATGGCCAAAAACAATCTTATCGTGGCACAGGCATACGCCCAATCGGCAAAGATCACGTCTGCAGATCAAGCGGCCAAGAAGCCCAAGATCTCGGAAATATACAAGTATTACCAAGCCCGTTGCAAGCAAAGCGACGTCATGGATTTCGACGACCTTCTATTACAAACGAATATTCTCTTCCGTGATTTCCCGGAAATACTGGAGAAGTACCAGAATAAATTTGACTATATACTCGTGGACGAGTACCAGGATACGAACTATTCGCAATACCTCATCATCAAAAAACTGGCAGAACAACATAAAAACATCTGCGTGGTGGGAGATGACGCGCAAAGTATCTATTCGTTCCGAGGAGCCCGCATCGAGAATATCTTGAGCTTCCGAAATGATTACCCGGGCTACAAACTGTGCAAGCTGGAACAAAATTATCGCTCCACGACCACCATTGTTGACGCGGCCAACAGTATCATCAGCCGGAATAAGGAACAGATTCCTAAAAAAACGTTCTCTCAAAACGAAGAAGGAGACAAAATCCGGGTAATGAAAGCCCTGTCCGATAAAGAAGAGGGGTTTCAAGTGGCACAAGAGATATTCCGCATCTCCCAAAACGAACAAGCGGATTTCAACCACTTCGCCATTTTGTACCGGACAAATGCCCAATCCCGTATCATGGAGGAAGCTCTCCGGAAACGGAATATCCCCTACAAGATATACGGGGGACTCTCGTTCTACCAACGCAAGGAGATCAAGGATTTAATCGCCTACTTGCGCCTGACGGTAAACCAGAACGACGAGGAAGCATTAAAGCGAATCATCAATTACCCGCGACGAGGGATCGGGGATTCCACGATCGACAAGCTTAAAGAAGTTTCACAAAAATATAACGTGAGTATCTGGACTGTACTTTGTAATTTGAACAAAGTGCCCGGTACCGTTTCCGCCATGACGGCAGCCAAACTAACACATTTCAGACAGTTAATCGAAGGATTCACCGAAATAGCCAAAGAAGAAAACGCCTACGAG
>ERZ839767.5185-NODE-5185-length-12023-cov-2.981283_pt1 | contig 12023 bp, 6 predicted proteins | sample MGYA00519879_ERZ839767 | MGnify/ENA primary metagenome ERZ839767 (study PRJEB31850, sample SAMEA3708852) | human gut metagenome | biome: human gut; feature: human-associated habitat; material: faeces | place: China | collected 2014 ...
TGCGGTGGAAGAACCGGTAGCAGATGAAGTGGAGACTACAGATGCGGTGGAAGAACCGGTAGCAGATGAAGTGGAGACTACAGATGCGGTGGATGAACCAGCGATAGATGAAGTGAAGACTGATAAACAGAAAAGAAAAGAAGAGAAGCGTTTAGCAAAACAGCGCAAGAAGAATGAGAAGAGGCAGGCGAAAGAAGCCGCCAAGATAGAGAAAGCTAAGAAAGCTGCAGACAAGGTGAAAGCAACAGCGGAAGAGTCTGCGGAGAAGGTGAAGAAGTCTGCGGAGAAATCTGCAGAAAAGGCAAAGGAGCTCGGAGAAAGAGCAAAGGAAGTCGCTGAGCAGGAGAAGACGAGAGCGCAGCAGGTTGGCTTTGTATCTTCATTGAAGTTTAGAGTGTCTATACTTGTAATTCTGGCAGTTGTGCTGACCGGTGCGATCATGCTGTTGATCGTAGTGCCTGAAGCAGAATCGGCAATTCAAGTTGAGACGGAGCATTACATGCACGATATGGTAACTGCGAACGGTATTTCTTTGGATCAATTTATTGCGGCAGGTAACCTGAACAATAAAATTTCTATGAAAAATACATTTGGTAATGTAGCTTTGCAGGGCGTTGATTCCAGTTATGCATATATTGTATCCGGAAGCGACGGCATGATGCTTTGCCACCCGGAAGGGGAAAAGGTTGGACAACCGGTAGAGAATGCAGTGATCAAAAAGGTCGTAGAAGATATTCAGATGGGATCCAGACCTGAGACAAGTGTTGTTGAGTATAAATATAAAGGAACAGCAAAGATGGCAGCATATTATGTCACCAAAAAAGAGCCGACGGTTCTTGTCATTACAGCGGATAAGGATGACATTTTAGCACCGATCAACCATATGATAAAGACCGGAACGGTAGCATTTGTTATTGTTGTTGTTATATTCGCATTTTTGGCAGCATTTATCACGGGCAGAATGACAAGACCGCTGATCATGATCTCAAAAATTGTGGAAAAGATGTCCAGAATGGACTTTACAGAAAACAAGGCTGCAGAACGTTTGCTAAAGCGAAAGGATGAAACCGGCATGATGAGCCGTTCAGTTGCATCGCTTCGTAAAGAAATGGTTCTGATGATACAGGACATTCAGGCACAAAGTAATAGTCTGTTCAATGCGTCTGAAAGCTTGGATAAAGATGCCGCCCATACAGCACGTGCGATCGAGCAGGTAGAAAGTGCTGTGGGTGACATCGCCAGTGGTGCGACAAATCAGGCTGATGAGACACAGAGTGCGACAGAAAATGTCATTACGATGGGCAATATGATCGAAGAAACGAATTCCGTTGCAGAAGCATTACATAAGAATTCAAAGCAGATGCAAGAGTCCAGTAATCAGGCAATGTCCATTTTGAAAGAGTTGATGGAAGTGAATGACCAGACCAAGCTTTCCATCGATGAGATTTATGAGCAGACCAATATTACGAATGCTTCCGCGCAGAAGATCAAGGCAGCGACAGATATTATCGCATCAATTGCAGAAGAGACCAATTTGTTGTCACTGAATGCATCTATTGAAGCAGCACGTGCCGGCGAGCAGGGACGTGGTTTCGCTGTGGTTGCTTCTCAGATTCAGAAGCTGGCAGAGCAGTCAAATGATTCAGCCAAACAGATTGATGATATTACAAATGTTTTGATACAAGACTCGACGCATGCCGTGGATACTATGCAGGGAGTACAACAGATCATGGCTGTTCAGAGCGATAAGATGCAGCAGACAGAGAAACGCTTTGCGGATGTCTACGAAGGTGTTGAGAAGGCGATCGGAGGTGTTGTTACGATTTCCGGACGAACAGAAAGCTTGGATGATTCCAGAAGTAAGGTCGTTGATGTCGTGCAGAATCTTTCTGCTATTGCTGAGCAGAATGCAGCCAGCAGTCAGGAGACATCTGCATCAGTTGTGGAAGTCAGCAACACATTGGCGAACATATCTGATAGTGCAGCAGGTTTGAAGGAGATCGCTTATCAGTTAGACCAGAGTGTAAAGAAGATTAAATTGTAATTTGAATTAGAATTTTAAGGAGACGCCCATGTTTGATTTGCAGGAAGAGTTAAAAAAACTGCCCGCCAAACCGGGCGTCTATTTAATGCACGACAAAAAAGATGCTATTATTTATGTGGGCAAAGCGGTTAGTTTGAAAAATCGTGTGCGACAGTATTTTCAGGCGAGCAGAAAAGTATCGCCCAAGATTGAAAAAATGATTTCGCAGATTGATCATTTTGAGTATATCATTACGGATTCCGAGGTGGAGGCGCTGGTACTCGAAAACAACCTGATCAAGGAGCATCGTCCAAAGTATAATACGATGTTAAAAGATGATAAAACATATCCGTTTATCAAAGCAACCGTATATGAAGAGTATCCGCGGTTGATTTATTCGCGGGAGCAGAGGCGGGATAAATGTAAATATTTTGGCCCGTTTACCAGTGCAGGGTCTGCAAGAGATATGCTGGTTCATAAAATCTATCAGATACGAACATGCAATCGTGTGCTGCCAAGAGATACCGGTAAAGAACGACCGTGCTTGAATTATCATATTAAGCAGTGCCAGGCACCATGTCAGGGATATGTGACTCCGGAACAGTATCAGCAAAATTTCAGCAAGGCACTGAAACTTTTGGAAGGAGATTTCTCAGAGGTTTTAGAAATGCTGGAAGCAAAGATGGCGAAAGCAGTCGAGGAACTTGCCTTTGAAGAAGCGGCTTCTTGCCGCGATCTGATCGCCAGTGTCAAAAAAGTTGCAGTGCATCAGAAAGTTACAGATTTTGGCGGGGTTGACCGCGATGTGATCGCTATGGCGCAGACTGATCTGGAAGCGGTCATTCAAGTGTTTTTTATTCGCGAGGGCAAATTGATCGGTCGGGATCATTATCATTTAAAAGGGATAGACGGTGATGCACCGGAAGAGTTAGTGCAGTCGTTTATCAAACAGTTTTATGCAGGAACACCTTTTATTCCGCGAGAACTCATGGTAGAATATGAATTAGAAGAAAAAGACCTGATCTCGGATTGGCTGTCGGAACGTCGTGGTGGAAAGGTATCTATTCTTGCACCCAAAAAGGGACAGAAAGAGCGTTTAGTCGAGCTGGCGCATAAGAATGCAGCGCTGGTTTTGACGCAAGATGCAGAAAAGCTGCGGAGAGAAGAAGAACGTACATTAGGGGCAATGCAGGAGATCGCAGATCTGTTAGGCATGTCTGAAGTAAAGCGGGTGGAATCATATGATATATCGAATATCAGTGGATTTCAGTCGGTTGGCTCTATGGTTGTTTTTGAAAACGGAAAGCCGAAGCGCAGCGATTACCGTAAGTTCCGCATTAAGACGGTGCAAGGCCCGGATGATTATGCCAGCATGGAAGAGGTGCTTGGAAGAAGATTTCGTCACGGTCTGGAGGAACGACAACAGATAGATCAAGGGGAAAAAGTAACGGGAGGCTTTACGGTGTTCCCGGATTTGATTATGATGGATGGCGGGAAAGGCCAAGTGAATGTTGCAGAGTCTGTTTTGAGGGAACTAGGAATAGTGATACCGGTCTGCGGCATGGTGAAAGATGACAGGCATCGCACCCGTGGATTGTATTTTCAGGGGAGTGAGATACCGGTCAATACATGTAGTGAAGGATTTCATTTAATGACACGCATTCAAGATGAAGTGCATCGTTTTGCCATTGAGTATCACCGCTCTTTACGTAGTAAAGTGCAAGTCAGATCCATATTGGATGACATTGCGGGGATTGGGGCGAAGCGTCGCAAACAGTTGATGAAGCGGTTTGTTTCACTTGATGCGATCAAGGCAGCTTCCGTAGAGCAATTGGCTGAAGTTGAGTCCATGAATGAACAGGCAGCACAAAATGTATATGAGTTTTTTCATAAGAAAGACTCATAACAAAATAGATGATTTTCTGTCAGTTGACAGGGATTGTCAGCAAGCTGTATAGGAATTTGCAGCAATCTGTATAGGGATTGCCAGCAAGCTGTATAGAAATTTGCAGCAGGGTGGCAGGAATTTGCGGGATGCAGGGAATATGCACTATGGTTAGAAAGGTTGGTAGAATATGCAGAATGCAGAGTACAGTGTCGCATTGACACATTTAGTAGACAAATTAAAATTAGAAAACTGTACACCGAATGTACCTATTGAGGACGTGAAAGTGACGCAATCGGATGTTAATCGACCGGCTTTGCAATTGGCAGGGTTCTTTGACTATTTTGATTCTAACCGGATTCAGATCATTGGGCAGGTGGAATATACTTATATGGAGCAAAAAGGTGTAGAATACAGTGTCCAAATGTTAGAAGAGATTTTGTGTGGCAATGAGAAGTCACCCAAACCACCATGTATCGTTTTTTGCCGTAACCTTCCGGTGGATGACCGTCTGATCGAATTGGCAACGAAATATCAGGTGCCGATCTTACGTACCAAGCGTGCTACGAATGAATTTATGGCGGATCTGATCCAGTGCCTTAACTATAATATGGCACCGCGCTGTACAGTTCACGGCGTGCTGGTAGATATTTACGGAGAAGGCATTTTGATCATGGGAGAAAGCGGTATCGGTAAGTCGGAAGTCGCATTGGAGTTGATTCATAGAGGACACCGTCTTGTTTCGGATGATGTGGTAGAGATCAAACGAATCAATGAGAGCACATTGCTCGGCAGCGCACCGGACATTACGAGACATTTTATCGAATTGCGTGGTATCGGTATTATTGACGCAAAATCACTGTTTGGTGTAGAGAGCGTTAAGGATGATCAGAATATTGATCTGGTCATTAAGCTTGAGGAATTTAATAAAGAACAGGATTATGATCGTCTTGGCCTGGAGGAGCAGTATACGGAATTTCTTGGCAACAAGGTTGTGTGCCACTCTATTCCGATCCGCCCCGGTCGTAATATTGCGATCATCTGTGAGTCGGCAGCAGTTAACCACAGACAGAAAAAGATGGGTTATAACGCAGCTTGGGAGCTGTATAACCGAGTAACGAACAATCTAGCAGAAAAAAATAAATAAAGCGCAGATCTAATGCGTAGATAGGAGGGCTGTCATGATTTTTGTAAAAGCAGATGAATTAAAAAAAGGGATGCGTTTGGCAAAACCAATATACAACAAAAATGGAGTTATGTTGTACGAAAGAGATTCCAGACTGACAGAGCAGGGAATCATTAGTATTCAGAACTTTGGACTGATCGGTATTTATGTATTAGAGCCGGCGGAGCCGGTACCACCTATGTCAGCAGAAGATATTGAGTTTGAACGCTATCAGACGATGGCAGTATTTGCAATCAAAGAGATCTTGGATGCAGTCAGCAAACAGAAACCGTCTGCGAAGTTGAATACGTTTGTGACGCAGCTTGTTCAGAAGTATGGTTCTTTGGACCACAAGATAAATTTCATACAAAATCTTCGCAGCGTGGAAGATTATGTGTATAAACATTCACTGAACACAGCGCTGCTCTGTGCGATGATGGCAAAGCGGATGAATTTGTCCGAGAAAAACCAGACAGATCTGGTGACAGCAGCAGTACTGCATGATATAGGTACCTTATTGATCCCGATCGGATTGCGACGCAAATCGCAGTTGGAATTGACAGAAGAAGATCTCAAAAAGATCAATACGTATTATGTGGCGGCTTATCAGATGTTTAGCAGAGATTATTCGCTTGATGCCGGTGTCAAGATGATATTGTCAGTAGCATTGCGAAGAATCTTTCATGTCGGCGGCAAAGATGATGAAATGGAAAAGAAGAAGATCCCGGAGGTTGAAATATTGCGTACAGCGTATATTTATGACCAGTTGACGGCAATGAACATACAAGAAGAGCCAACATCAGATGTGCAGGCGATTCGCTTTCTATTAGATGCCGGAAATGGATACGATCGTGTTGCGGTACAGGCGCTGATTCACAGTATTAATATTTTGGAACCGGGTGTATGTGTCGAGCTGACTAACGGTGATAAGGGATTAGTCATTATTCCTGGCATGTACAATGTGCTGCAGCCATATGTACTTTCATTCAGGGATAATCAGGTTTATAATCTGAGTACACCGCATGTCGCTGCACAATTGCAGATCAAAGACATTATGCGCACGATGGATAATCGTCATGTAATGGGAATGGATATGTTAAAGCAGTACAGTGGTGAGGCGGTACATATTGGGGAGTACCGTGATAATAAGACGTACTAGCAATAGCCGACACAACAAACAAATAGCAATATAAGAGCCGGGGGCAGCGAGAAAAAGGCAGTATCGCTGAACCCGGCTTAGGAGATTGTGCGATTGTAATAACAGACAGCATAGAAACGAGGTTAACAATGTATATTATAGTAGGATTAGGAAATCCGGAGCGTAAATATGCCGGAACACGACACAATATTGGATTTTCGGCGATTACGGCGATCAGCGATGCCTACAGCATTTCGATGGACATCAAGAAACACAAGGCGGTATGCGGTAAGGGAATGATCGCAGGGAATAAAGTGCTGTTGGCGATGCCGCAGACATATATGAATCTTAGCGGTGAGAGTGTACGCGAACTGGTGGATTTTTATAAGATCGATCCCGAGGAGGAATTGATCATCATTTATGATGATATCGCATTGGCTCCGGGAAAGCTTCGGGTACGTGCCAAAGGAAGTGCCGGTGGACATAATGGAATCAAGAATATCATTGCGCATTTGGGGACGCAGCAGTTTTCGCGGATCCGGATCGGCGTGGGAGAGAAACCGGCAGGCTGGGATCTGGCGGACTATGTGTTGGGGAGATTCCCGGCAGAGGAAGAGCCGACGATCCGTACTGCGCTGGAGCAGACGGTAAAGGCATGTGAGACTATTTTGACAGACAGCGTTGAAGCGGCGATGAATCAATTTAACGGAAAGTAAGAGGTTGGGGCAGTGATGGAAACATTATTGGCGCCTTTGGCGGAGATTACGGCGTACCGCAATGCCGAAGAGGCAATACAAAAGCAGCAATTCCCATTGCAGATATCGGGATGCATCGAATCACAAAAGTGCCAATGGATCTATGGACTTACCGGTGAGTCTCTGAAATGGAAAGTGATCATTGCGGCGAATGAGTTGAGGGCACGGGAAATCGCAGAAGACTATCGCATGTTTGACCGGGAAGTTATGTATTATCCGGCGAAAGATGTGATTTTTTTTAGTGCTGATGTACATGGTAATGCACTTAGCACACAGAGACTTAAAGTCAGAGAGGCATTACTGGATCGCAAAGGGGGAACCATTGTCACCTCGATCGATGCCGGCATGGAGTTCGTACTATCGCAAAAGATCTATGAGCAGGCGAAGCAGCAGGTAGCGGAAGGGGAGATATATGATCTTGAGACTCTTTGCAAAAATCTAGTCAATATGGGTTATGTGAGACAGGCACAGGTTGAGATGCCTGGAGATTTTTCTGTGCGCGGAGGAATTTTGGATGTATTTCCGGTAACGGAGGACTGCCCATATCGTATTGAGTTTTGGGATGATGAGATTGACACGATCCGTTCGTTTGACGTGGAGAGTCAGCGCTCAATTGAACGCATTGCAGAGTTTACCATCTTTCCGGCATCGGAATTAATTTTGACTACTGAGCAAATTGCCGATGGTTTTACAAAAATGGCGAAAGACGCAGCAAAGATCAGCACAAAATTAAAAAAGGCGAAGAAATTCGAAGAAGTGAATCGGTTAAATGACCATTTACAGGAAATAAAAAATGATTACGAACAATATCAGAGCCGTATTGGGTTGGAAGCCTACCTGCCCTATTTTCCGGTGGAAACATTGTCCTTTTTTGATATTATGCCAGAGGAGGAGACAATCTTTTTCTTAGATGAGCCATCCCGCTGTTATGAGAAAGCTCAGGCGGTGGAAACAGAGTTTCGTGACAGTATGGAAAGCAGATTGGAGAAAGGCTATCTTTTGCCAAAGCAGCCGGAGATCTTGCAGGGAATGGATCCTTTATTTGGATTGCTGCAGAACAAGCAGCTTGTTATTTTGTCTTTGCTGGATGGACTGCCAAAGCAGCTTGCGAGCAGGGCACAGGTGAATGTACAGGTACAGCCGGTGGGGTCCTATAATAAGCATTTTGAACTACTTGTAGACGATATGCTTCGCTGGAGAAAGAATGGATACCGTGTACTGCTCCTTTGTGGATCTCGGACGCGTGCGCAGCGTTTAAGTAAAGACTTGGGAGAATATGAAATTCCGGCATTTTATCATGAGAAGCCGGATATGCCGTTGGAAGCCGGACAGGTTATGGTATCGTATGGATTTATGCGTCATGGATTTGTTTATTCGATGACGAAGTTTGCTGTTGTGACGGAAGGTGATATTTTTGGCACAAAGCAGAAACGGCGTAATGTCAAGAAGAAAAAATACGATGGAAAAGCGATACAGAGCTTTAATGAGTTAAGCGTTGGCGATTATGTGATCCATGAGAATCATGGAGTTGGTATTTACAAAGGTATCGAAAAGATTACAGTCGACCATGTGTCGAAGGACTATATTAAGATTGAGTATGGAGACGGCGGAAATCTATATGTTCCTGCATCGGGACTGGATCTGTTGCAGAAATACGCCGGGCGTGAGGCGAAGCAGCCGAAACTAAACCGCTTGTCATCGCCGGAATGGAAAAAGACCAAGACACGCGTGCGCAAGGCTGTGCAGGAAGTGGCAAAAGAATTGGTTTTGTTATATGCCAAGCGACAAGAACAAAAAGGATATGCTTATAGTCCGGATACTGTGTGGCAGCAGGAATTTGAGGAGGTTTTCCCATTTGAGGAGACCAAAGATCAGTTGACAGCCATTGCCGCCGTTAAAAAGGACATGGAAAGTGACAAGATCATGGATCGGCTGATCTGCGGGGATGTTGGCTATGGCAAAACAGAGATCGCATTGCGTGCGGCATTTAAGGCGGTAAATGATGGAAAGCAGGTAGCGATGCTTGTTCCAACTACGATCTTAGCGCAGCAGCATTACAACACATTGTGCGAACGACTCGGAGACTTTCCGGTCAAAGTTGAGATGTTATCACGTTTTCGTACTCCGGCACAGCAAAAAAAGTCGATAGATCTACTGCGAAAGGGACAGGTTGATATTATTGTCGGCACACACCGTCTGCTGTCTAAGGACGTGGAATTTAAGAATTTGGGGTTATTGATCGTTGATGAGGAACAGCGATTTGGTGTGACACACAAGGAAAAGATCAAGCAGATGAAAAAAGATGTGGATGTGCTGACACTGACTGCAACTCCGATTCCCCGAACTCTTCATATGAGTCTCATTGGTATCCGTGACATGAGTGTTCTGGAAGAGCCGCCTATGGACCGTGTGCCGATCCAGACGTATGTTATGGAATATGATGAGGAGACTGTCCGGGAGGCTATCCGCAGGGAACTTCGACGTGGCGGCCAGGTTTATTATGTATACAATCGGGTTAATGATATTGCGGAGGTAGCTCTTCGCATATCGAAGCTGGTGCCGGAAGCCAGGGTGGATTTTGCCCATGGTCAGATGAGCCAGAGGGAACTGGAGCAGGTGATGTATGATTTTATCAACGGAGATGTGGATGTGCTGGTTTCTACCACCATCATTGAAACAGGACTGGATATTTCCAACGTAAACACCATGATCATCCATGATTCGGACAGATATGGCCTTTCCCAGCTTTATCAGCTACGTGGGCGTGTAGGACGTTCCAACAGGACTGCTTATGCATTCCTGATGTATACCAAAAACAAGATGCTCCAGGAGACCGCGGAGAAACGGCTCAGCGCCATGCGGGAGTATTCAGACCTTGGAAGCGGTTTTAAGATAGCTATGAAGGATCTGGAGCTTCGTGGAGCAGGAAATCTGCTTGGTGCTCAGCAGCACGGGCATATGAATGCAGTTGGTTATGACCTTTACTGCAAGATGCTCAGTGAGGCTGTCAAGGAGGCTAAGGGAATCCAGACTATGGATGATTTTGAGACGACCATTGATCTTAATATCGATGCATTTATTCCGGATTCCTACATCAGCAACGAATTTCAGAAACTGGATATTTACAAGCGAATTGCCGGTATTGAGAGTCAGCAGGAGTATGACGATATGCTGGAAGAGCTGATCGACCGTTTTGGTGAGCCGACGAAAGCAGTACTGAATCTTCTTGCCATTGCAAGACTGAAGGCCCTTGCTCATCAGGGATATGTGACGGAGATTAAGCAGCTTGGAAAAGATGTCCGGATCACGCTCTATGAAAAGGCTAAGCTGGATCCCGCAGGTATCCCGGCTATTATGGCGCAGTACCGGAGAGGTTTGCAGTTTAAGGCTGATCATGAGCCGAAATTTATCCTGACACCACAGGGAAGGCTGATCGAAGAGTTGATGAAGTTTGCGGGGGAGTTGGCAAAACTGGCAGAGCCACTGGAGTAAAGGGAAGAATCAGGCAGGCTCGGGGTTATCCATGGGAAAAAACATCCGGTTTGTGGATACCGGATATTTCCCCGGAAAGACTTGTGGATAATTTGTGAAATGTCGTGTAAGTTCGTGAAATTCCTTGCTCTTAAAGAGGAAAACGTTTATAATTAAGCATTATGGAATAAGAGCCGGACCGTGATTTTTATGGACGGATAGATGGAGGATGAAATGAAAAATTCAGTAAAAAAAGCGGCAGTTACCGCTCTTGTCTGCGTTACAGCAGCAGGAATGATGGCAGGCTGCGGAAATAAAAAACTCGACGGCACAAAGACTGCAGTGACAGTGAATAAGCAGGAGATCCCGCTTGGTGTTGTAAGTCTTGCGGCACGTATGCAGCAGGCACAGGCTGAGGCTATGTACAGGATGTATCTTGGCGGCGGAAGCGACATGTCTATCTGGAGTACCAAGATGGGTGATGATTCCGATGAGACTTACGGTGAGAATGCGGTAACAACATCCGTTGAGACTGTTGAGAAAATGTGCCTGGAGAAGGAGCACGCTTCCGAGTATAATGTGGAGATCTCCGAGGATGAGCAGAAGGCTCTTGAGGAAGCTGCCAAGAACTTTATTGCAGCAAACTCTGATGAGACAATTGCAGAGCTTGCAGTTGATGAAGATATGGTGAAAACTTTCCTGGAGCTTGAGACTTACGATGTGAAAATGAAAGACGCCATTGAGGCCAAGGCAGACGTGAAGCTGGATGAGAAAGAATATCAGCAGATGTCTTTCAGCTATGCAAGCGCGAAGGTCAGCGGAGATGATCTTTCTGATGATGATATCAAGACAAATAAAGAGAATCTCCAGAAATTCTTTGACAAGGTTAAAGAAGATCCTACTGCAGACTTCAATACTCTTGGAGATGAGATTTCTAAAGATATGACAGCAACAACCGGTACCTGTCCGACTTATGAGGAAGGCGATGACAGTGCGGCTAACGGAACTACTTATCCGGATGAGGTCCGTACCGCTTTAAGAAAGCTGGATGAGGGTGCACTGAACGAAGAAATCATCAAGACAGATTCCGTATGGTATGTTGTGAGACTGGATTCCAAGAATGATGAAACTGCAACTGAGAGTAAGAAAGAGTCTCTGACAAACACCAAGAAGGATGATTTCTATAATGATACAACAGATGGATGGAAGAAGAAAGCAGATATCAAAGAAGAGAAAAAACTGATCAAGAAGATCAAGATCACAGATAATCACAGCTTTACGATCCAGACTCCAACTCCGACACCGGACCCGGATGTAACTGAGACACCGACAGCAGATTCTGCAGAGGCTGAGGCAACCGAGACACCGGCAGCTGAGGAGCAGACCGATGTGACCGAGACACCGGAGACAGAGGGAGATTCTGCAAAGGCTGATGAGGAGACTGCAGACAGTACAGAAGATGAGGCAGCTGCTACACCGGAAGCTGAGAAATAAGATACAATGTTTGCAATGGAATGATAAGAGAAAAGACAACGAGCCGTGTACGGGTTTATCGTACATGGCTCGTTTTTTGTAATGCTCATGCC
>ERZ839767.5193-NODE-5193-length-12007-cov-11.771754_pt1 | contig 12007 bp, 7 predicted proteins | sample MGYA00519879_ERZ839767 | MGnify/ENA primary metagenome ERZ839767 (study PRJEB31850, sample SAMEA3708852) | human gut metagenome | biome: human gut; feature: human-associated habitat; material: faeces | place: China | collected 2014 ...
CCAAGCGTATGACGAACTTCTACGAGAAGGGCGACAAGCCGCTCGAAATCGTCACCTCCCGCCAGTGGTACCTGAAGAACGGCGGCACCGACGAGAAGCTGAACGCCGAGCTCATCGCGCGCGGCAAGGAGCTGAACTTCCACCCCGATTTCATGCGCGTGCGCTACGAGAACTGGGTGCACGGCCTCAACGGCGACTGGCTGATCTCCCGCCAGCGCTTCTTCGGCGTTCCGTTCCCGCTGTGGTACCCGGTGAAGGAGGATGGCACCCCGGATTACGATCATCCGATCACCCCGAGCGAGGACCGTCTGCCGATCGATCCGACCGACGATGTGCCGGAAGGCTACACCGAGGACCAGCGTGACGTGCCGGGCGGCTTCACCGCCGAGCCGGACATCATGGATACTTGGGCCACCTCGTCGCTCACCCCGCAGATCGTGACCCGCTGGGAGGAACCGGGCGAGGAGAACCAGGCGATCTTCAATGCCACCTTCCCGATGGATCTGCGTCCGCAGGGCCAGGACATCATCCGCACTTGGCTGTTCTCCACCATGGATCGCGCGCATCTCGAGAACAAGTGCCTGCCGTGGGCCAACACCACGCTGTCGGGCTGGATCCTCGATCCGGACCACAAGAAGATGTCGAAGTCCAAGGGCAACGTGGTCGTGCCGGACAAGCCGATCAAACAGTTCGGCGCCGACGCGGTGCGTTACTGGGCCGCCGCCGCACGTCTGGGCCTGGACGCCACGTACGACGAAGGCCAGATGAAGATCGGCCGTCGTCTTGCCATCAAGCTGCTCAACGCCACCAAGTTCGCTCTGGCCATCGGACGTGAGGACGAGAACCACCATGTGGGAGCCCCTGCGACCGCCACTTGGAATCCGGCTGATGTGACCGAGCCGCTGGACCGCGCTGCGATGGCCAAGATGGCTGACGTGGTGCGCGAGGCCACCGAGAACCTCAACAACTACGAGCATTCCAAGGCTTTGGAAGTCATCGAGAACTACTTCTGGCAGTTCTGCGACGATTACATCGAACTGGTCAAGAACCGCGCCTACGGCACCGCCGACTCCACCGGCAACGTGCCGAGCGAGGCCGCGGTGAGGTCCGCCCGCACCACGCTGGGCCTGGGTCTTGATGCGTTCGCGCGCCTGCTGGCCCCGTACCTGCCGTATGCCACCGAAGAGGTGTGGAGCTGGATGCATGAGGGCGAGGGCTCCGTGCACCGCGCCGCATGGCCTGTGGCCGACGTGTACGCGGCCGCCGCCGGCGACGCATCCGCCGATCTGCTTGCTCATGCCGGTGAGGCTCTGGCCGCGCTGCGTGGCATCAAGTCGAAGGCCAAGGTTTCGATGAAGACCCCGATCTTGTCTGTGACGCTTGCCGTTGCCGACGATGTGCGCGGGTCCATCGAGGCCGCGCTGGGCGATATCGCCGAAGCTGGTCGCGTGACCGGACCGATCGCCTTCACCGCACCGGCTGCCGCCGAGGGTGAGGACGAGGCCGCCGATGTGACGGTCGCCGAAAGCGAGCTAGGCGAACCGCCGGCCAAGAAACCGAAGAAGTGAGTCTCTGAGGTGAGCCGCCAGCGGCTTTTGTAGCGCAGCCGCTCACTTCACCCACATACGAGGGGCCTTTCCTTTGCATGAAGGAGAGGCCCCTCGTATATCCCGTCACTGTCTGCAACTAACCGTGCCCCCTTTTGCTCATATTCAGTCAAAATCGCGGGAAAAATGCTTTCGTGAGCGAAAAGGGGTATAAATCGCAGGCAAAACGGTCAAAATCATATCCCCTTTTGCTCACGTCCGTGCAGAATCGCCCTAAATCGCAAGACGTGCGCGCATAGAACCGTCCTTATCCCGTTCTCGGCTGTTCTCAGCGTACATTCCTGCCCCTGCGCACAAACCCGTACGCGAAAAATGGTTTTTATGGGCGTAATCTCAACGAATGCACAAGCGGAGGCGGAAATCGCAATCAAAAACCCCGAAACGCACCACGTAAGCGACGGAGCACTATCGGATTTAGCGCATCGCACAAACCGCGTGCTCTACAACACCGGAACGGACAGGAGGTACTGCGGGCCAGCGGACGAATTTCCGGAACCGTTCCCACCCAATCCGGCCTGCAGCGCATCGTCGAAAACTTCCGCAGCGGCGGCCAATTCGACCGTCTCGTCAATCAAATCGCCATTATCCGGCGTGAAACCGGTTTTCGCCAAGCCATAGCCGGCAACCGGCAACGAACTGGACATCGAATCGGCGGAAGAAGAGGAATCGGAACCGCTGTTCTTCGAAGAGCCGTCCACTCCCCCGACTTTCGCCACATTCTTCGACGTGGTGTCCGCTGCGGCGCCGAACGACGGGCGTAGTCCGCCCGCGTAGCTCATCACATCATCCATGCTGATGGCGTTCTTGTCATCGACCAAGCTGGTCGAATCGGCGGTGTTGTTCTTCGCCTGCGCGCGTTCGGCCTTGCGTTGCGCACGGGACCGCCGTTTCTCGGCTTTCGCGCACAACGATTGGCTGGCGGAGGCGGAACGCAACGTGTCCAGCACAGAAGCGTCATCGGCAGCGCCCGATTCGGACGTGTCGTCATCCGAATCCAGCTGGTCGGCGAATCGCAGCACGATCTGGTGGAATGCGCTGGCCTGTCCGGTGTGCTCGCTGGCGTCCGCCAACGCGGTCATCGCCGCGGACACCTTGTCGGACGCGGTTTTGAGCTTCTCATTGTCTTTGATGCCGGCACGCACGTCGGCGATCGCCTGGGTTTCGTAGCTGCCAGCCGTGCCTGCGGTGGCGCCCAGTTCCTTAAGCCGAGCCGTGTATGCGTCGGTGAAATCCATCGAATACGGGATCATGGCCGCGGACAGCTGCGATTGGCCGGCACTGTAGTCTTTGGAGCCGCGCTGTTGTTCCTCGCCGGCGCGCTTGGTGAGCTCGTTCACCAAGCCGGATGTGCCGCGCTGTTCGATGGTGCGAATCACTTCGTCGACGGCGTCGGCCGCGCCGATATGCCGGTATGCGGCGCTCACGTCGTTGACGGCGTTGGCCAAGTCTGCCACGGATTTAGCTACGGAGGTATCGCCGTTCAGTTCGGACGCGGTGCCGAGAATGGCGGGAAGCTGTGTGGCGTTGCCGATCGAACCGGACAGATGCGTGGTGTATGAGCCCACGTACGCGTCGATGTAGCCGTCGAACGCCTGATCGTGCGCTTTGGAACGTACGGCGATGGTCTGTTTGGCAAGCGCTTTCTCGTTGTCTCTGAGCTGTTCCAGTTGGGCGATGAGCTTGCGGTTGCGTTGCGAGCCGACGTTGGTCAGACCGTCCACCAAGGTGGTTGCGCGCTTGGTCAGGTCAGGCAGTGATTGCTGAACGTTGCCTTCCACCGCGGCGATGGACAGTGAGCTCATGGTGAAGTGCTTCGCCGTCACGTAGGCGTTGAAGGTCAGGTCCTCGCCCGGTTTGCCGACCGCAGCCACCAGGGTCGAGGTGTTGTCGGATGAGACGAGCACGCCGTCATCGGCGGTCACGTCACTGCCGACGCGTCCGGGAATGGTGAAGGCGACGATTGGCGTCAGATTGGCGGTCACGTCGGGTTTCGTGGCATGCAGGGCGATGCGTATGCCGATCATGCCGGAAGCGCCGGAAACGTCGGAAACGCTTACGTCGGGCCCGTTGAGGGTGAAGGAGGCGGATATTTTCCACGGCAATGCGACAACGCCTTTGGGAACGCGTTTCGACGTGGAGGATCCGCTGTTGGTCAGGAAAAGGCGGCCTGGTTTGTCGATGGAGGTGTAGGCGCTCATCACGTCATCATGCGATGCATCGGCCGCGTACTGCCCATTCTGTTGCAAGGCCGATATCGCGTCGTTCACGCCGACTGCCGCGACGGGAGCGGCGGTGATGACGGCGACCGCGATCGCCGCGGCAAGCGGGCGTCGGGCACCGGATGGACGGTTCGCGGTGGCGTGGCGCATGCCGGACCTCTCAATCGCAATCGAAACAACTTTCCAAGGCATTTAATGTAGTGCCCGGCATGCCCGTCGGCAATGGACGTTCGCGCGGGGCGCGCGGAAAACGGACGGCTCAGGCGAAAACGTCGAGTACGCCCGGGTCTCCCCCGTTTTCGGCGATGCGCTTGTGGCGGCGCTTGGCCTCGGTCACCACGAATTCGCGGTACATTTCGGCGATTTCCGGATCCAGTCCGGCTTCGTCGGCAATGCGATGCAGACGCTCGATCTGGGCATGTTCACGCTGGTAATCGGCCGGCGCGAAGCCCGCACGCGCCTTGAGCACACCCACCTGCGACGTGTATTTGAACCGTTCCGCCAGCAGCGAGACGATGGCGGTGTCGACGTTGTCTATCGATTGGCGCAGCGAGGCGATTTTAGCCACCACATCGGCCACTTCGGGGTTGTTCTGCGCGGTGCGCGCGTCGATGATGGTTTCGGATTCGGTTTCTTCTTCTGGCCGAAGCCAGTCATGTTCGCTGTCGCTCATGGGTATAAGCCTACCGCGCACCCTACCGCGGCATCTGCCGAACAGCGGTCACTTCGCGAAGTAACGCTGCAGCACGATGGTGGTTTCGGTGCTGACCGACACCGTGCGATGGATGAGGTTCAACAGCTCTTCGAGCTTGCTGGGCGATTCGACGCGAACGGTGAGCATGAAGCTGGGCGAACCGGCGACGGAATCGCAGGACATGATGCCGTCGATGTTTTTGAGCTTGTCTGGAATCTCGGCTTCCTGGGAGTAATCGATGGGCGTGACCGCGATGTAGGCGTTCACCGCAAGGCCGCGGCGCTCGTCGTCGATAACCGCCTTGTAGCCGCGGATCACGCCGCGACGCTCAAGCTTCTGCACGCGCGACTGCACGGCGGACACGGACAGGCCTGTCGCCTCGGAAAGGTGGGACAGCGTGGCTCGGCCATCCTTTTCAAGCATGTCGAGGATTACGCCATCGGTCGCGTCGAGCTGGCTCGCAACCGTACGTGCGTCTACCGGACCATTGTCACTGTTGGTCATTCATACCCCTTTTCCAACAATCCACTGCACCGGCCGCAATCGACCGTCCCCACTGCAGTTCCATGTTCTTTTTCTTCCTTACCATACCCACTACCGCGCACATACCGTCGCGGAATCGCCGCAGTTTATCCGGACGGCGCAACGCTGTCATGAAATATCTTTGTTTTATTTAGCTCATACCCCCATATCGACCATATATATTTTCCCCATTTATCTTTTCTCGTCGTATTTTTACCTATTTTTTAATTGACAACGTTGTCCAAAAAATGGTCAATTTCACGAAATTCGTCGAAACGTACGCATAGGAAAGGGGCTACACGGCGATTGCCATGCAGCCCCTCAAACCTTCAGATTCGCTTGCAGCCGACGACTCAGTTGCCGTTGGTGGCGTTGCCGCTCTGCTGGATGAGCGACGCCATGAAATCGCGGTTGGTCGCTGTCTTCTTCAGGCGTGGCACGAGCGTCTGGTAGGCCTGTTCCGGCTCGAGGCCGCCCAGCAGGCGACGCAGACGGTAGATGATCGGCAGTTCCTGCGGATCGGTGATGAGCTCCTCGCGGCGGGTGCCGGAGGCGTTCACGTCGATGGCCGGGAACAGGCGCTTGTCGGCGAGCTCACGGCTCAGGCGCAGTTCCATGTTGCCGGTGCCCTTGAATTCCTCGAAGATCACCTCGTCCATCTTGGAACCGGTTTCCACCAGCGCGGAGGAGATGATGGTCAGGGAGCCGCCGTTTTCGATGTTGCGGGCGGCGCCGAAGAACTTCTTCGGCGGGTACAGCGCCTGCGCGTCCACACCACCGGACAGGATGCGGCCGGAGGCCGGCGCGGCGATGTTGTAGGCGCGGGCCAGACGGGTCATGGAGTCGAGCAGCACCACCACGTCCTGGCCGAGCTCCACGAGACGCTTGGCGCGTTCGATGGCCAGTTCGGCGACGGTGGTGTGGTCGGAGGCCGGACGGTCGAAGGTGGAGGAGATGACCTCGCCCTGCACCGTGCGTTCCATGTCGGTGACTTCCTCCGGACGTTCGTCCACGAGGACGACCATCAGGTGGACTTCCGGATTGTTGGTGGCGATCGCGTTGGCGATGTTCTGCAGGGTGATGGTCTTGCCGGCCTTCGGCGGAGACACGATCAGGCCACGCTGGCCCTTGCCGATCGGCGCCACGATGTCGATGAGACGGCCGGTGAGCTTGTTCGGCGCGGTTTCCTGCTTCAGACGCTCCTGCGGATACAGCGGAGTGAGCTTGTTGAACTGCGGACGGTTCTGTGCGGCCTCCACGGTCATGCCGTTGATGGAGTCGATGGACTGCAGCGGCACGAACTTCTGACGCTGGTTGCGGCGGTCGCCCTCACGCGGGGTACGGATGGAACCGTGCACGGCATCACCCTTGCGCAGCCCATACTTCTTGACCTGGCCCATGGAAACGTACACGTCGTTCGGACCCGGCAAATAGCCGGAGGTACGCACGAAAGCGTAGGAATCGAGCACGTCGACGATGCCCGCGACAGGCACGAGATCCTCTTTCGGCTCCTCGTGACGCTGTTCGCGTTCAACATTGCGATCCGTGCGCTCGTTGCGCTCGACGCGATCGTTACGCTCGTTGCGATCATTGTTGCGGTCGCCGGTACGGCCACGACGCTCGTCACGCTCGTCATAATCGCGGTCACGGCCACGCAGGCGACGGCCACGACGATCCACGCGGTCACCCCTATCGCTGGCGCGACCGCGACCACGACGCGCGAAATCACCGTCTTCAGCCTCGTCACGACGTTCGTCATCATCACTGCCCTGCGAAGGCAACGTGGCGAGAATGTCATCAAGATCGCGCACAACGTCCTCATCCTTCGGCCCTTCCACCGCACGACGGCGACGGCGCGGCTCAACGTCGGACGTATCATCCTTACGATGGCGACGACGATCATCCTGCTTCGGCGAAGCATCGTCCAATCCCAGTTCGGCCAGCAGATCGGTGGCAGCGTCCGCATCACGGCGGCGACGGCGCTTCGGAGCCTCATCGATGCTGTCCAGGGCGTTCACCGCGGCCATGACATCGGCCGCCTCCTCGCTCGTCGGAGCCTCAGCCTGCTTGCGACGGTCAACACGCTCGGTGCGCTCGGCACGTTCCGTCTGTTCGGAGCGCTCCGCACGCTCAGCGCTATCAGCACGTCCGGCAAGGGTCTTCCTAACGGTTTTGGCCGTCTGCTTTTCGGACTGCTCAGCCTCGTTGGACTTGCCGGATTCCTCAGCCGTGTTCGCCGCGACCTCAGCGTCTGCGGTTTGGGCTTCAGCAGGAGCCACCGGAGCGGCCGGTGCAGCGGACTTCGGAGCTCGCACGGTCACACCGGCAGGCGCTTCACCGCCGGAACGAGCGGCCTGAAGCGTCGCGATAAGTTCCGGCTTACGCATGGTGGAGGTGCCACGAAGGCCCATCTGCTTGGCGAGCTCCTTGAGCTCAGGCAGTTTCATGTCTTCAAGATTCGGGCTGGTTGCCACTGGTTTTTGCCTTTCCCCTAGCTTTCGCAAGCACACGCCTGCAACAGCTGTAAAAAAGAGATACGGAAATTTCCGCCACTGAAGGTCCGCCGCGAAATATCACGGCTTTCGAACTTCCCTAACCATACAACGTCATCCAGACCAACGCAACGTAGGCGTGCCAACGTATTCATGCCAATCAAGCATTCAAGTCAATGACAAATCACAAATCACAATGCGAAAGACCCGCCATGCGATCACATGACGGGTCTTTCGCTTTACCCCATGCTTTACAGCAACAGGTGCAGGTCTTGCCGGAACCTACTTTTCCTCGTGATAGCTCTTGTCGGTATTGACGGACCATACGTTCTTCTTGGACGTCTTGCCGTTCTTGATATTGCCGACGGCCTCGATTGCGGTGGCCATGGAATGATCCATGTTGTTGTAACGATGCTGGCCGTTGCGGCCGACGCAATACAGATTGCCGAAGGAATCGAGGTATTCCACGAGCTCAGGCATGCGATCGTAGGTGTCGAAATATGCCGGATACGCCTTCTTCACGCGCTCACGATGGGAGTCGATCACGTCTTGCGGACCGTTGATGATCTGCATGCGCGTAAGCTCCTGGATGGCGAACTTCTTCGCTTCCTCGTCAGACATGTTCCAGAAGGAATCGCCTTCTTCGCAGAAGTATTCAAGACCGATCCACACGGTGTTGTCAACGTCCTTGACCAGGTACGGGCTCCAGTTGTTGAAGATCTGCAAACGGCCGACCTTGTAGCCCGGATCCTGCACGTAAATCCAGCAATCAGGCACGATCGGCGGGTTGCCGAGGGTGGGAATGTCGGTGGTGTTCGACAGGCGCAGGTGCTTGACGAGCAGACCAACGGTCACGAAGTCGCGGTACGGCAGGCCGTTGGCGATTTCGGTCATGTCCTTCGGCGCGGGCATGCTGGAAGCGTCCACGGCATTGATGAGATCCTTGACGGGCATGGAGGAGATAAAGTCGTCCGCGGCCATTTCGGTGCGGTTGCCTTCGGAATCCTCATATACCACGGATGCGATCTTGCCGTCGGCCTGGCGAATCTCCACCACGTTCGCGTCGGTGATGACCTTCACGCCCGCGGCCTCGCAGTTGGCCTCGACGGTTTCCCACAGCTGGCCCGGACCATACTTCGGATACCAGAATTCCTCAATCAGCGAGGTTTCAACCTCAGCATTGCTGCGCTTCTTCGGCAGGAGCTTCTGGAACGCGTTCTTCAGCACGCCCATAATGCTCAGGCCCTTGACGCGCTGCGCACCCCAATCGGCGGAAATCTGGGACGGATGGCGACCCCACAGCTTCTCGGTGTACCCCTCGAAGAACATGGAATACAGCTTGCGGCCGAAACGATTGATGTAGAAGTTCTCCAGATTGTCTTCCGGCAGCTTGTGCACCATGGACTTCAGATAGCTGAAGCCGGCAACAAGCGTAAGCTTCGGACCCATGGCCTTCAACGTGTTGGCGCTCAGGGAAATCGGGTAGTCAAAGAAGTGGCGGTTCCAGTAAATACGAGACACGCGATGACGCTTAAGCATCACCTTGTCTTCGACTTCCGGATCCGGTCCGCCCGGTTCCATATCGTGCTCGCGACCGAGCTTCTTGTCATCATAGCTTGGCGCGCCCTGCAGCGGCAGGACCCCCTTCCACCAATCCATGATGCGTTCGTCCTTCGAGAAGAAACGATGGCCGCCAATATCCATACGGTTGCCATCATGCTTGACGGTGCGGGAGATGCCGCCGAATTCGCGGGTCGCTTCCAACACAGTCACGTCGTAGTTCTCGGAGCCACCGTCCTTGACGAGCTCCCAAGCGGCAGTCAGGCCTGCAGGGCCACCGCCGATAATCACCACGGATTGCTTTTGCGTCACTTTGAGGTCTCCTTACGAAAACAAAAATCCCTGATAGTTTACCCGAGGGTAGGGAAACGAACACCGCAACTTGTGCGAATGCTTACAAAATCAAGCCAAGTCAGCCGGATATACGGCTATCGCATCACGCACAACGCAATCATCAAACCGGCCGATGCACGACCCGACTGCGCGGTCAAAGCGCGCAACCACATTACGCAATCCAACTACGCGACCAGCAACCGCACAACTGGCAACCGCGTGACCGGCAACTGCGCAGCTAGATGGAATCAGGAATGTCAATATCGGTTTTCTGCACTTCCTCAACATTGACATCCTTGAACGTGACGATACGCACGTTCTTGACGAAACGACTGGAACGATAGACGTCCCACACCCAAGCATCAGTCAGGCGCACGTCGAAATACACGTCCTGGCCTGCGGAACGCACATTGAAATCGACTTTATTCGCCAAATAAAAGCGACGTTCCGTTTCAACAACATACGTAAACAGCTTGATTACGTCGCGATACTCCTTATACAGAGCCAGTTCCGCGTCGGTTTCGTAATTATCGAGATCCTCGGCGCTCATCACTTACCTTCCGTATCGCGCTTGCGACCACGACCAAGCGTGCGCCACCAAGCTTCCTTCGACGTCTTACGCTCGCCCGCCGTGTACGGCCAGCTGTTTTCGGCATCGGCATCGCCAGTAACGGACTTGCGATCATCATGCTCGCTTTGTCGCGCAGGTTCCGCGCCTTCCGCGTCCTTCCGCACAGCCTCGGCCACGTCACCAGCACCATCGGAAGAAGCTTTCTGCACGGATTGCGCAGCTGCCGCGGCATCGTTGACATCCGTACCTTCCGCATCATGCTTCGAAGCATTCTTCTCATTCAGTCGGATGGCAATGGAATGCTCGCGCGCGCTCAACGCTTCCTTGACGCCCGGATTATCTTCGATCACATGCATGCCGAACGCGTCAAGCGAACGGATCGGGTCGAACTCGTCAACCAGCGTGTCCATAACGATCAGATCCTGGTAACGGTTCTGCGAAGCGTTCCACAAGGCGTCGCGCGAACGACCGGACGGCACGAATCCCAACGACTGGTACACGGACACGGAACGCGTGTTCTGCTCGGGCACGGCAACCCAAATGCGATGCATGCCAAGGCCTGCCGGTTCCGGCGCAAGTCCGTACGTCATCACGCGCGGCATGATGTCACGCGAATAGCCACGGCCGCGGTAATCCTTGCCAAGCACCACCTGAATGCGCGCGGAACGAGCCCAACCGTCAATATCGATCAGGAAAATCATGCCAATCACATTGTCGGAATTCGCGGCATCGATCTCGCCATCGCCATCATGGTCGGCTTCGGTGATGATGGACCATGCGATCGTGCGACGCGACTCCGGATCCCCCACACCGGATTCGGTCGGCGTTTCGCCTTGGGACCATGCCACGGAACGACGCACCCACGCATGCACCGCGCCACGCTCGGCAACCCGATCCTTGCCGGTGATTCCGGAAGCGCCGATGTACGCCCCAATGGCGTCCATACGTTCAAGATCTTCGATCACGGACGGACGCAGATGCACCATCTCGCCCTTGATAGACGGAATGACGATGAGATCCGGCAATTCACGCGACTGCTGGTCCAACTGCTCCTGTGTCGCAGCCTCAACTTGTTCTGGCATTATTCCTGTCCCCTACATCATTGCAGGCACGACCGTCGCCGCACCCATACCGAGGGTATTGTACCCGACTGTATGTCAGCTGTGAATCCGCGCGGCGGCAATCGCTGTACATATTCCTCTACCAGCATAACCTGATGTTGAAGGACATGTCGGCAATCGTAAGAAAATGCGCTTCGTGATTATGCATTCTCTTTCTTTGAAATCCCTTTTCCGGAATAACGAAAAGAAAACGCACGTCCCAAGCTTTTTGGAACGTGCGTTTTCCTGCGATTCAACAATCGGCTGTAATCGTCAGCAATCGTTGTAAACGTTACTTGATCTTGCTCATCACGATCTTGGTGACGGCCTTTGCGTCAGCCTGACCGCGAGTGGCGCGCATGACGGCACCAATGATGGCGCCCATCGGCTTCATATTGCCGCTCTTGAGCTTTTCAACGATGTCAGGATTGGCTGCGAGAGCCTCATCCACGGCCTTTTCGAGAGCGCCGTCATCAGACACGACCTGGAAGCCATGCTTCTTGACGACCTCATCCGGAGTGCCTTCGCCAGCAAGCACACCGGCGACGGTCTGCTTGGCCAGCTTGTCGTTGAGCTTGCCATCGGCAATCAGCTTCTCAACCTCAGCAACATCGGCCGGAGCGATCGGTAGCTCTTCGAGGCTCACGCCCTTGTTGTTGGCTTCACGGCTCAGCTCGCCCAGCCACCACTTCTTGGCACCTGCGGCGGTGGCACCAGCCTTGACGGTCTCCTCAAGCAGATCCAGAGCGTCGGCGTTGAGCACGTCACGCATCTCCAAATCGTTGAAGCCCCACTCGCCCTTCAGGCGGTTGCGGCGCTCGCGCGGCATTTCCGGCATCTGAGCCTTCATCTCTTCGATGTGCTCCTTGGTGATGTGCAGCATCACCAGATCCGGATCCGGGAAGTAGC
>ERZ839767.5205-NODE-5205-length-11973-cov-6.871455_pt1 | contig 11973 bp, 10 predicted proteins | sample MGYA00519879_ERZ839767 | MGnify/ENA primary metagenome ERZ839767 (study PRJEB31850, sample SAMEA3708852) | human gut metagenome | biome: human gut; feature: human-associated habitat; material: faeces | place: China | collected 2014 ...
GCCAATTTGTAGCCGCTAAAAAAGAAAAATCCTGAAAAACGCTGTATTACCAACGCTTTTCAGGATCCAGAAAACACTAATTATTTATTCCCACTCGCCAAATGAAACCGATTCCTAAACATTTCTGTTTTGGCTATTTGATTTCATTTGATTCCTATTGATTCGCATTATCCTTATCCTATGTGTTTTCTGAGTTTTTGCTATCAAAAAGCTATCAGGGGATGCTATCATCATAATAAAATCGCAGTTTCTTGTGTTCGTATTATACCATGTTATCATCCAAAGAGCAAGTTTTTCATTTGTTGGCGAGTAAAAACTACACTGTGACGTTCACTGTTTTTCCCATAATGCGCTGTCATTGCGTGTAGTTCACGTGTTCGATTTACTCTGTAAAATTGAATAGATTTCTTTCCGAAATAATATAAATCTTTTTCATCGCTCTGGTCATAGCAACATAAAAATCTCTAGCAGAAAGTGGTGTCGTCATATCAATTATTACACAATCAAACTCTAGCCCTTTTGATAAGACAGTGCGGGATGCTAAGAATTTAAACCCTGTATACCGTTTCGCTAACCCTACATCTTTCCGTATATGATTCGCAGCCTCATATATTGTAATGTCGTGATCTATTGCGTATTTCACACTTCTAATCATTTCAGACATCAATTCGGACCGGTATTTTTTTAACACTTTATTCGTAGCAAACCATTCCAACATTTTTAATATAGTATTTTTTGTCAATGTAGGGGCATCGCCTAAAATAATATCACGGAAATCCGGGTTCTTTTTGATACGAGAAAAATCCAAGCTTCCTATTTTCAATTTGTCGGTATATGATTTGAGTTCTGTGCTCACGCCGGTTGAACATATAGATGCAAAATCAATAACATTCTTTGCTAAATTAGTGCCATTTGTAATATCAAAAATATTTGCATATTTGAAAAGCTCATCACAATCTTGTTTTTCATCATATTGAAAAATACCAGGCATTTGAATACAGAACTTCTTTTGCTGCTGTGTCCATTTGGTTATATATACAACAGTAGAAAATTGGGATAATTCCTTTAAAAGCGAATATCCATTAAAACTTTTAGGATCTAAAATCTTAATATTCCTATTCGACGAGTCAATTTGCAAACAACACGGTTGCTTTGAAAGAATGGGCAACAATGAATTTCTGACCGCCATCAGGTATCTGCCCAACTCGGGATTGCTTTCGTTCCATCGCCAAGGCTCTGTCACGACATCGACAACAGGAAACTCCAAATGATTCCAATCGACCAAGTCTCCCGCAAATGAAAGTATCCCCTGCATGGGATCTCCAAGTACTCTAACAGGTAAATACTTGTTTATAGCAAGCATTATTTTGTGCTGCTCTTGAGTGCAATCTTGGTACTCATCAATAATAATGCCGGTGTACGTTGCTTGTAAAACACTGCCTGCCCAACCATTAGCAAAAATTTTTTGAGCACCAGCATATGATTGCGCATAATATGCCGTTGCCTCCTTGCCACCATTTAACGGAGATAAAGTTTTATCAAATTCTCCGGTGTAGCAATATGATATACACCACTTTGTGCAGAAAGAAGCAATCGTAGATATACTGTACTTCGTTTTTAAAATATTTCGCTTCTGCAGGCGCCTCTCTATTGCATCAACCCCAGCATTTGTATGAGTGAGCAAAAGCTGCTTACCCTCGGTCCGCTTGACCATCTCAGCAATCATTTCTGTTTTTCCATGCCCTGCTGGAGCGATTATGGCTGCAGCTGGCATTCTCATAATTTGATCAAGTTCCGTTTCTGTCATTATCAATCACCCATTTTGATAAAGCATTCACGACTTCTTTTAATTTCGTTCCTGCTGCAATACGCTCCCAATTCTCAAAAACAACAGTTCCCAAGAGTTCGCCAAGATCAATCCTTTTATACCATTCTACCTTCCTTTTTTTCGCTATTTGCCCAATTTCCTTTTGCTTTTCTGCCTCCATCGCTAACAAGTGAAACTTGCCATTCCTTTCCTCAAATGGGATATTTCCAGTTGTTAACCGCGACTTTACAGAGCCTTCTCCATGCTCTCTGATTGCAATATTGACTATTTCTGTCGCAATATCTGTGGGAACGTCAAAAAATACCTGTTCCTCAAAAGCATTGGGGGAATCCCAATCGAAAACAGGCACTCCGCTTCTTAATAAATCCTTTTTTGCCTCGTCTTCGCTTTGTAAATCCGAATCCATTAGCAAGCAAATATCGTATCCGCAAGAACGCAAAACCTTAGCACATGCAAAAATCATGCTGCCACCACCATCAGCAGTTCCAACACCCTTGAAGGCCATGTGATAATTCCTTGTTTTTGCAAAAAACATATCCAAAGCACGAATAAAACCAATTTCAGTTTTGCCTTCACATACAATTAGCCGTCGGCATAAAAAAGCCTCTGCATTTTTTCGAATCTGAGCTTGCATAGCAGTATCTACTTCAGGGCTCCCACTCTTAGGAGAGAATATATCTGTTTGACCATTCCTTGAGTGTACAATTAATAGTTCATCAATTGTACACTCCGCAACGGCAATGGGCGAATGTGTAGTCATAATCACCTGTCCGCAAGATACATGTGATATTCGAAGTTCACTTAAAAGGCTGCGCAAACGATACGGTTCCAGCCCGCTTTCCACTTCATCAATTACAAGCAATGCGCTCCCGTCGGATGCCTGAACATTCAATCCCATAGAAAGGAGTCTCTGACTGCCGGTACCTTTTTGATTTAGTGGTATATTCCCATCAAAAAGCCCAACAGACGAGGAAAACGCCCCATTCTGAATAAGTAATCGATTTTCTATTTGAGATTCAAAATCAACACCGTACTGTCGGCCAATTGAAATTAGTATATTGCCAATTTCATCAAGATCATGAAGGTCTGCATGGCTGGCAACCTCACGCAAAGCCGCTGTGTGAACATCGTGGAGAATACCTTTCGCATCTGCGTATTTTTGCAGAACAGAGTATTTTCCCCATACCATATCCTTGCCACTGTTTCCACCAATATTCGCAACCGATAGTAATTTTCGATCAGAATATGTGATTAAACGTGTTTCCTTCCTGTTGCAGACAATCTCCCACTTTGGTTCCAATGATTTGTCAACCGTAAGCTGAATTGTAAGGCAAACATCTTCACCGTCTACGGGTTCATCGTTTATGTCTTCCCTTAATGCGGCATTAGGTTTGCGCAGATATAGACCATATTTGTCCTCGGAAAGGAGTTTTTGAGGCACTTCTTTGAAGGTCGCTCTTATCACAATTGGTATTTCTGTATTACACTCATAAAAGTCATTATCACAAACGATTAAATTCCACGAAGGCCAGAACACCCATTCGATAGCTTTCAGGATCGTCGACTTCGTACTATCCCCTGCACCAATAAGACATATCACCCTTGAATTCAACGGAAATGATATATTTCCACTCTTTATTCCTCGAAAATGTTCTATTTCCAGATTTGTTAGAAACATTATACCCTCCCGTGCAAATTGACCTTTATCTATATAAAAGCGCATCAATAGATATTTTATTCAAACTATTCAACCAAAAGAGAGCCATCAATGAATGCTGCAGGGTATGGAATGGGCATAATCTCCTTATCGAAAACCACAATATACGCATACACCATCCCTGTTCCAAATCGATTATGGCGTAGTGTCTGCCCGTCAGCGTCCATCGTTATTCCGTCTGGCAAACCTCTCAAATATGGCAGTTCCCATGATCTTGTTTGACAACCTGGGAAAGATGCCATTAATCCAACAACCTGGCCTGTTCCAAAAACTGAGTGCCGAATCATGGCACCAGGTGGTACAGTAGGTAGCGCTGAGAGATATGTATGTTTTGTCCTGTTCCTAAGTTCATTTGCCAGATCACTCACAGCGGCATCGATGTATTGTTTCCAGCCAGGGGCATCCAGAATATCTCTTTTGGTTTCACATTTTAAAATTAGATTACGTAAATGTCTAGGTGTGACCTGACCTCCCTCAAACATTGCAAGGAAAAACTTCCGAAACTGTTCCAGAGTCAGTGGGACAATATCCAAGCGTTGCTTTCTATCTCCCTTTGCATACCAAACACCGTGCCTAAACGTTTCAGCAGTATTAGTGTCAAGCTTGACAGCAATAAACACTCCATATACCGGCTTATTATATTTCAGCACAGCGTCAGATACATGGCGTCTAACTGGTTCTCCTTCCATCGCTTCCTGACGGGAAGACGTGGACATTGTTACTTCGGTAAGAATAGTGAAATCATCGAATTCACAGTACAGATCTCCCTTACCACCTCCAGCTGTTGAAACAGGCATAAAGTCAGAATCAAGCTTAAATCCTCGAACTTCATATGGCTTATTTAGCATGTGGTCAATCGCGAGAGCTGCCCTCCAAAGTGTCCATTCGAGATATACCGGCATTTCGTCTTTTGGCACTTCAATGGCATTATCTTCATCATAATCATAAACCCGCTTTCCTCCACCATCAACAAGAAGCGACATATAGTTTGCAATTTCCTGCCACTGATTGCACTGCTCGCTAGCGTACTTGATTTCATCTGTTTGCGCCAAGATATTTTCAAGCCGCTGTCGCGCAATATTGATTTCTGCAGCAGTATTCAGCGGCAGATCAGAAATGTCAAACAAAATATGTCTCTCTCGCATTTGCTTAATCAGATCATCTAGCAAAGACTTTGCAATATCTGCGTTATCGGTAGGAAGAGGCGCACCGTTGCAGAGTATTTTATACTGCTCCATTATTGGGGCAGCACTTGCAGTCGCTTTTGCAAGCTTTTCCGCCAACACATGCTTTGTTGGAACAATAATAAGCCCTCTGCCCTTTCTTTGGAAGATGCCAGAAATACGGAGATACCGCATATTCATATCGCTATAATCCAAGAAATTGTCAGACTTCTTATCGTAATTTTTACCCCTTACTGCAATTTCCTTTTTGTCAAAAGAACGCTTAGCAGGGGCAGCAGCTCTTCGCTGACGCAGATCGAGAATGCTGTCAACAACTTCATCCACATTATAGCTGGGATTCGTGGTATGTCCCCATAGTGCAAACTCGATTCTGTTTAACTCAGAAGAACCGGTTCGCCGCTCAAGTTCCAGCATGATTGCAAGCAACCATCTTAACGGAGAAAAATAGTGCATGCCGTCAGGCATCGGATATTGCTCGACGCTCATAGAGCGAAGAAAGCACTCTTGCACTGCGGGATACGTATCTGCTTTCAAAAAGGTTCTGCCAAATGGTGTGATCTCATCAAGCGGTCCTAAATCTTTCTGAGAGCCATCCTTCTTCTTAATCTGTGGATAAATAAAGCCATTTCTGGAAAACATCAAGCGCCATTTTCTTGCGTGACTTCCGGATTCGTCTTTTCCCGCTTCATTTTGAATGATACCCTTTTCATTTAAGAAATTCATGAAAGCAATTTCATTTTCTTCTCTTAGCTTTCCGACAAAAGGAGAACTGGCATACGCTGCGAATCCATCCTGAATCCGATTGGGGTTACGCAGGCCAGTATTACCAACCAGCCATATTTTTATCTGTTCGCTCATGCTGCAACCTCCAGCTCAATACCCCACAAAAAGGTATTCCTGTACTGAGTTTCTGTGAGTTTTTGCTTCATTCTGATTTCCAAAAGAGTACCTATAATCTATCGGGATTACCTCTACATGCTGCTTGTATTTTGCCATAATCGCTACCATTTCGTCCTGCGTCGGTAGACTGTTCGAGGAGTAGGAGACAATTAAAATGCTGTTCGCGAATTTCTTAAACAGCTTATCAAACGCATCTGCAGCTCCCTTTCTCGTGGAGAAAGGAGTTGGGTAGGATTTGAATTTCTTTGTCTGCGTATGCTCCTGAATCTCAACACCTTTCCAATCACGGGCTAATCCTTCCACAAAGTGGTATCTTCGTACATACTCATTATCAGAAAGCGGGGAGTAATAGGGTGGATCAATATACACCAAGTCCGCTTTCTCGACCCGCAAATCCATTGCATCACCACATTTGGAACGGTTCACCATACCATTGTCAAACACAGCCCCGTTTACAGCTTCTACAGCTTCCAGAAATTGATCCGCAAGAGTTTTCTGCAAATCCTTTCGTCCATCATCGTACCTGTGTCCAGTATAGGTAAAGATCCCCCTGGGCCGTTTTTTAATACAGGCACGAATCAGTGCAGCCATGGCAATAGCATGCTTGTATGGGTCACGTATTGTAGCAATATTTGTACGCAGAGTATCAATCAAGTCGTTTTCTTCTTCTGTATAGTATAGTCCTTGAAATTTTATTGCCACAAAATGATCGGATTCCTTACGTGCATTAAGAAGTTGTTTCGCCTCTTCTAATGGCAACGTAACTCCGTTGTTCTCAACCATTGCTTTCGTAAATGTAGCCGACATTGCCATATAGTCATTGCTGACAACGGATTTTCCTTGAGCCTTGAACATATATCCCACAATTCCGGACCCTGAAAACAAATCAACCACGGTATTGATATTGAATTGAGACGCGACAGACCAAATTTCAGATAACAATTTACTTTTTGACCCCATAAATCTAGTCGGAGGATATGCAGATACTTGCTCCGGCAAAGGCTTCGGAAGCAACTTAATCAAAGCGTGCTGCTTAGGCGGAATTGTTACAATAACATCTTCTCCTTTTCTCGTGCTACCGTTGCAGGAGATATGCCTTTTGGTCTGGATTACTTCAATAGTAAATGGTGCATAAAGCTCATGCACCAATGGGTGATTGGAGTTTGTTAGAAGAATATGGCACCCACGCTCATGCAAAGTCGTAACCATTTTTGCCAGTTCTATATGATCTTCTTCATAAAACTGTTCTTTGGTATAGCGCTTGAAATCTGAATATTCAGAAATTGGTAAATACGGAGGGTCTAGAAAAACGAAATCTCCCGGCTGTGCATAGTGTTCAAGAACAAGGATATAATCTCCGCACAAAATCTCAGCTTTTTTCAAAACCTCCGACGCAGCTCGCAAACCTTCCTCATCACATATTTTTGGATTTTTATATCTGCCGAAAGGGACATTAAAACGTCCTTGCTTATTAACTCGATACAAGCCATTAAAGCAAGTCCTATTTAGATAAATAGTCCGCGCCGCCGCTTCTGCCTTTGGTAGCGCAGTCCATTCGAGGCTGCGCACAGCATAAAACATTTCGCTCGTATTTTCATATGTTCTTAGATTCTTGATTACATCCTCGACATGGCTCGCAACCTGGCGATACATATTGATGAGTTCCGGATTGCTATCTGCAATAACAGCATTCTCTGGCTGTAAAGCAAAAAACATCGCGCCACCGCCCAAAAAGGGCTCGATATACCGACCATAGGAGGCTGGCACTTTGGGAATGAGTTCACCCAACATCTGCGTTTTACCGCCAGCCCATTTTAGTATTGGTTTGGCTTGTATAGGCGCTGCCTTTTTGATTGCTTGTTCACTCAATGTACTCGCCTCCTTTACTCTGAAATCATTGGAGTCAACTCCATAATATCACTGATGTCACAATGGAGCGCTGTACAGATTTTTACAAGCACATCCGTAGTAACATTTTCGTTCTTCCCAAGTTTTGCCATGGATGCATGGCTGATTCCTGCAGCAGCACATAGATCTTTCTTCTTCATATCTCGATCGATCAGCAACTTCCACAGTTTTTTATAACTTACGGACATTTCGCACCTCATCATTTATGTTCATGTTTCCTACTGAAAGCTGAATTTTATGAATTCATTTCAGCGAACGCTGAATTATTTTTAGTATAACACACGATTCGACTTTTCTCAATAGTCAAACACACGTTTTAGAAATTATATTACGTCTTATACCATTCAAAACAAGAAGAGCGCTACCTCCTGAAAAAGAAGTAGGCGCTCCCTTCATTTACTCATCCAACTTTCGATGCTCCGTCACATCATCCAAGTATTTCCGAACATTCCCATGCAGCACCAACTGTGCATACCCCACCGGATCATGGTCGATCAGCCAATCCAATTCTGACCGCTGGTATATATTCTCCACGTATTCATCCTCTACCGCAGGTGTGTAGATGGACACCACCCGCCCATCCGCACACCGCAGCTCTACACAGGCGGTATCGATATTGAATCTGCAAGATAGAAATTTCATTTCGTTGTCCTCCTCAAGTTCTGTGTGTTCTTCTTCGCCAGCTCGCTGGCAGCTTGCCGTCTCTTTTCACTGTAAGGTGCCGTCAAGCGGATACCAAAACGACCTTTTTTGACGGCAAAGGTTTTGCAGCCGTTTCCGTCATCGTCCAGTTGACGGCATTCTGCGGGATATTTGACGGCAAATTCCGACAGTCGCTTTTTGAAGTCTGTGTTGTATGTGCAGATTTCCACAAATTCATCTGCTTCTGCGAAATAAATACTGGTTCTCTTTTGCCTCTTGGTAAGCCCTGTTTTCATAAGTGCCTCCTGAATCTGTAGATTTTCCCGGCTGTACACCCAGAAATAATTGCTGTTTATCGGACGGAAAGTGCCTGAACGATATGCTGTTCGGCTCAGGCACTCCCGTCCGTTTGTTTCCGTTTTTCCTGGGTCTACACGGGATTTACCGTGCTTCGTCCTTGGAGCGGCCCATGTCCCGGTTTTTTCCGAAAAACCGCCCCAAATCATGGCGGTCAATGATGAGATTATAGACCCGGAGTTTATCCCGGAGATCAAAATTTTCCTTTTCGATTTTATGGAGCTTCATTTGAAATTTTGGAGAGCGGTAGTAAGATAGTTCTTCTCGTAGAGAAGCGATCTCCGCCTTCAGCTCGTTAATCAGGCCCTTGGCAGCATCCAGTGCTTTTTGAAGAACGCCCTCCCGCTTCTCCTGGGCAATGTACTTTTTCGCTGTTGCCTTCAGGTCTTCATACTCCTTACGTTCCAGGATCACCTTTGTAGAGGACAACGGAACTGGTTTGGCTTCGATTGCATCTACTTTCTGAATGGCCACTTCCTTCTGGTAGCGTCCGATTTTCTTTCCCAGGACAGCGGCCTCCTGGGCTTTCTGGGCGGTCTGCTCCGTCAGGCCCTCCAGGCGTTCCTGTTCCCGCTCTACCTTAAATTGGGTTACGGTCAGATGTTCCTCAGAGCTGCCACGTTCGCCACGCTCCAGGTCTGTGTATCCGGCACTGCACATGGCATTGAAAAAATCGTCCTGTAGAACGGAATAGGACTTTTTCAGAACAGGCTTACCGGACTTGGTGAGCAGTGTCTGTCCATCCTCTCCGATTGCCGGCTGGGAAGCCCACTTCTTACTCATACTGACCTGATGAATCCGCTCTTTGACGGTTCCCACCAGAGTCGGGTCCTTGCAGCGTTTTGTCCAGCGGACTTCCTTCTCTACCACCGGGACGTAGACCACATGGAGATGATAGTGGTATACATCTTCACCCAGCTTCTCGGACATGGCCCGGTTCCGTTCGTCAGCGTGCATCACCGCCGAGAGGATATACTGCTCACCGCCTACGATGCTCACGGCGGCCTTGTAGGCATCTGCGTAGAACTTCTTGGCAAAGTCATAGCCGCCGTGGTTGTAGAAATAGGCAGAGTTCACATCGAACACCAGCTCTCCGAATTTCTCCGCATCCGCTTTCAGACCACGGGTGGAGATTGCACCGGATTCTACCATCTGATCGAACATTTCCATATAGTCCCCTGCGGGAGATTTGAAGTGGACATTCTTTTCCGTTCTCTCTGGGACTATATCTTGATTTACATAACTTTCCTTTTGTCGCTCGTTGTGGGCCTGTGCGTTGCCCACTTTGGCGGCTGTCATCTTTGCGTTTCTTGCGCTGGTACGGTGAATACCGTCGCCTCTTGCCATAGGCAAAATACCTCCTGAATTTAGATTTTTGAAAACGTAGGTTGCGGGGGAACACTTCTGCGGAAGTGTAATAACCCACTATGACACTTTCATCCTGCGGCTGCAAAGTGCCGTGGGCTCTCCGAGGGGGATGCGGCTCCTGCGGGAGCCTTGGCCGCAGCGACGATACACCGTATCATCGACTGTGGCATGGGTGCCATCGTCTCCGCACATCCTGTGCTGCACCGCTGTCACCCACAGCCAGGGAGCAGTTTACTCCCTGGCTGACCATCTCCCGGTCTGCGGACTGTCCGATGGAGACGGGGGATGTGGGGGAATGTGACGATTGTGACGATTGTGACGGTATTTTTGATACCGACCCCACTGTCATTTTAATCGTCACAACCGTCACCAATCGTCACACCTCTTTGTTTCGCAGCCGGATAGCACTTCCGTTTCTGGTGCGCTTCACAGTGTATTCTACACCGTATTCGCTCAGCAGCTCCCCGGCTTTTACATTGAGCTGCCGTGTCAGAATATTGGGCTGCATTTCCTCTTGAAGCAGCACCGCCAGCTCGGTGGCACTGCCGTTCCACTCCGGGGCGGTAGCCGTCAGAATTTCTGCAACCTTTTTGAGAAACGGGTCAGGCGGTTTTTTCCAAAGTTCCGTCTCTGCGTGATCCAACTCCCAGGAAAGCTTCTCCACATTTCGGGTCAGATGCAGCCGCTGATCTGGCTGATCTCGACCCACAATGTCCAGTGTGGCATTCTGATCTGTGCGCTTCTCCTTTTGGAGCAGGAACGCACCATCCGCACATCCTAGCAGTCCTGTTGTTCCGGAAATCATCTCAAATTTATCTCCGGCTTGCTGCTTCCTGGTGTGATGCACCAGCAAAAGGCAAATTCTGTTTCTGTCCGCAAACTGCTTCATCTTCCCCACAATCTCATAGTCATTGGCATAACTGTAGGCATCCGTACTGACCTCCCGAATCTTCTGTAAGGTATCAATGATAATCAGGCGGGTATCGGGATGCTCCTGGATGAATTTTTCCAACTGTTCGTCCAGTCCCGCCCCCAGTTGCTTAGCACAGATCGCAAAGTGGAGTTTATCTGTTCCCTCCACACCAAACATTCGGGACATTCGTTCCTGCAACCGCTGGTAATCATCTTCCAGAGCCAGATACAAAACCGTTCCCTGGTGGACTTCATATTCCCAAAGCTTTTGTCCCGTACTGACATGGTAGGCCAGCTGCGCCATGAAGAAGGATTTGCCAACCTTTGGCGCACCGGCGAACAGATATGTCCCCGCATAGAGCAGGCCGTCAATAACCGCCTGCTTGCCCTCATAAACCGTCTCGTACAGCTCATTCATAGAAACCGTATGCAGATAGGCCGGGTCCTGCATTCTCTGCATCTGAAGGGAAAATTTTTCTTGAAAAATGTCCTCCAGGTCATTGATTTCCGGTGTTTCACCTGTTATAATCTGAGTAGTTTGTGAATGGATGGACTGCCCTGCATCTGCGCCAACAGATGCGCCAAGGGCGGTCTTTTCTTTTGTCTCAAGCGCCATAGGCATTTCCCTCCTTCATTCCGTCCATAATGTTGGCAATCAGCTGAATGGTTTCCAGCATATCCCCGTCCGGCGCGGTCCCAGCTTCCATGCACCGAAGCTCTGCAAGGACTGTAGCCAATTGGTCACGGAGCGCTTTATACACTCTGGGATTTCCCTGCACTACCACTTCCTTGTCAAGCAGCTTTCGGATAATGTAGTCCTGCTTGGTAAGCCCGGAGAGCTTCACCGCAGTTTCCAACTGCGCGTCCTCCTCTGGGGACATTCGGAACGCCACCACCTTGCTTCTCCAACGATTGTGTCTGTCTAAATTCTTTGCGGACATAAATCATGCACCCCTTTCCAGATTGAGCTTGTCTGCCATATCCTTTTGTACTGTAGGGAACAGATGAGCATACCGATAGGTAATCTCGACGCTCTCATGCCCTACCCGATTTCCGATTGCCACAGCCGAGTAACCCATGTTAATCAGGAGGGAAACGTGGCTATGCCCTTACGGTATAATTACGACAAACCGGAAAAGCCCCGTATATCAAGGGTT
>ERZ839767.5213-NODE-5213-length-11965-cov-4.317716_pt1 | contig 11965 bp, 10 predicted proteins | sample MGYA00519879_ERZ839767 | MGnify/ENA primary metagenome ERZ839767 (study PRJEB31850, sample SAMEA3708852) | human gut metagenome | biome: human gut; feature: human-associated habitat; material: faeces | place: China | collected 2014 ...
TGACGGAGAATCCCATAATGTGATCGCAGAACTTCCGGGAAAAAAGGAAGAGTGGATCATGCTTAGTGCACATTATGATACAACCGCTCTTTCACATGGTGCTTATGACAATATGAGTGGATGTGCAGGACTTCTCGGAATTATGGAATACATGAAAGACAAAGAACGCAATTACGGTCTTCGCTTTGTGTTCTGCGGAAGCGAGGAACGTGGTTTATTAGGATCGAAAGCTTATGTGAAAGATCATGAGGCAGAGCTGGATAAAATCGTATTCAACATCAATCTTGATATGATCGGAACCTATATGGGTAAATTCATTGCATGCGTGTCAGCAGAAGAGAAGCTTTCTCATTACATCAGCTATATGTCAGCGGAAATTGGATTCCCGATAGCTTCTGAGACAGGCGTGTACCCCAGTGATTCCACTCCATTTGCAGATAAAGGTGTACCGGCAGTCTCATTTGCCCGTCTTGCAAGCGGAAATGTTGCACCGATCCATTGCCGGTACGATGTGAAGGCTGTGATGTCCATGGAGCAGCTGCAGAAAGATATTCATTTCCTGAGTTTATTTACAAATCGTTTCACAAACGCTGTGGTATGCCCGGTGAAGAGAGAAATTCCGGAAAATATCAAAAAAGAATTAGATGAATATCTTTTCCGTAAAAGAAAAGAGAATTAAATGAAAGGAAGAACTGTCGCAGTGTAAGAAAAATTTATTTGACTTTTGAAAAAACTGGAAATATAATTATAGTAGACGAGTAGCAGGTAAGCGTAAATCCAGTTTAGCAGCTACTCGTTTTTTGCTTTGTTAAAATAATATATTTGCTATGAAAAAAGTGTGTAGCTTGTCAGCGTAAGTCCAGCTTATAAGACAAGGTGCGCACTTTTTTGTGCCAAAAAAAGAACCGCCCTGATCGTTTCATCAACCATCTGAGGTTCTTCTTTTTACGCATAACAAAAGCGGGTGATGGGAATCGAACCCACGTATCCAGCTTGGAAGGCTGGTGTTCTACCATTGAACTACACCCGCATCTTAAAGACAAATAATATAATATCACATCTCAGAAAAAATGCAAGTCTTTTTTTCATTTTTTGATCACTTTGATTACTTTTTGTCCACTTTATTTTCTGACCTCTATTTTATCTATTTCGGTTCTTTTCCTTCCATTTCCACATATATTTTATCAATCACCTGTTTTCTATCCGATCGGAGTTCCTTTTATGTTTTCCAGATTAAAATCAAAAAATATTATACGGATCTGTTTTCTTTTCCTCGCGGCTTTCTTTGTGGGAACCGGCGCTGCATTTCTGCATGATCATTTCTTTTCAGCCGCTGTTCCCACCTCTTCTGAAGGCAACTGGGGGCTCAGCTTCCAAACTGATGGGGAGCCCCCTGTCGGCAATGCCACATTTGACGAGTTGAAAAAATTTGATGCCTTTTACGCACAGGACACCAGCGAAAAGGTAATCTACCTTACTTTTGATGCCGGTTATGAAAACGGAAATACACCGGCTATTCTGGAAGCTCTTACGAAACATCAGGCTCCGGCAACATTCTTTGTCGTCGGCACACTTCTGGAAAGCAATCCGGAACTTATCAAACAGATTCTCGCTGCCGGTAACACCATCGGCAACCACACCTGGCATCACAAAGACATGTCACAGATTTCTACAATGGAATCCTTTTCTGAAGAAATCCAGACAGTTGAAAAACTGTATCAGCAGATCACCGGACAGGAAATTTCCAGATTTTATCGTCCACCACAGGGCAAATACAGCGAAGCCAACCTGAAAATGGCGCAGGAGCTTGGCTATCACACATTCTTCTGGAGTCTCGCCTATGTCGACTGGTATCAGGATAACCAGCCATCCCACGAAGAGGCTTTTGAAAAACTGCTTGGAAGGATCCATCCCGGTGCCATCGTTTTACTCCACAGTACGTCCTCTACAAACGCTGAAATCTTAGATGAACTTCTCACCAAATGGGAAGAAATGGGCTATCATTTTGGTTCTCTTGATGATCTTATAAAAGCTGCTGCATCTTAGAAAATTTTCTCTGTAACTTTACCGGAGGATTCTCTAATCAATCAGTCCATATTTCTTCATCGCATAAGCAATTCCATCTTCTTCAACGGTCTTTGTCACAAATTCTGTATAAGGTTCCAGCACCTGGTCATGCGCGCCCATCGCAATCGCATGCCCGGCATGCTGGAACATTGCCAGATCATTGCTGCTGTCTCCAAATACATATGACTGGTCTCTCGTCATTCCAAAATGCTCCAGTACCCAGTCAATCGCAGTTCCTTTTGTATAGTCCTTCAGGATACATTCAAACGTATTACTTCCACGGTCGATTACTTCCATATCATCTTTAATAAATTCAAAAAATGCTTTTACATCACTTTTTTCATCCGTATAAATAAAGATCTTATCATATGGACATCTTCTCTGCTCCATGTAACGCTCGATTCCAAGTCCACGGTTATTCATGTATTTTTTTGTATTTTCCAATCTGTCAAATCTTGAAACTCTTGAAGTGAAATACACATCTTCTGCTCCCTCAAAAATCCCATCAATCTGACATTTTGTCATATAATCAGCGATCTCATCGCCCCTCTCCGGATCCAGATGCTTTTCAAAAATAACTTCTTCATCAAATGTAAAATAAATCCCACATCCACACAGATATCCATCAAATGGAAGTTTTTTCAGTTCCACCGGGACACTGCAGTACGTTCTTCCTGTATTGATAAACAAAAAATGTCCTGCGTCGTGTGCCCTTTTAAGTGCATCTACCGTACTTGCGGGAATCTCTTTTGTAATTTCACTGAGTACGGTCCCATCAATATCAAAAAATAATGCTGCTCTATTCATTCTACCTCTTCCTCCCGATTATACTCCAATTACACGATACTCATTATACTCATATCTCACCATTATGCGCAACCCTTTTTCATTTTCTGCAAAATATCTGTGATAAATACCATTTTGACTTCTCCATATAAAAGTAATATAATAGATGTTGTACAATTTGAAAAAGGGGTAATAATAATGAATAAAAGAATCGATAAGAAAAAACAGAAAAGAACACTTGAATCAGCAGTAACTGCTACAGCTACAGCATCAGCACCGGCTACAGCAACTCCTGTTGTAGAGATAAAAGAAGTTGTAAAAGAAGTCAAAGTACCAGTAGAAGTTCCTGCCAAAAATCCTGCATTCTATGTTCAGTACCAGAGTGCAGAATATACTGTAGCCGCTATCACAGAACGTGTGATTGCTGACTGCAATGCAAAGGGACACGCTGTAGAAACTCCGGAAGCTCTCTCCATTTATCTGAAACCAGAAGACAAAAAAGCATATTACACCCTTGGAGGGTTCAATGGATATATTGAATTATAAAGGAGTATTTTATGGCGCTTAACTTTCAACAGCTTGGAATGCTTGCAAAACTGAAATCCGCATTTTCCACTTTTCAACAGGAGCATCCTAAATTTATGCCTTTTATTCATGCAGTAAAAGGAGATGCATGCCGCAAAGACAGCATCATCGAAATCTCCGTCAAATCTCCGGAAGGACGGAATTATACCACTAATTTCCGTGTTACCGAAAAGGATTTGGAACTTATCCAGATGCTGAAAGATATGCAGGAAAACCAATAAAGTAAAAAAAGCAGGTAAGAAAGGATAAAATTTCTTACCTGCTCTTTTTCTATCTTACTTTAGCATTTCTTTGCTAATACAAAGGAATGGCCTTCCATTTTTATTGCCTGAAGGCTGACTTTTTTACCTGTATATAAATCCATATACTCTCCCTCTTCTTCGATCCAGGCTGTCCGGTCCTCTTCTGCGAAATTAAAAAGTGCTGTCATCTGCTCGCCCTCCAGTTCCCGCACAACTCCAAGGATTCCATTTTCCCAGGTATCAAGCGTCCAGACATTTGCCGATGCGTCAAATACTTTTTCCTTACTTCGAATGGATCTAAGTTTTCCAATTCCATCAAACAGTTCTTTTTGTACCGTTCCTTTTCTCTTTCGTCCGTCTGCCAGCTTCCAGTCAAATTTTCCTCTGTGGATATACCTGGAATCAACCCGTTTTTCCGGATCATTTTTATAAGTATAATCATTTACCTGACCAATCTCATCTCCACTGTAAAGCATTGGAATTCCGGATTGCACCATCATATATGCATGCAGCATCAGATCAAATCTGACTGCTCTTTTTTTCTTTTCTTCATTTTGTTCAAATCCGGCACTTTCAATTCCACACATGGAAGCTGTCGTTGCACAGAATCTGGCATCTCCTGTTATCGGATCTTCATTATAAAGTTCCCCGCGGCTCACACTTTCTGCGATTTTTCCTGTGAAAAAGTCATTCAGATATCTTTTGTGTGGGACTTCCTGCATTCCCCAACCGGCAAGTGTCTGGAAATCCAATCCCCATCCAATATCATCATGACATCTGAGGTAATTTAAGAAAGTATACTCTTTCGGAAGGTTGTTCATAATATCAAGCTGCATCCGTAAAAGTCTGGTATCTCTCGTCGCAACCGTATTCCATGTAGTAGCCATCATAGTTACATTATAAAGCATATGACATTCCGGCTTTTCTATGGTACCAAAATAAGGGACTACTTTTTCCGGTTCCATCACGACTTCCCCTAATAATACAACCGACGGGCACACAATCTCCCCGATCATACGCATCATCCTGACTATCGTGTGTACCTGTGGAAGATTTCTGCAGCTTGTCCCCATTTCCTTCCAGATATAAGGAACTGCATCGATCCGCAGAATGTCAATTCCCTGATTGACCAGGAAAAGGAAATTATACATCATTTCGTTAAACACCCTCGGATTCTTATAATTCAGATCCCACTGGTAAGGATAAAAGGTAGTCAACACGTAGTGTCCGATTTCAGGAAGCCAGGTGAAATTCCCCGGTGCAGTTTCCGGAAATACCTGTGGCACTGTTTTCTCATATTCTCTGATATAGTTTTCATTGTCACAGAAAAAATACCGGCTCATATATTCGCCTTCACCCATTCTTGCCTTCTGTGCCCATTCATGATCTTCGGAAGTATGGTTCATTACAAAATCCATACACAGATTCATGTCTTTTTCATGGCAGGCTTCAGCCAGATCTGCAAGGTCTTCTATGGTTCCAAGTTCCGGCTTTACTTTTCTGAAATCCGCAACCGCATAGCCTCCATCGGATCTTCCCTTTGGCGAATCAAGAAACGGCATCAGATGAACACAGTTTACACCACATTCTTCCAGATACTTAAGCTTTCCTTTGACTCCTCTTAAATTTCCGGCGAAATTATCAATATACAGCATCATTCCCAGCATGTTTTTTTTTCGATACCACGCCTGATCCTTTTCCTTCTCCAGATCTCTCTTTCGAAGTTTCGCATTTCTTGCTTGATAGTAATTCTTCATCTGTTCACAGAGCTCTGCAAACATTGCTTCATTATCATATAATTCCATATAGAGCCAGCGAAGCTCATCCATATGCTTCGCCAGTCTCTTTTCAAAAATATCATTTGTTTTTCTCATTTTTACTCGACCATTTCCAGATAAATCTGATATGCTTTGTACTCACCAAATTCAAGAGGCATCGGAATTCCAACTTCCATCAGAGCCTCTGCCGGATAAATTTTTCCGGTTCTTGAATCTTTATAGAATTGTCCGGCACGCAGACCTTTCATTTTTACATAATTTACTGTCATGTTTCCATGGATTTCAAGCATAACTACATTTACAAGTACTTCTTTCCCATCTTCTGACACAAATTCCCATGCGCCGATTTCTTCTGCGAATGGATTACTCAGTCGATAGTAAAGTCCATTTTGTACAAGCTGTGCATATTTTTTGTATTCTACTATCTGTTCCCTGATCTCTCTGCGCTCTTCATCTGTCATTTTCGCCGGATCCAGTTCATAGCCGAAGGTTCCTGCCATGGCACAGACACCTCTTGTATGGAGTGATGTCTTTCTTCCTGTCTGATGATTCGGAACTGCAGATACGTGAGATCCAACTGCAGATACCGGATACCCAAAGGATGTTCCGTATTGGATCCTTACACGATCCACTGCATCGGTATTGTCACTGCACCAGATCTGTGGTGTATAATACAGCATTCCCGCGTCAAAACGACCTCCACCACCACTGCAGCCTTCGATCAGAAGGTCTGGATAGCGGCTTATAATACGCTCCAGGAAATCATAAAGCCCAAGCATGTAGTCATACTGCACACTACCCTGTTCTTCTGCTGTCATAGAATATACTTCTGCCATACTTCGGTTCATATCCCATTTTACATATTCAATATTTCCCTGATCGAGTACCTGACACATCTGCTCATAAACAGCATTCACAACTTCTTTTCTCGAAAAATCAAGGATCAGCTGGTTTCTTCCTTTTACCGGTTTTCTTCCCGGAATCTGAATTGCCCAGTCCGGATGTTCACGGTAAAGATCACTGTCTTCATTTACCATCTCCGGCTCAAACCAGAGCCCGAATTTAACACCTAATGCATTGATCCTGCTGATCAGATCACCGAGACTTCCCTGCAGCTTTTCTTCATTTACCTTCCAGTCGCCAAGTCCACTGTTGTCATCATTTCTACTTCCAAACCATCCATCGTCCAGTACAACCATATCGATTCCCAGATCCTTTGCCTGCTCGGCAAGATGATAGATATCTTCTCCTGTAAAATCAAAATAGCATGCTTCCCAGCTGTTGATCAGTACCGGTCTAACTTTTTCTTTATATTTTCCGCGACACAGATTTTTACGGATACATCTCTGCAGATTCTGGGAAAGTTTTCCAAGTCCCTGACTGCTGCAAGTTAACATAACTTCCGGGATTACAAATTCCTCTCCTTTTTCCAGCGGATAAGAAAACTGTTCTTCCTGCAGTCCCATCTGCATTCTTGTCTGCCCAAACTGATCTTTTTCTACTTCTGCTTTAAATCCTCCGCTATATACAAAAGACATTCCATAACAGGTACCGGCATCTTCTGTCGTTTCTTTTTCTGCCAGTATCATCATCGGATTGTACTGATGGCTTGAGGTTCCTCTGCGGCTTCCAATTACAAAAGCTCCATGTCCTGCCGGTGTTCTCTGCATATTTCTTTCCATCGCATGGCGGCCGTAAAAAGAAATGATATCAAACTCACCATGAACAAAATCAATACATGCTGCCTGTGCTTTTGTCAGTCTGATTTTATCTTCTTCTGTATTGATCACTTTTGCACTTCTTGTGATCACATCATACTCCGGAAGAACTCCATAAAGTAATTCTACCTGTAATCCTGTCACCTGATCTTTCATATAAATGATCAGAGTCTGGGCTTCCTCTTCTGCAGCATAAACTGCCGGAAGCCCCTTCAAATTGTATTTTCCATCACAAATCTCATATCCCTGATATCTAAGATCGCATCCAAAAGAACCATCTGCATTTACAAGGTCAAGCACCGGACTCCTGAAATCTCCTGTCAGTCGACACGGAAATTCCTGCGGCAGCACATCAAGGGAATATGTTCTGTCATTTCCTGCATCCTGCGGATTTCCAGAGAAGCCACGGTCTGCATAGGTCAGAAGATAGTCCATAACTCCATCTGTCTTTCTTCCATAATATAAATGCAGTAAAAATCCATATGCATCAATCTGCATCTGATACGTTGTATTATGGGTATGTAATGTAAATGTTCTTGCTTTCTCGTTGTATATGATTCCCATGTTCTTCTCCTTAAGCTTCTGTCAAATTTATTTTACTGCTCCATTTACAACACCGTTCAGAATCTGTTTCTGGCAGATCAGATAGAAAATCAAAATCGGAAGCAGTGCCAGTAAATAGGACGCAAATGCAAGATTATAATTTGTTCCAAACTGTGTCTGGAATGTCATCTGTGCAAGTGGCAGTGTGTTCACATCGCTACCTGCCAGAATTACAAGTGGTGTCATAACATCATTCCATGTACCAAGTGCTGTGAGTACCGCTACTGTTGCATGCATCGGTTTCATGATCGGAAAAATAACACTCCAATAAGTTTTCCAGGTTGTTGCCCCGTCTACATGTGCAGCCTCTTCCAGTGCCATCGGGATATTTTTCAGATAACCGGAATATAAGAGCACATTCATCGGCATATAAAATACAAGATAACACAAAATAACACCGAAAATATTGTCAATTCCCATCTGTGCTGTCTGCTTCACAAGTGGCATCATCAAAATTGCAAATGGAACAAACATACCGCTTACAATATAAAGATAGGCTACTTTGTAAAATTTACTGGTACTTTTACTTCTTCCGATCACATAACCGATCATAGAATGAATCAGAATGGAAAGAACTACCGTTACAATCGTTATCAGCACACTGTTGCCCAGTGAATGCCAGAAATCTGTTACACGCATTGCTTCTGCAAAGTTAGAAAAGCTCCAGCTTTTTGGCAGTGATAAGATTCCGGAAATACTATTTGTCATTTCCGACGGTTTCTTAAATGCAATCACAACTGTAAGATAAAGAGGAAAAATAACGGTTACAAGACCCAGAATCAATAAAATTGTGATTGGCCAGTTTACTCTTTCTTTCACCTTTACTTTCATTATAACTGTTCCTCCTTATTTCCCAAAAAGTTCATCTGTAATACAGAGATCACAACGATCACTACAAAGAACACAACTGCATTGGCACTCTGGAACCCAAACTGTCCTCCGGCCATACCATTGTTATAAATCAAAAATGAAATTGATTCTGTACTCTGCGCCGGGCCTCCTTTGGTAAGAGCCATGATCTGATCAAATACCATCAGAAAATTCTTCATGCAAAGTACCATATTGATGGTAAAGAATGGAAGGATCAGTGGAAATGTCAGATTCTTGAATTTTTTCCATCCGGTCGCTCCATCAAGAGAACCTGCTTCGTATACATCCTCCGGTACCGTCTGAAGTCCGGAAATATAAATAATCGTATTCATTGCAACAGACTGCCATGCACATACAATTACGATCGCAACCCATGCCCATTTTGAGCTCGCCAGGATACTGTCACCTTTTCCGCCCATCATTTTTACAACTGCCGGAAGAATATAAGTGAAAAAGTAATTGAAAATATAGCCCACTACAAGTGCTCCTAAAATATTTGGAACGAAATACATTCCTCTGAGTGCACTTTTAAATTTAATTTTACTGTTTAATCCAAGAGCTAAAACAAGACTTAACACATTTACAACTATTGTTGCAACAATTGCAAGCTTGAATGTAAACAGGTAGGATTTCCCGACTCTTGCATCAGTAAATAAATCTGCATAATTCCGAAGACCTACCCAGTCAAACTCGCCATATCCTCGAAAATTTGTAAAACTATAAATAACACCTTTAATAAGTGGCAGCGTATTAAAGCAGAAAAACAACGCAAGTATCGGTATCGTAATCAGTAAAAATGTCCGCTCTCTGCCATTCATCCTTTTCAATTTATTCATGATCTGTATCCCTCCTACTTGCCTGCTTCATAATCTTCCATCATACGAATGATATCCCTGTTATATCTGATCCAGTCTTTGTCAAATTTTTTCAGGAATGCGTCAACATCCTGGTTTATGAGAAATGTCTGGATTTGTGCATCGACTGCCATTTCTGACGGATAATAGTGATCCTGGTAATCCGCCATACGGTTATCCTGAATATATGGTTTCATATCTTCCAGTTCCGGAGCTAATGCAAAATCCTCGTCTTTACAAGGCACCGCATTCTGTGCATCTAAGTATAACTGGATACTATCATGATCCATCAGGAAATCAAGTACTTCATATGCCGCTTCTTTATTTTTACATGCATCCATCACGCAGAACTGAAGGTCTACTCCTGAATTTAATACATTGTCCTCTTCAGAATCATTAGCCGGCATAACAAAGGATCCGATATTCATATCCGGATTTACAGATTTGATCTGCGGAATTGCATAGCTTCCGATTGTATACATCGCTGATTCACCATTTGCAAATGCAGTACATGCATCGTTGTATCCGTATCCAAACGGTCCATCTTCACCATAATTTAACAATTCAAGCATTTTTTCTGCCACTTGCGGATATTCTTTGGAGAAGGTTGTTTCTCCCTTATTCACCTGCTGACAAACATCGGATGGTGCAAGTCCGACTGCAAGTGCATTCCAAGGTGCAAGGCAGGTCCAGGTATCTTTATATCCAAAATAAAGTGGCTGGATTCCTTCATTCTGAATCTCCTCGCAAAGAGAAACAAATTCATCCCAGGTCTGCGGAATCTCCCATCCATGCTCTGCAAACATATCTTTGTTATAGAGCACTCCTGCCGCATTTGCCACATACGGAAGCCCATATGTTCCTTCTGTCGGAACAAACTCCAATCCTTCAATAATATCCAGATAAGCAGGTTTTACCTCACTAAGTCCTTCATAATCTGAAAGGTCAGCCAGTATTCCTGAATCAACAAAATACGAATAATTGATATCTCCTCCGATTCCGATAATATCCGGATAATCTTCTCTGATAAAACGTGTTTTCAAAATTGTTGTCGCATCATTTGGGGAAGATATTTTTAAATGGATATCATCATGTGTCTCATTAAATTCTTTTTCGAGCTGTTCAAATATATCTACCGCCTCTGGTTTATACTGAACAAGTTCAATTTCCACTTTTCCGCTTTTTGGATTTTGCTGACATCCCTGTAATACTGCTGATGCCATCAGAATACAGGACATTCCCAAAACAATTGCTGCTCTTTTCCTTCTCATTTTTTCTCCTTCCTCACAGGTATATTCGTTTTTAGTTACCGCTCGATATATCAAGTGCTTTCTTTATAGTTGTATTATAACATACCATTATGCGACTATAAATATCATTGTATTTGAATTTTTATTCCAAAATGCTATTATTTTCTTCTTTTTTGCTAAATGCATAGCATTTTGGTATATTTTAGTTGCAATCTATTTATTAAATCAGTAGAATAAATATATATCAACTGACTTAACATCTGCTAAACATCATTTTTTCACGGCAGAGCACCTATGAGAAAGGAATTATTATGAAAGAACTTATGTTTTCAGTATTTCCAAGCGAGAATTTTGTCGATCTTGGATTGTATCAGTTTGGTTACGAACAATGTGAACCGGCGCATAGTTTTGGTCCTGCCGTCCGTAATCATTTTCTTTTTCACTACATTATCTCCGGCACTGGAATTTTAATGGCAAATGATTCCCACGGTGTGACACAGACCTATCACGTAAAAAGTGGTCAGGGCTTTATGATTTTCCCCGGTCAGATCAATACCTATATCTCTGATGAAAAACTCCCCTGGGAATATACATGGATTGAATTTGACGGACTACGTGCAAAGGAAACCATTGAACTTTCCGGACTTAGTTTGGATAATCCGATTTATAAAGCTACTTCTAAGGATCTGCGTGAAATACTGAAAGAAGAACTTCTCTATATTGCAAGCCACGGAGACGCAACACCTTTTCACCTCATCGGACATCTCTATCTTGCAATTGATGCTCTAATCCGTTCTACGGCTACTATGCAGACATCGAAAATCAGCCGCCTTCAGGATTTTTATATCCATGAAGCGTTATCCTACATAGAGCAGAATTTTCAAAACGATATTTCAGTTGAAAACATCGCTGCTGTATGCGGATTAAACCGCAGTTATTTCGGAAAAATTTTCAAAGACGGAATTGGAAAATCTCCTCAGGAATTTTTGTTGAATTATAGAATGATTAAAGCTGCTGAATTATTAAAACTGACAAAGCTTTCCATTAAAGATGTAGGTAATGCAGTCGGTTATCCCAACCAATTACATTTTTCCAGAGCATTTAAAAATATTTATGGAATATCGCCAAGAGACTGGCGTAATCAGAACAGACTTAAACAATAATAGAAAAAGAATGCTACAGGTCAGACTGTGCATTCTATTTTTATTATTT
>ERZ839767.5220-NODE-5220-length-11947-cov-3.096956_pt1 | contig 11947 bp, 10 predicted proteins | sample MGYA00519879_ERZ839767 | MGnify/ENA primary metagenome ERZ839767 (study PRJEB31850, sample SAMEA3708852) | human gut metagenome | biome: human gut; feature: human-associated habitat; material: faeces | place: China | collected 2014 ...
ACTGTCTTCTTTATGACAACCTGATTTCCCGGGGGATTCCCGTTTAGCCGTTCTGCCGCAGCGCATCAATGGGATGCATTTTAGCCGCTTTTCTGGCAGCCGCATATTTGTTGTATTTGACATATTTACCAGGTCTCAGCTTACTGCCGGAACCGGAAGGTTTCTTTTTTTCAACAGGCGCACTGTCTTCCACCTTCTTTTCTTTTTTCTCCACTTTGGCAACAGGATCGCCGAATATCAGATTTTGAGTTTTACCTGAACCGGTGCGTGCATGCTCCTGAGCCTGGCTGAAATTAACTTTAATATCATCAAGCGTGACGATATCAGCTTTGCTAACTTTCTGGCCGACTTCCGGCTGTTTTCCGTTGACGGTAACCCGCCCCATTTCGATGAACTTGTCTGCTTCCCGGCGCGAGCAAAGTCCTGCGTCACTGAGCAATTTGTTTAGTCTTATTTCCATGTCTGTATAATTTTCTTTATTGTAATAATATTGATAGAAGACAAACAAGCAATCCCATGGCTAGTTCTGTATTGCTGTTTATTTTAGTTGCTATTAACATATCTTCTGTTGTAAAAGGCCTGTCGTTGACTCCGATATAAGGCTTTTCCACTACTTGACCGAAGTAATCGTGTGTACCCCCGAAACGACAATCGAGGATGGCTGCCAATGCTGCTTCCGGATAACCTGAATTGGGACTGAGATGTGCCCTACCGAAACGTGTCAGAAAATCTCTTTTGTGCCAGTTTCCGGAAACCAGTAACATCAGGCAAGCTGTCAGCCGGGCAGGTATGTAGTTGGCAACGTCGTCCAACCGGGCGGCAGCTTCTCCGAATTCTTTGTATCGCTCGTTTTTATAGCCGATCATCGAGTCGAGTGTATTAATCATTTTATAAGCCATCATTCCGGGCAATCCTAAAAAGCCAAACCAGAACATCGGGGCGATCACTCCGTCACTCAGGTTTTCCGCCAAAGTTTCAAGGGCGGCGGCCCTGATTTCCTGTGGGGATAGATCGGAGGTGTCACGTCCGACGATGCGTCCGACTTGTGTCCGTCCTTCTTCCACACTACGGTCTACTGCTTCAAAAACGGCTTTTACTTCCGTAATCAATGTTTTTCCGGCAAGGCAATAGAATACACCTACTCCGACAAGAATTGCGTATAAATAAGTATTTATAAATGCTCCCCAAAAAAGGATTAGCCGGGTTATAAAGTAAATGCCTGCTACAAGGATTAGTGTCAACAGACCTCCTTTATAGAAACGGTTCTCACCCTGATTCAGTTTTTTCTCTCCGAAAGAAATGAGTTTGCCGAACCAGACGATGGGGTGAGGCCAGCCTTCCGGATCACCTAACAGGCGGTCTGCCAGCCATCCGCCCAGAAAGGGGATTACCTTGAATGAATATATCGATTGAGTTAACCAGTACATATTATTTGTTTGAGAGACAAAGGTAGAAAATTGTACCGTTTTTTGTTTTGTAAATTCACTAATAAATATCTACCTTTGTCTTATGCTTAGGATAATAACACATATAGAACGATTATTACTGGTACATGACTGTGTGATTGTACCGAAATTTGGAGGTTTTGTACTGCAAACAGTTTCTGCCGTATGCAACGGAGAGGAACATTTGTTCAGTCCGCAACGCAAAGAAATCGTTTTTAATATCACACTGCAACATAACGACGGGTTACTTTCAGAGTCATACATGCAAATGTATGGTGTTAATTACCGGAAGGCGCAATTGATGCTGGAGGAAGATGTCGACGATATGAAAGTAGCTTTGCAGGAAGAAAAGAAATTATCCTTTGGTCTGTTAGGTTCTTTCAGTCTGGGACAGGAAGGTCAGATGATTTTCCATCCGGGAGAGTCGGATGCATTCAGTGTCTGTTCATATGGATTGGCGGCTTTTAATTTTCCTCAGCTTAAACCTGTTTTGGCTGCGCGTGAAGAGGTAGCATTGCTTACCGGAAAGAAGAAAAAAGATACATTATATATACCGGTCAGCCGGAAGTTTCTCCGCGTAGTAGCTGCTTCGGCTGCTGCTGTCGCTTTATTTTTATTGGTTTCAACTCCGGTGGAAGATGTGAACCAGGCTGCTTATACTGCCAGTTTTGTTCCGACGGAAATGGTTGCCAGAAATGCGCCTGAAATGAAAACGGAGGAAATGAGCGCACCGGTTGAGACTGTGGCTCCTGAAACTAAGGCGCCGGAGGTGAAAAACGATGTGGTAGTTGTTGCGCCAGCCCCGAAAGTGAAAAAGCAGGAGGTCGCTCCCAAACCGGCGGTTAGCAAGCTGAATCAGAAAATGTATCATATCGTGATAGCCAGTTTCCCTACGGAAGAACAAGCTGATAAATATATTGCCGGGGTAGATCGTAAAGATTGCAAGCATGTGAGTAAAGTTGTTCGGGATGGTAAGTATCGTATCTATGCCGATAGATTTGATAATCGTGAGCAGGCTGAAAGCTATATGGCAACTTTGCGTACGAATGAGAAATATAAAGATGCATGGTTGTTTATCAGCCGATAATTAGTCCCCTTCTTGTATTGATTTTTTATACGAATTCTTTTTATTCCTCTTCCTGTTTGGATTGCTTTTTCTTTTTTAACCGTCCTGCCTTTCGTAGTGCCTGATCCAGAATGTACTGTATCTGGCCATTGGTGCTGCGGAATTCATCCGCAGCCCAGGTTTCGATAGCATCCATCATCTCTGCATCGATCCGCAGAACAAAATTTTTGGTTGCGTTCTCTTTTTTGGCCATCACTTATATTAATATTAAAAATTTAGAATCATTGGTATAATGTACCTGTGTTGATAACAGGCTGTGCGGACTCATCGGCACAAAGAACAACCAACAGGTTGCTGACCATTGCCGCTTTTTTTTCTTCATCGAGTTCGACAATACTGTCTTTTTCCAGCTTCTCCAATGCCAGATGAACCATGCTGACTGCTCCTTCAACGATACGTTCGCGAGCGGCAATAATTGCATCTGCCTGTTGGCGGCGCAGCATTACACCTGCGATTTCAGAGGCATAAGCCAGATAGTTGATACGCGCTTCTACAATCTCTATTCCTGCTATCGACAACCGGCTGTTCAACTCTTCTTCGAGCCGGGAGGTCACTTCGCCTTCATTGTCGGAACGTAATGTGACCTTGTCGGTCGTTTCGTTTGTGTCATAGGCATACATTCCGGCCACCTGGCGTAAAGCAGCATCGCTTTGAATCTGCACGAATGATTGAACATTCCCGGAAATATCGAAAGTCGCTTTATAGGTGTCTTTTACTCTCCACACTACAACGGCGCCGATCATTACCGGATTACCTACTTTGTCGTTTACCTTGATCGGTTCAAGGTTCAGATTGAAAATACGCAAGGTTACTTTCGTTTTTAGGAAGAGGGGATTCACCCAAAAGAAGCCGTTTTCAACGACAGTACCGACATATTTTCCGAAAAATGTCATGACCCGTGAATTGTTCGGTTGGATAATCATCAGACCGGAGCACATGAAAGCGGCACATAATATACCGATCACTCCCAACGCTGTACTCCATGTTTGCCCTTGTGTGAAAAAGTAAATAGACATTCCAGCTATAATCAGGATGAATAATATCGCTAAAAAGCCGGAAATCATGCCGTTAAATATTCTTTCTTGTGCTTTCATAATAATTTATATTTGATATTAATTTGATATCACAAATTAAAGCAATTGTTTGTACATGACCAAATAAAATATATTCTTTTTATAAGGGGATATTTAAAATATTATTTAGCTTTGTCTACTCAAAATTTACACGATTGGAATTTCAACTAGATACGGACAACAAGGAATTTCAGGATGCCCTGCAACTGATTACCCATACCCGCCAGTCTGTTTTCCTGACAGGGAAAGCGGGGACGGGCAAATCCACTTTTCTCAAATATATTTGTTCGCATACCAAAAAGAAATATGTCGTATTGGCTCCGACTGGTATCGCGGCTATTAATGCTGGGGGGGTGACTTTGCATTCTTTCTTCAAACTGCCGTTCCGTCCGATGTTACCGGATGATCCAGATTTAAGCCTGAAAGACGGGCGGATCTTTGAATTTTTCAAATACCGGAAAGAGCACCGGAAAATAATATCGGAGGTCGAGCTGATCATTATTGATGAAATTTCGATGGTGCGGGCGGATATTATCGACTGTGTAGATCGTATTTTACGTGTTTTTTCGGGAAATATGCGTTTGCCGTTTGGAGGAAAACAGTTATTGTTTGTCGGAGACGTGTTTCAGTTGGAGCCGGTTGTGCCGTCTGACCAGAAAGAGATACTCAGTCTTTTCTATGCCAGTCCGTTCTTCTTTTCAGCCAGGGTTTTCAAGTCAATCAACCTGGTGCCTATTGAGTTGCAGAAAGTTTATCGCCAGACCGATCCCGTATTTATTAATATATTGGACCGGATACGGAGCAATGCGGCAAGAAGACAGGAGCTGGAAATTTTGAATACCCGTTATTTCCCTGAATTTACGCCGAATAACGAAGATATGTACATTACACTTGCTACCCGGCGCGATCAGGTAGACTTCATCAATGAAAAGAAGTTGTCGGAATTGCCTGGTGAAGAGTTTATTTCCGCAGGGCGTATAGATGGTGATTTTCCCGAATCATCTTTGCCAACACAATTGAATCTGGCAATCAAGGAACAGGCACAGGTGATTTTTATTGATAATGATTATGAACGTCGGTGGGTGAACGGAACTATCGGTATGATTTCGGGTATCGATGAGAACGGGAATGTATATGTCCTGTTGGAAAACGGGATCGAACATCTGGTGGAACCTACTTCGTGGCGTAATTATAAATATAAGTATAACGAAAAGGAAAAACGGATAGAGGAGGAGATTGTCGGTACTTTCGAACAATTGCCGATCCGTCTTGCCTGGGCAATTACCGTGCATAAAAGCCAGGGACTTACGTTTAACCGGGTTGTCGTGGATTTGACCGGAGGAGTCTTTGCCGGCGGTCAGACATACGTGGCACTAAGCCGTTGCACATCCCTCGAAGGACTGGTTCTGAAGAGTAAAGTGACTCCTCACGATATTTTTGTACGTAAAGAAATTGTCCAGTTCAGCCAGATCTTCAATAGTAAGGAACTGATTGAAAAGAGCCTTCGGGAAAGTGAGGCGGAACTTTTATATGCCCGTGCCGCCCATGATTTTAACCGTGGGAATATGAAGGATGCCGTGGAGTCTTTTGCTCTTGCAATAGGGAAACGAAACGAAATGGACAAACCGCTGGTGCAGCGCCTGCTTCGTTCCAAACTTCAGCGTATGAATACGCAACGCCAGGAAATCAAAAAACTAAAAGAAGAACTTTACGCGCAACGTGAAATCCTGAAAGAATATGCCCATGAATATTATTTGATGGGAAATGAATGTGTAACCAAAGCCAATGATCCGAATGCTGCTCTCCGCTCATTCGATAAAGCCTTGAAACTGTATCCTGAGTATGTGGATGCCTGGGTGCGCAAAGGTGTCACGCTACTGGATATTGGCGAAACATACGATGCCCAAGTGGCATTGAATGAAGCTGTCAAACTGAGCCCCCTTTCATTTAAGGCCCGTTATAATCGTGGAAAATGTTATCTACGCATGAAATATTATGAGGAGGCGGTCGCTGATCTCCAAAAAGCCGTTTCCATTAAGCCCAAACACGCATCAGCACACGAGTATCTGGCTGAAGCTTATCGTTTTGTCGGTGAAGAGGAACTCGCTCAACAACATCAGGATATAGCCGATAGTTTGCGGGAAAATCGAAATATTTAAGAAAGTCCATAAAAATCAAGCATATTCGTAATGCGTTGGTAACATAGATTATATATCTTTGTGGCGTTGTATAAAAAGTGTTTCGATTGTTTTAATTTTAATATTATCTAGTATGAAGAACTTATCTGTGTTTGTTCTTTTTCTTTTTTGTCTGACATTCACGTTGAATGGGCAGGTTACCACTTCCGGGATCAGTGGAAAAGTGACGGCGGAAGGCGAACTTCTGATCGGCGCAACAGTACAGGCTGTTCATGAGCCTTCCGGTACTACGTATGGAACTGTTACTAATGCGGATGGACGTTACAGTCTGCAGGGGATGCGTACCGGCGGTCCTTATACGGTCGAGGTGTCTTATGTCGGCTTTCAGAAAGCGGTATATAAAAATATTACGCTTCAATTAGGTGAAACTTATTTGTTGGATGTAAAGTTGACAGAATCATTATCGTTGGATGAAGTGGTTGTCACGGCATCGAAGGCTGCCTTGTTTAATTCTCAGAAGACCGGGGCGGCACAAAACTTCAATCAATCGCAAATTCAGGCGACTCCTTCTGTCAGCCGTAGTATTTTTGATGTGACAAAGATGAATCCATTAGGAGTGAATACCGCTAGTGGCATGTCTTTTGCAGGTTCGAGTAACAAATATAATTCATTCCAAATTGATGGTATTACAAACAATGATGTGTTTGGTCTTTCGTCTAGTGGAACGAATGGCGGACAAGCTGGTGCCAACCCGATTTCTCTTGAAGCGATTGAAGAAATTCAAGTAGTAATAGCGCCGTATGATGTCCGTCAGGGAGGTTTTACCGGGGGAGGTATAAATGCAATTACAAAATCCGGAACGAATACATTCCATGGTTCTGCTTATTGGTATTATAATAATGAGAATTTTTATGGGAAGACTCCGGGAAAGGATGCAAAAGAACGTAAGAAGTTAGGTGATCAGAGCAGCGCAACGTATGGTTTTACGTTAGGTGGGCCGATTGTAAAGGATAAATTGTTCTTCTTTGCAAACTATGAACGGGTAAAGGAAACATACCCGTCTTCTAATAATATCGGTTCTACTGAGTCTAATCTGGATGTGAAAGAAGTAGACCAAATCGTTAATAAAATATCACAGTTGACGGGAGGTTATAATGCAGGTGGTTATGGACCACAGGATATTGATACGTACTCTAATAAAATTCTTACCCGTTTGGATTGGAACATCAATGAACAGAATAAATTTACTGTTCGTTATAGCTTTCTGGACGGGCGAAAAATGGTATTTTCAAATTCTGTCTCTTCTGCAAAACTGAATGATAACGGTTATTTTATGAATAACAAAACGCATTCGCTGGTATCCGAATTGAATACACAGTTTACCCCTTCCTGGTCGAATGAGTTCAGGTTTGGTTGGACTAATGTTAGGGATTATCGTGAGCCAATCGGACAACCTCTTCCAAATATAACGATTAATAATTTGATAAATAATGGTGATCCTACCAAGAAATCAAGCTTGGAATTAGGTACAGAACGAAATTCAGCCGCCAATGCTTTGGACCAGGATATTTTTACACTGGAGGACAACCTGATATGGAATAAAGGAAATCATACGATAACATTGGGAACCCATAATGAGTTCTTCCATATGAAAAATCTGTATATCACTAATATTTATGGTTCTTATGTTTATAATTCGTTAGATGATTTTTTGACTGTAGGAACAGCAAATGAGGTATTACCGAATTCATATGAATACTCCTACTCTAATGAAAAAATAACAGGAACAGATCGTTGGGCACCAGTGTTTGGCGCTGCCCAGCTTGGTTTTTATGCTCAGGATGAATGGAAAGTTACGAATCGTTTTAGTATGACTTACGGGTTACGTCTGGATATTCCTTTATTATTTGATAAGCCTAGAGCGAATGAGGTGTTTAATAGCTCGACAGTAGCGACGAGTATGGGGTTGGCAACAGACCAAATGCCTACAACCAAAGTGCTGTGGTCTCCCCGTGTCGGTTTCCGTTGGAGCTTAAACGAAGACCGGACAACTTTATTGCGTGGTGGGGCTGGTATATTTACAGGCCGTGTTCCATTTGTTTGGATTTCAAATAGTTTTGGAAATGCAGGAGTTGAGATGGTTCGCACCGCTTATTCTTCCAGTTTGGGCAACTATCCTTCAGATTTTAAGTTTAATATTGATCCGAACAAGCAATATAAAGATCCTAATGCAAAAGTGCCCACATCGGAAGTCGATGTAATGGCTAAAAACTTCCGTTTCCCTTCTGTTTTCCGTGCAAATTTAGCTGTGGAACAAATGCTTCCATTTGGTATCAGAGGAACATTGGAGGGACTTTACTCCAAGACTCTGAATAATATTTTATACGAAAATATTAATTATCAGTGGAAAGGCGAGACTTTGAACAACGGAGGTGATGACCGTCCTGTTTATGAAAAGCAGGACAATCATTTCACTCAGGTCATGCTGTTGAAAAACACAAGCAAAGGTTATACTTTTAATATTACGACAAAACTGGAAAAATCATTTGACTTCGGTTTGAATGCAATGATCGCTTATACATATGGGCAAGCAAAATCATTGAATGACGGAAATTCTTCACAAGCCTATTCCGGTTGGAAATATAATGCAACATATTACGGTGATATGAATCCAGAATTGACATGGTCGATGTTTGATGTCCGTAACCGTGTGATCGGTTCTGTATCTTACCGTAAGGAATATGCAAAACATTTTGCAACAACAGTCAGCTTGTTTTATAATGGGCAGACAGGTGGCAGATATTCCCTTTTGGATTATACGGATCTGAATAAAGATGGATATCGTAATGATTTGATGTATGTGCCTACAGATGCAGAACTAGAGAAGATGGTATTTACTGATATTCATTCAAACAATAATACTGTTACTGCTGCAGAACAAAAGGATGCTTTAATAAAATGGATTGAAGGAAATGGTGAACTTCGCAAATCCAAAGGAACACATATTAAACGTAATCAAATGACTTTGCCATTTGAGCATCATTTTGATTTCCATTTTGCCCAGGACTTTTTTGTTGATATCGCAGGACAAAGAAATACAATCCAGCTTAATTTCGATATTATCAATGTTGGCAATTTATTGAATAAAAAGTGGGGTATGTATTATCAAACTAATTCAGGTTATGATTTGACTCCTCTTACAACTAAGATTGGGACAAATGGAGCAACTTACCAGTTCTATGATCCGGGAGAAATGTATACTAATACAAATATTACTTCCCGCTGGCATGCCCAGGTTGGATTGAAATATATTTTCTAGCTGTGTATTTAACGATTTGAATAAAATAATCGGGAGAGGTTCACTATCTTTGTGGACCTCTTTCTTTTTGAGGTGATTGATATATGAAAAGATATGTAAGTTTATTTATAGGATGTATCGTTCTGGCCGGTATACTTTTTTCCGGCTGTTCGTCATCGAAGCGCCATGACCGTTATGTGGTTGTTCTTTCCATGGATGGATTCCGTTCCGATTATCCCGATCGTGCTTATACCCCGACATTGGATTCTTTGGCGAAAGTCGGGATTCGTGCCGCTTTCCGTCCTTCTTTTCCCAGCGTAACATTTCCGAACCATTACAGTATGGCAACCGGTTTGCACCCGGATCATCACGGCCTGGTTAATAATTTCTTTTATGCCTCCGACCTGGACAGTATTTACCGTATGGCGGACCCCACTCCCGGCTTTTATGGAGGGGAACCGATCTGGAATACGGCAGAGAAACAGGGAGTGCATGCAGCCTCTTTCTTCTGGGTGGGCAGTGAGTATCCGATCCAGGGCCGCCAGCCTTCTATCTGGAAACCTTTTGATAAAAAGGTCCCTTATTCGGATCGCGCCGATTCTGTAGTAGCCTGGTTGCAGCTACCGGAGGATATACGTCCTCATCTGGTTATGTGGTATATCGAAGAGCCGGATGCGATCGGTCATATCTGTACGCCTGACTCTTCGGCAACTTTAGAGAAAGTAGAGGAGCTGGACCGTGTATTGAACCATTTCTTTAACGAGGCCCGCAAGCTGGATATTTTCGATAAAATAGATTTTATAGTTCTGTCCGATCACGGAATGGCGACTTATACGCCTGAGAAATATGTCAATCTGAACGACTATTTGCCACGTGACAGTTTTGATTATATTTTTGACGGTGTCCCGACTTTGCTTTATCCGAAGAATGGTTATACCGAGACCGCATACAATATCCTGAAAAAGGTTCCGAATGTGACGGTTTGGAAGAAAGAGGAAATTCCTGCTGAATATGTTTATGGGAATAATCCCCGTATAGGTGATTTGGTTGTGCTTCCCAATATCGGAACTTACCTGCATTTCCGTGATAAATCCTATCCTTATCCGGGTGCAACTCATGGTTATGATAATTTTTCACCGGAGATGGAAGCTATATTTTATGCGGCAGGCCCTTCATTTAAAGAGAATGTCGAATTGCCTGTCATGGCAAATGTAAATCTTTATCTGATCATATCCCGGTTGTTGAATTTGGAGCCCGCTCCAAATGACGGTGATAGTGTGGTTGTAAATACTTTATTCCGGTAAAAATAAAAAAAGCGATCTGTTGAAGGTCGCTTTTTTAATATCAAAGGGTATCTTTCATTTAATAATTGAAATTCATCCCCGGACAAAAAGCTATCTGACTTTTGGCACTAGTGATCTGAATCATGTTTTCGCGGGCTAGCCATCCGATTGCAGACCATAAATCAGCTTCACATAAGGAGGTTGCCTTTTTCAACTCCTCCAAACTCCAACATCCACCATCCAGTAACAGATTCCTGATGGTACCTGCATTTAATCCAATTGTTCCTTTCGTCATGACAAATTCTCTTTTATGTTTATGGTATGTTGAGTTAAAACAGAAATTAAAGCGGAAATGATATATTCCGACGTTTTTTTTAGTGTGTTTTATAAAAAGGAGATCCCGACAAAAGATTTTTTTGTAAATCAGACGGATGGAGATTCACGAACTTAAAATAAATCATTGTTTGTTTATAAGCGTTTTTTGAGAAAAAATGTTTGAAAAAGATTGTCATAAAGTATGGTGGTGTCGAATTAAACCTTACATTTGTAGCCTATTGAGATTGATTTAAACTTGTATTTGAAGTTTTGCTCGCAACTTAGATTTGTAAAGTATATTCATTCAACTATTATTCTATTCATCCCTCAATAAACAATTAACTAAATAAGTTTTTATAAATGAATCTTTACATTTCAAATTTAAGTTATAACGTCACAGACGCTGACTTAAACGAGTTGTTTGCTGACTATGGGGAAATCCTCTCAGCTAGAGTTATCACAGACAGAGAAACAGGCCGTTCAAGAGGCTTTGGTTTTGTAGAATTGAAGGATGACGATTTAGCCAAGAAGGCTATCGAAGAATTAAACCAGGCTACTTATGATGAAAAAGTAATCAACGTAACAGAGGCTCGTCCGAGAGAAGACCGTGGTGGAAACCGTGGCGGTGGTTTCGGCGGTAATCGTGGTGGTTACGGCGGCGGTAATCGTGGTGGCGGTGGCTACGGTAACGGCGGCGGAAGAAGATATTAATTCGCATTATAGCAAATGGAAAAGCGATCTGGCAACAGGTCGCTTTTTTGTTTCTTATGGACGCAGATTTTATATATTATGATACTACATTCTCATATATTATGATATTAGAGTCGCATAATATGTGAGAATGTAGTATCATAATATATGAGAAATTTGCAAACTGTACGTTGATCTCCATAAAAAAAGCCTGCCGAAATCATTCAGCAGGCTTTTGTAGTGCGTCCGGGGATCGAACCCGAGTTTCCGCCGTGAGAGGGCGGCGTCCTAGGCCACTAGACGAATGCACCGTTTCATATCATAGTTTTCATTGTTTGACGGGACAAAAATAGTTATTATTTCGTTTCGGTGTTCTCCGGAACGGGAAAAAATGTAAAGAATTTTGTATCTTCCTGTCATTATGATACTATAATTGTCTCTATACACCTAAAAGGCGTTAAAACTGAGCGCAATTTCGTTTATTTTTCATTGTTCTTCCTGTTTATTTATTCTACCTTTGCCACCTGTTATTGAACAATATACTATTGAACAATTACTAATACCAGTATTAAAATAACT
>ERZ839767.5221-NODE-5221-length-11942-cov-3.821402_pt1 | contig 11942 bp, 11 predicted proteins | sample MGYA00519879_ERZ839767 | MGnify/ENA primary metagenome ERZ839767 (study PRJEB31850, sample SAMEA3708852) | human gut metagenome | biome: human gut; feature: human-associated habitat; material: faeces | place: China | collected 2014 ...
CGTCGCGCTCGACGAGCTCAAGAACATCATGGGCAAGAAAAGAGCGTTCATCGTCACCGATAACTTCCTTTACAAAAACGGCTACACCAAGCCGATAACCGATAAGCTCGACGAGATGGGCATTGTCCACGCGACTTTCGGCGACGTTGCTCCCGACCCGACTCTCCAGTGCGCCGAAAAGGGCGTTGAGCAGATGAGAGCTTTCGAGCCCGACACAATAATTGCCCTCGGCGGCGGCTCCGCGATGGACGCGGCGAAAATCATGTGGGTTCTCTATGAGCATCCCGAAGCGGACTTCATGGACATGGCTATGCGCTTTATTGATATCCGCAAGCGTGTCTACACCTTCCCGAAGATGGGTGAAAAAGCATATTTCATCGCCATCCCGACCTCGGCAGGTACCGGCAGTGAGGTAACTCCGTTCGCCGTTATCACCGACGAGACCACCGGCATCAAGTATCCCCTTGCCGACTATCAGCTCATGCCCAATATGGCAATAGTTGACACAGATTTCCATATGAGCGCACCCAGAGGACTGACCGCCGCTTCCGGTATAGACGCAGTCACCCACGCGCTCGAAGCTTACGCTTCCGTTATGGCTACCGACTACACCGACGGACTCGCAAAGCAGGCGCTCAAGGTCATATTCGACTATCTGCCCCGCGCATACGAGAACGGTCAGACCGATGTCGAAGCCCGCGAAAAGATGGCGAACGCCGCAACAATGGCAGGTATGGCTTTTGCAAACGCTTTCCTCGGCGTCTGCCACTCCATGGCGCATAAGCTCGGCGCTTATCACCACCTCCCCCACGGCGTTGCAAACGCGCTGATGATTGAAGAGGTTCTCCGCTTCAACGCGGCGGAAGCTCCCGCCAAGATGGGCACTTTCCCGCAGTACGACCATCCGCACACCATTGCCCGCTACGCCGAGGTTGCCGACAGCCTCGGACTCGGCGGCAAGAACGACAAGGAGAAGCTTGAGAATCTTATAAAAGCTATCAACGAGCTCAAGGAGCGCGTCGGAATAAAGAAGACAATCAAAGACTACGGCATTGACGAGAAATACTTCCTCGACACTCTCGACGAGATGACCGAGAACGCATTCGACGACCAGTGCACCGGCGCAAACCCGAGATACCCGCTCATGAGCGAGATAAAGCAGATGTATCTCAACGCATACTACGGCAAGAAGCACTTTGAAGAGAAGCCCATGCCGACCGAGGCAGATATCGCCAAGGACGACAGCGCCCACAACTTCAAGCAGGCTTACCGCAGAGCGGAGAACGGCAAGAACAAGGCATAAGGAGGGTTCACAATGAATCTTGACAGAATCATAGCAGTAAGAAACAACAAGACAGTCTACCGCGACGGCGACCGCTGCCTCAAGGTTTTTAACGAAGGCTATTCCAAAGCCGACGTACTCAACGAGGCGCTCAACCAGGCACGTATCGAAGAGACCGGGCTCAACATTCCGAGAGTTCTCGAGGTTACGGTCATCGACGGCAAATGGACAATAGTGTCCGACTATATCAAGGGCAAGACGCTTGCGCAGCTGATGCAGGAGAATCCCGAGAAGAAGGACGAATATCTCAATCTTTTCGTCGACCTCCAGCTCGAGATGCACTCAAAGACCTGCCCCCTGCTCAACAAGCTCAAGGACAAGATGAACAGAAAGATCTGCCAGACCGATCTTTCTGCAACGGTCAGATATGACCTGCACACCCGCCTTGAGTCGATGCCCAAGCACAACAAGGTCTGCCACGGCGACTTCAACCCCTCGAACGTTATAATCACCGACGACGGCACGCCTTATATCATCGACTGGTCGCACGCCACCCAGGGCAACGCCTCAGCCGACGCCGCGCGCACATATCTCCTCTTCTGGCTCAACGGAGATATCGACGCCGCAAAGAAGTATCTGAATCTTTTCTGCGAGAAGAGCGACACCGCGATACAGTATGTCCAGAAATGGATGCCCATCGTTGCCGCATCACAGACGGTCAAGGGCAACGCTGCGGAGCGCGAATTCCTCCACTCGTGGATCGATGTTGTTGATTACTCGTGAAAGAGGTGAAATGAATGAAAATAACCGTTTGCATCGGTTCCTCCTGCCACATCAAGGGATCGCGCCAGGTAGTCGAGCAGCTTCAGTACCTTATAAGAGAAAACAATCTTGACGACAAGGTAGAGCTCTCCGGCACCTTCTGCATGGGCAAATGCCAGCAGGGCGTGTGCGTCACGGTGGACGACAAGTTCTTCTCCGTGAAGCCCGATACAGTCAAAGACTTCTTCAGCGAAAACGTTCTTGCAAAGGTCTGAAACATATGATAATCCAGATTTGCGTAGGCTCTGCCTGCCACCTCAAGGGTTCGGAAAAAATTGTCGGGCTGTTTGAGGACGCTCTGAAAAAATATGACCTCGAAAACGATGTTACACTTGCCGGCAGCTTCTGCACCGGCAGGTGCAACCGCGAGGGCGTGACTATATCGGTCGACGACGATGTCTACACCGGAATAACGCCGGAGGGGTTCAACTACTTCTTTGAGGAGAAGGTACTAAAACGGATAAGGGAAGAGAGGGTGTAACGGCATGGATTGCCTGACTCTTAAAAAATCCAACTGTAAAAACTGCTATAAATGTATCCGCCATTGCCCGGTGAAGTCTATACGCTTCTCGGGCAATCAGGCATATATTATCGGCAACGAATGTATCCTCTGCGGTCAGTGCTTTGTCGTATGTCCGCAGGATGCAAAGCAGATAGTTGACGAGACCGAAAAAGTAAAAGTCCTGCTCCAGAGCAGCGACCCGGTCATTGTCAGCCTTGCTCCGTCTTTCATTGCAAACTATGAGGGCGTGGGCATAAACGCGATGCGCGAAGCGCTCAAGAAGCTCGGCTTTTTCGACGCCGAGGAGACCGCTGTCGGCGCAACAATAGTCAAGACAGAATATGAGCATATGGTTGACAGCGACACGAGAGATATCATCATCTCCTCCTGCTGCCACTCTATTAACCTGCTCATTCAAAAATATTTTCCTGCGGAGCTGCCGTTTCTTGCAAACGTGCTCTCCCCCATGCAGGCTCACTGCAAGGATATAAAGCGCAGATATCCGAACGCAAAGACTGTTTTCATCGGTCCCTGCGTTGCGAAAAAAGACGAGGCGCAGTACTACGAAGGCATAGTTGACGCCGTTTTGACATTCGACGAGCTGACAAGCTGGTTCAAGTCGGCGGGCATTGAGCTTGCCCGTGAGACGGACTCGGACGAGCACAGCCGCGCGCGCTTCTTCCCGACGACCGGCGGCATACTCAAGACCATGGCGCAGGACAACCCGAAATACACCTACATGGCGATTGACGGCGTTGAAAACTGCATGGCGGCACTCAAGGACATTGAAAACGGCAAGATACATAACTGCTTTATCGAGATGTCCGCCTGCTCCGGCAGCTGCATCGGCGGTCCGGTAATGGAAAAATTCCACCGCGCGCCCGTAAAAGACTACATGGCTGTGGCGCAGTTCGCCGGCGACAAGGATTTTGAAGTTGATCAGCCGGACAGCTACGAGCTTCAGAAGAACTTCACCGTCATCGAGCGCAGACTCCAGCCCCCGTCGGAGGCAGAGATAACCGAGATTCTTCACCGCATGGGCAAGACCAAGCCCTCGGATGAGCTCAACTGCGGCTCCTGCGGATACAACACCTGCCGCGAAAAGGCTATCGCCATATATCACGGCAAGGCGGAGATATCGATGTGCCTGCCCTATCTCAAGGACAAGGCGGAGAGCTTCTCGGACAACATCGTCCGCAACACGCCCAACGGACTTATCCTGCTCAACGAAAAGCTTGAGGTTCAGCAGATAAACAAGGCTGCGCTCAAGATAATGAATCTTCGCTCCCCCTCCGACATTCTCGGAGACGGTGTTGTGCGCGTGCTCGATCCCAAGGATTTCTTAAACGTTCTTCAAACAGGCAGAAATATGCATGACAAGCGCATGTATCTCGCCGAATACGACAAGTATGTTGAGGAGACTATAATATACGATAAGGAATACCGCCTGCTCATATGCATCATGCGTGATGTTACGCAGGAGGAGACTGTGCGCGAACAGAAAGAAAACATCAGCCGCCAGACGGTTGAAATAGCTGACAAAGTCGTTGACAAGCAGATGCGCATAGTTCAGGAGATTGCATCGCTGCTCGGCGAGACGGCGGCGGAAACAAAGATAGCGCTATCCAAGCTCAAGGAGTCGATCAGCAATGAATAACCTCTGCGCCGAGATAGGCTGGAAGAGTATAAACCACGAGGGCGAACAGCTCTGCGGCGATCACGTTGACATAATTGAACAGGACGAGAATTCAACCGTCATCGTGCTCGCGGACGGACTCGGAAGCGGCGTCAAAGCCAGCATTCTCTCCACCCTCACCTCAAAAATAATATCGACCATGATGGCCGAGGGTCTGCCGCTCGAGGAGTGCGTGTCAACCATAGCCGCAACGCTGCCGATATGCTCGGTGCGCGGAGTCGCTTATTCGACCTTCACCATCATACATCTTATAAACAACGAGACCGCTGAGATAATCCAATACGACAACCCGCATGTTATAATGATACGCGACTGCGAGCCGTTTAAATATACAGAGACGGAGCTGAACATCGGCGGAAAGAACATTTTCAAGTCGCAGATAAAGCTTCAGGAGGGCGATGTTTTCGTCGCGATGAGCGACGGCTGCCCGCACGCGGGAATCGGAACGGCTTTCAACTTCGGCTGGAAGCGCGACGATATCGCGGACTTTATGTCCGGGCTTGTGCCTGTTGGATACACGGCGAAAACGCTTTCGACGATGCTCGTTGACGAGTGCGACAAGCTCTACGGCGGTCATCCAGGAGACGATGCGACAGCGTGCGTAGTCAAGATACGCAAGCGCGAACCGATGAACCTTCTCTTCGGCCCGCCGCGCAATCCCGACGACTGCGACAGAATGATGTCGCTCTTCTTCTCGAAAGAGGGCAAGCACATCATCTGCGGCGGCACAACTTCGTCCATCGCCGCCAAATATCTGGGTAAGCCGCTCAAGGCGAGCCTCAATTTTGAACAGAGCGACGTTCCGCCGATTGCTGAGATCGAGGGCGTTGATCTGGTGACCGAGGGAGTCATAACGATAAACAAGGTCATTGAGTATGCCAAAGATGCGTTAGGCAAGAATGAACTGTATGAGGAATGGGGCTTCAAGCGCGACGGCGCTTCGCTCATATGCCGCATGCTGTTCGAGGAGGCTACCGACATCAACTTCTATGTCGGCAGAGCCGTCAACCCGGCTCATCAGAATCCCGATCTGCCTATCAATTTCAATATAAAAATGAACCTTGTCAAGGAGCTCTGTGCCTGCCTCAAAGAGATGGGCAAGAGAGTCAAAGTCAGCTATTTCTAAGGGGGATATCAATGAGAAAATTCGACACTAAGGTACAGTATCTTAAATATAAAGTCCTGCGCGAGGTCGCGCGGCTTGCATGGAACGACACGCTGCTTGAAAATCTTTTCGAGATACCGAAAACCATTGTTCCCGGCAACACGCCGACCATGCGTTGCTGTGTCTACAAAGAAAGAGCGATACTCAGCGAGCGAGTCAAGATAGCTATCGGCAGCAACCCGAATATCATAGAAGTTATCGACATCGCCTGCGACGAGTGTCCCATGGGCGGATACGAAGTCACCAACGCCTGCCGCGGATGCCTCGCCCATCGCTGTGAGGATGTCTGCCGCTTCGGCGCACTCTCCTTTGACCGCGAGCATGTTGCGCATATCGACAAGACGAAGTGCAAGGAGTGCGGCGCGTGCTCCAGAGTCTGCCCCTACACCGCGATTATAAACCGCAAGCGTCCCTGCGAGATGGCGTGCAAGATAAAGGCTATCAGCATGAACGAGAACAAAGCGGCGGCGATAAACTACGACAAGTGCATATCCTGCGGCGCGTGCGTCTACCAGTGCCCGTTCGGTGCGATAACGGACAAGTCATATATGCTCGACGTTATTGATATTATAAAGAAGAGCGAGAACAACACGAAATACAAGGTGTTCGCAGTTGTTGCGCCTTCGATTTCAAGTCAGTTTACATACGCGAAGCTCGGTCAGGTCATAAAGGGGCTCAAGGAGCTTGGCTTCCACACGGTTATCGAAGCCGCTCTCGGCGCGGACATGGTCGCATATGCGGAATCCGAAGAGCTGGCGGAGAAAGGCTTCTTAACAAGCTCATGCTGCCCCGCGTTTGTCAACTACATCGAAAAATCCTTCCCGGATCTCAAGCCGTTCATTTCCCACAATCTTTCCCCCATGGCGACTATATCCAAATATATCAAAGAACATGAGGCGCCCTGCAAGGTTGTATTCATCGGCCCCTGCACGGCAAAAAAAAGCGGAGGTTCAGAAGGACGAGGTCAAGCCCTATGTTGACGCGGCGATGACTTTTGAAGAGCTTCAGGCTCTGTTCGACAGCAGAGATATCGATATAATGACCCTCTCCGAAGATGTTCTTGACAACGCATCGTATTTCGGCAGAATATTCGCCCGCTGCGGCGGTCTTGCCGATGCTGTGGCGCAGGGACTCAAGGAACACGGCATTGAGGACTTCGATCTCAGAGCCTGCTCCTGCGACGGAATTGAAGCTTGCCGCGCAGCTCTGCTCAGGAAGAGCAAGGGTATGCTCGATGCGAATTTCATCGAAGGCATGGCGTGCATCGGCGGATGCATCGGCGGCGCAGGCTGCCTGACCCACGGCGAGAAGAACAAAAAAGAGGTCGACAAGTACGGTATGCAGGCTCACGAAAAGACCATAACCGACGCCATATCGATACTCAACAAATAACAACACCGCCCCGTTCATCAGAGCGGGGCGTCTTATATGAATGATATGTAAAATACGGCGCAGATTTGTTGACACCGCCGCCGTAACGGGATAAAATATAATAAAACAATCTGAAAACAGGTGAAAAAACATGGACGAAGTAAGAATTCTCGAAATCAAGCAGAGCGTGTTTAAAAATAACGACGAGCAGGCGGACAAGCTGCGCCGCGAGCTCAAAGAGAAGGGCGTATTCCTGCTCAACCTCATGTCCTCGCCCGGAGCCGGCAAAACGACTACCCTCAAGGCGACTATCGCCGCGCTGAAAGACAAAGTCAAGATAGGCGTTATGGAAGCGGACATAGACAGCGATGTTGACGCGAAGAGAATCGCCGAGACGGGAGTCAAGGCAATTCAGCTGCACACCGGCGGAATGTGCCACCTCGATGCGGAGATGACAAGACAGGGTCTTGACGGACTCGAGACCGGCGATGTTGAACTCGCAATACTCGAGAATGTCGGCAACCTCGTCTGCCCCGCAGAGTTCGACACGGGAGCCGTTAAAAATGCGATGATCCTCTCCGTACCCGAGGGCGACGACAAGCCGCTCAAGTATCCTCTAATGTTCTCTATCTGCGATGTTGTTATCATCAACAAGATTGATGTTCTCCCCTATTTCGACTTTGATGTCGAGAAGTGCAAGGAATATATAAAGCACCGCAACCCGAACGCCAAGGTATTCATGATCTGCGCCAAGACCGGCGAAGGCGTTGACGAATGGGCGAACTGGCTTCTCAGCGAAGTCAAGAACTGGAGAGACGAGAAGTAAAAGATATAAAAATAAAGGCAACCGAGCAGTAAGATTTAAGTCTTACTGCTCGGTTTATTAAACATGATAACTATTTCAATCTATAAAGTAGAGCACACAGTTTGAGTATGGTGACGCCCTGCATTTTAACACTTAAAAATCATTTACTGAGTTTTTATAAACTAAATAAAGAATAAGTCCTACAATAGGAATAAAAAAGCCCAAAAGTGACCATCCACTGTTACTCCAAACTTCCTTTTGAATGTCACTTAAAGCTTCCTTAATTTGCGGAACACTATTTCCCTGCACATTATTTTGCACATTGTTTTCCTGTGCACAACCACAGCCGGGACAAATCATCGCTTTGTCCATAATTTCCTTTCCACACTTTGAACAATACTTCATTCCAAATCACCTCTTAATATTTTTTGTTGATAACCAACGGTATTATTTTTCCTACTTTATCCTACTTGTAAATAGTAAATAAGATTTCAGCGTATAATTATTCTAGAGGTGATAGCTTTGAAACCATTGAAAGAAAAAATAAGCATAACTATTGACAGTGATATTTTGGAAACATTACGAATTTTGGCAGAGGATGACGATTGTTCGTTATCTCAATATATAAATATTGTTCTAAAGGCACACATAGCCGAGAAGGCAGCACATTCTAATCATTAAAATACTAAAAGCAATGGGACAAAATCGGGGCGAACTATCATAAAAAGACAGCTCACAATTGCAGCAATGGGACAAATATGGTACACTGTTACAGGTATAATATAGCCGAGGTGAAAAGAACATGTACAGTCCTGAATCCAAAAAGTTGGCTCTGACACGCATTAAAGAGATATTTGAAACCTACAGCGACTTCGAGCATCCGCTCACACAAAACGACATAGCCGAACACCTTGATCACGACTACGGAATCAATATAGACCGAAAAACAATCGGCAGAAACATATCGCTTCTCAAAGAGACCGGCATTGAAATAGAATCCGACCGCCGCGGAAGCTATCTTGGCAGCAGATTGTTTGAGGACTCCGAGCTTCGTATGCTCATCGACGGCATTCTGTGCAGCAAATATATCACCGCCAAGCACTCTGAAGATCTGATAAAGCGCATTTGCGGGCTTTCGAATATATATTTTCGCTCACACATAAAAAATATTTTTTCCGTTACCGACCGCTGCAAGACGGAAAATCCGTCTCTCTTCTATAATATTGAAGTGATCGACGATGCCATCGAAAAGAATCGACAGATAACTTTTGACTACAACAAGTACGGAGCCGACAAACAGCTGCACAAATCCGCCGAGCACACCGCCTCGCCCTATCAGCTGATAGTTCACAACCAGCGCTATTATCTCATGGCGCTCAACGAGCAATGGCAGAATATAATCTATTATCGCCTGGATCGCATAACAAACATGCGGATTACCGACCTACACATGACCCCGCTCAGGAGCATAAAGGGATACGAGAACGGCATTGACTACGGCGAGATTTCTTCCGCGCTCCCATATATGTTCACAGACAAGCCGCAGACCGTCGAGATGATTGTAAGCGTCTGCATAATCGACCAAGTTATCGACTGGTTCGGAAAAGACATACGCATCTGTGATATCGGGGACGGCAAATTCAAAATCACTCTGCGGGTGAGCCTCAACGCCATGGAATATTGGGCAATGCAATATCTCAACTTCGCCGAAATAGTCTCCCCCGCCGGTCTGCGCGAGAAGATAAAGCAAAATATCGACAACGCAAAAGAAAAATATAAATAAAAATCGGGCTGAGCGCTTCAACATTGCTCAGCCTGGTTGCTTTGTCTGTTCAAAATTGTGCGTTTTTAAGCTCGTCTTCAAGCTTTTTCAAACGGTCGGTATCTGTTTTATATCTGGCGCTCGGATGATAAACTTCAAGCACAGGCAGCGACTTACAGGAGTCAACCCCCGAAAGGCGGCCCCTCACGCCCATCCCGCAACACACTATAATATCCGGCGAAATTATTTTGATTTCCCTGTCTATCAAGTCCTTATAATTTTGGGCATAATCGCGAAGAAGCTTGGTTTTACATTCCGTAAACCCGCCGCGTTTGTTTATATTCATGAAAGCCACATACCGCAAGGCGGAAATGTCTTTTTCGGGTGTTTCAAAGTTTTCGTTCAGTATTGCATTGGCAAGAAGTGCGAGCCCCGAGGAAAAGCGGGTTCCTCCCTCTTCCCCGAGCACCACCCTGCGGCACCAAAAACCATCCTTTTGAGCTGTTTCGAAATTTTTCTCGGCGGTCTTTGTCTTTTTGAGGCACGCTGCCTCTTTGGCAATAAAAAGTATCTTCGTTGGGCTTTGCATATATGACGCTTCATCTATTATCCCGTCGGGGATAAAGTTATTCTTTGATATTTCGTTGTTGCTGTAATCTTCGGATATGTGACGTTTTCGCCACTCATCAAACAGTTTCTCCAACTCTGCGCTGCGGTTATCACTCATAGCCCTGCCTCCCCGTTTTTTATTTTATTATATCTTCCCGAGCCAACTTTGTCAACGAAAGTTATGTCTGCTTTTTGGGTCATGCATCCTGCTAAAATAGGAATCAAGAGGGGTGAAAATATGGCTGAAAAAGCAATTTTAGAAATTCCGGACGGATATAAAATCGAAGAGAAATCATATATTGTTGACCGCGAAACCGCATGCCGCATTTTAACATCGGACAAACAAAGGAAATTCACATATGCCAAAAAACGTGGCGAAAATGTTGAGCTCACGCAGCATATAATTATTTGCCCCGTCTGCGGACACCGGATGCCCGCCTATCCGCGATATACAAACGGTTGGCTGACGCAGAGCTCTTCAAAAATAGCAAAGACTCCGAAAAATGTCATCAGGCAATGGTGCGAAGATAAAATAAGCGATTCAAAAGATACTATTTACTTGAATTTCATATCACAGCCGGTGCTTGAAAATGTAATATACACCTGTCCCGAATGTCGCTGTGAATCTAATTTGTTCAGCAAAATTGTGCGCTGCGAATTGAATTACCGCCGCCACAAGCTCTCAATATCCAGACAAATCGACGACACAAAAACGCTTTTGTCCGTCTCATGGCTCAAGAGAACGGTGAACGTAAATTTTCCTATGTACGAGGAGCTTACATTTAACTTCAAAAACGGTCACACGTTCGTGCGGCTTCTGGACAGAAACGGGGCGGCAATTGCAACATGCGATGTCACCGAGCGAAAGGAGCTTTTGCAGGATAGCTTTTTTGCAAGATTATTGGGGTGTAATAAAAGAGTCGTTCGCCTTGTCAAAAAATTTTTTGTCTGCGAATGGCAGTCAAAACTGCCTTTTAAAACATCGGAGCTCAATCTGACAAAGTTCATGCTTTTAACCGAGTTTATAGGATACCCGAAGATTTTCTATCATTCGATACCGTACTCAATCGGGACACACAATGTATACGCATTATTTAAGAGCAGGCGCAAGGCTCTGCACAGCGCTCGGCGGATAGTAAAACGGTATGAATCCGTATCATGGATGAGAACAAAAAGCATCCGAAAGCTGATTTTTTTTAATCCTGCTTTTTTATTCTACGAACATGAATGCGAGGCTCTCTCCGAAATCTTTGTCAACGTAAATCTGTTCCGCTCGGTTTTGTGTATGCCCGATATTTTTACGGTTCTCGGCAGACTCAACGAAAATCGCGGCATACTTGACTTTTTGCGTGTACCCTTCAATGTAAATACTGTGTTCCTTCTGAACCTGTTCAAACTGTTCAGTTTGTTCCTGAATAAATTCTTTCATCTGCTGTTCACATTCAGGTGTGAAACTGCTTCTGATAACTTTCAGCAGTTTCCTGACCTTTGCAATTCTGCGTTCTGAAAGAAATTCTTCAAGATGAACTGTCATTGAACCATTTTCATATCTGATTTCTAAATCCATGAAAACCTTCCTTCCCGGTGTTACGCTACAACACCAAATTGTTTCAAGCGTTTCTTTGCTAAATCTATGTACCACTGCCTATCAAGTTCAGGCGGTGTCTTTACCCCAACAACTGAATCATTGAATATGAAGCAGTGGTCAGGGGTATTTCCAAACTTTTCACCCTTGGCTTTCACCTGTTTACGTTTCAGCAGTCTGCCGTGCTGCTGATTGTTGGATGCAAATACACGGTATGACTTATAGGTGTATCTGTCCTTATCCGGGTATTCATATACTGTCTTGATGACCCTTTTGCCTGTATGACTGATGACCGGGTTGCAATGCTCATGTTCCACCCAATCATACTTGTCTGATAACTTGA
>ERZ839767.5224-NODE-5224-length-11935-cov-2.865152_pt1 | contig 11935 bp, 3 predicted proteins | sample MGYA00519879_ERZ839767 | MGnify/ENA primary metagenome ERZ839767 (study PRJEB31850, sample SAMEA3708852) | human gut metagenome | biome: human gut; feature: human-associated habitat; material: faeces | place: China | collected 2014 ...
AATGGTATCATCGCTTCGGGAGCCATCCTGCAATACCTCATCATGACGCAGCATACCCAAATCGGGCATATCACTTCTTTGGCACGTATTGAAGAAGATAAATACGTCCGTCTGGATAAATTCACGGTCCGTAGCCTTGAGCTGATAGGCAGCATGAATGATGGAGGCAGCAGCTTGCTGAACGTGATTGATAAGACTATCAGTCCGATGGGTGCCCGTTTGCTGAAGCGCTGGTTGGTGTTTCCGTTGAAAGATGTACTGCCTATCAATGAACGCTTGAATGTAGTGGAATATTTTTTCCGTCAGCCGGATTTCAAAGAACTGATCGAAGAACAGTTGCATTTGATAGGTGATCTGGAACGTATCATCTCTAAAGTGGCTGTAGGACGTGTTTCTCCTCGTGAAGTAGTTGCATTAAAGGTAGCTTTGCAGGCTATTGAGCCTATTAAGGAAGCTTGTCTGGAGGCGGATAATGCTAGTCTGAACCGTATCGGTGAACAACTGAATATCTGTAAGTCCATTCGTGACCGCATTGAAAAAGAGATTAATAATGATCCTCCGTTGCTGATAAACAAAGGTGGTGTTATGAAGTCAGGCGTCAATGCCGAATTGGATGAATTACGCCAGATAGCTTATTCCGGTAAAGATTATCTGCTACAGATACAGCAACGGGAAAGTGAACTGACTGAAATTCCCAGTCTGAAAATCGGTTACAACAATGTATTCGGTTACTATATTGAAGTGCGCAATACACATAAGGATAAAGTACCACAGGAGTGGATACGTAAACAGACCTTGGCCAATGCCGAGCGTTACATTACACAAGAGCTGAAAGAGTACGAAGAGAAAATTCTCGGCGCCGAAGATAAGATATTGATACTGGAAACCCAGCTCTACATGGAATTGGTGCAGGCTCTAAGTGAGTTTATTCCTGCCATTCAGGTGAATGCAAACCAGATCGCGCGTCTGGACTGTTTGCTGTCTTTTGCCAATGTGGCACGTGAGAATAACTATATACGTCCTGTCATCGAAGATAACGATGTTCTGGATATCCGCCAGGGACGACATCCGGTTATCGAGAAGCAACTTCCCATAGGAGAGAAGTACATTGCCAATGATGTGGTGCTGGATAGTAGCTCGCAACAGATCATCATCATTACCGGTCCGAACATGGCGGGTAAGTCTGCATTGCTGAGACAGACGGCGTTGATAACGCTACTGGCGCAGATTGGCAGCTTCGTACCTGCCGAGAGTGCACATATCGGTTTGGTAGATAAGATATTTACCCGTGTAGGTGCCAGTGATAATATCTCTGTCGGAGAGTCTACTTTCATGGTGGAAATGAACGAGGCGGCTGATATTTTGAATAACCTTTCTTCGCGCAGTCTGGTGCTTTTTGACGAGTTGGGACGAGGTACATCTACGTACGACGGTATTTCTATTGCCTGGGCAATTGTAGAGCATATCCATGAACACCCTAAAGCCAAGGCACGTACGTTGTTTGCTACGCACTATCACGAGTTGAACGAGATGGAGAAAAGCTTCAAGCGTATCAAGAACTACAATGTTTCCGTTAAGGAGGTGGATAATAAGGTCATTTTCCTGCGTAAACTGGAACGTGGCGGTAGTGAACACTCCTTTGGTATCCATGTGGCAAAGATGGCAGGTATGCCGAAAAGTATCGTAAAACGTGCGAATGACATTCTGAAACAGCTTGAGGCGGACAATCGTCAGCAAGGTATTGCAAGTAAGCCGATGGCGGAAGTAGGAGAGACGCGTGGCGGCATGCAGCTTAGCTTTTTCCAGCTAGAAGATCCTGTGCTCTGCCAGATACGTGACGAGATTTTGAATTTAGATGTGAATAATCTGACCCCGCTGGAGGCATTGAATAAATTGAATGATATTAAGAGGATTGTAAAAGGGAAGTAAAGCTTCCCTTTTTTATTCTTATCCAGTGACGCTATTCGTTGATAGAATCCATATCTGTCAATTCTTTCTTCACACTATCCTTCTGCTGTTCCCTATATTGGCGTGGTGGCATACCGAAACGCTGGGAGAATAACTTATAGAACGTTCCGCGGTTATTGAAACCTGTCTTGTCCATAATTTCCTCAATGGTATAGTTCTTTGTCAGCAGCAGTCGCTCGGCCATTGTGAGGCGATATTCTTTGATGATATCAGCAGGAGATTTGTCTGTTATAGGTTTTAATTTACGGTAGAACTGACGGGTGCTATAGCCCAGGTCACTGCTCAATAGTTCAACGGATAAGTCAGGGTTTGTGATATTCTTTTCTATGGTTTCTATCACCTTATCCAGGAATTCCTGATCTTCTTTGTGGATACAGTTCCCGTTTTCCACTTTGAATGAACTGAATATGGAACTATAATATTCTTTCAGGTCCGATTCTCTTTTAATCAATCGGTAGACTACTTTCTCTAAGTATTTTACATTGAAAGGTTTCGTCACATACACTTCTGCACCAGCCTCAATGCCTTTCACCTGATCGTCTTCGTGATGAAGTGCGGATAATAAAATAAGTGGAATATGGCTCCATAACTTGTTTTGCTTGATTTTCTGGGCAAAGGAAAGCCCGTCTATTTCAGGCATCATCACATCTGAAATAATCAGATCCGGCTGCTTCAGTTCCAGGCTGGTCAAAGCTTCTGCAGCGTTATTGAAAGATAATACATTGTATTTATCTACAAATATTTCCGAGACGAACCATAACATAGAAGGATCGTCGTCAATGATCATAACCGTGTGCTTGGAAGTGTCAAAATTAACAGTGGTCTGTTCCAGTTCCATGGGCTCCGTATTTGTATTCAGAGGTCCTGTTGCATACACTTTTTGGGGTGTTTCTGCTTCCTGTGCAGTGGGCGATAGTTCCGGTAAAGTGACTGTAAATGTAGTTATCTCATTCTGAATACTGCTGACATTGATTTCACCGTTCAACAGAGTAACCATATTCTTACAAATAGCCAATCCCAGCCCATTCCGTGAATTCTTGCCATTCATTTCAAAAGAATCCAATATCTTATAGCGATCGAATATCTTTGCAAGATTCTCTTTCGCTATCCCCTTTCCTGAGTTGGATATATTAAGGGTTAGAAGCTGGTTTTCTACTTTCAGACCGATGGTGATATTCCCTTCTTCCGGAGTATATTTGAAGGCATTTGAGATCAGGTTATTGACGATCTTACTGAAACAACTGATATCCGTATTCCATTCAATGTCCGGTTCAATATCCAACCGATAGTTCAGATTCTTATTTTCAGCCAATTCACAGAAGGATTCCGCTATGTTCCGGAGTTTGTCTGATACGGATAATCTTTGGATAGAAAGCACCTTATGACCGGTTTCCAGCCTGCGGAATTCCAGCAGTTCCAGAATCAAGCCATTCAGTTTTTCTGTATTCTGCTGTATCATCTTCCCGTATTTGCGGATGTACGAATCAGATTGCGGGTAGGCAAGTATCTTTTCGCACGGACCATAAATCAGCGTCAGTGGCGTACAGAATTCATGAGTGATGTTGGTAAAGAAGCGCAGCTTGGACTCATAGACTTCTTCTTTCTTTTCCCGGTTCAATTTCTCAATCATGCGGTGCTGCTTCCGGCGGTATTGATGAACTATCCTGTAAACAGCAAGAATGCAGAACAAAGCGATTAATATGAAATAGAGAATATATGCCCAATTACTTAAATACCAGGGAGGAGTAATCTGAATCAGAAGTTTCTGCGGTTCGCACTCTTTTCCATTCATGTTATTCTTGTATTTCACTAACAAAGTATATTGTCCGGGTGCAAGATTGGAGAAGATGGCGCTGGCCGATGTTCCACTTTCTATCCACTGGCTGCTTACTTCGTCCAATTTGTAAGAATAAGAGTAATTGTTACCATTTATATAATCTATTGCCATAAAGTCGATGCAGAAGAAGTTCCGGCTATAATCCAGCTGAAGTATCTTCTTTCCTTTTTTGTCGTGGAGAAAATCATGAATATTGTATTCTTTTCCGAAGATAGATAATCCCTTCAGGTTTATTTGAGGCATATAGTCTGCCATAATATAAGCATTAGGCTTGACGGTAACAAATCCGTTTGTCCCTCCGAAGAATAAAGTTTCGGTCCGCGAGTCTTTATAGAAAGCTCCATCACTGAATTCAGTGACTTCCAGTCCGTTTTCCCGGTCGTAAGTCTGCCCGGTATTGGTTTTAGGATTGAACCTTACCAGTCCTTGATTCGTGCTGATCCAAAGGTTATTTTGCTGGTCTTCCAAAATGCCATGTACTGTGTTGTTTGAGAAAAGGTCAGCCCTGTCATGATAATGTGAGTAATCTTCATTGAAGTGAAGTAGTCCGGAACTGGTTCCCAGCCAATATCCTTTCTCATTTTTATAAATGGCGAAAATATCATTGGCCGTCTGACTGTTCACTACATTATCAAACCTGTATGGAGTTAGCTGTTCGGTTTCGACATTGAGCCGGTAGGCTCCATAGCCACGATTACCGAACCAAAGGATAGAATCATTCTCCTGGAAGGAGGTAAAGAAATAATTGGAAGCCATACGCCCGTCATCCAGAACAATTCTGGTAGCCGATTTAACGGAAGGAGAGCTACCGGCTTTATCCAAAATAACTTTTACGATACCTTCACCTACAGTGGATACCCATAAAGTGGTATCATTTAATTCGTTGATGGAGTGTACATATTTCACCTTCTTTCCATCGGCTATCACTGTAAACGCTTTCAGCTGTTTATTCTGGTATGAATAGTAGTTAAGCCCGTTTTCCGTTCCAATCCATAGCCTGTTCGCAGAACCGGGGGCAAAGCAATAGACGGTGTTGTCGCTTAAAGTTCTGTTGCTTATGGATATTCGGTCGAAAGAAGCTGCTGCATTGGTTTCCGGAGAATAATTCCTGATGCGCAATATACCTCCTCCTTTGGTTCCTATCCATAAGGTTTGTTCCTCGTCGTAGTAAACGGTACGTACGGGGTTGTTTATCTGGTATACAGGAGTATCCAGCAGCGTATTGGTAATGGAGAAAGCATCATTGAAATACATGTATACCCCTTGTCCGTCTGTTCCTATCCAAACAATATCCTGATATTTGTCCTTCATCAGACAGAAGATGCCGGAATGGATTTCTGTATCTTGCATCTGATATTTTATTTTCTGATCGGACATATATTTCAATACGATCAATCCGCTGCTTTTGAAGCCAATGTAATAGTCGTTTTGTTGTTTGATGATGGAAGAAACTTCTCCGCGTGTTTCGACTTCTGCTTTGAGATCTGCAATAAAGTATTGCTGTTGATTTCCGAAGTCATATTCATAGAGTGAGTAGGTCTTATCGATGAAATAGACCAGGTCTTCTTCTGCGAATGCCCATAATAACTGTTCGGAATGTTTGAAAAGATTGTTTGGGGTGAGGGCTATCTCTTCTTTATTCTTGATTATCTGATAGCTGCGGGTGTCATTATTCGAAGTGAATACCCATAGAATATTGTTTTTGTCGATGATAGTGGATAATACGTGTCCGAATGCTATTTGAGGTACTTCCAACTTTTGGAAGAGTTGTTTTTCCGGTTGATAGTAATAGATATATCCGTCGTCTTTTACAATGAAAAGGTCATTATCCCTGCTTTTTGCCATATAGTTCTTGTCTTTGAACTCCGTAAAGCTTTTGGATGTCTGGAGTTTAGTATCCAGACGGTCCAGTCCATAGTTGGTCTGTATCCATAATACATCCTTTTCAGTCTCCATGATGTCGTTAATCAGGTTTCCGGATAATGGGGCTTTCGTCGGGTTGACAGGATTATATACATGGATATTGGTGCCGTCGAAAATATTCAGACCATCACATGAACCGATCCAGATGACTCCCTGATGATCCTGGTAAAGGGATAAGATAGCACTGTTGGATAAGCCGTTTTTGTTTGAAAATTGCCGTAGACTGTATGCATGAATCAAATGCGGAAAGCAGCATAAGATGCAGATAAGCAGTGAAACTTGAGGGAAGTAGTGTTTGTTTTTCATATCTGTATATCGGACTAATTAGGTATTGCAAAGATAGAGATTTATGGTAGGATATGGTTGGGAAGCATAGAAAAAAGAGTAATACTTTTCTGACTTTTTTGTGCGTTTTACAGCCATAGCCATGTAATTACACTTTTATGACATAAATATAGGTATGCTTTTAGGTAAGTGCCGCTATTTTTGCGATTGATAAATATCTGTATTATTCACAATAGAATATTTTACTATGAAATTACCAGTTATCCTATTAGCATCTGCGCTGCTTTGTTCAGGTAGTATGCATGCACAGAGTGCAAAACCGGAGAAAAAAGCGAAAGCTTATATGGTGGCAGATGCCCACCTGGATACTCAATGGAATTGGGATGTCCAAACCACCATCAAAGAGTATGTTTGGAATACCTTGTCCCGTAATCTGTTTTTGTTGAAGAAGTATCCCGATTATATCTTCAATTTTGAAGGAGGTGTCAAATATGCTTGGATGAAAGAATACTTTCCCAGTGAATATGAGCAACTCAAAGCATTTGTGCGTTCAGGTCGCTGGCATATCAGTGGCAGTAGTTGGGAAGCATCGGATGTGCTGGTACCCTCTGTTGAGTCTTCCATTCGTAACATCCTGCTTGGACAGGAATATTACAGAAAAGAGTTCGGGACAGAAAGTACGGATATTTTCTTGCCCGACTGTTTTGGCTTTGGCTGGACGTTGCCTACTATTGCCAAACATTGCGGTCTCATCGGCTTTTCTTCGCAGAAACTCGACTGGCGTAACCATCCTTTTTATGGAGAGAGCAAACATCCTTTTATGCTTGGATTGTGGAAGGGGATTGACGGTTCTTCTATTATGCTTGCTCATGGCTATGATTATGGTAAGCGCTGGAATAACATTGACCTGTCGGAAGATAAAGAATTGTTGGGACTGACTAAGCGCACTCCATTGAATACGGTTTATCGCTATTATGGTACGGGTGATACGGGTGGTTCTCCCTCAATAGGCTCTGTCAGTTCTGTAGAGAAAGGTATCAAGGGGAACGGACCGCTAGAAATAATCAGCGCAACGAGCGATCAGTTATTCAAGGATTATCTTCCTTATGAAAAACATTCGGAATTGCCCGTTTTCAACGGTGAATTGCTGATGGATGTACATGGAACCGGATGTTATACTTCGCAAGCTGCCATGAAGCTTTATAACCGTCAGAATGAACTTTTGGGAGATGCTGCCGAAAGAGCGGCCGTAGCAGCGGATTGGTTGGGTATAGCCGGTTATCCGGGTGAAAGTCTGACAGAAGCATGGAAGCGTTTCATTTTCCACCAATTCCATGATGACCTTACCGGTACCAGTATCCCACGTGCTTATGAGTTTTCGTGGAATGATGAATTGCTTTCATTAAAGCAATTTTCAGGTGTTCTGACAGCTTCGGTAGGGGCTGTTTCTGAGAAAATGGATACTCGCGTCAAGGGGATTCCGGTTGTGTTCTACAATGCACTCGGATTTCCGGTTACGGATGTAGCGGAGGTAGCGATTGAAGCTCCCAAATTCCCTAAAGGTGTCAGTGTTTATAATGCGGAAGGCAAGCAAGTTGCTTCCCAATTACTTTCTTACCGGAATGGAACTGTGTATTTATTGATAGAAGCAACTGTACCTGCTACAGGATATGCCGTGTATGATGTCCGACTTTCCGGAAGCCAGAAGCTGGCAGATTCTTTTGTTTCAGAAACAACAGTGGAGAACTCTGTCTATAAAATTTCATTGGATAAGCAGGGAGATATAATCTCGCTTTACGATAAGAAAAATAATAAAGAACTTGTTAAGGACGGCAAATCTATTCGTCTGGCTCTTTTTACTGAGAATGAATCATATAATTGGCCAGCTTGGGAGATTCTGAAAAAGACAATTGACCGTGCACCTGTTTCTATTACTGAAGACGTGAAAATGAATCTGTGTGAGAATGGTGCCCTGCGCAAGACTTTGTGTATAGAAAAGCGCCATGGCAAATCGTTGTTCCGTCAGTATATCCGGCTTTACGAGGGAGAATTGGCTGACCGTATAGACTTTTACAATGAGATAAACTGGCAGTCAACGAATGCACTGCTGAAAGCAGAATTCCCCTTGAATGTTGATAACGAAAAGGCGACCTACGATCTGGGTATAGGTAGCGTTCAGAGAGGTAATAATATATTGACCGCTTATGAAGTATATGCCCAATATTGGGCGGATTTAACCGATAGTGACGGCAGTTATGGTGTTTCTATTATGAATGACAGTAAATATGGCTGGGACAAACCTGATAATCATACACTCCGCCTGACATTGCTTCATACACCCGAGACTAAGAACAACTATCCGTATCAGGACCGTCAGGACCTGGGATATCATACTTTCACTTATAGTTTGGTAGGGCATGCCGGCGGTTTGGACAAGGCGCAGGTCGTTAAGGAGTCTGAAGTATTGAATCAGCGTCTGAAGGCTTTTGCTGCCGAGAAACATTCCGGAACATTGGGCAAAGCCTTCTCTTTCGCATCTTCGGACAATAGTAACGTTGTCATCAAAGCTTTGAAGAAAGCGGAAAGTTCGGACGAATATGTGGTGCGTGTGTACGAAACGGGTGGCAAAGCTCCACAAAATGCAGTGCTGACATTTGCAGGAACTATTACAAGTGCCGTTGAAGCAGATGGTACGGAGAAGAGTATAGGAAGTGCGGACTTCAGCGGTAATCAGCTGGAAGTCTCCATACAGCCCAACAGCATCAGGACCTATAAAGTCCGTTTCAATGATAATAAGAAGGAAGAATTGCGATGCGAACAACTGCCTCTCAATTATGACCGTAAATGTTTCAGCTGGAACGAATTTCGTTGGGAGGCTAATTTCGAAGCCGGTTATTCTTATGCCGCTGAATTAATACCTGCCGATATAACTGTTAATCGTGTTCCTTTCCATCTGGAAACAAAAGAAGAAATGAATGGTATGTTATGTAGCGGAAATACCTTGCAACTGCCTGCCGGACATTCCTATAACCGTTTGTATATACTGGCTGCTGCGGCAACTGCTGAAGAAGATGTTAGAGGCGTATTCCAGGCAGGGAAGAATTTGCAGGAGATTGTCGTTCCTTCTTATACCGGTTTCATCGGACAATGGGGGCATACAGGCCATACACAAGGCTATTTGAAAGATGCAGAAGTGGCCTATGTCGGTACACACCGCCATTCCGCTGAGGGAGATCATGCTTATGAGTTTACTTATATGTTCAAGTTTGCCATTGACATCCCTGCTAAAGCAACTGAGGTTATTCTGCCCGATAATAAAGATATTGTTATTTTTGCTGCTACATTGGTTGAAGAACCATATGCACCTGTTAAAGCACTATCTACTTTATTCCAGACTGCCAATGAAGATGATACCAGCTTGCAGAAGACAGCAGAACTGAAGATCAATCTGTTGAAACCGGAACATATTGTTGCTTGGTCGGGATATACCAACGACAATGAGAAACCTGCATTTCTCATTGATGGAAACGAGAATACTAAATGGTGCGATACCTCTATGCTTCCTAACTATATTGATTTTGATTTGGGAATGGAAAAGGAAATAAGCGGTTGGAAGATGGTGAATGCTGCTCAGGAAAGCTATTCTTATATCACTGGCAGCTGCTTCTTGCAAGGCCGGAGTAACCCGAATGAAGCATGGCGCACATTGGACTTTGTAACCGGAAACAAGCAGAATGTTATCAACCGTTCTTTGGGTAAGACTGAGAAGGTACGCTATCTGCGTCTGTTGGTTACTCAACCGGTACAGGCCGCTAATGGCAAGGACACACGTATTTATGAGTTTGCAGTTTTTTAATAAGTATATAACATTATATCAATAACGAGAATATTATGAAAAGTCTTTTTGTTCTAGTTTCAGCTTTTTTCATAGCGGCAGAAGTAAATGCTCAGCAACTGACAACGGAAACTCCGTTAGTCGATAAAGCCTTTACACTTGCCACTAAGACATTATATAAAAATGCTCCTGACAGTTTGATTAAAGCCGGAGGGCAATATGGCGGTGAGTGGACACGTGATGTTTCCATCAATGCTTGGAATGCTGCCAGTCTACTTATACCGGAGAAAACCGCTTATTCTCTCTGGAGTGTTACAATCGATGACCGGAAGTTGATAGGACATCAATACTGGGATCAGATTATCTGGGTTATGGCTGCCTATGATTTCTATCTGAAAAACAACGATCTTAACTTTCTGAAACAAGCTTATATAGCTTCTGCTAATACAATGAAGAAATTGGAGAAGGAAGCCTATGATGAGAAATACGGTCTATTCACAGGCCCTTCGGTTTTCAACGACGGTATTGCCGGATATGAAGAGCCCATCTACGAACCTACCAATAAATCTTCTTATGTGTTGGACCATCTAGGATCAAAGACTATCAAGTGTTTGAGCACAAATTGTATTTATTTTCGAGCATATGAGTTGTTGGCTGATATGGCACGAGTGTTAGGAGATAAGAAGAATATTAAGGAATATAAGCAAAAGGCCTCTATCCAAAAGGAAAATATACGTAAATATCTCTATGATAAGAAACAGAACCGTTTGAACTATCTGATTGATGGAAATGGCAAAGTGCATGCTTATCAGGAAGGATTGGGTATTTCTTTAGCTATTTTGTTCCAGGTTGTGACTCCTCAGGAAGCAAAAAAAATCATCAACGGAGTTTATATGGGAAAATACGGTTTGCCTTCCATTTATCCGGCATTTAAACGTTTCTCAAAGGAGCATCCCGGTCGCCATAATCAGATTGTGTGGCCATTTGTCAATGGCTTTTGGGCGGATGCCTGTAGCAAGAGTGGACGAGATGACATCTTCATGAAGGAGATGATGAATCTTGCTGATTTAGCCATCAATAAGGGTAATAACTGCTTTTATGAAATATATAATGAGGATACGGGCAAGGTTGATGGAGGCTGGCAGCAGGGTGGCCAATGGAATTCTGTATATGATCAGACTTGGTCGGCTACGGGGTATATAAACATGGTTTTCAGTGGTTTGCTTGGTATGTCATTTTCAACTTTGGGGGTAACTTTTGCACCCAACTTTAAGTTGATGAAAGATTTGGGTTTTAAAGAACTTAAAGACTTGCGTTATCAGATGGGGACATTGGATGTCAAGATGGTAGGAACAGGCAGTAAGCTATCCGCCATGTTGGTAAATGGTGTTAAGTATAACTTAAAGAAACCCATTGTCGCTACTCAAGGCCGGACAATCATAGAATTTGTAATGGCAGAATAGGCCATTATAAATGGTCACCCTCATGCTGAGAAGCGAGGCCAACTGAGCGAAAGTGTATTTGATATTTATCCTATTATCCATTTACTGCCCGGTATAAATGAGATGATCTTTGCTGTTACGAAACAGCAAATGAATGTACTCACTGCAATACAAGGTATAGCCGCAACGGTAGGCAGTGCCAGAGTGTGTTTGAATACTGTTACCCACAACCCGAGCCAGAATATATGCATGAGATACATGCCATAGCTGAGTTTTGATGCTTCTGTTAGAATTCGTGGGGGATTTGGGCGATTGATGCATGTGAAAATAAGGAATGTACCCGTTGTAAGAAGCACACAATTGATTGTACAGAAAGCCCATCCTATTTCTATTACAGGTGTGGAAAGAATTTCTCCGGGCACAGCCTGGATATAGAATGAATAAATGGTCCATACAGCTCCGATAATCATTAGAATACCTCCTACGGTGAGACGTTTGGAACGGTTCCATGTAAGGTGAACACGTATGTAATGTGCCAATACGAGGTATCCCAGATAGCCTGAGAAATACCATAGCATGTGGTACTCATTCCAGAAACATTGCCCCCATACTTCACCACACCAGCGGTTGAGATACGGCATACAT
>ERZ839767.5227-NODE-5227-length-11928-cov-2.747410_pt1 | contig 11928 bp, 9 predicted proteins | sample MGYA00519879_ERZ839767 | MGnify/ENA primary metagenome ERZ839767 (study PRJEB31850, sample SAMEA3708852) | human gut metagenome | biome: human gut; feature: human-associated habitat; material: faeces | place: China | collected 2014 ...
CTGCACATGTAGCTGACCAGAAAGTGGAAACAGTAGAAGAAAACATGGAAATCCTGCTGGATGAAAATGTAAGTTCTAAAGATGAAGTAAAAGCACTTGGTGTTCAGACCGGAGATATTACGGTTCAGCATCTCCATCTGCTGCACATAACCGCGTGAATTCTGGTTGATGCCGTCGGAGTTGTCTGTGATGCTCTTATAAGAGTTAAGCAATGTGTCGGATACGTTGGTCAGCGAGTTGGTGACGTGGCTGAAACGTTCCATATTTTCGGACATGCCGGATAACTGTTCCAGGTATTTCTGGGTTGCTTCGGTCAGTTCCGCCATCTTGGAGATCTGTTCGGCAGCGCCGCTCAGTTTCTTGATGCTTTCCGACAGGTTCTTTGTATCTTCTTCGCTGACATCGAGGTTGCTCAGTACGGAGGTTCCGCCCAGGTTGCCTGCGACACCTGCTTTTCTGCCGTTGCCTACATGGATGTTTATGCCGCCTGAGGTATTGTCGTCATCCATATTGTCCGATGAGTTGATCAGGTTGGACATGCCTGTGCCGGCAAAGTCGGGACGGTCCATCGGGTTCTTCGATTTCAGCACGGGGAATACTTCTTCCCAATGATATTCGTTTGAAGGGTGTTCAAAAGCGGAGATAAAGAATACCAATGCTTCCACCGTCATGGCGATAAACAGGATCTGGTTACCATACGGCAGGTGAAGCAACTTGAACATGGCACCTATGATTACGATAGATGCTCCCCAGCTGTAACAGAAGTTCAGTACTCTCTTTCCCATGTCGCTGGAAAGGAACATTTCAATTCTGTTTTTATATCTTCTATATTTTCCCATAATGTTGTATGTTTCTTATATTATTTTTTACCTTTTGAACGGGAGAAACCGATCTGTGTACGTGCGCAACGGAAACCGATATAGGAACGGGTTTCGTTCTGGTATTCGAAGGTGCGCATATCCGAACGGATAAATTGTGCCACGTCTTTCCATGAACCGCCGCGTACGACTTTCTTCTTCATCGCATACGGGTCTTCCTTGGCTGCGTTGTAGCGCAGGTCGGGGTTCATATCGCTCATCTGGCTCGGGCCCGATTCGGAATACATGGTAGAAGTCCATTCTGCCACGTTACCCGCCATGTCATACAAGCCGAACTGGTTCGGGGCGAAAGAGCCTACGCGGGATGGAATCAGGTGACCGTCTTCGGTATAGTTCCCTTTTCCGGGTTTGAAGTTTGCCATGAAGCAACCTTTGGCGTTCTGAAGTTCGTCGGACGACCAGGGGTATTTGTTTTCGTTCTTTCCGGAGCGGGCGGCATATTCCCATTCGCCTTCTGTCGGCAGGCGGAACGGCTCGATGGCTTGTCCGGCCGGGAAGTTCAACGATTGTTTGAACATATCGGTACGCCATACGCAGAATGCGGTAGCCTGTTCCCAGGAGACACCTACGACAGGATAATCGTCATATCCCGGATGCTGGAAGTACATGCGCATGTATGGCTCGTTGTAAGCATTATTGAAGTCGTTCACCCAACAGGTTTCATCCGGATAAACGTTTACGATGCGGGTATGAAGGAAATCCCACGGACCGCTGAGCGGGCGGGTAAGGGTTTCGTTGATGATGTTGCCGTCATCGTTGATATAGGCGGTATCCTTGGAGATCATAACGACCTCGTTCATATCGACTTGTATATCGGTGTTACGTACGCGTTCGCCCGGATCCAGGCGGTTTTTGCGCAGGGCGGCACCGGTGTAGTCATACCATTCGTATTTGTAGACCATCTGCTTTTCGTCCAGACGTTTTTCGCCGGTGATGGGGTGTACATAGTAAACGCTTTCGATGGCACGCAGCTCATCTTCGTTCGCCCGTTTCCAGGGGATCGGACGGCTCCAGTCCAGATGCGGGGTGACGGGTTCGCCGTAACGGTCTTCCGTGATCTTAAACAGGTCGTTGCCACCGTAAGCCGGGTCGGCCAGGCGTTCGCGGATAATGGAGTCGCGCACCCAGTAGACGAACTGGCGGTATTTGGCGTTGGTTATTTCCGTTTCGTCCATCCAGAACGCGTCAAACGAAACTCCCTTTGTTTCAGGGTTGATTCCCCATAAGGAGTCTTTGTCTGCCGGTCCCATTTCGAACGAACCTCTTTTGATCAGAACCATGCCGTAGGGCGAAGGTTCGTTAAAAGCCACAGATCTTACCCCGGTAACTTCTCCTCCCGCTCCGGAAAGGGATTTACCACATGAGGTAAGCAAGGCTACTGCCATAAGTACTAATAATACTTTTTTCATATACTATAATATACGTACACTTTTGTGTCTGTTCTTTCCTGTTTTTGTCTTCTTCAACTTCAACTGGTAGCGCACCAACACTTCGTGGCTACCGGAACTCCCTTTTAACATGGCCGTGGTAGGGAAATCGTAAGCATATCCAACCTGAAATCTGCCGAATGTGGCTCCCAATAATACTACTACCGACTCGTTTATACGCCAGGAAAGACCTCCGTTAAACATTTTATTATATACCATTCGGGCGGTAATGTCCGCCTGGAAACTCTGCATGTCTGTTTTCAGGAATACAGAGGGCTGTAATTCATACAACGGGTTCCTGAGCTGAATATTGTATCCGCCTACTAAATTTAATCCCATAGGGATATAATAATTAGTCGTTTCACCCAATGCCATTTCGGGCGCTGTCAGGTGAGTGGCTCCGAAACCGGCATAGAAATGTTTGTGGGAATAATAAATACCGGCATTCAGGTCGATCGCCATTGCCTGCACAGCTGTTGAGGGCAAAGCGGGGTCTGAATCTACAGGAGTGTGATAGTCATTATCTGCCGGGATATATATCTTTGTCCCGTCAAAGCCGACATTGAATATGCCTGCCTGCAACCCGATACTTAAAGTTCCTCCGAATAATTTCTGCTTATAGGCATACTGTGCCCCTACTTTTGTATACTGGAATAATCCGATACTTTCCGTGTTTACAACCAGTCCGACCCCATTGTTCGTACTGCCTAATTTGAAGGGCATATCGGCGATAACAAAGAAAGAGGTACTGGCTCCGGGCATGCCGATCCACTGTTGGCGGAACAACCCGAGCATATTCAGATCTCCCGTCGTTCCGGCATAGGCGGGGTTGTAATATCCCAGTCCCAGGAAGTATTGGCTTAACTGCATATCAATCTGACCCCGCACGCTCATCGTGCAGGTAATCAATGCGATAATAAACAGGAAGACTCTCTTCATCTAAACTATAACTAACGGGGTGAAAGATGTTTCACCCCCTACAATAACGCGGCAAACAGGTATAAATTGTATGGACCGCAAAAAACAAACGAGGCAGGGGACTTCTGCAAGCCCGCTACCTCGCCTTTATTTCAATACTTTATTTTAAAGCACATCAATATTCCTCTTCATTGAAGAAGAAGTCTTCTTTACTTGGATAGTCAGGCCAGATATCTTCCATGCATTCATAAATCTCACCTTCATCTTCCATTTCCTGCAAATTCTCTATTACTTCTAACGGCGCACCAGAACGTTGTGCATAGTCAATCAATTCATCCTTGGTTGCAGGCCAGGGCGCGTCTTCCAACTTCGAAGCTAACTCTAATGTCCAATACATAGTTATCTAGTATTAACAACTGCCCGAAGACAGTCAGGTTCTCAAATTTCCCGCAAAAATAAAACAATATTTCTTAGATGCAAGTATAATCCCAAATAATTTCTTTACCATTATTCCTAATACACTCCTTACGGGCCAAAACAAACAGATAATCAGACAATCTGTTGACGAAAATAAGTACAGGCTCTTCGACGGGATTTGTTTCGGCCAAACGGTATATCTGGCGTTCTGCACGGCGGCAGACGGTACGGCAGACATGTGCCAGCGAAGCGGAACGGCTTCCTCCGGGCAGGATGAAGTTTTTCATCTGCGGCAGTTCGCTGTCCAGGCGGTCGATCTCCCGTTCGATACGTTCGATGCTTTCGGGGGTTACCTTGCTCTCGATCTTCAGTTCGGTTGTTTCCTGGTCGGTTGCCAGGTAAGAACCGATGGTGAACAGTTTATGCTGTATGAAAGAGAGGAAATCGATGTCGGCCTGATCGTCCAGGGCTGTGATAAGCAGCCCGATGAATGAATTCAGTTCATCGATGGTTCCGTAACTTTCTATGCGCTGGTGCGCTTTCGATACCCGCTGGCCTCCTACAAGGGAGGTTTTTCCTTTGTCGCCGCCACCGGTATAAATAAGGCTTTTCTTCATATACTTCTTTTTTTAATTTTCAACACTCTTATTATCTGCTCTCTGCCGTTAGAAGTAGACTATATAGTCGCGTTTATGTAATTTCTTGTTGAAGAATACGATCCCCATCGAATAGAGGTCGATAGTCACCGTTACTTCGGGGTGCGAACATATCTCCTTCCAAAATTCTCTCATTTTACGGCTTGCCTTGATTCCTTCAAAAACAAAGATCGTATCGTTATGGATATGCTTTGTACATTCATTAAACAACCAAACGTTGTTATGTTGTTCATATAATGTATTAAAAAATACAAAATCGACTTTTCCCATGTCTTCCAATGCCTGGGGAAGCAACTCTTTATACGTTCCCGTGCGCAGGTCCACCGGGTTGCGTGCCGCTTTATCGAAAGCGATCCGGGCGATGGAGGCGAACTCCGGGATATTCTCAAGGGCAATACATTTCAGTCCGGGGGCGTAGGAGGTCAGATAAAGGGTGGATAACCCCATCGACGGTCCCAGTTGAAGTATATTTTGCGACTTGAAATAGTTCGCCAGGCGGAAAAGCAAGGCTCCGTGCTTGGGCTTGATCGCTTCGCGCTCCACAATCTCTCCGATCGTACGGCGGCGGAGTATCCCTTTCTGCTGCCTGTCCGGATAGGTGATGATATTGTCGCGGAAAAGCAGTTGTTTCCGGATCAGTTCTATATCATAAAAGCTATAATAGGAACAGCGTTCTTCTATTACCTTTGTTATCAGGTTGAAGACGAAAGGCGAATGTACTCCGTAACCGCGGCGGTAACGGATGCCCCGGTATAAAAGTACACTTTTTCGTAAGGTATTAGCTTTGGGTATGATCTGCATTTCTTTTTTCGTATTTGTCACACAAAAGTAAGATATTCTTATTTATTGGCAATAATTAGTATCTACAGATTCATGTCAGAAACAAAATATCTATATATCCGTCACCGGATTTAGGTTTATATGGTGTATTGCACGGATACGGCTGGGAACGAGTCGTATGTAGCGAGAAACATTGTGCTGAGTAAAGGCGGAAGGCTGGAGAGTATTAATAGTTTCTTTGTTTTTTCAGGCAGGTAATTTGTTATCGACAGTGTCGGCAATATTGCTGACACTGTCGAAAGCTTTGCCGACGCTGTCGATAATTTTGCCGACAGTGTCGGCAAAAACTTTTCCCGGCAACCAGACAAGAGTATGTCAGGTGTTCTATGCTTATGATGACCAGTCAATCATCCGCAATGAACGCGGTGCCGGGGAGAGGTACGCCGAATTGTTTCAAGTCTACGTTGACCAATGCCATTTGTTCCGGTAACATGTTCAGGGGAGACGATGAAATTTGCTGCCATGTGTATCTTTTTCCTGTATAGGCCGATTCCCGTGCCATGACGGCGGTTAAGGCAGATGTGGCAGCCGTTTCGGCTATATTCAGCACTGTCCCTTTCCGGATATGATCGACCAGCATGATGTGTTCAAGGGTATACATGTCGTGTACTTTGAATTTCGACTTGGCAGCTTCCGGATCGTATTTCCAGATTGTTTCCCCGTTTCTGTTACGGATGGAAAAGTCGCTGCTATGCCACGATCCTTTTTCCCCCTGAATGACAATCCCGGCACCATTGTCACAACCGTCTATCCTTCGGACCATTCCTTCCAGCATTACTCCGTTTTCATATTCGAAGTGCATGCTGAAATTGTCGTATACATTGCCTATATTCTTACGAATCCTGGAACCATAGGCAATGACATTAACCGGTTTGAGTTGCGTGAACCAGTTGAAAACATCTATCCAGTGGATCAGCATGTTACTGATCTGGTCGCCGTTCACCCAGTTCCAGTTGAAATGTCCGCGGATCATATATTCCATATCGGTCCATTCCGGACGACGAACGATATATTGGTCACGTCCTGTATGATAATAGGCGTATCCCGATATAATAGAACCGATAAGTCCTTCCTGTACCTTTTGGTAAGAGGCGACAAACGGCCGGTCGAAATGGTATTGCGTACCGGGCAGGATGTTGATACCTGTGTTCGCCGCTTGTCTTGCCGCGGCTACGAACGTACGGTAACCTGCCGGATCGATGGCTGCCGGTTTTTCAACGAATACGTGTTTTCCCTTTTCAATCGCATATTTCATGTGCCCGGGATGGAAGCAGTTGGGGGATGCGATCAGCACAAGGTCTATCGGTAGTTCACACACTTTTCGATAGGCATCGAAACCGGTAAAGCACATCTCATCCGGGATACGGACGTTTTTCCCATCCTTCAGCCGTTGTCTCCCGGCTTCCAGTTTATCCGGAAAGAGATCGGCCAGTGCAACGATAGACAGGTTGTTTCCTGCATCGAGAAAGTTGAAAGCTGCTCCTATGCCTCTTCCGCCGCATCCGATCAAAGCTGCCTTGATTGGTTTCCCGTCGATCGCTTTGTCCGGTAGTTCGGGTATATAGAGTTCTTCGACAGGGTGTAACGGCACCTGCTTCCCCTTTTCTGAGCAAGAGGTAAATAGCAGACCGGAACCGAGCGTACTACTTAAACCGATAGTGGCTACGCCGGATAAAAAGTTGCGTCTGGTCAGTTTCTCTTCTGGTTCCATAAGAAAGGATTTAATGGGTCATTTTAATCAGCGTCTCGTACATCGTGTTCAGTTTATTGTTGCGTGTACGGTTTATCTCGGCAATTTCTTCATCATGGAGAAAGCCTTTGTTCAGGGTAAGGAAACGTTTATCCAGTTTTCGGGCCTCGATGATAAGAGGTTCGAGCTCTTTGATAAATGTTTCCGCCTGGTTCCGTTCAAACCGACTGGATTCGTATCTGTTTTCTATCTCTTTGAATGTCAGGTATTGTACGCGCAGGTCGAACATTAAGCGCAGATGTTCAAACTCTGGTATGTTATTCTTCGGTTTTAGGGAAGCCAGTTGTTTTTGTAGGGCGATGGTTTCTGCTTTTACCTCTTTCACGGATGTACCTTTCGGGTCTTTTCCTCTGACGATCGTTTCCTGCGGACTTTTTAATATCTGCCACATTCGTTTACTTTCTTCCGGAGTGAAGCCAAAACGTTCCTGTCCATATTTCACGACGAAGGCTTGCGGGTCGATCGGTTCTTCATTTTTGAGGGACTCTCCATAGGCGGCAACTAATATGCGGAAGCCCGAAAGCGGATATACATATCTGACAGGAAACATCCCGATGACTTCCCAATTGGTGTCGTAGCTGAATCCGTAAGTGCCCGATGTGGACCAGGATGTCATAACCACTCCCTGATAATCAGCTTTACGGGCGTAAGGAATGAATGTCTTTTGGTTATTGAAATGCTTTTCCCACTGGGTCAGATAGATGTTGTCGGGATGGCTGCGTATGGAAGGTGCTCCCCAAAAGGTGACTCCGGCATTGAACAGGTTATCCATATTTCCGAAATGATCGCGATCCCATCCATAATTCCAATCCACATAGATGATATCTTTGGGCAATTCATGCAATGCTTCCGGATATTTCAGGATAATATCCGCCCATAAGACGGGTTGTTTACCCATCGATTCAACGATCTCGCACATGGCTTTCACGTAATCGACGAATAATTTCGATTTACCTTCTTTCCTGACTTTCTCTGCACAGGCTTTACAACTGCCCAGTAGATAAGTTTCATCTCCTCCGATATGGAAATAACGGGAGGGATGCAACTCTGCCATTTCTTTGAAGACTTCTGTGAATACTTCTTTGCATTCGTCTATCTTCATGGGACAAACCTGGGAAACTTCTTTCCTGTCCTCTTTCAAATGAGCATACCGGTCGTGGCGGAGAATGTATTCGGCATGTCCGAAGCAATTCTGCAGGGGAATGACATCAATGCCGAGCGTTGAACAATAAGAGACGAATGACCGGACCTCTTCGCGGGAATAGGCATATTTGTTGGAGATGGTGGCATGCTTATCATAAGGATAAGAACCTTCCCATTCCATAATGATCGTATTGATTCCGAATTCAGCCAGTTCCTTCGCGAAGTTCTTGAGGGCGGGCATTGTCATTACCTCGCAACGGAGGTCAATGTGAAATCCTTTGATGGCAAAATCATGTTTATTCATCGCCAAAGGCGATGAATAAACAGACGGACATAGCAGGAAGAATGCCAGGAAGAGTATACCTATGGTCTTCAAGCTGCGTATAGACTTAATGAATGTATTTTTCATATTTATATTTATTTGTTAGTCATGTGTTTACATGGTAGATAAACCGGATTCGGGAACTTCTGCCAATGGAGTTATGTTTAGTTCGGCACCTGTATATCCGGGATTTTGGTTGATACGTCCGGATGAGTTTCCGTCGATATCATTCTGTGGTACCGGCCACCAGATATGATAAGGGCTCATTTTAAATTCAGCGCCATTCAGTGCCTTCACTCCTTTATTGTAGAAATTACCTCTGTCCATGATCCGGTCGTAAAAATAGTTATTTTGTGACAATGTAGACATACTATAGCTCCGACCTTTGTAATCTGATTTGCCGGTTCTTGCATACAACAGTGCAATACGGGTCAGTTCTATTTTCCTGTTTTCCTCATATAAAAGTTCACGTGTGCGTTCGTCCAGTAAGGTTTCCATATTTACTTCTCCCGGACTTAGCGGTGCTGCACCGGCACGGGCACGAACGATATTGATGTCACGCGCTGCTGAAGCCGGATCGTCTTTCCAGAGGTAGGCTTCGGCACGTAATAGATAAGTCTCTGCCAGGCGCATGATATACATGTCCGAATAGCCACCGTTGTACTGGGCTGCTGTGGCGGCATCGGGATCCTCGATGTAGAGTTTGTAATGTGCCCATTCTCCCCAGTTCCTCAAGGTGTCGATACATAATAATTGTCCGTCGTCGCTCCACAAGCGTATTGGCTGATGGTAGTACGGTGTACCTTTCAGGTCCGGATTGTTATAGACAAGATCTGTCATTTTCATCCAGTTTCCGGGGGTATGCCGCAGGTCGTTGCTGTCGTCCCAGACGGCATTGGAGCTGTACCATGTCAGGCGGCAACGTCCGATACCTCGTCCGTAAATACCATTATAATCCAGTTCCGGCTCTTTCAGGCGTTTGTCGGACATACCCGGTTTGCCGTCGGGAGTTTGGATACGATTGGTCGTGTTGGCCCAGAACGGGAGAAAGTTACGCATAGCCAGTGTCTTTTGGGATGATTTTGCTGTCTGGTATTCATACCGGTCCAGTGTTGCCAGTAGGACTTCTTTGTTCTCTGTGCTGTTTTTATTCAGCGGACGGTGCAGATCCCAAAGTACATTTTTGGTGTTGTCGGTAACGTCAACGCCGAAACGATTAGTCATTAAACTGTAACGTCCTCCGTCGATAACGGCATTGGTTGCTTTTATGGCTTCATCAAAATCTCCCAGGGTCAGGCAGATTTTGGCTAGCAGATGATAGCAGGCTCCTTTGGAGATGCGTCCTCTGCTATTATCTTCCGCAACCCATTGAACTGCAAATTCCATATCCGATTTGATCTTCTTCAGGATACCATCGCGCTCCACCGAACATAAGTTGGTAACGGGAGTTTCCACCTCCGTGAAGACGGCGGGAATATCATTGAATAACATACAAAGCCGGTAGTAGCGGAAGGCTCTGTGCCATAATGCCATAGGATATTGTTTCGTTCGCTTTCGGATTCGTATGTCGCATCGTCTATTCGGGTTATTACAGTATTGGCGTAACGTATGCCGAGATAATCGTTGGTCCAGTACCAGTACATACGGTTTGTCTGGTCCCAGTTATTATTTGCTGTCGGCAGGATCTTTTCATTCAGGTTCTGGGCGGGACCGGAGATATCAGTCGTTCCCAAAACGCATTGCTCTGAAAAGATCATAGCGGTCAGTATGGGAGAATGTTGTCCTACGAACTCTTCCCTAAGTAAACGGTCGCATGCCGTAACGGAACTCAACATTCCTTCTTTATCGATCAAGGTATTTCCCGGAGAGTAGAAAGATAATGGATCCGGATCTAACCAGGATTCGCTACAACCTGTTGCCAGAAGCATTGTTGTCAGAATAGCATATATTATTTTTTTCATGACTGAATAGTATTATTTAGTTAGACATTAGAATGTTACATTGACACCCAGTGTATAGGTGCGATTGGTACTGCTTACGGTATTGGGGCTGTCGGCGTTGTATGCTTCCGGGTCATAATATTCCCAGTCCGGAGCCCAGCAACCTACATTCTTGATCGTTCCGTAGATGTTCATTCCCTCTATTTTGAATTTGTTCAGGAATGATTTAGGTACGGTATAGCCTATGGATATATTATCCAGACGGATGAATGACAGGGAACGATAGAAGTTCGCTCCGATATTCTTGTCATCCGAATATAAGCGGGCATACTCGTTGGTCGGATTTTCCGCAGTCCAGTAAGGGATCTTGAAATAGTTGGTCTTTGTCAATGTACCGGCTTCGAAATGCTTTGCACGCTGGTAAGGCGCTTTATGTCCCCAATAAGAATAAAGCATAAAGGACAGGTTCCAGTTTTTAAACAAGGTGAATTCGTTGCGAAGGGTCCAGCGGAAACGCGGTGTTTTGTATCCGATAAACTCCTTATCGTTGTTATCATAGATTTTATTGCCGTCCACATCCTTGATCTTCATATCTCCTGGGCGAAGACCATATTCAGCAGCCTGTTCGGCTTCATTTTCCTGCCATACACCGATAACGTTGTATGTCCAGATGGAACTGATATCCTTTCCGATGAACCATTCGTTCTTGATATCGTCCATCTCTTTCCGTCCGATGACATTTCCGTTGTCGTCCAGTACATTTTCATAATCGCCGTATAGATGGTTTACTTTGTTACGGTTTAAAGAGAAATTAAATGTGGTATTCCACTGGAAGTTCTTTGCATCGATATTCAATGTCCTCAGGGAAAGTTCAAAACCTGTATTCTGAACTTCACCCAGGTTGGCCATAACTTCACCGAAACCGATTGTTTCCGTGAGGCTGCGGTTGATCAACAGGTCGGAAGTAACCATTTTGTACACGTCGATATTACCGGAAATGCGGCTGTCGAGGAATCCGAAATCAAGACCGAAGTTAAAGGAACTGGTTGTTTCCCATTTCAGGTCTTTGTTTGCCATTGTGCTTACGTATACGGAGTTGGAGAGGTCTATATTACCATTCAGGGTCTGATAAATGTACTGGTCCGTTTTCATTTCAGCTAAAGCTGCGTACATACCGATATCCCTGTTTCCATTTTGTCCCCAGGATACACGCAGTTTACCGAAGTCCATTGCGGGGAATTTGAAGAACGGTTCTTCTGAAAATACCCATCCGAGAGCAACAGAAGGAAAAGTCGCATGCGGATTGGATACGCCGAATGCCGAATAACCGTCCCGTCTGACGGATGCTGTAAGCATATATTTTTTGTCGAATGAGTAGAACAAGCGTCCCATCAGAGCATCGCCGGTATTTCTGGTGTCGTTGCTGGAGATTGCCGGTACCGTACCTGCCTGCATTCTGTGATAACCCAGTATGTCGCTGGGGGCAAATTGCTGAGTAGTCTGTATTTCCTGCCAGGATTGGTTTTCTTCAGCATTCTGTAACAAGGTCACTTCTACCTGGTGTTTTTGGGCAAATGTATGTTCCCAACGGATCAGGTTATCCACCTGCCAGTTGTAGGACATTTCACTTCTTCGCT
>ERZ839767.5235-NODE-5235-length-11909-cov-13.257381_pt1 | contig 11909 bp, 8 predicted proteins | sample MGYA00519879_ERZ839767 | MGnify/ENA primary metagenome ERZ839767 (study PRJEB31850, sample SAMEA3708852) | human gut metagenome | biome: human gut; feature: human-associated habitat; material: faeces | place: China | collected 2014 ...
ATCTCCGGCGTGTCCTGGCCCAAAGAAGCGATACCTCCCTTCTGGAAAGCGGTTGGCTATCTGTTTCCTTCCACACCTGGAATACAGGGATTTATCCGTATCAATACGGCAGGAGCCTCTTTAAATGAAGTGGCTCACGAATACCGTACGCTTTGGATACAGGCCGGTATCTATTTTATTACAGCTTGCATTATTTACAGGTATCAGATTATGCGTAGCCGGAAATTGATCATAAAACAATATCGATACATGAAGATGCAACGAATGTTAAGGCAAAAGTAATTTATCTTTTTATTGATTTTAACGAAATAATGTTAGAATCCATCGAATATAGTCTTACTTTTGTAAAAATTCTCAATCAAACTTAATTTTTAGTACTATGCAGAACAGACGTGACTTTTTAAAGCAAGCCTCAATGTTGCTTGCGGGAGGTTTAGTTGCACCTCAGTTGTTATCTTCTTGTGCCGAAAAGAAACATATCGGTTTACAGTTATATTCTTTGAGAGACCTTGTAAAAGACGAAGGCATTCAAAAAGTGTTGGAAACAGCATCTAAAATGGGGTATACCAATTTAGAAACAGCCGGTTATGACAATGGTAAAATTTATGGTTTAGCTCCTGCTGAATTTAAGAAAATGTGTAACGACCTGGGTATGAAATGTACCAGCGCCCACCTGGGACAGGAGTTTACTAAAGAAAAGGAAGCGGAAGTAATGAGTTGGTGGGACCAGGCTATTGCTGCTCACAACGAATTAGGCGTTAAATACATGGTTCAGCCCTGGATGCCGGTGAATGATGAAACAACCTTGGATGACCTGAAGATGTATTGCGATTATTTCAATACGGTAGGTTACAAAACGGCTGCAGCCAGTATTGCTTTCGGTTATCATAACCATGCATTTGAATTCCGTAAGATAGAAGATAAGTTGATCTACGACTTCTTGCTGGACAATGTAAGTCCTAATCATGTATTCTTCCAGATGGATGTTTATTGGGTAGTTCGCGGGCAAAACAGTCCGGTCGATTATTTTAATAAATACCCCGGTCGTTTTAAAATGTTCCATATCAAAGATCACAGAGAAATCGGGCAGAGCGGAATGGTTGGTTTCGACGCTATTTTCAAGAATGCAAAGACAGCTGGTGTGAAGCATCTTGTTGCAGAGATAGAAAGCTACAGCATGCCCGTAGAGAAAAGTGTCGAGGTAAGTCTGGATTATTTGCTGGATGCTCCCTTTGTGAAAAGCTCATACGCTAAATAAGGCATAAAAAAAAGTCTGTGCATGCTTTTAGCATGTCAGACTTTCAATTCTCTCTAGGCTGTTCTGAATTATTCAGCTACAGCTTCAGTTGCAGTGCTATCTGCATTCAAAGAGTCAGCTGCTGCCTGAGCTGCTGCTTGTTCTGCTTCAGCTGCTGCTGCTTCTACAGCTGCGATTGAGTCAGCGATGCGGATAGAATCTTGTTGAGCTTTTGCTGCGTCAGCTGCTTTGTTACCACAAGATGCGAATGATACTGCTACGATAGCTACGGCCATCAAAACTAATTTTTTCATTTTCTTTGCTTTTTAAAAACGTAATACAATCAATTGCTTTATTAAAACGCTGCAAAGTTATGTACTTTTTCAATATGTTGTTCTCGAAATACCAACTTTTTTTATAATTTTTTTTGTAACTAGCTACTTTTCTCCCTTTTTCGTATGTTTTAGAACATGCTAATCGACAGCAATACTGTTATATAGGTATCTTTTTATGCTTCTTTTGGGAGTTTTTTCAAATTCCGTAGGATAAAGTTGGATTCTGCTGATTTTTTCATAAGCGGCTACATTGCTGTTCAGATTCTTAAGATTTTCATCCATGATTGTTTTCAGGTTATTCGGATTGTTTAATCCGAGAGAATCCAACGCTTCATAATCGGCATAAACGAGTGCTACTAATTTTTTGTTGCGTTCGATAACGAGACTTTCAAGAATGAAAGGCAGGTTATTCAGTTTTGTTTCCAACTCTTCGGGGAAGATGTTCTGTCCGCTTGAACTTAAGATCATGGTCTTGAGGCGTCCCCGGATGAAAATATTTCCGTTGCTGTCCATGGAACCGAGATCACCGGTGCGTAGCCAGCCGTCCTGCGTGAATACTTCCTGCGTTGCTTCCTGATTCTTGTAATAGCCCACCATCACATTCTCTCCCCGAACCTGGATTTCTCCGGTTTCTGCTTCAGGGTTTTCTTTATAGATACGTGCTTCCATTATATCCAGAATCTTTCCGGAAGAGCCTAGTACAAATTCATCCCAAGGGGCATAGCTGATTAGTGGCCCACATTCCGTCATACCGTAACCTATAGTAAAAGGGAATTTAATTTTGTAGAAGAATTCTTCTACTTCCTTGTCCATAGCGGCACCGCCGATAATGATTTCCTTAAACCGGCCTCCCAGTGCATCAATTAGTCTTTTGCGTATCTGGTTGTAGATTTGGGTGTCGAGCAGAGGAATATTGAGTGCCCACTTCATTCCTTTTTTATTAATGAGCGGCTGGATAATATTCTTATATATCTTTTCGATTACTAGCGGGACAGTAATTATAAGGTTAGGTTTCACTTCTTCAAAAGCTTTCATTATAATCTTGGGAGAAGGTGTTTTTCCAAGCAAAGTGACGTGAGTGCCGACAGCGGTCGCTGTCAGAAAGTCAAATGCACAACCGTATGCGTGAGCGAGGGGAAGGAAAGACAGCACTTTATCCCCCTTTTTAAGGAGTTCGGTACGAATACCAAAAGTGACGTTACCGGCAAGATTGTTTCCTGTCAGCATTACACCTTTACTGAAACCAGTGGTTCCGGAAGTGTAGTTTAACAGCATCACTTTATCATTGGATAAAGTGGTATACTGAACATCTTCACGGGTAAATCCTTTCGGATACAAAGAATGCATCTCTTTATCGGTATTTTTCAGAAACTTCTGTATGGTTTCTCCGTCACGCTGATAAAGACACCGGAAATCGGTCAGTGAGAATACGCCTCGTAATCCGGCTAATTTTTCCTCTTCCAGATTGTCCCAAATGCTGTCGCTGGTGAACAGAAATACAGATTCGGAATGATTGACGATATGATGAACATCGTTGGGGGTAAAGTCTTGAAGGATGGGAACAATGATTGCTCCATACGTGATGGTTGCCATATAGGCGATGCACCAGTGAGCGTTGTTTTTGCCGATAACTGAAATCTTATCCCCTCTGCGGAGGCTACAATGTTTGAATAACAGATGTAAACGGGCGATTTTTTCAGCTACCTCCCCATAAGTATATTGGGTATCTTCTCCATAATCTGTGTAACAAGGTAGATCCCAATTTTCACGAAAACTATTTTCGTATAGTTTAATGAAATTCTCTTTAATCATTGCACGTTTTTTAGTGAATTGTGCAAAAATAGGAATAAACTTTCGTATCCAAAAGCGTTTTACTAATAATAATGTGTAACTTTGCAAAGTTAATGTGTTTATAACAGCTTATGATAGATACCACTGTATTTCAAAATAAGACAGCCGTTTATTATACTTTAGGCTGCAAATTAAATTTTTCAGAGACTTCAACTATTGGTAAAATTCTGCGTGAGGTAGGAGTTCGGACTGCGCGTAAAGGAGAGAAAGCTGATATCTGTGTGGTAAATACCTGTTCGGTGACGGAGATGGCGGATAAGAAATGCCGGCAAGCGATTCATCGTCTGGTAAAACAACACCCTGGTGCTTTTGTGATAGTGACCGGATGTTATGCGCAATTGAAGCCCGGTGATGTGGCAAAGATAGATGGAGTGGACGTAGTGTTGGGAGCGGAACAGAAAGGAGAATTGCTTCAATATCTGGGCGACCTCCAAAAGCATGAAAAAGGAGAAGCTATCACTACGACGACCAAAGATATCCGTTCATTCTCTCCCTCGTGTTCACGGGGAGACCGTACCCGTTTCTTTTTGAAGGTGCAGGATGGATGCGATTACTTTTGTTCTTATTGCACGATTCCTTTTGCCCGGGGACGAAGTCGTAACGGGACTATTGCTTCCATGGTTGAACAGGCCCGTCAAGCGGCTGCCGAGGGAGGAAAAGAAATTGTTCTGACCGGAGTGAATATCGGAGACTTTGGCAAAACAACAGGAGAGAGTTTCTTTGATTTAGTAAAAGCATTGGATCAGGTTGAAGGAATCGAACGTTATCGTATCTCTTCCATAGAACCCAATCTGTTGACTGATGCGATTATTGAGTTTGTGTCTCACTCCCGCAGTTTTATGCCTCATTTTCATATCCCTTTGCAATCCGGTTGTGATGAGGTTTTGCAGCTAATGCGCCGTCGTTATGACACTGCTCTTTTTGCTTCGAAAGTAAGGAAGATAAAAGAGGTGATGCCGGATGCTTTTATCGGAGTGGACGTGATTGTGGGAACCCGTGGAGAAACGCCCGAATACTTTGAACAGGCTTATCAGTTTATTGATGGACTGGATGTGACGCAGTTGCATGTGTTTAGCTATTCCGAACGTCCTGGAACGCAAGCCTTAAAAATAGAATATGTGGTTTCTCCGGAAGAGAAGCATCAGCGTAGTCAACGTCTGTTGACACTATCGGACCAAAAGACACAGGCTTTTTACGCGCGTCATATCGGGCAGGTAATGCCGGTGCTGATGGAAAAATCGAAGACAGGTGTTCCGATGCATGGATTTACGGAGAATTATATCCGTGTAGAGGTGGAAAATGATGATTCACTGGATAATCGGGTGGTTAACGTACGCCTGGGAGACTTTAATGAAGAGAGGACGGCACTTAAAAGTACAATTTTGATATAAGTATGAGATCCAAACTTATCTATTGGCTGGTATATAGTGGAATGTGGTTGTTTTCGGCACTTCCGTTCCGGGTTTTGTATATGCTCTCGGATCTTAATTGTCTGTTGATGTATCGTATTGGGAAATATCGCCGAAGAGTGGTTCGGGGAAACTTGCTTAGATCGTTCCCGGAAAAAACAGATGCGGAGAGATTGCAGATAGAGCGTAAATTTTATCGTTATCTGTCGGATTATATGCTTGAGGATTTGAAATTGTTGCATATGTCTGCCGAAGAGCTTTGTGCAAGAATGACTTATAAGAATACGGAGCAATATCTGGAACTAACTGAAAAGTATGGAGGTATTATAGTAATGATTCCTCATTACGCCAATTATGAGTGGTTAATAGGTATGGGATCAATCATGAAACCGGAAGATGTCCCTGTGCAAGTTTATAAACCATTGAGAGACAAATATCTGGACGAATTATTTAAACGTATTCGTTCTCGTTTCGGGGGATATAATATCCCGAAACATTCTACAGCACGTGAAATTATTAAGTTGAAACGTGATGGGAAAAAGATGGTAGTTGGGCTGATTACCGATCAATGGCCCAGTGGGTATGATAAATACTGGACTACTTTTTTGGGGCAGGAGACGGCTTTCCTGGATGGTGCGGAGCGTATTGCTAAAATGATGAACTTCCCTGTTTTTTATTGTGAGCTTAGTAAGAAGCGTAGAGGGTATTGTGAAGCGGAGTTCAAGTTAATGACGGAAACACCGAAAGAAACAAGAGAAGGAGAAATCACAGAAATGTTTGCCCATAGGTTGGAGCAAACGATTCGCAGGGAACCGGCATACTGGTTATGGTCTCATAAACGCTGGAAATTAACCAAAGAAGAGGCTGATCAGCTGGAACAGGAGGAATTGAATAAGAAGAAAGAATAATGATGAAGGTTTCAGTTGTAATCTTGAATTGGAACGGGTGCGATATGCTTCGTACTTTTCTTCCGTCCGTCGTCCGCTATTCAGAGGGGGAGGGGGTTGAGGTCTGTGTAGCTGACAATGGCTCTACGGACACTTCTGTGAGTTTGCTTCAACAGGAATTTCCTTCTGTCAGAACGATTGTGCTCGACCAAAATTATGGCTTTGCCGATGGATATAATTGGGCATTGCAGCAGGTCGACGCAGAATATGTAGTTCTTTTGAATTCAGATGTCGAGGTGACGGAGCATTGGCTGGAACCAATGATTGCTTATTTGGATGCTCATCCGGAGGTGGCTGCTTGTCAGCCGAAGATACGAAGTCAACGACAAAAAGAATATTTTGAATATGCCGGAGCGGCTGGTGGCTTTATTGATAAATATGGTTATCCTTTCTGCAGGGGGCGTATAATGGGAGTTGTGGAGAAGGATGAAGGCCAATATGATACGGTGATTCCTGTTTTTTGGGCAACGGGGGCAGCGTTGTTTATCCGGCACACTGATTATGTGAATGTAGGAGGATTGGATGGACGTTTTTTTGCTCACATGGAAGAAATAGATTTGTGCTGGCGACTTCGTTCGCGAAATCGTGAGATTGTCTGTGTACCTCAAAGTATTGTCTATCATGTAGGAGGAGCTACTCTTAAAAAAGAGAATCCTCGTAAGACTTTTCTTAATTTCCGTAATAATCTTGTCATGCTCTATAAGAATCTTCCACAGAAGGAGTTAAATAAAGTGATGCGTATCCGGGCCTGTCTCGATTATGTGGCAGCGTTTAATTTCTTGTTGCAAGGGCACTGGGACAATGCTCGTGCTGTGATACGTGCGCGGAAAGAGTATAAACAACTATGTCCGTCATTTTCTTTATCCCGTGAAGAGAATATGAGAAAAAAAACTTTGAATCCGATACCTGAACGGACAAAAAGTAGTATCTTGTGGCAGTTTTATGCGAGAGGATGCAAACGGTTCTCTCAATTGTCGGATTTTAAAAGGATAGCAAATGGAATCAAAGGTTAGAAGAGGCATCGGGCTGGTAGCACACGATGCAATGAAAAAAGACCTCATCGAATGGGTGCTATGGAACTCGGAACTGTTGATGGGTAATAAATTCTACTGTACGGGTACTACAGGTACTTTGATATTGGAAGCATTGAAGGAGAAACATCCTGATGAAGAGTGGGATTTTACGATTTTAAAATCAGGTCCGTTAGGTGGTGACCAACAGATGGGGTCACGTATTGTGGATGGGCAGATTGATTATCTCTTTTTCTTCACGGATCCCATGACACTGCAACCGCATGATACGGATGTGAAAGCATTAACCCGTTTGGCCGGTGTAGAAAATATAGTTTTCTGTTGTAACCGTTCTACGGCAGATCATATTATTTCCAGTCCGTTATTTATGGATCCTGATTACGAACGTATTCATCCGGACTATTCCAGTTATACGAAACGTTTCCAGGATAAACCTGTGGTGACGGAGGCTGTAGAATCGGTAAATAGAAGAAAAAAGAAGAGAAAATAAGCCGGTAGTTTACGGCTGTGAAAATAGAAGCAGATCTTGCTTAAAAAGGAATGCAGATGATACGGATTACTTTATTAATATCGTATTATCTGCATTTCGTCATTTATGTTTCATTTCCAGTTGTGATTATCTTATTTCCTGCTGCAGTGTAGCTCAATTCCTGCAGACTCTATATCTGCTCCCATCGGTGGGTTTCGTTTGGAAAGCCGGAGTTCGATTTCTTCAATACAGGGGAATTGGTCAAAGAGTTTTTGTATAATCCGTCCGCTAACGTGTTCCAGTAATTTCGAGGGAACAGCCATTTCGTTTTTTATCACTTGATGTACTTCGGCATAGTTGACGGTGTCGGTAACTTCATCTGTTCGGGCAGCTTTGCTGATATCTACTTTCAGTTTCAGGTCAATGAGATATTCATTCCCAATCAGATTTTCTTGCGGTGCGACTCCATGATAGGCGTAACAACGAATTTCCTTCAAAAGAATATAGCTACTATTTATCTTCATATACTGTCTTTTTAGTGTGATCTTGTTTGACTTTTAACAGGTCTTTCTGTGCAACCATTTGTGGAATCACTTTAAGAAAGACGGGTGTGAGCAGAAGGCAGATGCTTAATGTTATAAGCAGAAGTGCGCTTGCTTGTGCCCAACTATTGTGAATATAACGGCTGACTAATGGACCTAAAAAATGAAGTATCGGTCCATGAATACTCAAGGTGATGATTGAATATCGTCCTAAGTAAGAAACAACCTTTATCTTCTTCACTTTTTTGCAAAGTAACATAATCATAAATATTCCTGCAAACGCAGCGATATATACTTGAAAAATATTTCCCGCATAATTGTTGGTACGCATACCCAATGTGGTAGCGGTAAAGTACATTACCACCAGTGCCAATACAACAAAAACCGGTATCAGTTTGTCGAAACGATGGCTGGGATATAGAAAGAAATTATACCGTCGGATCCAGAAACCGGCCACATAGAAGGGGAGGGCAGTCATGGAAACATCTATATACAGGGGTAACTCTATCTGTAATTTTCCGAGATAAAATCCTGCGCAACCAATCAGGATTGTCACAGCGAACATGACAGGCAGATGCTTTTCGCGCAGAAAGTGAATTAGATAAAACAGGATGTTGCAATTGAATAATGCGAGTAGAAACCAGATCGGTGGATTGAACTTGATAAGGTCGTGTCCATGAAATACAACCAAGAGTTCATTCCACGACACAGGCAGTTGAAACACCCCCGGAGCAATCTTCCAAACAATGTATTTCATTAGAAATGCACTTAAATAGAAGAAAAGAAAAGGAATAATCAATTTGTTTATTTTTCGTAGGATGAATCCGAACAGGCCTTCGTATGATTTGAAAAACACTCCCGAGATAAAGAAGTAAAGCGGCATGCGGAAACAGGATAACATCGAATTCGTATCCAGTTGTTCGAAGGCCCCTCCAATGTGTGCCATTACCACAAGGATAATGCAGACTCCTTTGGTTAAGTCCACAAAATCAATACGTCTGCTCTGGTTGCCTTCCATTATCTCTTTTAATTTCTCTTTTTCGGCGCAAAGATACTTTATAAATCGGAATAAAAAGAGGAACATTGAAAAAATAAACGAATGATGCGAAAAGCGAAAAAGTATGATATATAGTAATGATATTATTGCGAAAAAAATGGTTGACTATGTTTTGAAACTCCTTATTTTACCTCTGTTATCAATATATCCTTGAAAAACGAATGACGCGGATCACATAGATTTTTAGCGTTCTTAATCTAGTGTTATCCGCGTCGGCAGTGTCCGGAAAATATCCTTTTTGAAAGTTACTTGTATCTTTTATTCTATTTATTCGGATCTCTTCCTGTGTATTTAATCAGTTCACCAATCTTATCATTAAGTGTTTTTGCTTTCATCAACTGTTCCAGAGTGAGATGCATCCGGTATCTCCAGTAATTGCGTGGATTGGATGGAACATTAATTCGCTCTTCCGCCACATTCGGATTTCTCCATTTCCCGTCTATTGATAACCAATCCTGGAAAGACAAGATACAGAGAATGGAATTACTGTTGAGATGGTTGCGTACGATTTCCTCGCACAACTCCGGGGTGGCAGTTGTCGGTGCAACTCCGTAATGTCCTAACGTTGCATTATAGTAACGTTGGGTCTGTTGATAATCTTCTTCCCACCAGCCACGCAACGTAGACATATCGTGAGTGGAGATTGTGCAGACAGACCGGTACGGATACTCATTTAAATGCCCGAATTCATGCATCGGATTCTTAGGCATTCGCTGAATTTCCAGACTAAGAATCCGGAGATCATTCATCACCGATGACACACAAGCAGGAATCATCCCCAAATCTTCTCCACAAACCAACATGCGGGTTGATTGTGTCAGTTGAGGTAACTTCTTCATAGCCTGTTGATACCAGAACTCGTTGTGCCGGTGATAATAATACTGGTCGTATAGTCTGTTAAACGCATTTTTCTCTTCTTCGTTCAGCGACCGGAATACGAAATCCCGTTGCACACCGATGCGCGGGTGGTATTTACCTTCCTCTTTCTTATCCGCAACAAATAAGACGTTGCTGATTAATGAATAAAGCCCTTCCCGAATCCAGACACTATCTTCATCATTTCTACCGATAAAGAATTGTTCTACCTCCCGTTGTGTTTCGAATCCCGGTTTCATCCGATAAAGTCCGGAGTCATCAACCGATTCAAGGAAATCCTGTTTGACTAAATGGGTATGCGGTCCGAACAACTGTCCGAGGAAAGATTCATGGATGAATGGTAGCAGATATTCATCGCGGAACGTTAGACCATAACTTTCGATTTCTTCCCGGCTCATCGGTAAAGAAGGATCAAACTGACCTAACAATCCGTGTACAGCGTGCATTGGTATTTCCCAAATACGGAAGAAACCGAGGATATGATCGATCCGGTAAGCATCGAAGTATTCCGCCATTTTCTGAAAACGCTTCATCCACCAGCGGTATCCGTCTTTTTCCATGACATCCCAGTTGTATGTGGGGAATCCCCAGTTTTGCCCGTTGATCGAGAAATCATCGGGCGGAGCACCCGCTTGTCCGTCGAGATTGAAGTAATGGGGTTCTGTCCAGGCTTCCACGCTGTTGCGGCTGATACCAATCGGAATATCCCCCTTTAATACAACACCGTGTTGGCGGGCATATTCGGTTGCAGACAACAACTGCAGATGCAAATGATACTGGATATAATAATACAACGAGATGTGAGGATAATCTGCCGTTCCCGGTTGGCACATTTTTTCTATATCTTCCGCTTGGTAAACAGAGTGTCGCGGCCATTGGCGGAAATTGGGCGTTTTGTAGGCATCGCGCAGATAACTAAAGACTGCATAAGGTTGCAGCCATTCCTTGTTCGTTTCAAAGAAATCTTTGAAACCTTTGGAAGCCAATACCTTTTCTCCTTCCTGTCGGAACAGTAAGTTGAAAAACTCCCATTTAGTTTGGTTGACCGCTTCGTAGTCAATAGCAGGGAGGCTGTTCAGTTCCTTTTGCTTCTTGCTGAATTTTGATGCCGCTTCTTTATCTTTCAGAGTTCCCATTTGCCTGATATCCGCATACATCGGATGGAAAGCATAAATAGAAATGCTGTTATAAGGATAAGAGTCCGTCCATGCATGAGTCATGGTGGTGTCGTTGACCGGTAAAATCTGAATAACTTTCTGGCGAGTATTTACTGCCCAGTCGACCATACGTTTCAAGTCGCCGAAATCACCTACTCCGAAACTTTTCTCTGATTTTAAAGAAAATACGGGTATAGCGATTCCTGCCCCTTTCCATGCGGGAATGTCGAAATAAACATATCGGTCGGAAATCACGAGCGTTTCGTTGGTCTTCAGTTCCGGGTCTGCCAGATAGCGGTTAGGGTTTTTCTCCCAGCAGTCTGCTTTCTTTTCCTGTTTGTTGTAGAGGATGAATTTATATTCCAGCGGATATTTTAGTTTGCTGGCGTCCAGCTCTATCTGCCATTCCGGGAAATTGGTATCACTCATCAGCACCGCTTTCTCCGGGTCCCAGTGACCTAATGATTTCTGGTTGCCACAAATTGCCAGGCAATAATCTTTGTTGATACGTGGGGCGTAGGCCTTGATAACCAGTCCCTTCTTATATCTTTGCGGGATATTCTCTTTTTCAGGATGTGCCAGTAAGGCTTCTGTAAAAGCAGAACTATAAAGATACAGTTGTTCCGGGATATTTTTCCAGCAATCATTGATTCTGTATATCTTCCTGGAGCTGCCTGATAAGAAAATAGATCTCGAAAAACTGTCCCATTCCTTGCGGATAACTATTCCGTTTTGCTCTATCTGATAGCTATAATTGATAGTCATCCCTTCTTGAGGGACTTCAAGCTCAAGTTCTGCCGTCCAATAGATACCATCGGTGGTGTGTAAAGGAATTGATTCCGGAAATAAGCCGGAAATCCTTACTTCTTCTCCCCAATTGGTGCGGTATTCAATATTAAATGATAGAATCATATATATTAGATTTTGATTGTATATGTAAGACACTGCAAGTATAAGACATTTTTTTGAATAAAAAATAAAAGGAGCCGCACCGGACT
>ERZ839767.5237-NODE-5237-length-11906-cov-11.904312_pt1 | contig 11906 bp, 10 predicted proteins | sample MGYA00519879_ERZ839767 | MGnify/ENA primary metagenome ERZ839767 (study PRJEB31850, sample SAMEA3708852) | human gut metagenome | biome: human gut; feature: human-associated habitat; material: faeces | place: China | collected 2014 ...
AATCGCTGGCACTTTTCTGGTTCTCTTTTGGTGTCAAAAGAGAACATCCCTCGGCTATATCCTCTTCCCCTCTCCCCTGTTCCACATGGAACACTTTACTTTTCTGCGGCGGCGGTGGGGATGCGCACGGTGTACTCGATGTAGCCGTCCTTCTCTTCCCGGTGGGCGGTGGCGGGCACGCCGTTGTCGGTCATCAGCCGGATGGCGTGGTCGATGGTATTGACAAAGATGCGCACGTCCCGCACCATGGAGATGCGGTGCCCGGCCTTGGGCGGGCTGTTCAGCAGCTGCTCAATGTAGCTGTCGGTCTGACGGGCGTTCAGGCGGCGCTTGGCAATGGTGATCAGCGCTTCGCTGCGGCGGTTCTCCGGCAGGCGCAGCACCGCGCGGGCGTGGCGTTCGGTGAGGTTGTTGTCCAGCACAAATTGCCGCTGGTCTGCGGTCAGCTGCAACAGCCGCAGCTTGTTGGCAAAGGTGGGCTGCGCCATGCCCAAGCGCTTGGCGGCTTCGGCTTGGGTGCAGTCCCACAGCACCATCACATCCCGCAGCCCCTGCGCCTGTTCAAAGGGGTTCAGGTCGGCGCGCTGGATGTTTTCCAGCAGACCCAGCGCAGCGGTACGGTCGTCGGCGTAGCTGCACAGGATGGCGGGGATGGTGGTCATCTTTGCCAGCTGACAGGCGCGCAGCCGCCGCTCCCCTGCCACCAGCTCATAGCCTTCTGCCGCCTTGCGCACCGTGACCGGCTGGAGCAGACCGTTTTCCCGGATGCTCTGCGCCAGCGCCGTCAGCTCCTGCTCGTCAAAGCTTTTCCGCGCCTGAAAGGGCGATGGGTGGATCTGGTCGATGGGCAGAGAGAGTAATTTCCCGGATGGTTTCTTGCGTTCAAACATGATGCTGCCCCTTTCCTGTGAAATAAACCTTCGGTTTTTCCACATTTCTCCGGGAAATCGTGGAAAACCTGTTCAGCCCCAGTGTAGCACACAAAGAAAGACCCCGCCAGAAATTTCGTTCGGCAGGGTCTTACAGGTTGCGTCAAGTTATGCGTTATTTCAGCGGACTTTTTGCAATTTTACCGCCGTTTCTGGGGTATGCTGTCGGAGTTTGCGAAATCTTTTTGCACAAAATCAGCGTGCGGGTGTCGCCGCCGGGCAGGTGCAAAGTGCGGGTCTCGCGGTACTCGCCGCCCAGTTTTTTGATAGCACCCCGGGCGGCGGTCAGCTCCTCTTCCCCGGAGGCACCCTTCATGGCAAGGAAGTTGCCGCCCACCTTTACCAGCGGCAGGCAGTATTCTGCCAGCATGGGCAGGGCTGCCACGGCGCGGGCAGAGGCAAGGTCGAACTGCTCCCGCCACACCTTGCGGGCAGCTTCCTCGGCACGCTCCTTGGCAAACTCCACCCCGGTCAGCCCCAGCTGGGCGCAGGCGTACTTCAAAAACTCCACCCGCTTGCCGGTGGGTTCCATGAGAGTCAGTTCCAATTCCGGCTTGAAGATCTTGGTCACGATGCCCGGAAAGCCTGCCCCGGCGCCCACGTCCACCATGCGCCCGGCAACCTCCGGCTGGCTGGCAAACAGCAGGCTGTCGAGGAAGTGCTTATCCTCGATGCCCTCCGGGTCGGTGATGGCGGTCAGGTTGACCTTCTGGTTGTAGTCTACAAGGATCTGGGCAAAGGCATCCAGCTGATCCAGCTGGGTGCCGGTGAGGGCAATGTTCCATGTGGAACACTTTTCCTCCAACCGCTGTTTGTCGATCATAGTGTTTTCCTTTCTGTCAGGTGGTTGGGGCAGCGCAATCGTTTATTTTATCGCAACTTCGTATTATTTTTGTTGTTTCCCTGCCAGTGCGATGCTCAGCTGCGCCACATCGGAGGGCGAAACGCCGGGGATGCGCCCCGCCTGCCCCAGATTGCGGGGACGGATGCGGGCCAGCTTTTCCCGGGCTTCCAGCGTCAGGCCGGTCAGGGCGGCATACTCGAAATCCTCCGGGATGAGGGTCTTTTCGTGGCGTGCCACCTCGCGGATCATCCTGTCCTGTCGGGCGATGTAACCGGCGTACTTGATCTCGGTCTCCAGCCGCTCCGCCAGCATGGGGGTGATCTCCTCTCCCCAGCCGATGATGCCTGCCACCAGCGGGTAGCTGATCTCGGGACGGCGCAGCAGCTCCTCGGCAATGCCGCCCTCGGCGGCGGGGGCAAGACCGGCAGCTTCCATGGCGGCGCGCAGGTCTGCGGTGCGCAGATGCGCTTCGTGCAGGCGGCGGCGCTCGGTTTCCAAGATCTGCTGGGTGTGCTGGTACTTTGCCCAGCGGTCATCCTGCACAAGGCCGTATTCCCTGCCGATGGGGGTCAGACGCTGGTCGGCGTTGTCCTGCCGCAGGGTCAGCCGGTACTCGCTGCGGCTGGTCATCATGCGGTAGGGGTCCATGACGCCCTTGGTCACAAGGTCGTCCACCAGCGTGCCCAGATAGCTGGTGTGCCGGGGCAGCACCAGCTGCTCTAAGCCCAGCGCGTTGCGGGCGGCGTTCAGACCCGCCAGCAGACCCTGCGCGGCGGCTTCCTCGTAGCCGGAGGTGCCATTGAACTGCCCTGCCCCGTACAGTCCCCGCACCACCTTGCTTTCCAGCGTGGCTTCCAGACTGGTGGGGTCTACGCAGTCGTACTCGATGGCGTAGGCGGGGCGCATGATCTCCAGATGCTCAAAGCCTTTGATGCTGTGGTAAAAGGCGTTCTGCACGTCCTCCGGCAGGCTGCTGGATGCACCCTGCAAATACATTTCCTCGGTGTTCTCGCCGCAGGGCTCCACGAAGAGCGGGTGGCGGTCTTTCCCGGAGAAGCGCACCACCTTATCCTCAATGGAGGGGCAGTAGCGCGGGCCGACACCCTCGATCATGCCGCCGTACAGCGGGCTTCGCTGGATGTTGTCCAGAATGATCTTGTGGGTCTCCGGGTTCGTGTAGGCGATCCAGCACTCCACCTTGTTGTGCATGGGTGCATCGGTCAAAAAGCTGAAGGGCTGCAATTCGCTGTCCGGGTCGCCGGGCTGGCATTCCAGCTTGGAAAAATCAATGCTGCGGCGGTGCACCCGGGCGGGGGTGCCGGTCTTGAACCGGCGCAGCGGCAGACCGGCGGCTTTCAGGCTGTCGGTCAGGGCGTTGGCGGCGTGCATCCCATCCGGGCCGGACGCATACCACGCATCGCCCACAAAGATTTTGCCGCCGAGGTTCGTACCGGTGGCAAGCACCACGCACTTGGCGGTGTATTCGCCGTGCAGCTGGGTGATAACGCCCTTCACATGGCCGTTTTCCACTTCCAGCGCCACCACCTCGGCCTGATGGATGGCAAGCCCCGGGGTCTGTTCCAGCGCGTGCTTCATGTATTCGTTGTAGCGGCGGCGGTCGGTCTGCACCCGCAGCGCGTGCACGGCGGGGCCTTTGCCCTTGTTCAGCATCCGGCTTTGCAGATAGGTGGCATCTGCCGCCAGACCCATCACGCCGCCCAGCGCATCCACCTCCCGCACCAGCGTGCCCTTGGCAGTGCCGCCAATGCTGGGGTTGCAGGGCATATTGCCGATGGCGTCCAGACTCATGGTAAAGACGGCTGTTTTTGCGCCCAGCACAGCAGCTGCATGGGCGGCTTCGATGCCCGCATGGCCAGCGCCGATGACGATGACATCATAATCTCCTAAGTGGTTCATATACTTTCGGGTTTCCTCTAACAAATGATTTAAAATGCCCTCCGTTTCACTCTGGGCATTTTCAGCGGAAGAATTATTTTTAATTTCGCAAATCTGGAAAATCTGCGGATTTTCCAGATTTGCCTTTTCACGGGAGAGATTTGGAACGAACTCCCTCAGTCAAAACCTGACGGTTTTGCCAGCTCCCTCGGGGAGGGAGCCTTTGGCATGGCGGGAAAGTTTGCGACTAAACCGCAAAGCTTGCGGGCGTGCCTGCTCCCCCGGGGGGAGCTGTCGCGCAGCGACTGAGGGGCTGCAAATCGGCGGAGCCGGAAAAAACGGTTAAAAGATCTTCACGCCGAACAGGCGTGAATCTTCAGTTTTTTCCGGTGTAGCCCTCCCCTTTGGGGTTAAAAGGGGCGAGCAGCCCCTTTTTCGTGGCTCCAGCGCGTCGAAATCGCTGGCACTTTTCTGGTTCTCTTTTGGTGTCAAAAGAGAACATCCCCGGCTCTTACTTTCCCACACAGAACCGCTCGAACACCTGTTCGATAACGGCTTCCGAGGCGTTTTCGCCGGTCAGGTCGCAGAGGGCATCCAGCGCATCATCCACGCAGACCGAAACGGCGTCCAGCCCAAAGCCGCCGGCGGCGGCATCCAGTGCACCGGCTACGGCGTCCCGGGCGCGGAGGGCGGCAGAAAGCTGCCGCTGCCCGGACAGGCTGGCGGCATGGGGGTCGATGCTGCCCGTGCCCAGCAGCCGCGCCACCGCAGCGGCGATGACCTTGCGGCTCCCCTCTTCCCGGCAGCAGACCGGCAGCACCATGGCAAAATAGGGGGCGATAAGCTCTGCATCAAACTGGGTGGGCTTGTCCTCCTTGTTGACAAGGGCGATGGCGGGACGGCCTGCGCAGCGCTGTGCCAGCGCCAAGTCCTCCCGGCTGGGCGGCTCGGAGCCGTCAAAGACAGCCAAAATCAACCCGGCTTCTTCCAGTTTTTTCCAGCTGCGGCGGATACCCTCTGCTTCAATAGCGTCCTCGGTCTCCCGCAGACCGGCGGTGTCAAAAAGGTTCAGCCGGATATCTCCCAGCTGCACCGCCTGCTCCACCACATCGCGGGTGGTGCCCGCCACCGGGGTGACGATGGCGCGGTCGAACCCCGCCAGCAGATTCAGCAAGGTGGACTTGCCCGCGTTGGGGCGTCCCACGATGGCGCAGTCCACGCCCTCGCGCAGCACCGCACCGGCATCGTAGCTGCGGATAAGGCCGTCCAGCTCCTGTTGCACCGCGCCCAGCACGGTGCGCAGGTGGGCGGGGTCCAGCTCCGGCACATCCTCCTCCGGGAAGTCCACCCAAGCGGCTAGATGCGCCTGCAGGGCGGTCAGCTGGGCTTTCTGGGCGTTGATCTTTTTCGCCAGCGCACCGCCCAGCGCGGCGTTTGCCAGCGCTGCCCCCTGCCGCCCGTCTGCCGAGATCAGGTCCATGACCGCTTCCGCCTGCGTCAGACCCAGCTTGCCGTTCAAAAAGGCACGGCGGGTGTACTCGCCGGGGGCGGCAGGCTGTGCACCCGCTGCAAGGCAGGCTTCCACCAGACGGCGGGCCACCGCATTTCCGCCATGACAGGAAAGCTCCACCACATCCTCGCCGGTATAGCTGTGGGGCGCACGGAAAAACAGGGCAACGCCCTCGTCAAAGGCTTCTTCCCTGTCCACGAAATGCCCGAACAGCGCGGTGTAGCCCTTGGCCTCTTCCACTTTTTTTGCCGGGTTTGCCGGGTGGAACACCCGGGCCGCCACGGTATAGCTCTCTGCGCCGGACAGGCGCACCACGGCAATGCCGCCCGCCCCGGGGGGCGTTGCGATGGCGGCAATGGTCGATCCCTGCATACTGCATCCTTTCCGCGCACACGTCTTGCGGGTGCGCTATTCGTGCACCCGGTACGGCAGAGCCGCCGCAGCGCACACTTTCTGATTTTACAGCTTATTTTACCACGTTTTTGCGCAAAAAGATACACCCGCCGCGCGGTTTTTCCACATCTTCCAAAATGTTTGTGGAAAAAGAGATCGAAAATGGCGGGTACTTTCTCTTTGTACTTAATACTTTAGTGCTAAACTTTACGGCTTGAACCCTCTCCGTCATCGCCTACGGCGATGCCACCTCCCCCGAAAGGGGGAGGTTTTGCTCTACTTACCGCCAGATGGCGAAAAGCTCCCCCTTCGGGGGAGCTGCTGAGCGCAGCGAAGCGGAGAGGGTTTACCCCGCGAGAAACTCCCCCAGTCATCTCGCTTTGCTCGATGCCAGATTCCCCTTTTTGTCGCTGCGCGACATCTTCCCCCGCTCCGGGGGAAGTCATCTTCGGAGATGGGGCCTTTGGCATGGCGGCGAAGTTTTTGGCTAAAGTGCAAAACGTCCGGGCGCGCCAGAGGCTCCCTCCCAGAGGGAGCTGGCAAAACCGTCAGGTTTTGACTGAGGGAGTCAAGGGGCTGTTGCAAAAAGCAGCGTCCATATTTTTAACGGTAACATGCGATAATCTTTAAGAAATTTCACAAAAAACAAATTGAAAATTAGTTTAAACAGCGGTATACTGATGACAAGAAAGGCTTTCCATAGAAGGAGGAATCGACATGAAAAGAAAACTTTCTGCTGCACTGCTTACAATAGTACTGCTGTGTATGTGCTTCTGTGGCAGTGCATTTGCGGCTAAAAAACCGAGTATTGAAATTATAACAATGCAGGTCAACTGGGAAGATAATTATGTATGCGACCCGACAATTTATAGCCGCAATAATACGAACAAAACAATGAAATATGTTGATTTCTATGCAACTGCATACAATCGCGTCGGAGACCCTATTCCGGGCGTGGCGACAAAAAAATTAACAGTAGTTGGGCCAATAGAACCTTTTCGAGTGGCGAGAAATAATGGGGCACAGTTGTATATGGATCAGAATTTCTCAGATGATAGTCCGTTTAAATACTATACAGAGTCGGACTATGCCGTATCAATTGGAGAAGATGACGTTTTGACGAGGGTTTATTGTGATTCGTATGGGAATTTCTTTGTTATGCCAGATACAAACAACATTGACAGTTGTACATATCTGTCCGAAGATGAGGTTCAAAATGCAACATGTGACGGCGGATGCAGATTTGATAACGTAATGTGGACAAGCAATATTATCGACCACATTAATGTGGATTATGCGGTAGTTACTTATATGGATGGAAGTAGAGAAACTGTAAGAAATGCCGATAATGGCGCTCATCGGGGAATACGGTTGCAGAACCCGCCGTTTGTACAGCAGTTGGCACAGTACCAAGCAGTTTACAATTACAAGGATTATCTGAAACTGAACCCTGACCTTGCAGAGGTATTTGGGACAAATCAGAAAGCACTTTTTGAGCATTTTGTTACAAATGGCATGAAAGAGGGGCGGCAGGGAAATTATCAGTTCAACCTGGCTGCCTATAAGACAAATAACCCGGATCTTGTAGCAGCGTTTGGCAATAGTAATGTGAAATACTACGAACATTATATTTCTAACGGAAAGGCAGAAGGCAGAATTGCAAGCTAAGGCAATACCGCACAATGGCAATATAACCACAGAAGTGATATAATACAGATATGAACAAATAAATGAGTCTGTCGGCGCTGAGCGATGAGTTGTCGCAGGTGCTGACAAAGAAACGCGAATTTCTAGCAGAGATAGACCGCATCGTACCGTGCTGAGCGCAGCGAAGCTGAGAGGGTTCAGCCCGCTGAAAACCTGTGCAGACTTTTCCCGCAGCGCTGCGCTTTCGCAGAAAGCGGCGCTGCAAATGCCGTTTTACTCCACGACCCCCTCCTGTGAAACCAAAAAAGCGCCCCGCATTTCCACCGGAAATGCGGGGCGCTTCATGGTTCTGTTTCGGGTTACAGTTTACAGTTCGATCTTGCCGAAGCTGAAATCTGCAAAATCGTCCACGCGCTCGGTGCGCTTAGGTGCTACGGGTGCTGCGCTCTCGGCGTCGCGGGGGGCGTAGGTGCGCTCCGGCACACCGGACGGACGGGGGCCGCGGGGTGCACCGCTGCGGTTGCCACGGTAGCCGCCATTGCTGCGGCGCTCACCGCGATAACCGCCGTTGCGGTTGCCGCCGGGACGACGGCCATTCCGGTTGCCGCCACGGCCACGGCGCTCGCCGTAGGTGTTCTCGGTCTGGGCATCCGGTGCGGTGGAGTAGATGACCACGCGGCGGTCACGGCCCTCGCCCTTGCTCTCGCTGCGCACACCCTCCATCTTGCTGATGGCAGAGTGGATGATGCGGCGCTCGTAGGGGTTCATGGGCTCCATGGCAAAGCTGCGGCCGGTCTTGCGCACCTTGGCACCAATGCGCTGTGCCAGTGCGGTCAGGTCACTCTCGCGCTTGTCGCGGTAGCCGGCAACGTCCAGACCCAGCTTGATGTAATCGCCCTCCAGACGGTTTGCCACAAGGCTTGCCAGATAGGACAGGCTCTCCATGGTCTCGCCACGGCGGCCGATGAGGGCGCCCAGCTTTTCACCGTCCAGACGGATGATGGTGGCTTCGCCCTTCTGCACGGCGCTGAAGGTCACGTTCTCCACGCCCATCAGGGTGATGACTTCCCGCAGATAGTCCACGGCAGCCTTCACCTTGGCGTTCTCCTCGATGACGATGGGCTCTTCCACCTCTTCTGCCTCCTCGGCAGCTTCGGCGGGCTGCTGGGCAGCGGGGGTCTGCTCTGCGGCGGGAGCGGCAGGCTCTGCCACAGCAGCGGGAACTTCCTCTGCCACAGGAGCAGTCTCCTGCACGGGGGCGGCAGTCTCAACAGGCTGCTCTGCCACCGGCTCCACCGGCTTTGCGGGTGCAGCGGCGGGGGCATCCGGCAGTTCCACGCTCACGCGCACCTTGGCGGGGGTGGTCTTTAAACCCAGAAAACCAGTCTTCTGGGGATATTCCAGCACTTCACGGCTGACATTCTCATCCTCAGCCTGAACACCCAGCAGGGCGCAGGCCTTGGCAAAGGCTTCGTCCACCGTCTTGCCGGTGGATTCCTGTGTACGGATCATAACCGTTTACCTCCCTTGTTACTGTTTATCCTGCTTGTCAAGCTCGCTCAGCGGCACGGTGCGCTCGTCCTTGTAGCGCTCGGCGTCCAGCTGACGGGCATACTCCAGCCGGCGCTTGTTCATCTCGCTGGCGGAAAGGTTCTTTTCCACGCTCTTGCCGGTCTTGGGGTCGGTCACCGTGATGGTGGTGTTCTTCACACCGCGCTTTTCCTGCTTGCGCTTGGCGGCGATCTCCGCTTCCACTTCCTTGCGCATCTTCTCGGGGTCGTAGAACTTGCGCATGACCTGGGTCTGTGCGGTCATGACGATGTTGGAAATGACGTAGTACAGAGAGAATGCCAGCGGGTAGGTAAAGCAGAAGAACAGGTACATCAGCGGCATCATATACATGGTCAGCTTCATGCTGCCCTGCATCTGCTGGCCGGAGGCCTTCATACTGATGTGGGTGGACAGGAACATGGTGATGACCGACAGCAGCGGCAGCACGAGATCCAGAGACAGACCGATCTGCGGGATGCGGGTCAGGTCGATGCCAAGGAAGTTCATGTGCTGGCCGAACTCGGTGATGGTAGCGATCTGCTCGACGCTGAAGCAGCCCAGCACGCCGCTGTTGCCTGCCAGTACCTCGGCGATGATGTTGGTATCGCGGGTGATGGCGGTAAAGGAGATGCCGGCGGCGGTCATAGCCTCGCCAGCGCTGGCCAGTGCAGCGGCGCTGATGTGGAAAATGCGCTCCAGCGGGTTATACACCACGCCGATAACACCGAACATGACAAGGAAATTCAGCAGCATGGGCATGCAGCCGGCCGTGGGCTTATAGCCAAAGTCCTGCTGCAGCTTCATCAGCTCTTCCTGCTGCTTTTCAGGCTTATTCTTGTACTTGGTCTGGATCTCTGCGATCATGGGCTGGAAAGCAGACATTTTCGCCATGCTCTTCTGCTGGCTGGTCTGCAGGGGGATCTTGACGATGTTGATGAGCAGGGTGAAGAGGATGATGTCCCAGCCGTAGTTCGGCAGCAGCTTGTAGATCCACTCCATGACATAGCCGAGAGGACCGCTCAGGATGTAAAAGAAGTTCATACCTTTGTCCATTCTGCCCCGGCTGTGGCCCGGGACGCATTATTTTTTTATCGTAGGACACGCCGCCCACAGTGCAGCGCGTCACAAGAAGCGAAAACTTTATCCCCTGTGCCGCTTTTCAAACAGCTTTGCGGGCTGCAAGCTGCGGGCGGGGCTTTGCCAGCGGCCGGGCGGCGGCACGGGGTCGTAGCCCCACTTGCCCAGCGGATTGCACCGGGCAATGCGCCATGCGCCCAGCAGAATGCCTTTTATACAGCCGTGGGTCAGGATGGCCTGCATGGTGTAGTTGCTGCAGCTGGGCGAAAACCGGCAGCTGCGGCCGATCCATGGGCTGAGGGTGTACTGGTAGATGCGGATGGGCACGCACAATGCCCTGCGGCAGAGCATTTGCAGCCGGTTCACGCGCGGGACTCCGGCTTTTGTTTGCGGGCAGGGGGCACGGTGGCGGGCGGCTTTGCATCCGGGCGCTTGGCCTTATCCGGCAGACCGGCCTGTGCAAACAGCTTTGCCACAACGCTGCTCAGCTGCCAGCTTTTCAGTTTGGGGGTCATGCCCCGGGCCACGAAGATCAGATCGTAGCCGCCGATATTGTGATCCAGATGCTCGTCAATCGCAGCTTTCATCACGCGGCGGGCGCGGTTGCGCTGCACGGCATGGCCTATTTTTTTGGTGGCGGTCAGGCCCACCCGGGTGTTGCGGCCCCGGGTCTTGAGTACATACAATACCAGTGCCGGGTTCACATAGGACTTGCCGCGGGCGTACACACGGCCAAACTCGCTGTTGCGGCGGATCGGACGATAACGCATAACGTCGGCACCTCCTTTCGTCCGGGTGCACATAGGTGCACTCTTTAGCCAGTATATCAAAAATTTTTGCACTTTAAAAGCCCATCCGGGCATTTTTACGAAAAAACTTTTGACGGGTAAAAAAATAAGACCGCCAATGGGATATCAGCGGTCTTTTGTGCGCATATTCATTTCTGCGCCGGATCTCACCTGCAAGGTTTAAGATCAGACAGTCAGGCTCTTGCGGCCCTTTGCACGGCGAGCATTGATGACCTTACGGCCGTTCTTGGTGCTCATGCGGGTCAGAAAGCCATGAACTTCCTTGCGCTGACGCTTCTTGGGCTGAAAAGTTCTCTTCATGGTTGTATCCTCCGTAAAAACTTATCCCCGGTATGGGGTCTTGATCGGTCCCAGATTGGGGACAGGCTTGCAATTCAACAGTATATCGCATAGTATGACGTTCTGTCAAGCATTTTTTGCAGTTTTCTGCAAACTTTTTTCTGATTTTTCTGTTAAAAGCTTTTCAACTTTTTCACCATTTTGCTGTGGAAAACTTTTTTCTACCAGATATTGTGGTCTTTTTGGCGTGTTTCCACAAGGGCGCTGCGGGGGGCTTATCTTATGTATTATAAATTACATTATAGTAATATAGACGCAGGGAGATTTTTGTGGTATACTAACGTGGTATCAGCAGCATTGTTGAAAACTTCGACCGATTCAATGGAGTGGATGTTTTATGGATTCTTTCAAGGACGTTTTAGAAGCGGCCCAGATGTACTGCAAGGCGCAGATGGCCGAGCCAACGTACAATCTCTATATCGACGGGTTGGAGCCCATCAGCTTTGAGGACTCCAGCCATATCACCCTGTCGGTGCGCAACGATTTTATCTGCAAGATCGTCACCGACCGGTACCTTGGCCTGCTCAAGGAGGCCTTCAAGTCCGTTTTGGGCTTTGATGTGGACATCACCCTTGTGGTGCCCAGCACCCCGCCCCACGAAGTAGTGCTGGCCCAGCAGTACGAGGCAAACCCCGCCTCCCCGCAGGGCAACTACGAGTTCACCTTTGAAAACTTCATCAAGGGGCCGTCCAACCAGTTTGCGTTTGCTGCTGCGCAGGCTGTGGCGGCAAACCCCTCCGGGGCGTATAACCCCCTGTTCATCTACGGCGGCTCGGGCCTTGGCAAGACCCATCTGCTGACCGCCATTCAGACCGAGATCAAGCGCACCCACCCCGATTTCGTCATCATGTATGTCACCTGCGAGCAGTTCACCAACGAGCTGATCGCCGCCATCCGCGCCGGCAGCACCG
>ERZ839767.5241-NODE-5241-length-11892-cov-3.112022_pt1 | contig 11892 bp, 9 predicted proteins | sample MGYA00519879_ERZ839767 | MGnify/ENA primary metagenome ERZ839767 (study PRJEB31850, sample SAMEA3708852) | human gut metagenome | biome: human gut; feature: human-associated habitat; material: faeces | place: China | collected 2014 ...
ATGGATGGTGCAAAGATTACGATTGGAGATAATGTTTTTATTGGTCCATCAGTTGGTTTATACACAGCTATTCATCCTTTAAATTATAAAAAAAGAAATGCTGGTTATGAAAAAGCAAAACCAATTACAATTGGAGATAATGTTTGGTTAGGGGCGAATGTTGTGGTGTTACCTGGTGTGACAATTGGAAGTGGCTCAGTTATTGGGGCTGGAAGTGTTGTAAATAAAGATATTCCTAAAAATGTTGTAGCATTTGGGAACCCTTGTCGTGTCGTTAAAGAAATTGAGTAAATTGATTAAATATTTATTTTTATGTGATTATAAAGATGAATTATATATAAGATATGGATTGTTGAGAAGTGACATCATACGTGATGTTACTTTTTTTTACTCGTTTGTATAGTGGTTATTATATATATTCTTTTTTTGCATGATTGATGATGAAGTGAATTGAGATATCAATTTCGACAAAAAGTGATAAAATAAAATGTGTAGAAAGGAGGATATTTATGAATAAAAAAGCTATTCAGTTAATTGAAAAAATGATTGAAGAAGATGATTATCAAACAGTATCCTTCTTTGCTTTGGGCCTAAATGTTTCTACAAGAACCATTTTTAATTATTTAGAGTTCATAGAAGAAGAACTCAAAGATAGTGATTTATATGTTCATAAAGTACAGGGAAGAGGAATTCGATTGATTGGTTCACAAAAAGATAAGATAGACTTATTACATTCACTTAATGGTGTAGAGGTTTTAAGTACATTAGAAAGGCAACTTATTATTATTCAAAAACTCATTCTCGAAGAACAAACATTGACTTATCAAAAACTATCTGATTATTTTATGGTGAGTACATCTTCTATTACAAAGGATTTAGAAAAAATCCAACATTTCTTTAAGAAATATTCTATTCAGCTTGTTTCTGATAAAAAAGGAACATACGTTATTGGTGATGAATATCACAAACAACTTTGTCAAGTCACGTATTTAGAAGAACGACTTTCATTAAAGAAGAAAAGAAGTGAAGACACATTACAAAAAGAAGATTTATCTCTCTTAAAATTATTTATAGAAGGCGAGATTGTTGATGGTGTTTATCAGATATTTCATGAATTTATTGGTGAGTATCAGCTTCATGTTTCTCATAAGTATTCAAGGCGTATGTTCATAACATTAATTGTTTTTATATCAAGACTGAAGTATGGCAAACACCCATATATTGAAAAAGATTTTTTATTTGAAGAAATGAAATATTTAGATTCTTATATATTAGCAGAAGAACTTTTAAAACGTATTTGTAGTCAGTTTCAAATCGTTTATGAAAGTCAAGATGTTGATTATATAAATAAACAATTGATGGCTTTAAAAATAAAGATAAAAGAAGTTCCAGTCAATCCAATATATTTAAGTTCCATTCAAGAACTTATCAATCAATTGAGTGAAATCTTAAAAGTGAATCTTAATCAAGACCAGAAGCTGCTCAAAAGTCTCTTGTTTCATTTTACACCTATGATCTATAGATTGCGTATGAATGCCAATATTAAGAATCCTTTACTACATGAAATCCAGACACAGTATTCTATATTGTTTTCAATTATCGCACATAGTGTCTATAAAATTGAATCTCAATATCAGGTCATTTTAACGGAAGATGAAATTGCTTTTTTGACAGTTTATTTCCAAGTTGCTTTAGAAAGAAATAAAGGTGGTAAAAAAATATTAATAGTGTGTTTAAGTGGGATTGGAACATCAGAATTAATCTTTCATAAAATTCAAAAAGCGATTCCTGCTCAAGATACTCTTGAAATTACAACATACCATGCCTTAAAGAAGCGTGATTTAAGGAAAATAGATTTGATTATTTCAACAATTGATTTAGATATTGAAGATATTCCTATCATTAAAGTGAGTGCATTGATATCCAATTCAGATTTAAAAAAGATCACAGAGAAATATGCAAATTTCTTTTATAAAGATGACTATGAAAGAGAAATTGAGCACTTTCAATATTTAAAACAATATATTGAAGAGAAAATGATTTTTTGGGATATGGAATTCAAGAATAAAGATGAGTGTTTAAAGTTTGTGATGGAAAAGTTATATTCAGCTGGATATGTGAAAGAGGGATTTGAAAAATCTATTTTAGAACGTGAAAAAATAGGGACGACTGCATTGGATTCAGGAGTTGCCATTCCTCATGCATCGATTGAATATACACGAGAAACAAAAATAGTTATTGTTAATTTAAAACATAAGATATTATGGAATGATAAAAAGATTGATGTTGTGGCTTTAATCAATATCAATCAAAAAGATAAAGCAAATGTAAGAAATCTTTTAGGAGAACTTTATCAATTCATTCGAGAAAGAAAAGATGTTGAAAAATATTTTAAAATGAACACAAAAGATGAATTTATAAAAAGTATTAATCAATAAGGAGGAGGATTAGAAAATGAAAATTGTTGCTGTGACATCATGCCCATCTGGAGTAGCACATACTTACTTGGCTGCTGAAAGTTTGGAAGTTGCTGCTAAAGAAAAGGGGATAGAGATTGCTGTTGAAACACAAGGGTCTATTGGGATTGAAAATGAATTAGATAAGAATGCTATTTTAGAAGCAGATGCTGTGATTTTAACAAATAATATTGGTATTAAAAATGAAGAAAGATTTAAAGGAAAGCCTGTGGTTCGAGTCAGTGCAGGTGATTGTATTAACAAAGCAGGTGCAATTATGGCTAAGTTAAAAGAAAAGTTTGGGTAGGATTGATCAATGAAAGTGAAACTCTCGCCATCATTGATGTGCATAGACCTGTTAAATATAGAAAATGAGATTAAGATTTTAAATATGAAAGCTAATGAATACCATGTTGATATTATTGACTGGCATTATTGTAAAAATATGTCTTTGGCACCATGCTTTATGGAGCAGATTTCAAAGATAACAGATATTCCTATGGATGCTCATTTATATGTAGATAATATTGATATGGATTTGATTGAACTGTGTTGTCAAAGTGGAGCAAAAATATTAACTATGCCTCCAGAAATTATTGAAAAGCAGGTTTATCGTATGAAGCGCTATTTAGATTCTCAGAATGTCCAATTTGGTGTTTTTATCAATCCAGCAGTTTCTTTAGAAATCATTAAACCATATGCACATATTATTGATCGTTTATTGATAATGAGCGTAGATCCAGGATTTGCTGGTCAGCCATTTGTAGAAGCAACATTAAAAAAAATAGCTGAAGCTAAGCAATATAGAGAAGAAAATCATTATCATTATAGTATTGCAGTTGATGGCTGCTGTAATGAAAATTATTATAAACAATTGTATGAAGCGGGTGTAGATGTTTTTATTGTGGGAACAAGTGGTTTGTTTGGCAAAAATACTGATACCAAAAAAGCTTTAGATATTGCAGTGTCAAATATAGAACTAGCAACACGTTAGTGTGAGAAATGGGGAATAATTATGTCTTGTATCATGAATGAAGAACTTGTTAATTTACATATGAAAGCAAAAACAAAGGAAGAGGCTATTAAGGAACTGGCTAGAAATGTTGAATCAGCTAAGCGAATAGAGAATTATGAGGAGTATGTAGTGAGTGTATTTGAAAGAGAAAATATGACATCTACTGGAATTGGGTTTAAAATTGCGATTCCACATGGAAAAAGCTCAACAGTTAAATCTTCAACAGTCGCCTTTGGAAGATTAGAAGAAGATATTGCTTGGGAAAGTTTAGATGGTGATGACGTCCGCTTTGTATTCTTATTGGCAATTCCAGAGTCTTGTCAAGGTGATGAACATTTGCGAATCATTGCCCAATTATCAAGAAAATTAATTCATGAAGAATTTCGTCAGAAGTTAGCAACTGCAAAAGATCCTAAAGATGTTGTGACTTTATTAGAAGATCAAATATAAGGAGAATTATCATGGAAGAAATAATGAAAATATTAAGGGAAACAAAAAAACATGTCATGACTGGAATTTCATATATGATTCCATTTGTGGTTACAGGTGGTGTCGTTTTGGCGGTTTGTGTTTTGATTGGAGGAGAACATGCTGTTCCAACAGAAGGTGCATTGGGAAAGATTGCTACTATTGGATCAGCAGGATTAGGTTTAATGGTTCCTATTCTGTCAGGTTTTATTGCCTATTCTATTTGTGATCGTGCTGGGTTAGCGCCAGGAATTATTGGAGGTTTTATTGCGAATAATATTGGGGCTGGGTTTATTGGTGGAATCATTTCAGGTCTTTTGGCAGGGATTGTTGTCAGTTATTTAAAAAAGATTAAGGTGCCTAGTTCATTAAGATCAGTCATGCCAATCTTTGTCATACCATTGGTAGGAGGGTTAATTGTCTCATCAATAATGTTGTTTATTGTTGGTGAACCAATTGCAGCTTTAATGACATTCTTAACAGATCTCTTAGAAGGCATGAGTACTGGAAATGCCATCTTCTTAGCACTTATTCTTGGAATGATGAATTGTACTGATATGGGTGGTCCAATTGGAAAGGTTTCTTATGGATTTGGAACAGCCATGTTATCTAATATCAATCCAGCAACTGGTTTGCCTAATGAATCATCATTGTTAATTATGGCAGCTGTAGGAGTTTCTTGTGCAATTCCACCTATCATCTTCGCACCTATTCCCATAATGAAAGGAACTTTCAATATCGTTTCATCGCAATATTCTAATATGTTTTGTAGTGCTTGCTTCTGTTCTAGAGTGGGCTGTGTTTCTATTTCAGAAGGTGCAATTCCTTTTGCTGCAACCGATCCACTCCGTGTCATACCTTCTTGTATGGTAGGTGGCGGATTAGGAGCAGTGATTGCAATGATGTTTGGTGCGGGTAATCCAGCTCCTTGGGGAGGATTTATTGTTGCTCCGATTGTAACCAATCCATTGGTTTATGTTTTGGCTATTTGTATAGGGGCAATTGTTGGTGCGATCCTGATGGGTATTCTCAAGAAGGAAACGAAAGAACAAGTTCAAAGAGAAGATAATGACATTGAGTTAGATATTGAAATTCTTTAAACCGTATATAGGATAATAAAAAGTGAATGGGAGTCAAACTCTCATTTCTTTTATGTTATTATTAATCTTTATTGTTTTATATTGAAATAAGTCTTGAAATCTCTTTAAAAAGAATTATAATAAAGATAAATCAATAATAAATAATAATAAACGATAAGAAAGGAGAATATATGTTTGCTCAAGAAAGACAAGAAAGTATTGTAAGCCAAGTGAATATAGAAGGCAGTGTGAGAGTCAAGGATTTAAGTGTCAAGTTTGCAGTGACAGAAGACTGTATTCGAAAAGATTTAGCTATATTAGAGAAAAGAGGTTTATTAAAAAAAGCGTATGGAGGAGCAGTTAGTGTTCGCCAAAATCCTCATATGTATAATAGTGAAGAACGTAAAAATACACCTAATCATGAAAGAGTTCTGATTGCTCAAAAAGCCATGACACTTATTCATGAGCGGGATACCATTTTTTTAGATGTTTCACTTGCAAGTGTTGAAATTGCAAAATTATTAAGTGAATCTTCATTACAGATGACAGTCATGACAAATATGATAGATGTCTTAAATATTCTCAGTCATAGTTCTCATATTTCCATTGTTTTCATTGGTGGTCAGTTAAATCAGGAATGCGATGGGTTTTGGGGTTCTCTTTCTGTTCAAATGATTCAATTATTTAAAATCGATAAAGCTTTTTTAGGTGTTGTTGGTGTGAATACATTAACAGGACAATTATCAACTTATCATGTGGATGATGGTTTTATGAAAAAAACACTTATTCAACAAAGTCAAATGAGTTATTTATTATGTGAAGAAAGAAAGTTTAAAGAAGATGGCAGCTTTGTGTTTGCCTCTTTGAATGATGTGAGTGGTCTCTTGACTTCTAAAGAACTTCATACAAACATCAAAGAAGATTTAGAAGATTATGGTTTAGTTATCATATAGGAGGAAGTTATGGAAGGGTTATATCAAACAAATCGTGTGAAAACTTTAAAAGAAAAGATGGTGAATGAGCCACGCTATGTTTCTATTGAACAAGCAAGAATTATTACACGTGTTTATCAGCAAAATGAAGATTTGTCGATTCCTATGAAAAGAGCTCTCTCTTTAAAAGCGGCGTTAGAAGAATTAGAAATAGGTGTAGAAAAAGAAGAACTGATTGTTGGGAATAGAACAAAAGGTGTTCGTTATGGTGTTGTTTTTCCTGAAAGTGGCTGTTCATGGGTTTATAACGAAATCGAAAATTTACCTTATCGTCCACAAGATCAGTTTCTTGTAAAAGAAGCAGATATTCAAGAATTTAAAGAAGTGATTTATCCATATTGGAAAGGTCATTCTATGGAAGATGTTATTCGTCATCAGTATGGTCAAGAGATTGATGCTATGGCTAAGGTTGTGAAAATTAATCAAAAAGATCATGCGCAAGGACATATTTGTCCAGATTCCAAGCTCTGGTTAGAATTAGGACCACAAGGCTTAATCAAAAAGGCCCAAGAGAAATTAAAGACATGCTCCAAAGAGCACAAGGAATTCTATGAATGTACAATTTTAGTTTTACAGGGAGCATGTACATTTATGCGAAGGTATCATGATTATATAAAAGAGATGCTTCCTCATGTTGAATCACAATATCAAGCAACACTACAAACAGTTGCAGATAATTGTTTGCATTTATCAAAGCGTGCACCTGAATCATTTCATGAAGCTTTACAGTCTTTATGGTTTCTCTTTGTCATTCTACACATGGAATCAAATGCTTCATCATTTTCACCAGGGAGAATAGATCAATACCTCTATCCATTTTATCAAAAGGATAAAAATGCTGGAATTATTGATGATCAATATGCATTAGAATTATTAGAATGTTTATGGTTAAAGTTTAATGAAATTGTCTATTTAAGAAATCAACATAGTGCGAAATACTTTGCTGGATTTCCTATTGGCTTTAATATTGCGATTGGTGGATTAGATGAAAATGGTCAAGACACATATAATGAAATATCTTTACTTTGTTTGAAAGCGCAATATCATTTAGGATTACCCCAACCAAACTTATCAGTTCGTTTGAATAAACATTCATCACATGAATTGATGCAAGAAGCAATCAAGGTTGTTGCAAAAGGCAGTGGTATGCCTCAATTTTTTAATGATGAAGCTATTGTGCAAACAATGATTGATGATTTAAACATTGAACCTCAAGATGCTTTGAATTATGCAATTGTTGGTTGTGTTGAATTGACAACTCATGGAAATAATTTAGGATGGTCAGATGCCGCCATGTTTAATTTGAATAAAGCTTTAGAATTAACCCTAAATCATGGAAAATGTTTATTGACTGGGAATCAGATAGGATTGGATTTAGGAAGTCTTGAAACTTATCAAACATTTCAGGATTTAGAAAATGCATTTCAAAAACAAGTTGATTATTTTATTGAAGAAATGATGAAGGCTGAAGTTATTGTTGAAAAAGTTCATCAAGAATGCTTACCATCTGCATTCTTATCAACTGTGATTGATGACTGTTTAGAAAAAGGCCTGGATGTCACTCGTGGTGGTGCGAAATATAATTTATCAGGTATTCAAATGATTCAGGTTGCGAATTTAGCTGATTCCTTGGCTGCTATTCAAAAATTAGTTTATGAAGAAGAGATGATTTCAAAGCATGAATTGCTTGTTTCTTTGCAAGATGATTTTAAGGGTCATGACATTACACAGGCAATGTTATTAAATAAGGCGCCTAAATATGGTAATGATATTGAATGGGTTGATCATCTTGGTGCCAAGTGGGCTGAATATTTTAGAGAGAGAATGAAAGAATTTACAAATTATCGTGGGGGTCCATATCATACAGGTATGTATACAGTTTCTGCACATGTTCCAATGGGAGAGAATGTTGGAGCATCTCCAGATGGTCGCAATGCTTTGACACCGCTTGCTGATGGTGGAATGTCACCAGTCTATGGTCGTGATTTATCAGGGCCAACAGCTGTTTTAAAATCTGTCTCACGCATGAAGAACACTCTGACAACAAATGGTGGACTTTTAAATATGAAATTCTTACCTGAGTTCTTCAAAACAGAAATAGGAATGCGTAAGTTTGAGAATTTCTTACGTGCCTTTGTGGATTTGGAAATTCCTCATATTCAATTTAATGTCGTAAGAAGAGAAGATTTATTAGATGCGAAAGTTCATCCAGAACGTCATAAGTCATTAACAATTCGTGTGGCAGGCTATACAGCTTACTTTGTAGAATTAGCTGGTAAACTGCAAGATGAAATTATTGAGAGAACAGCTTATGAAGATATCTAAAGCACTTGTTTTTGATATCAAAAGATTTGCAGTTCATGATGGTCATGGCATTCGGACAACAGTTTTCTTTAAGGGCTGCCCCTTGAGATGTGTGTGGTGTCAAAATCCTGAAGGATTATCTTCAAAACGCAACCCCATTTATTTTGAAAAGAGTTGTATTCATTGTCGTCGTTGTGAGCAATATGCAAATGATGGTCAAATGACTTATCAAAATGATCGTCCTTATTTCAATAAGGAGTGTGAAAATTTTGATAATCTTGTAAAGTATTGTCCCACTGGAGCCATTCGTTATGATAGTGAATTGTATGATATTGAAGAATTAATGATAAAAATAAAACAGGATGAAGTTTTCTTTCGTGAAGAAGGCGGTGTAACCTTTTCTGGTGGTGAACCCTTTATGCAAGGTGATTTCTTGATTGAAATCTTAAAACGTTGTCATGAAGAGGGGATTCATACAGCAATTGAAACATCATTGCATGTTTCATTAGATTTGATGAAACAAGCTTTACCTTATTTAGATTTAATCTACGTTGATTTAAAAATATATGATCATCAAAAACATCAACAATATACAGGTGTCTCTTCACATCTGATTAAAAACAATATAAAATATATATTAGAAAGTCAACATAGAGATAAGGTTATTATCAGAACACCATTGATTCCATCAATGAGTGCAACTGATGACAATATAACAGCGATATCTGAATTCTTAGTGAATATTTATCCAGAAGTCAAGTATGAATTATTGAATTATAATCCATTAGCTTCATCTAAGTATTCACTTGTAGGTTTAGAATATGGCTTGTCAACAGACTTAAAAATGTTTAATCAAGAACAAATGCAGCATTTTTATGATTTGATTTATCAGACAGGTATAAAAAATTTAATCATCGAATAGGAGAAAAGAGAAATGGAATTTATTATTGATACAGTTGATTTAGAAGAAATTAAGGATGCAGTAGAACATATGCCAATTGTGGGAGTAACAAGTAATCCCTCAATTGTCAAAAGAACAAGCCCAGCAAAGTTCTTTGATCATATGAGAGAGATTAGAAATATCATCGGAAAAGAGAGAAGTTTACACGTACAAGTGATTTCTAAGGATTGTGAGACAATTGTCAAAGAAGCTCATCGTATTTTAGAAGAAATTGATAATCAGGTTTATATCAAGGTTCCAGTTTCATATGAAGGAGTCAAAGCCATCAAGATTTTAAAGTCAGAAGGCATCAATGTCACAGCGACAGCAGTCTATGATTTGATGCAGGCTTATATGGCACTAGCAGCAGGAGCGGATTATATTGCGCCTTATGTGAATCGTATAGGGAACTTAGGAAGTGATCCAATGGAACTGATCAATGAATTATCAAATCGTATTGCAATGGATGGATATGACTGTAAGATTATTGCAGCCAGTTTCAAAGGCGTACAACAGGTTAGAGATTCATTCAATTATGGGGCACAGGCCATTACAGCACCAGTAGAGGTGTTAAAAGCGATATTCAAGAATCCAAACATTGAAAAAGCAGTAGATGATTTCAATAGTGACTGGTATGCAATGTATGGAGAAGGAACAGGCATTTGTGATTTATAAGAAGGGAAATACCTTCTTTTTTTCTTTTTTTGAAAAACACTTGACTTAGAGTTAACTCCAAGTGGTAAGATACGGATGAAAAAAGAGGGAGGAATGAAGATGAATGAATTTTATGAAGATTTAATGTGTCCAGTTGTTTATCGTTGGGTGAAAAATCATGAAGGAGTCAAAATATGTCATAACAAATGTTGTACACTTTGGATAGATAATGGAGATATTTATGGTGTTATTGAGTTTCATGATGAGAATATTGTTGAGTTAACTGTGAAAGATACGAAGAGTCATGAAAATATATTTTATTTACATTTTCAAATGCATGATATGAATTCAAGTCTACAACAGTTCAATACTTTCTTTCATTATTTAACAACGCCTTCATCTGAGCACCATGACATGAATGTGCATCAAACAGATATTAAGAAGATTTTATTAAGTTGCAGTGGAGGGTTAACGACATCTTATTTTGCATATTCTATTCAAGAGATGATGAATCATAGGGATTTAGGAATACAGGTAGATGCGGTTGGTTATAGTGATATTGATAATGTTGCTAATGAGTATGATATAATTTTACTTGCGCCACAAATTGCTTATATGTTACCTGAATATAGAGAAAAGTATGGAAATAAGGTTATGACAATTGAAACTGTAGATTTTGCAACAAGTGATTTTGAAGGAATTATCCAAAAAGCATTAAATTCATAATAAAGAGCAATTATGCTTCTTTTTTTATTGAATTGTCAAAAAATGAAAAAAAATGGCGTAGAAATGTTAAGTTTATGTTAAGTTTATTTACATTGTGTTAATGAAATGTTAATCTTTTGTTGTAAATCATAGGGAGGAAAGAGATGGAATTATCTAATATATTTGCATTGCTTGGCGGTTTAGCTTTATTCTTATATGGGATGACTATGATGTCCAATGGATTAGAACTTGCTGCTGGTAATAAAATGAAAACAATCCTGGAAAAATTAATAACAAATCGTTTCTTAGGTGTTGGAGTGGGTGCATTGATCACTGCACTCATTCAATCTTCATCAGCAACGACTGTGATGACAGTTGGGTTTGTCAATGCTGGATTAATGAAACTAGAAAATGCTGTTTGGGTTATTATGGGAGCAAACATTGGAACAACAATTACGGGACAATTAATTGCATTAGATATTACTGCATTAGCACCAGTTATTGCATTTATAGGTGTTGCGTTAATTGCATTTTTCAAGAGTAAACGATTGGATGCAATTGGTACAATTGCAGCGGGGCTAGGTATCTTATTTATGGGGATGGAAATGATGTCAGGTGCAATGGTACCATTACGTAGTTCACCTGAATTTGTAAGTATTGTTTCTAATTTTGAAAATCCTTTAATAGGTATTGCTGTAGGTGCATTATTCACTGCTATTATTCAGAGTTCATCGGCTTCAGTTGGTATTTTACAAGCATTAGCCATGAGTGGTGTTATTACTTTACCTTCTGCAATATATGTTTTATTTGGACAAAATATTGGGACATGTATTACTGCTGTATTGGCTTCTATTGGAACAGGGCGAAATGCAAAGAGAACAACTATTTTGCACTTATCCTTTAATATTATAGGAACAATTATATTTGTTATTATTAGTATGTTAACTCCATTTGCACAATGGATGCAGGCACTAACACCAACAAATATTCCTGCTCAAATAGCTAATGTACATACAGTTTTCAACGTTGCAACAACAATATTATTATTACCATTTGGTAAACAGCTTGTTCAATTAGCATATAAGATTCTTCCTGAAAAGGAAGGTCATGAAGATCGTATGGATGTAAAATTCTTGGATTTTTCTATTTTTACAAATGATTATCATATTGGGACAAGTGCAATTGCGAATACGCAATTATTTAATGAAACACAGAATATGTTAGATGTAGCTATTGATAATGTGAGAAGGTCTTTTGAATTAATGATTAGCTATAAAGA
>ERZ839767.5243-NODE-5243-length-11889-cov-9.656160_pt1 | contig 11889 bp, 9 predicted proteins | sample MGYA00519879_ERZ839767 | MGnify/ENA primary metagenome ERZ839767 (study PRJEB31850, sample SAMEA3708852) | human gut metagenome | biome: human gut; feature: human-associated habitat; material: faeces | place: China | collected 2014 ...
TGACCAATATGCAGGATCACGAGATCGACCGCATCATCAAGATGCACATCTCGCCGATCAACATCTCGGTGCACACCACCAACCCCCAACTGCGGGTGCGCATGCTGGCCAATAAGCGCGGCGGCGAGGTGCTCAAGTACCTGCCCCGTCTGGTGGAGGGCGGCATTGCCGTCAACTGCCAGCTGGTGCTCTGCCGCGGCGTGAACGACGGCAACGAGCTGCGCCGCACCCTTGCCGACCTGCTGGAGCTGACCCCCATGGTGCAAAGCATTGCAGCCGTGCCCTGCGGCATTACGGATTACCGCAAAAATCTGTACCCGCAGGTGCCCTACGATGCAAAGACCAGTGCCGAGGTCATCGACATTATGGAAGAATTTGGCGATGAATGCAAGCGCCGCCACGGTAAGCGCATCATCTACCCCAGCGATGAATGGTACCTTAAGGCAGGCCGCCCCATCCCTGCGGCGGCGTTCTACGAGGACTACGACCAGCTGGAAAACGGCGTGGGCATGCTGCGCCTGTTCGAGGAAGAATTTCTGGCCGAGCTGGACAAGCCCCACCGCATCTACGGCACCAAGGAACTGGACGTGGTCACCGGTACCATGGCAGCGCCCCTTATTACCCGCATGATGGAGGAGCTGCACCGGCAGTACCCCATGATCACTGTGCACGTCCACACCATCCAGAACCGCTTTTTCGGCGGCAATGTGGGGGTGACCGGCCTGATTACCGCCACCGATATCATCGCCCAGTGCGATGGCAAGCTTGCCACCAAAACGCTGGGCATCCCGGCTGTGATGCTGCGGGAGGAAAAGGATACCTTCCTTGACGATATCACGGTAGAGCAGCTGGGGCAGCGGCTGGGCGTAAAAGTGGAGGTGCTGCCCACGGCAGGCGGAGACGAAGCCCGCGCCCTGCTGCGCAGCGGCCTGCACATTGCCCGCAGAAGAAAGAGCGGCAGCTGATAACGCCATTTTTATTGTATTTTACCCCTTTTAAGAAAGGAGGAGACCCCATGAGCAAACCGATCGTAGCAGTGGTGGGACGCCCCAACGTGGGCAAATCCACCCTGTTCAATAAGCTGTGCGGCCAGCGCCTTGCCATTGTGGAGGATACCCCGGGCATTACCCGCGACCGTATTTTTGCCAACTGCGAGTGGAACGGCCACGAGTTTTTGCTGGTGGACACCGGCGGCATTGAGCCAAAGGCTACCGAGGGCATTCTGGCCCACATGCGCGAGCAGGCGCAGATCGCCATTGACACCGCCGACTGCATCATCATGGTCACGGACGTGCGCAACGGCCTGACCGCAGCCGACGAGGACGTGGCACACATGCTGCGCCGCAGCCACAAGCCCATCATTCTTGCCGTGAACAAGTGCGACAAGGTGGGCGAGGCTCCCATGGAGCTGTACGAGTTCTACAACCTCGGCTTTGACGAGGTGATGCCCATTTCTTCCGTGCACGGTCACGGCACGGGCGACCTGCTGGATGCCGTGTGCGCCCATCTGGACTTCAGCGAGACCGTGGTGGAAGAGGACCGTATCCCCGTTGCCATCATCGGTCGCCCCAACGTGGGCAAGTCCAGCCTGACCAACCGCATTCTGGGCGAGAACCGCATGATCGTTGCCAACGAGGCCGGCACCACCCGTGATGCCATCGACACCCCGGTGGACAACGCCTACGGCAAGTTCATCTTTACCGATACCGCAGGTCTGCGCAAGCGCAGCAACATCAGCGATGGTCTGGAGCGCTACATGGTGGTGCGTGCACTGGCCGCTGTGGAGCGCAGCCGCGTGGCGCTGATCCTTGTGGATGCTACCGTCGGCTTTACCGAGCAGGACAGCAAGGTGGCTGGCTACGCCCACGAGCAGGGCAAGGCCTGCATTATTGTGGTGAACAAGTGGGATGCCGTGGAAGGCAAGGAGACCAACACCATGGAGCTGCAGCGCCGGGGCTATGCCGAGTGCTTCAGCTTTATGGGCTATGCACCCATTATCTTCATCTCTGCCCAGACTGGCTACAACGTGAACAAACTGATGCAGCTGATCCGGGATGTGGATGCCGAGAACGGCGCCCGTGTGCCCACCGGCGTTTTGAACGAGATGCTGGCCCGCGCTACCGCCCGGATGCAGCCCCCCAGCGACAAGGGCCGCCGCCTGAAGATCTACTACCTGACGCAGGCTTCCACCCGTCCCCCCACGTTCGTGGCCTTCGTCAACGCAAAGCACCTGTTCCACTTCAGCTATCAGCGGTATCTCATCAACCAGATCCGTGAAAACTTTGGTCTGGAGCATACGCCCATCCGTCTGGTCGTGCGGGAGCGCGGCTCCGGCGAGGTGGGTGCCAAGGACGTATAACACGTCAGGAAGGCTCAGATGATGAAATCTGTTCTCATCGCTGCGGTGTCCGCTGTACAGGCGTATCTGCTGGGCAGCATCGACACCGGTATCCTCGTCAGCAAGTTTTTGTACCACGATGACGTGCGCAAGTACGGCAGCGGCGCAGCGGGCATGACCAACATGCTGCGCACCTTCGGCAAAAAGGCGGCGGCGCTTACCGCTTTCGGCGATGTGCTCAAAGGTGTGCTGGCCGTGTGCATCGGCCGCTGGCTATTCACCCTGATGCCGGAAAGCACCACGCTCTCGCCCTATCTTGCGGTGTATCTGGCCGCGATCTTTGCCATTATCGGCCATTTGAAGCCCCTGTATTTCGGCTTCAAGGGCGGCAAAGGCGTGCTGGTGGCGGGCGGCACCATTCTGGCCATCCAGCCGGTTCTGATCCCCTTTCTGGCGGTCATCTTTCTGGCCTGCCTGCTGCCCACCGGCATGGTGTCGCTGGGCAGTGTGACCATGGCGGCACTCTACCCGGTGCTCACCATCCTGTATGGGGTGTTCCGGGGCTACTCTGCCGCCGACCTTACCGTGTGCACCATCGGCTCGGTGATCATGGCCGCGATGGTCATTTACATGCACCGCTCCAACATCCAGCGCATCCGCGAGGGCAAGGAGTACCGTTTCGGTCGTCACGGCAAAAAACAGGATAAATAACACAAAAATAAAAACCACCCCGCAGCAGCCGTTCGCCGGCCACTGCGGGGTGGTTTTTGTATCTGCTTATTCCTTTGTCTCGGTCTCTTCCTCAGGCTTTGCTTCGGAATGCCGCCGACGGAACCAGTCGGCGGGGATGCCGCTCTGGGCAGGGGTAAGATCCGGCGCGGGGTGACCGTCCGGCAGGTGCGCACCGAAGGCAGGGACAAAGAAGAACTTGCGCACGATGAAGATCAGTGCGATCGCGCCAACGCTGAGCAGGTTCTCCACGGCGGAATCGTGCCCCACCACCAGATGGCGTGCAATGGCGTAAAGCAGCACCTCAAGGCTGCTGCCGGGGCTGTGCTTGGCCAGCATCTTGATGAACTCGATGCCGATCACAATGTCCAGACTGCGCTCCAGAAAGGTGCGGATCTCTGCTTCGTTGCCATCGAACAGCAGGCCGGGCATCCAGCGGATGAGGGGCACAACGCTGAGCAGCAGACCGATCAGCACCAGCCCGGACAACAGCACCTCCAGCAGACTGGAAGCCTGAATAATGCGGTTGCGCAGGGAAGTGCGCCAGTGGCTTTCTACCGGGTGAGAGGGATGTTCCATAGTAAGACCTTCCTTTCGGCATTCTGCTGCATAAAGATCGACAAAATCCTGCCTTTATTGTAGCAGACGAGAGAAGGTCTGTCAATTTCAATCCACGATGGTGACGGTGGTCTGCGGGCCGACGGCCACATAGCCGGACTTTTTGATGCAGTCCTGCCCGGCGTCGGTGTCCAGCCAGTCGTACAGACGGCGCTCCGGGCTGTCGGCAGCAGCATCCGGGTGGATGACGGCGTAGAAATCGTTGCACAGGGGGTAGCTGCCGTCGGCAAGGGTGTCGTTGCTGGGGGCTACATCGTCCACCGCCAGCAGCCGCAGCCCGGGTTTGGAGTACATCTGGTCGATGTAATAATACACCGAGAAGCCGATGGCGTTGGCACTGTTGTTGTAATCGGCAATGCTGTCCACCAGCTCACCCATGGCGGCGGGAGCCAGCTCAGAGGGCGGGGTCATCAGTTCGCCGCCCTGAATAAGCAGCTTTTTGAACAGGGTCTGACTGCCGGAGTCCTCACCGCGCTGGAAGGCAACGATTTCCTGATCCTTGCCGCCCACGTCCTTCCAGTTGGTGATCTTCCCGGCGTAGATGTCCCGCAGCTGCTGCTGGCTAAGCGCCTGCACCGGGTTATCATCGTTGACGATGAACACCAGCGCGTCCACCCCGATGGGCTTTTGCTCCAGCTGCACATTGGCTTCCTGCAGCTCTTCCTTTACATAGTCTGGCGCTTCGTACACCACCAGCATCCGGGTGGTGGTGTCGTACAGGCCAAAGTTCTCCCATGCGTAGGCGGTGGTGCTCACGGTGATGCTGCTGCGGGCTTCCTCCAAGTCCATGCCGGTGGTATCGGCCAGCATCTGCGCCATCAGCGGAATGCAGGCGGTGCTGCCGTCCAGCGGGGGAAACTCCTCCACGGTCAAAAACGGCGCTGCCTGCTGCACAGTAGAGGAAGCAGCAGAGGATGCAGGCTGCTCTGCGGCAGAGGAAGCGGTGCTGCCGGAGGGCGCATCCGTGCCCTTGCAGGCGGTCAGCACCCCGGCGGCGGAGCAGGCAGCCAGCCCCAGCAGAAAACTGCGGCGGGAAATTTTAGTGTTTTTCATAAAAAAGCCCTCCTAACTCAATAGCCGTAACTCGGTTCATCGTCCGCAGTGGCAGACGAGAAAATGCTCTGGCAGTACAGCCAGTTGCCGCTCGTGTCCATCCAGCCCACATAAAAGCCCCGCTGTGCCGCAAACACATGGTCGGGCAGGGCGTTCAGGCTGTTAGAATAGTACCCGGTGCAGCTGGAAAGCCCCTGCAGCACCACCTTGCCGTCTGCATCCAGCACATCGTATACGTTGCCGTAGGCGCTGCCCGCAGCGGCGCGGCTGCCGTAGAACATGGGTCTGCCGTCGGGGTCGGTGGTCAGGTAGTTGATATAGCTGTACTTGCCTTGCAGGGCGGTCAGGTCGCTGACAAGCCCCTGCGGGCCGTACAGCCGGGTGGCGGTGGTCTCATAGCGGTCGTTATCCTGCAATTCCAGCCAGACGTAGCCGCTGCCGCAGTTGCTCATCCGTACCCGCTGCTGGTGCTCCACCGGCTCTACGGTGGTGTCGGTCAGCAGCTTGCCGTTGTCCTTGCTGTACACCCGCAGGCTGCCGTCCAGCGCGTAGACAGCTACGGTGCTGTCGGTGGCGTTCACATCGTACAGCGGGGTCTTGGCGCCGGTCTCCAGATCATAGAGCTCGTAGCCGTGATCCTCGCCGCTGTGCCATGTTACCACATAGCCCGGGAAATACTGGCTGGGCTGTTCGTCAAAGGCGGCGATCAGTCCGCGGTCCTCGGTGGTCATATCCCGCAGCTCGTACCGGCCATCACCAGTGGAAAAGCTGGCAAGCCCGCCCGGGTAGACCTGTAAAAAGCCTGTGCACTGCTCGCCGGTCAGGACGTTGTACAAAATCTGGTCGGTGGTTTCCTCTCCGGTGGCAACGTCCAGCTCCACCCAGTCGCTCAGGGTGTCGCTGTCGTAGAAAAGGCGGTAGGCCGAGGCGGCATCGGCGCGGTAGACAGGGGTGCCGTCCTTTTCCTGCACCACCACCCAGCTGTTCTGTTGGTAATCCGTATCCCAGTCGTAATCGTCCAGCCCTTCCGGGCGGGCGTAGCAGCTGAACACCAGCTTATCGCCGCATAGGGTGCAGCTGTATGCGCCCTCCGGCACCGGCAGCGCTGCGCCGGTGGCAAGGTCGATGACCTGACAGGTGCCATAACCGGACTCCGGGACGTATCCGCCATCGATCAGGCGGCTCTCCTGCAGTACCAGCAGGCCGTTTTGCAGGGTGGCGTTCTGCTCGCCCTCGAAGGCCATCACTTCGGTGCCGGTCTTATCGTACAGGGCGGTGCGGCGCCCGCCTCGGCCGGTGGGGTCGGACCAGCTGCGCAGCCAGTAGTCTGCGGTGCCGGTAGCGCTGTCCTCCACCAGCGAGACGTTTTCGCTGCGGGCAGACTGATGCAGCGGGGTGCTGCCGCACAGGATGGTGGTGCTGCTCCCGGAACGGCCGTCGCAGTACAGCACCCGCAAACGGCTATCGTTCAGCACGGCAGGGTCGTACAGGGGCTTGCCGCTGTCGTCCGTGGGCACAGAAACGGCAGAGCTTGCAGCGCCCGGCACGCCGGTGGCGGGCGGCAGCAGGGCGCAGCCGCAGCCCAAGGTAAGGGCAAGGGCAGTGCAGACTGCTCCGCAGCCGATACGCAAGACAACACGCTTCATAAAAACCACTCCTTTGCAAAAACAGGGAGGAAAATTTTTCCGTTCACTCAGAATACGAAACAGCCGCATTTTTCATTGCGGAACTTGCAGAAAAATGCGGCTGAAAATGGTTACAATTGCATTACAGCTGTGCCGGGGCATGGGACGCTTCTGCCTTGTCCATCTGCTCCAGCTGCCGCAGAAAGGCCAGCAAAAAGGGCAGAGAAATGAAGAAGGTGAGCGCATCCGCAATGGGCTGGCAGAGCTCCACGCCCACAAGACCCAGCACCCGGGGCAGTACAAGGATCAGCGGGATAAAGCACACGCCCTGTCGGCAGCAGGCCAGAAAGGTGGCGCGCCCGGCCTTGCCAACGCTCTGGAAGGTCATGTTGGCCACTACGATCACCGGCTGCAAAAGGACGGCAAAGCACTGGTAACGGAAGGCAGGCAGCGCCACGGCGGTGACTTCCGGGTCATCCCGGAACAGATGGATTAAAGCTTCATCCTTCCACCAGCACACTGCGATCAGCACCACCAGCAGCACAAAGGCGGCTTTCAGGGTAAAGATGGCAGCCTGCCGTACCCGGTGGTATTTGCGCGCGCCGTAGTTAAAGGACGCCACCGGCTGCAAGCCCTGTCCCACGCCGATGGCCACCGAGAGGATGAACATAAAAATGCGGGACACGATGCTCATGCCCGCCACGGCGGCATCGCCGTAGCTGCGGGCGGCAATGTTCAGCAGCATCCCGCCGATGCTGTTCAGTCCCTGTCGGCCAAAACTGGGCGCGCCGCCTGCAAGGATCTGCAAAAACTCACGCGGCTCCCGGGTGACGGCGGAAAGCCGGAACTGGCTGACCGTTTTGCCCCGCAGGAACATATACAGCAGAATGCCAAAGCTGATGGTCTGGCTGAGGGCGGTGGCAATGCCGGCACCGGCAGTGCCCAGCCCTAAAGCGAACATGAACAGCGGGTCCAGCGCGATGTTCAGCAGTCCGCCGGTGACCAGCCCGACCATGGCAAGGCTCGCCTTGCCCTCATACCGCAGAATGTTGTTCATCACCAGACTGGAGATCATCAGCGGTGCGGCAAGCAGGATGGGGCGGGCGTAGGCGCAGGCGTGAGGCAGAATGGTCTCGGTGCTGCCCAGCAGCATCATGAAGTCCGGCAGGGTGGCAAGGCCAGCCACTGCCAGCACTACACCAAACGCCAGCGCCGTAAAAAAGCTGGTGGAAGCAAAGCGGGTGGCGGCGTGGGTATCCTGACTGCCCAAGCGGCGGCTGATGATGGTGCCGGAGCCGTGCCCCAGCATAAAGCCCAGCGCCTGTATGATCGCCATCAGGCTGGAAACGACACCCACCGCGCCGGAAGCGCTGGTGGAGATGCGCCCCACAAAAAAGGTGTCGGCCAGATTGTAGATGCTGGTGATCAGCATACTTAAAATCGTGGGCGCGGCAAGGCTGAGGATCAGCCGGGGGATAGGAGTCTCGGTCATTTTGTGATACTGCACCACAGTGCGGTCCTGCTGGGTCATGGGCAAAGATCCTCCTTCAAAAACGAGAAAGCCGCCCCTTCCAGAGCGGCAGATAGTCCTGATAGAAACAGTATAACGCAGTTGCGGCAAAATGTCGAGAGAAAGAAAAAACGGCCTTTCTCCCCTGCGAAGGGGCGAAAAAGCAGGCGAAAACAGGGTGCTTTCTATATAAAATGCTAAAGAATTGTCGAATTGCTTGTGAAAAATCACGATATGTGGTATTCTTTATAAGAAGGAATTGGAAAAATCTGTGCATTTTATGATTGGGAGGGATTTATACATGAAATCCGTAGCACAAACCGTGATCGAGGCCGACCGCTTTTATACCATTGCCGCACACACCGGCAATGTCATTCAGGCAGTGGAAGGCAGCAAGGACGGCGGTACTGTCCGTCTGGGCAAGTATGACCACAAGCCCGAGCAGGAGTGGAGCTTTGTCCGCGAGGGCGATGGTGTGTACCGCATCCGCAACCGTGCCTCCGGCAAGCTGCTGGATCTGACCATGACCGGCACCGCCAACGGCACATGGCTGCACCTGTGGGAGGACGTGGGCGGCACGTCCCAGATGTGGAAGGTGGAGCACACGCCGGAGGGCACTGTGCGTCTGCGCTCCTCCTGGGCAGGCGGCAAGTGCGTGGACACCGTGGGCATCGGTGCCGAGGTGGGTGCTGTGCTGCAGATCTGGCAGGAAGTGCCCGGCGGTGGCGACCAGCTGTGGGTCATCTCTGAGGTAAAGGATCGCGTAAAGCGTGCTGCTAAGGTCGAGGAAGCACCCGCACCCGCTGCTGAGACTACGGCAGCACCGGCCAAGGAAACCACTTCTGCCCAGAAGCCCGCAGCCCGCAAGCCCCGCACTATCAAGAAGGCGGAGGAGCAGCCCGCTGCCCACACTGCAAAGGCTACAGAGCCGGTCAAGGCAGAAAAGCCCGCTGCAAAGAAGGCTGCTAAGGCAAAGGCTGAGCCTGCTGCTCCCGCAGTAGAGGTGAAGGCAGCTCCCGCCGTGGCAACCAAGGCCGAGCCTGTTACTAAGGCTGAACCGGCTGCCAAGGCAGCGACCGCTACGGAAGCCAAGACTGCCCCTGCCGTAGCAAAGCCCAAGGCAAAGCGTGCACCCTGTAAAAAGACCGTAAAAAAGTAAGAAATCATAAAACGCAAAAAAATCGGACAGACCGCAGTCTGTCCGATTTTTTTGCGTTTATAGAAGCTTTTTATGCAGCAGGGGCGGCAGCATCGCTCTGGGCGGCGGTCTGCACGAACTGCACGATGCTCTCGATGGTCTTGCGCAGCTGCACAAGGCTTTCCACGTCAGAGTCCTGCATCCGGGAAGTGGGCGCGGTCACCTCGGTTTGGACGGCAGTCACGGTGCCGGAAAGCTCCGCATGGATGTGGTGGGCGGGCACGTCCAGCAGGATGTGCACCTTGGGAGACAGGGTCTTGAGCAGACCCTGTTTTTCGATGCCCAGAATCAGCTGCGGCGCATCCTCGCCGGCGGCGAGGTTCGGCAGCTGAAGGTAAAGGTAGCCTTCCTTCGCGTTGGCGGGCTGCACGGTTTTGAGCTGCTTGAGATCCAGCTGAAAGTCGTTTACCTGCTGCAAGCTGGTGGCAGTGGAGTCTACCCCCAGCAGGGTAGCCAGCTGGTCCTGAGAGATATAGCTGCCCAGCGACCAGCCCGGCAGCAGCAGGCTTGCCAGCGGATACTCGGCTACAACCGTGCTGCGCAGCTTGTTGTACAGCTGTCCGGCATCGTACAGGGTCTCTTCCTCGCTGATGTACATCCGGGTCAGAGGGGCATCGTTGACGGTGCTGGTGCCCGTTGGGTACAGCGCCAGCTGCACCGCCCGGGGGGTGTACTGGCCGGTCAGACTGCCGGTGGTGCCGCCGAACTTGTCCAGCAGGGCGTAAAGGGCAGGGGGCTCGGCCTCGGTGGAGGTGATGGTGTAGTCCAGCGCAAAGCTGGCACCGCTCTGGAATGCCTTGATCTTGCGGCTGACGAAGCTGTACAGCACTGCCGCAGCCACCGCGCACACCAAAACCAGACACAGCAGAACGATCAGCGCTGCCCGCAGACCAGTGCGCTTTTTGTGGGAAGATGCCATGGGAAACCTCTCCTTCCGGTAAACGTATTTGCTTCAGCATAACGGAACTGCACGCAAATGTCAAGCGCCGCAAACTGCGGACAAAACAAAAAACCTGAAACATCTCTGTTTCAGGTTTCTGGCGGAAAGATGGGGATTCGAACCCCAGAACGCTTTTGACACGTTACACGATTTCCAGTCGTGCGCCTTAGACCAACTCAGCCATCTTTCCACATCTTCTGTTCTGCCTTTGGGCGGGTGCCCTTGGCGCTCCACTATAATACCTGAAAGCAGGCTTTTTGTCAAGGATTTTTTTGAAAAAAATCAGACTTTTTTAAAAATGACGAAAAAACGCGAGAAAGTATTCTGCCGCATGGATGGAAAGCACAAAAAGCCCTTGACGCACCTTTAAAATAGGTCTATATTGAGGGCAAAGAGCACTGCGGTGGGTCATTTTGTGCCGCAGCGGCGGGAAATATAAGGAGGATGCTTTTATGACTTATCCTGAAGTACTTGCCAATGCCCGTACCTGCATTGGTCAATACTGCAAGGCCTGCCCGGTGTGCAACGGCGTGGCCTGTAAAAACCAGATCCCCGGCCCGGGTGCCAAGGGCGTGGGCGATACCGCTATCCGCAATTATAATAAGTGGGCCGATATCCGGGTGAACATGGATACTCTGTGCCCCGGCGGTACACCGGATACCACGCTGGAGCTGTTCGGCAAAAGCTTCCGCTATCCCTTCTTTGCGGGCCCTGTAGGCGCAGTGAACCTGCACTACTCCGATACCTACACCGACATGACCTATAATGACGTGCTGGTGCGTGCTTGTGCCGAAAACGGCATTGCGGCCTTTACCGGCGACGGCACCAACCCCACCGTGATGGAGATGGCTACCCGTGCCATCGGCGCTGCGGGCGGCTGTGGCGTGCCCACCATCAAGCCGTGGAACATCGACACCATCCGCGAGAAAATGGCACAGGCCAAGGCCAGCGGCTGCTTTGCCGTGGCCATGGACGTGGACGCAGCGGGTCTGCCCTTCCTGAAGAACATGACCCCGCCCGCCGGCAGCAAGAGCGTGGAGGAACTGGCCGAGATCGTGCAGCTGGCCGAGCGTCCCTTCATCGTCAAGGGCGTGATGACCGTCAAGGGCGCACTGAAGGCAAAGCAGGCCGGTGCCGCCGCCATCGTGGTGTCCAACCACGGCGGCCGCGTGCTGGATCAGTGCCCTGCCACTGCCGAGGTGCTGCCGGAGATCGCCGCAGCCCTCAAGGGCACCGGCGTGAAGGTGCTGGTGGACGGCGGCATCCGCACCGGTGTGGATGTGTTCAAGGCGCTGGCACTGGGCGCAGACGGCGTTCTGATCTGCCGCCCCTTCGTGACCGCAGTTTACGGCGGCGGCGCAGAGGGCGTGAAGTGCTACATCGATAAGCTGGCCGGGGAGCTGGCCGACACCATGCAGATGTGCGGTGCCCATACGCTGGCGGAGATCACCCCGGATATGGTGCGGGTCTGATTTTTCTGCGTAGAGAACGATTTTAATGGCCTCCGCCTTGCTCTGGCCATATTCAGCGGAAAGAATCTTATTTATAGAACAATGCCGGGCAGACTGCGGTCTGCCCGGCATTGTATTTTCACGAGAGGGGTCGAAGTGGAGAACAGCAGCTGCTGAAAATCGTCTTACTTCAAAGTGCCGTCCAGCACCTGCTGGTAATACCACGGCTTCGGGGCGTGGAAGGTCTTGCCGCTGAGGAAGGCAAAGTCCGGCTGGGTGAAGCGGGGCATGGTCAGCTCCCATGCGCACAGCGCCTGATACTTCAGCTTCAGCTCCCGATTGGCGCTGTTGTTGCCATACTTGCTGTCGCCAAGGATGGGGCAGCCGATGCTTGCCATGTGGGCGCGGATCTGGTGGGTGCGGCCGG
>ERZ839767.5247-NODE-5247-length-11872-cov-4.594567_pt1 | contig 11872 bp, 6 predicted proteins | sample MGYA00519879_ERZ839767 | MGnify/ENA primary metagenome ERZ839767 (study PRJEB31850, sample SAMEA3708852) | human gut metagenome | biome: human gut; feature: human-associated habitat; material: faeces | place: China | collected 2014 ...
ATATTACAACGGGTGTATTTACAGGTGCCGGGATAGCTGATGGAACAATTACCGGGGAATCGGTCGGCTGTGCCGGTATCGGTGTTTCTATCGGCTCCGGTGCAGCCGTTGAAGTTTCAACGGCTGCAGGTGATGGTGTTGAAGTCGATGGTGTTTCTTCAGGCTCCGCTGTTGCCGTCGGCTCCGGACTAGGAGTGACTGTCTCCACCGGTTCCGGTGTTGTTTCGGGTTCTTCTTCATCTCTGCTTTTCCATTTAGCATAATATACTTTATCTCCCGATTCCCCAGCGGCAATACTTTTTATGCTTTCCCCATTGAACACCGCATTATCATACCACCCCTCAAATGAATATCCCTTTCTATATGGTGCCCAAAGTTTTCTCTCAATACCATATGTATATTCCTTTACATAATCTATTTCAAATTCATATATTGCATCATCCATATTAAGTGTAACTTTATACTTCTTCGGAGTCCACTTTGCATATAGAACTTTGTCTCCGCTGGCATCTGCACTTATCTCTGTAATAGCTGTTCCCTCAAAATCAGCATTATCATACCAGCCTGCAAAATCATAATATGACTTTGTTACATCCGTCGGAAGTGAGATACCTGTTTCATGGTAGTAATACTCTACTTTGCCGGTATTTATTATGCCATCATTTGTATTATAAGTAATCTCGTAACTTGCCGGTACCCACTGAGCAACATAACACTCCGGAAAACTATACTTATCTGCAGCAATTTCATATACGACTTCTCCGCTGTCACTATCATACCAGCCTGCAAAATCATATCCGGCTTTTGTTATATTAGTCGGTAATTTTGTCACCGTTCCGTAAGTATGAGAAATCCTGGTATATGCAGTATAACTTCCATCATCTTTGTTAAGTAATATTGAATATTCTTTCGGTTCCCACTGTGCATAAAGTGTTATCGTTTTGTCATCCTGATCTGTAAGATTTAAAACTTCTTCATACTTCTTATATACTTTTCCTGAGCCATCAGGCTTATTATTCCATTCTTTTAACTCGTAACCTCTCTTATATCCGTCACCTTTTAACTCTGTACTCTCTCCATATTTAATTACCTGAACATCAATATCTGACTCTCCTCCATTGCCGTTAAAAGCCACATTGTATGTATTAGGTGTCCATACGGCATATAATGTCTTCGATGCTGCATCTCCGGATATATTAAGGACATACTCTTTGTCCTTATACTTTATCTCTCCATCCGGTGTTTCTGACCATCCGGCAAATTTATATCCTTTTCGTGTAAATTTATTCTCCGGAAGATATGCACGCACATCATATGCTAAGCTGCTATCCGCCATATCTCCTGCTCCACCATTAGCATTAAAAGCCACTGTATAACAGTGTGCTTCCCATTGTGCATACAGGAACACTTCTGTTGGTGAGTCTGCAAGATTTTTAACTGTTTCTTTGTCCGAATAAGCCGTTCCGGTTCCATCGGCTTTTGTGTTCCAGCCCACAAAATTATAACCGTTCTGCTTAAATGTGTTCTCCGGAAGTTCATATGTTTTATTATACTCAAATTTATATGACTTATTTTCAGTTTCCCCAACATCCTTTTTTAAAGTAACCGTATATACTGCCGGTTTCCATATTGCATACAGTGTTTTATTTCCAAAGTCTATTGTGGAGATATTTTTTATATATGTCACATTTTCCGATGTCGCATCTTTATCTTCCGTCCATCCACAGAATACATAACCTTTCTTTTTCACACCCATACCAAAGTCGGATGTACCGACTTTGTAATTGTATGTGCCTGGAGCATATGAATTTATTATCGTTCCGCCTCGTGTTTCATAAGATATTGTAAAACTCGTACTTGTATCTATTACTTTGATAGTTATATCACTATCAATATTTGTAATCGTATATGTGCCATTGCTGCCCTGAAAAATTTTCCCATTTACAAGAACACCTAACTGATTTATGTTATATCCGTTTTTCGGTGTAACTGTAAATGTCACACTGTCCCCATCTTTATATGTCTTATTATCATATGATACATCAGCATTAGTGCTGCTGATTGGAGACAACTTTACATTGTATGTTGAAGCATCAGTAAAGGCTTTGACACGCATACTGTTTCTGTAATGCTGAGTGTTACTGTCGTACCCCTCAACCGCTATATCTTTCCACGCTCCTGACCCAAATCTGTAAAAAGATGTCCCTTTCTTTCCCGGCTGGTAACCAAAGTTATTCGCTCCCGTAGTCTGCGTCAACGGATTTCCGTTCTTTTTATCCTGAATTTCAACAACAACTGAATATTTTTCGCCTTTCTTTACATGAACAAAATCTGACAATCTTACAACATGATACCCGGTGTACTCCAATACACCCTCTTTTGTCGATGCAAGTTCTCCATCTGTCGGAGTTTCCTTACAGTTCTTATAAACATAGATTTTATACGATGTGTTCCCTGCACCGGTATAAAATCCCGCTGCTTTCACATCATCATTATGCTGAGCTGTAAAGATGTTGCCCATCTGTCCAAATTCAGCTGATGTATCCTTTAACTCATAGTTTCCTGCAAGACCATCATGCTGATAATTGTACTGATAGTCATTTGCGGATTCAAAATCAAAGAATGTGAATTTACTTCCTATACTTTCGTATGAAATCCAACAAATTTCATCATCTTCACCACTACTGTCCTTAACAAGCCACGCCCCATTATGTGCAGGGTGTGTATTATCATAGTTTATAAAATGATTTTTATCAAAAAAATCATCCCACCCTATGATAGATACTGCGTGTGTGCTTACATGAGGCTCTCCCTTATAATAGTAAACAGAATTGAATCTTCCTTTAGCATCCTTAAAAGAACTCTCACATCCCTGCTTAGCATAATAATCATAATAACAAGCTCCGTACTGCATAATGCCACGCTTAATTTTTAATATTTCAGAAGAAGTAAATGTATATGCACCTTTAAGGTGTGCAACATCTTTTGATGACACATAAGATTTATCAAGTGAAGAAAATTTCCAACGATACCGAGGTATTTTATCTTCTGTTGTATTGCTGTCTTCTGCTATAGGTCCAACCCATGCAGAATATGCTGATATAATAGCATTAACATTATTTCCCATACTTCCGCTGGAATTATCTGAAAAATGATTATTGATATTATTTAAGGACTGATCCCATAAATTAACCGCTCCATCATAGTCATGGAATACATAATATACCAACTGATGCTCGGATAGATTCAAGGCATCTTTTGTAGTATTCAGCAAACCACTCTTAAGCAGGCTGCTCTCTGCCGCATTTGTTCCAGCGTATGACCAGCATACCGGTGCATTTTGCACTTTATGTGGTGTCACATAACCTAATGTCTCCGAACTATATTTACTCGGCAAATAATTGTTTGCTTTTGAATTTGTAGAAAAACAAAATACTGATAATAATATTATACTTACCGTAATGTATATTTTTTTCATAGTAGCTCTCCCTTCAAATCTTCATCTCCTCTTCATCTCCGATTTCTTTATGTATATTATACCACTTTACGCAGGATATGTTAATGTAATTTGTTAATGTAATTTGTTAATTTTATTTATTGCTTTTTATTAACTTTTTTGCATATATTAAATTTCCACTACCTCTGTAAGTCAGAGTAGAAAACGACAACAGCGTTATTATAACAGATTTAGACACATATTTATATGTTTTGACACCAAACGAACTTCGACAACTCGAACAAATAGAACAAATACACCAAAATAAAACCCCTTATACTGCGAATATAAGGGATTTTATTGTCTTTTTCTTACAACTCATCTTCTATAAATAGTTCCAAAATTTAAACTTAATTGCTCATAATTCTCTGTTTTTCTATCTTCCTGCTCTAAAGCGGAATACACCCGTCTTAGTACTGGATTTCCATCTTTGTCACCTTTTAGTGGAACACCACCATGCTGCAGAAAAAAGTCATTTCCCAGTGCCGTCTCCTTTTTTCCTCCATACTCCACTACAAACAAAGGCTTTTTATTTCTCAGGCTTTGTTCCCCAGCATTGAAAGTCCCTCCGTCCATACCTGATTCTATTAAAATAATTGCATCTGATAAACCGATTATTGTATTATTCCTTTTCATTGCATTTGATGCCGACCATGTCAAGTTTGGCATAAATTGAGATACAAACAAATGATTTTTATCATTGAGCAGCTCTTTTATCTCCCCCTTAATTCTGTTTTTTAATATTCCCTCAACAATTACAAAAATTGTACTTCCACCTGACTGAAGTGCAGCCTTATGAGCAGTTATATCTACTCCCTTTGCATATCCACTTATTACTGGTATGCCATATGATGACAACTGTCGTGCTGAACTGTCAGTTATTCTTATTCCTGCGTCTGAAACCTTTCTTGAACCTGTAAATCCAACAGATTTACCATTGAGCAACTCATAATTTCCCTTAAAAAAAAGCACCGCCGGAATATTTCCTATACTCAATTTCCTAAGTCCCTCCGGAAAACTTTCGTCTCCTATCCAGCACATATCTACACCACTATCATAAAGTTGTTCCTCTAACATTAATGCACTTTCCTTGTTTTCATTAATATTTTGAGCAACTCTTTGATTGATGCCAAATGACTGCATCAATCTGACATCATTACAAATATCAGTCAATGAACACTGCATACCAGATTTCATATGATTACTTATTTTTCTCAAGGTGCTGTCACCAGCACCTCTAGCTGTAATTATTCTTAAAACATCTCTGTTAATCATTGATTATCACTATCCTTTAAAGATTTTACACATACCACACCAAAAACACACCTTGCTCCCAACAATTTCAAAAACTTAGCATATTCCCACATTGTTGCACCTGACTGATACAAATCATCCACTACAATAATATTTTTTCCTCGAATTTTATCAGTATCAGCAATTTCCACACCCTTATTATAATATATTTTCTCCCAAGTCTCAATCTTATTCTGTATCGTAAGCTCCTTCATTTGTGGTTTGTCACAGACTACCAACGGCTCAATAAAAGGAAGTTGCAACTGCATAGCTAATCCTTCAGCCATAAGCCATGCCATCTTTGTTTTACCCTGCTCTGTTGCCGGCATAGGTGAAACACTCCATTCTAATGTCGTGCCAACTTGTATGCACTCTTTATAAACACCAATCATTTTGTTCATTAGTATATCAGCATACTTCTTCAGCTCTTCTTCATTTAAGTTCCCGGCATTATACTTTAACTGATATTCTGCCTCCCCAATTTCAGTCCTACCTTCCTTATAACTAAAATTTGCATAATTAAAATCTAAAGCTATACAATAATCCAATTCAGCGTTAAAATACTGTTTTATATTTTTGTTCAACCCCAACCATAACAAATTTTCCACAGCTACTTCACACCACTTAAAAAGTTCCGTAATTGTCGATTGTTCATATTTTCCATTAGGAAGCCATATACTACTCATATAATTCTTTTTTTGGCTTATTTTCCAACCTATTAGACTGTTTCTTTCCAAAATAGGAAAAACCTTATTGATTATCTTAATATATTTATTGCTTGTTGTAATATTATAATCAAACAAATTTTTGTGAATGATAACCCAAAATTCACTTCTTGCTCTTTTAAACTGATATTTTTCTCCCATACAATTTATCCCTCCCCTATATCATGCTTTTATGTTTTTAGTATAATACTTTACACCTTATTTTGCAATAATGAAAATTTCCAGCTCCGTTTCCATACACAACAACCCCCTTATACCGCAGAAACGCACTCGAAATGCCCTTCTCACAGTATAAAGGGGTTATTATAATTATTTTTCAGTTAATCCATATATTTCGTGTCCTGCCACAGATAATCATGCAGTCCGTTTTTGTAAGGGAGCATTATCTCACCCTTTATAAGCGGCTTAACATACTCAAGCATATTGTCCGTCACATTATTATGAGCTTTATTTATCCACTCTAAAGGTACTTTCTTTTCTACATTCGCAATGCTTTTTAGGTCTGCATATTCAATAACGGACCTGTATGGTGCATCGGATATTCTTTTCAAAACAGGGATAAAACCTGTATTGCCCTCTATCGCATATTTTACTCCGGCAATTCCAAGCTCATAGGCTTCTCTGATATCCGTCCCTGCTGCCATATGTGCTGCACATCGTTGCATGATATTGATTTCAACACTTCTGCATTTTATATGAAGCTTTTCCTTCACCAGAAACTCAAGAGTTTTTGCCGCACCACCAAGCTGATTATGACCAAAAGTGTCTGAAGTACCTGCATTGATATAGTTTCCGTCACTGTCATGTATCCCTTCTGATACTGCAACCATAACGCAATTTGATTTTTTCAGCTCATTTTTTACATCTTCGATAAATTCATCCTTATCAAAATCCACTTCGGGGAGATATATAAGCTGCGGCAGCTCGTTGTATTCATTTCTCGCAAGTGCCGCAGCACCCGTAAGCCATCCTGCATTTCTTCCCATCAGCTCTATGATAGTCACACACGGAATGTCATATATTTTTACATCATGTGCCATCTCCGCTATTGATGCCGCTATATATTTTGCAGCAGAACCATATCCCGGAGTATGGTCAGTGTGCGGAAGATCATTGTCAATAGACTTAGGAATACCTGCAAATCTTATATCAGAGCTTATGCTTTTTGCATATGCTGACAGCTTATTTACGGTATCCATGGAATCATTTCCGCCAATATAGAAAAACATACCGATATCATTCTTGTCCAATATAGCAAAAATCTTCTCATAAAGCTGTGAATCTTCTTCATAAAACGGAAGTTTAAAACGGCATGAACCAAGATACATCGACGGAGTGACTGCAAGCCTGTCTAGCTGAGATTTTGGACACCACGCTTTTTGAACATCATCATTGCCTGATGTCACGATATCACTGATACTGTCATTGCCTGCTTTTACATCATTTTCAAATATCGAGAGGTCTATAAACCTTTCATTTAATACACCCAAAATCCCATTGGCTGCTCCAATTATCCTCTCATATTCACCAGACCTCGCAACACCTGCAATAACTCCTGCAAGCGATGCATTGATTGCCACTGTCGGACCTCCTGACTGTGCAACTAAAACTCTTTTTCTCATAATGCTATTTGTTCCCTTCTGATTTTTTATACAATATGCAGAAACAACTTACAAACAATATAGTCATTATCCGCATATTGTAAAATTTTATCCCGAAAGCATTATACTCCTTTATTTTCATTTGAGAAATCTAATTTTCATAGTAACAAATAACTGTTTTTTAATGTATTTTTGTCAGACAGCTCCTTTACCGACTTTTATTTAGCTTTTAATACATTAACGCTGACTTTTTTCTTTATGCCATTATGTGTAATACAATAAATCACGCACTTCCCTTTTTTCTTTCCGGTCACCTTTCCTGCCCCTGTTACAGTTGCAACATTAACATTCGATGAAATAAATGTTATTTTCTTTCCTTCAAATACAGGTGTTTCGTCTGCTTTGTCACCTTCAAGTGTCTGTCCCCACTTTGCATCATCCATCACAAGTACCGCCTTTTGAATTTATCTTATTCTACATTTTTAAGTGCATCACCCTTTGGTATCTTCTTTATTTTTATCATCTGAATGACACATACCGCAAGATAGCTGACAACACCCATAACAAACATTTTAACATAACAACTGTCTGATATGATATAAGGAATATAACCTGTCATCTGCGTATATAGATATGAACTAAACATCCAACGCATAATGACATTTACTATAGGTATCGACAAAAGTAGTGATATAACCACCACCGCAAAAGTGGTAATGATATAAAGACCTCCTATCTCCATGTCCAAATATCCTAGTATCTTTGTGAGTGCTATTGAATTACTGTTTTTCTCTATTATCTGTTTTGATAACAGGTATATTAGAAGGATAAACATTATAACACCAAAATACTTTATCAGATCCATAAAATCACCCATCGACACTTTCATCTGTGTTGACACTTTTCTTAAGTCCTTTACTGTAATTATTCCCGCAACATAATCATCGTCTATATCCTTTAATTTTTTATTGCTGAAATACCCACTATAGTAATCATCATCCTTATCAAATTTTTTTATAAAAGTATTTCTGTTCATAAACACCGATATAACGGCATCATATTTATATGAGCCTGCAACTTCAAACTTATATTTCTTGTTGCTGTAAGGGTCTTTAAGTTCTATTTTATCTCCTTTTTCTATACCGAATTTATCCATATAACCATTTGACACATAAACCTTTCCGTCAGGTATATCAGCTTTAACATATTTGCTGTTATCTGATATTCCGTAAATCGTTATCTCATCTTCCATATATTTTCCCGGAAGTGTCTTTAAACTCTCCACACAATATTTTTCAGCTCCTGATACCTTAGTTTCTGCAGGTGCTTTAAGGACATATTGATAATCAGCTATTATACTCTTTCCAACAAGTTTTGAATAATCATCAATAAGCGGACCAAACATAAGACTGAATATAACTATGACCGACGCAAATAAGATACCTGCAAACAATGTTATGTAGTTTGATATATTTTGAAAAACAACCCTCAATCTGAACCGGTGCATAAACGGTATCTTCGTGTTTAATCTCACCGCTTTTCTTCTCGTCTTTTTAGAAAGTTCCCTGCGTAAAAATTTAAGCGGTGAAATCCTTAATTTTGATGCTAATACAAAATAATTTATGATAAACATTAGTATCACCGGAATAACAGTCGTATCTATAAATGCCTCAGCATTCCATAAAGTATTGTATGTTGGCAGACTGTAACTGTTATAATACATTGATGCCATATATTTTACCATAACGGTATATCCCACGACATTTCCTATTATAGCAGATATAAGTGTAACTGTTACAGGATTTATCATATAATGTCTTATGATTTCTCCTCTGGTATATCCTGATGCCCTTAAAGTGCCTATAACACCAGCCTCTTTAACTATTGTATTTGAAGTCGTTATGGCAAAGACAAATGCAAGTATCGCTATTACGATATAGTCAAATAAAATAAACATTGCCTTATCTCCGCCCATATCATCTCCGGTAAAGTTTATTGCTTTATTTTCACAGCGAAGTATATATGAAATGACTGCAGCTTTTTTCGCCAGACTTTTGAGAAAATCATCAGACATATTTTTCTGTTCCTTGTCACTTTTTGGCTTCTTGTTATATCTCATGGCATAACAGTAATTTAACTTACTCTTTTTAAGCTTTTTAAGACCTGAATCCGTCATCGAAGCCACACCAAAATTTACTGAATCAAACATCATATCAGCGTTATCTTCAAACAGACAACTATAATCAGGCATTGCCACAAAACCTGTTATCTTATAATCTTTATCTCCTATTTCTACATTGTCACCAACTTTATAATCATTGTTTTTTGCAAAAACTCTGTCAAGTGTAATCTCGTCATCAGCTTTTGCAAGCCTGCCTGACATTATACAAAGCTTATTTACTTCTTTCCTCTCACCATATACTCTTATGGTCGCATTTCTCTTTGACTCCTTTAATTTATAATACCTCTGGTCATAAATCCTGACTTTATTATCGTTTTCAAGCTCTTTTATCGTTTCGTCAGACATTTCGTCTGCCGTCACGAAATCTGCATATTCCACATTGTATTTTTCAAATCCCTTTTCATATGCATCATATACGCTGTTGTCAGCCACCAAAAAACCAGACACAAGACTGATAAGCATAGTCATAAACAAAAAGATAACAAGATACTTGCCTATATCTCCTTTTAACTCTCTCGGAAGTCTTTTTATAAGTGGATTTCTCATATTAAGCCTCTTTTCTACACACTTTTTGTGCATATTAAGTTTGTGTCAAGTGTGCACAGACACAAATGTTGTGCGTGCTGCCCCTTTACCATTCAAGTTCCTTAGCCGAAATTTTATTTTCATTTTTATAATTTTTTCTTATCTCGCCATCCCTCAATGTGATAACCCTGTCAGCCATATTTTTAATCGCATCATTATGAGTTACGATTATTATGGTATTTCCATATTTCTGATTTATACTCTCTATCAGCTTAAGGATTTCCTTAGATGTATTGTAATCAAGTGCTCCGGTTGGTTCATCACAGAGCAGAAGATCAGGATTTTTTATTATTGCTCTGCCTATAGATGTTCTTTGCTGCTGACCGCCAGAAAGCTGATTTGGAAGTTTATGCCTGTGCTCGTAAAGTCCAAGCCCTTTTAATATCTCATCCGTATTCATAGGATTGTCGCTAAGATAGGCACCCGTCTCAACATTTTCCTTTATGTTAAGGTTTGGTATAAGATTATACATCTGAAAAACATATCCGAGATGCTTTCTCCTGTATCTTGTAAGCTGCTTCTCATTCATATCCTCAATCTTATCACCATTTATGGCTATATAACCGTCATCGGCATCATCTATCCCTCCGATGATATTAAGAAGCGTAGACTTTCCCGAACCTGAAGGACCAAGTAGAACACATATCTCACCCTTTTCAATCTCTATGTCAATTCCTTTTAAAACCTCAACCCTGCTTTCTCCCTCTCCGTAATGTTTTCTGATATTTTTAATTTCAAGAAACATAATATCACTCCTTCCTATGCAGATACTCTTCTAGGTGATTGCGAAACTAATTATGTATTGTGTTAATTGCACAATTAAATCAAGGTTTATGATAGTTTCGCAAATACCTACAGAATACTCTCCGTATATTTTTTCATTTTTGATTTTGGGAACCATTTCATATGAATAATTGTTCATATGAATATATGTATCACATTTTCATGCATATGTCAATAGATTCCAACAAAAAAGTTAGCATACACTAACGCCTTTATTAGTATATGCTAACTTTAATTAGTTATCAATATTTGATTTTAAATTTTTTACTTTAATTTATTAAGCACCGATGTCCCAATAGTGCCCTCAGGCATTTCTACACCAAAGTTCTCTGCGACTGTTGCTCCGATAACGGCAAATGTATCTGTCTCAGGCAGTCTGCCATTTCCCTTAAACGATGAGGAATATGCCACAAACGGAACTTTTTCTCTCGTGTGGTCTGTCCCCCTATATGTCGGGTCATTGCCGTGGTCTGCCGTTATTATGAGAAGATCATCTTCCTTAAGTTCATCAAGCAATATGCCAAGATTTTTGTCAAATTTTTCTATCTCTTTTGCATAACCGACAGGATTTCTCCTATGACCCCAAAGTGCATCAAAGTCAACAAGATTTACAAAACAAAGACCTGTAAAATCTCTTTTTGCTATCTCTATAGTCTGCTCCATACCGTGAACGCTTGATTTTGAACGATTGCTCTCAGTGATGCCCTCTCCTGCAAATATATCATTTATCTTTCCCACTGAGATAACATCAAGCCCTGCATCCTTAAGCGAGTTAAGAACAGTGCGTCCTGTCGGCTTTAAAGCATAATCATGTCTGTTGCTTGTTCGTACAAACTCACCTTTTTTACTGCCTGTATATGGTCTTGCAATAACCCTGCCGACACGCCACTCGTCTCTCATGGTAAGCTCTCTTGCTATTTCACAATATCTGTAGAGATTGTCAAGTCCCATCGTTTCTTCATTGCCACATATCTGCATGACCGAATCAGCAGAAGTGTAGACTATCAAAGCTCCTGTCTTTATCTCCTCCTCACCAAGTTCATCCAATATAACAGTGCCGCTTGCGGCTTTATTTCCTATTATCTTTCTGCCTGTTCTTTTTTCAAGCTCTGCGATAAGTTCCTTTGGAAATCCTGTTTCGGTAAATGTGATAAACGGTTTTGTGGTGTTTATTCCCATCAGTTCCCAGTGTCCTGTCATGGTATCC
>ERZ839767.5249-NODE-5249-length-11865-cov-3.934970_pt1 | contig 11865 bp, 7 predicted proteins | sample MGYA00519879_ERZ839767 | MGnify/ENA primary metagenome ERZ839767 (study PRJEB31850, sample SAMEA3708852) | human gut metagenome | biome: human gut; feature: human-associated habitat; material: faeces | place: China | collected 2014 ...
AGCCGATTTCAAAATGGTCGCTGTTTGGTGATGCCCAGAGTGTACCATTTACTTCAAGTGTCATATTGCTCTTGAGCCAGAGAGCACCACTTACGAATACCTTTCCGTCTGTATTTTCAGGGATTACAACTTTGCCGCCTTCAGGACATGCATCAATTGCTGCCTGTATAGCCTTTGTATTCTTTACAATTTTTTCATTTATTTCATCATTATAAGTTACATAACCTTCTGATTCCTCAGCACCAAAATCCTTAATATTAAGAACTTCTGCTTTGGCAGTTGTTTTCTGTTTAATTTCCTTGGCAGTTCCAAGTTCCTTGCCATCTTTATCAATTGCAACAACCTTGAATGTATACTCTGTATCAGCTTCAAGACCTGTAGCTCTGTAAGCATGGATATCTACATTTACCATGTCTATATCACTTTTGCCCTGAGCTGTATAATAATCATAGAAAGAATCCATATACTGTGAAGCCCATGCTGCATTTACCTTATAATTTTCTCTTGCTGTACCTGCAAGCTTTCCATTAATGTAGACATTATAATCTGCTACATTGTCATATTTCTCAGGCTTCTGCCATACAAGACCAATACTTGACTCGTCATATGCAAGTGTTGGTACCTGTAAATCTGTAATATCACTAGAACCTTTTGTCTTATCAAACAAAGGACTCTCAAGTTCCTTTGTACCAAATGTGTCGCTTGAAATTACATCAAATACGTTCTTATTTACGTACTTGTCATGTCCGTCTGTTGTTGGCAGACCAGCGGCTCCTGTCGTAACTCCAGCAAAATTCACTGAGCCGACCGCCATCAGTGCAGCAAGACCAAGTGCCGCTGCTTTTCTGAATCTCCTCATAAAATCCTCCTTTTGCACTCTTCGTGCCTATAGAAATAATCTATAGAATAACTCTTTATACAGGTTTTAAAAACTTGGGGTGACCATATACACCCCATTTGTAAAAACCCATCTTAAATAAAATACATTATTTTCACGACTTTTGCACAAGTATTTTATTTAAGTATCTTTACCATACAACATTGTGCATTTTTTGTCAATTTAATTCAAGTTTATTTTAGTTTTTTGTGCATATTATATATTTTTCATTGAATTTCCGAGGATACAGGCTGATTTTATTGTGAATATTTTTTACATAAATTTTACATAGATATATATTGATTTTTTATACTTCTTGATGTATTATCATTACATCAACACGTAGTTTTAATTACTACTTGTCATTGTTTTAATGAAAGGAATGATTTTTATGACTAATTTTACAAGTAACAATAATCACTTTAAGATAAAAGATCCCGGCAGTGCAATTACACATTTTATAGGAATGCTTATGGCTGTATTTGCAGCAACGCCTCTTATAATACGTGCATTGTCCGCACCGGACACTGTGCATGTTATTTCTCTTACTATATTTATAGTAAGCATGATTCTTTTATACGCGGCAAGCACAACATACCACACATTCGACCTTTCTCCAAAGGTCAATATGATTTTAAAAAAGCTTGACCACTGCATGATATTTGTGCTTATTGCCGGTTCCTACACACCAGTATGTTTAATTGTACTTCATGGACACATCGGACTTGTTCTTCTTGCTCTTGTATGGGGAATTGCCGCTCTTGGAATCATTTTCAAGCTCTGCTGGGTAACATGTCCAAAATGGGTTTCTTCAGTATTGTATATTCTCATGGGCTGGATTTGCGTTCTTGCATTTACACAGATTATTAATGCACTTCCAAAAGCCGCATTCAATTGGCTTCTTGCCGGTGGAATTATATATACAATCGGCGGTGTCATTTACGCACTGAAGCTTCCTATATTTAATGCACAGCATAAATATTTTGGGTCACATGAAATCTTTCACTTATTTGTTATGGCAGGAAGTATATGCCATTTTATTATGATGTTTAAATATGTAGCGATAATGCCTATTTTATAATATTTGTTAATATAAGTGCATATAATGGCAATGTTATTATAGAAAGAAGTGTCGTAAATACAACCGAACCTGATGCAAGATTCTCATCATGTCCGAATTCTATTGAAAACATTGTTGTTATAGCTGCACAAGGACATGCCTCAAGCATAAGTGCAACCATTGCTGTTGTACCGTTACCACCGATAAGATACATTACAAGAAGGCATGCTGCCGGAATAAGAAAAAGCCTTATTCCTATAACTTCAAACAGACGCTTGTTTTTTAAAAGAACAGCCATACTGCTGCCCGCAATAGTTACACCTGTTATAATCATTGAACCCGGTGTATTTATTGCGGCAATCATTGAAAGCGGAGTGCCTATAATATCCGGCACATGCACATTTAATCCATATAGAATAAGTCCTATAAACACAGCAATTATACACGGTGCCGTAAGTATACTCTTTGCAATCTCTTTTACATTTACTTTTTTCGTGACAGACGAATATCCAACCGTCCACAATAAAATATTGTATACAGTAACATATACACTTGCATAAAGTATTCCCTCAGCACCGAAAAGTGCCTGAATAAGTGGAAATCCCATATATGCCGCATTGGAAAATCCACATGCAAACCGCATAATTCCTCTGTCTTTATTTTTCTTTGAAAACAAAACTGCATAAGTAATTACAAGACCTGTTCCGACCATAAGTATACTATATATAAGCATTCTGACAAGATTTCCTGTCATTGATGAATCATGTTCTACAAGATACGAATTAACAATCATTGCAGGTACCACAAGATATAAAAGCAGATCAGACAATGCTTTTTTACCTTCTTCCTTGATTACTCCTGTTTTAAAACATATGAAACCTGCAAGTATCATAAGAAACATCTCAAGTACCTGCTTTGCTGCTATAATTGCTAAATCCATAATTTCTATCTCTCCGTTTTCCAAAATACACATGAATATGGCTGTAAATCACTTCCACCGCCAAAATCATGCTCTTTTCCTGTTATCAAATCAACTGCTTTTCCCGATCTTGCATCAAAATCAGCATGATATACATTGCTGTCAGAATTAACAGCAACGATAACTCTTTCTGTATCACATTCTCTTTCAAATATAAGCTGCTTCGGCATTGTAAGAAGATTTCTGTAACCTCCGTAACACAATGCCTTGCTTTTTTGTTTCGCATTTGCAAGAGCCGTTATCCAATCCGTAAGTTCATTATGTTCCGGCTTTTCTATAGCAGGACGCAATGTGTTGTCGCCATTACATTTTTCTCCTGTAATTCCCCACTCACTTCCATAATAAACACCGGGCACTCCAGGCATGCCAAACAAAAGACCATATACAGGAAAAAGATTATTTTTATCTTCAAGAATACTTGCAATTCTTGTAACATCATGATTGTCAACAAAAGAAAACAGATGTTTTCCACGGTATATGCACCACTGTTCATTTCCAAATTGTCTGTTAAGGCTATATGCTATTTCATGCATGTTTGAAGAATTAAAACTTGAATAAATGCCTTTATAACATTCATAATTTGTAACGCTGTAGCATGCGTTATCATTAACCCATTGGTTATAATCTCCGTGAAGAGTCTCACCCATTAATACAAATTCGTTCTTCAGCCCATCGGTAAAATGTCTCAATTCTGACAAAAACTGCCTGTCCAGACAATATGCAACATCAAGCCGCAAGCCGTCTATGTCATATTCATTAACCCAGTTTTTTACCGCGTCAAACAAATATTCTTTTACTTCAGGATTTGACAGATTAAGTTTTACAAGCTCATTACAGCCTTCCCAGCTTTCATACCAGAATCCATCATTATAATTGGTATTTCCATCAAACGATATGTGAAACCAGTCCTTGTATCTGCTGTCCCATTTTTTCTGTCTTACATCTTCAAATGCAAAAAATCCACGTCCTGCATGATTAAATACTCCATCAAGCATAACTTTCATGCCTGATGCATGAATCGCATCGCAGACTTTCTTAAAATCTTCATTTGTTCCGAGACGCCTGTCCACTTTATTATAATTCCTTGTATCATAACCATGTGCATCACTCTCAAATAATGGATTAAATAATACGCATGACGTTCCCATTGACTTAATATGGTCTATCCAATCCAGAATTCTTAAAATTCTATGATTTCCGGCCTCTTCCTCACATTCACCACTATTATTTACCAACGGTGCTCCACATAAGCCAAGTGGATATATCTGATAAATTACTGCTTCGTCAAACCACATATTAAGGACCTCCTTTGGTCTAACACTTATAAAACAACTTTTATTTACTATTTTTCTTTAAATTTTCTATTTCCTCTTTTAAACGTGTATTTTCGTCTTTCAAGCTGTCATTTTCACCCTTCAGGCTGTCAACCTCTTCTTTTAATCTGTCTACCATTAGATTCGCCGTATTTCTGTCTAATATTCTTAATGCTTCGGAAAACATATTAAGGACCTCCTTTGGTCTAACCAGATATTCATTAATATCATGACGTACCGATTCCAGATCCGGAAATAATGCAACTAATCTATCTATCTCTTCAGGTGTCTCAGCAACGAATAACGACATATACTTAATTCTGTCCGACACCATTTTATCTGATATTCCATCACTATATTGTGTTTTATCGCAATCATACTCAGTCACATTTGTACGCCCTGTGATAATATCAGAATATCTGTATTTTTTAAAGGTGTCAAGGCTTATAAGCAGGAAATCCTGTAGAAGATTAATCTTTATACCTGTATTAAACACTGTTTTCCCCACGTGAAAATAAAATTTTTCATCAAATTCGCTTTGTAAATTTGCACTGCTCTTTTCAAAAAGTATTATTGTATGAACTTTTCTCATACTCTTATAAGAAACTTCCTCCCCCATATCGTCCCCATCATCACTATCATTTTCAGATTCAATTTCATTTTTTGAACCCGTAAGCATTTTATATTGCCTTAACACAAGGTCCGCTGAATAACATGATATTCTTTCAGCAGGAAAATCATACGGAACTTTTTGAATTTCAATATTTGCAATACTGCCATCCGACATACGCACAACCATATCCATAATGACAAATATTCCAATAAATTGAGAATCCTCCGCCGGATAAACTTCAAGAACAGTTACCTGCTGTCCTAACAGGCAGCTGACAAGTTCTGAAAGACGTTCTCTGTATTCTACTGGATTAAATATTTTTTTAAAAAACGGATCATATAATAACGGTAATGTTTTTTTACCTTTCAGAAATGCTCTGAATCGCTCAAACCATAAACGATTGTTTTTAAGATACCCATACATCCCTTTACAATATGGGTCATTATCAATGACATGCATTGCTGCATCAAGATATGTATTTTCTTTTTCTGTCTCCAATATTCTTTTATTACATCGATGTTTTTCTCCCTTTTAATATAAATATGCATATTTATATTATATATATCATAAACTTAATAAATATGCAATGCAAAAAATATTTTTTATTGTATAAATATTGCATATGTACCGCGGGAGCATATCGCCCCCACATCTATATAAAGCACCCGGCACATCCTATATATCCACCCAATACAACAAAATTTCTGCATTTACAGCAATGACAACCCTTACAGCCTTTTTGTAAATTTTTAACCGGATGCCGATTATCTTACGTTATTCAAAATAATCCATCGGATTAACAGGTATTCCGTCTTTTGTAAGTTTAAAATACAAATTTGCACCCTCTTTTACATAATATGCACTTGGTTCTGCTACTGTTCCAAGATGCTGTCCTTTGTATACACTATCACCGGATTTTACGTTGACGCCGTCAAGCAAACCATATGTCGCCTCATAGCCATCCCCAAGTCCTACGGTAACTGTTGTTTTTGTCTCTTCACTATCAACTACTGACTGGACAATTCCATCTGCTGCAACAGCAACGCTGTCCCCCACATTTGCCGCAATAGAAATTGCCGGATTGCACTTGTATACATTAAGTGATTCAAAATAAATCGTACTGTCCATGCTGTACTTTAAAACAACATCTCCATTTACAGGACGTAAAAGACTGTCTGACTCACTAAATGAATATGCATCAAGAGGATTCTTTTTTACCGAAGCCGCCACCAGAACCTGTTCCTGCTTGTCATCTGCCTGTAAATCTTCATTTACACTATTTTCATTTACGCTATTTGACGAAACATCTGACGTACTTCCTGGGCCGGAATTATTAACCGATGCTATTTCATTACCCATAGGGTCATCATCATCCGTGGCTGCATCTTCTTTAGAATCTGACGAGTCGGTGTTTTCAGGCTCTACTCCTCCATCCTCCGTTCTTATTGCAACATTATTCTGCGTTCTCTCATTAAGGTCAACTACATTATTTTTATTGTCATTGGCACGCCTGCTCTCTTTCACAACTGAATAAACACCTGCCGAAAGCGTAAGTATAACCGCACAGGCAACTATTGCAGAAATAATTTTCTCTTTTCCCCAACCTTTACTCTTGCCTTTCATATTAACATAACCTCCATTGCTACAATTTATGTTAATATGTTGCCCGATTTATACAGGATTATTCAAACTGTCTTTCTTCATTATTATTACACGAACCGATACCACAGTGTCCTTTATATGATTTTATCTGCTCACAATTGCTACACCGGAATAAAATTTATTAATTATATCTTCATATGTACTGCCCGAACGTGCCATAATATTTGCAGTATAAAGGCTGACTCCGAATCCGCTTCCCTTTCCTTTGGTTGTAATTTTTCCATCTTTAATTGCAAAAAAAGGCGAATTAAGTCCCAGTATTTTTGCAAATACATCACCCGACATTACAACATTTCCCACTTGAATTTTTGTCACATACCCCATATTAGTCTGTGAAACCACCTGAATATCGCCAAACGGATTATTTTCATCCAGCCCGGAATCCTTATATGCGGTATTTATTTTTTTTACAAACTGTTTTTTTGAATATTCCTCAGTTTTGAGAAAATCAGGGCTTGTCATATCTTCCGGGCAGTCTGCCGGCACCAGATATGCATAATCCGCTCCCAGAAGTTCCGTGCCGGAAAGCGTCTTTTCATTGCACACACGCGAATATTTTGCATCAATCAGATTATTATTATATGTTATAACCATCTGACCTGTTGACATTACACTGTCATTTACATGATTATAATATTCCTCGAAATTATTCCCCCATTCATTTTTCATTACATTTTTTGTGAAATACTCCATGCCAAGCGTTTCGCTGTCAACACTCATCTCATCCCCCATAACACGGTAAATATCTGTTCTTATCATTATACCCATAGCCTTTAACGTTTCCGTCTCATCACCTGACTCAAATCTTTTTGCGAGAACCATTGTGACAAATTCATTTACCGATACAGATTTTGTTCCATTTTTATATTTAACATTAACCCTCGGTCCATAAATATTTTCCTGAGATACCCCCTGCGAATCATCAGAATTAACCGACAAAGTTATCACAGCCGGCACAGCAACATATATACAAAATATCAATATGACCGTAAGTATTTTTTTCATATCTGCAAAAAATCCCCTCTTAATCAAGAATTCATCAAGCCGGAATAATCCAACATAGAATCATAGAAATAATCCGGCATAGAATCATATGATATAAAAGCATATGCAGCTAAAATAAAAAATATGCCCCGCACCGTCAAAACGGTAAACGAGGCATACTCATTATAAATTTTTATAAAATTATTTCACATCCGGAATGTGAACTTTTTCAAGTTTCCAGATATCATGAACATATTCTTCAATAGTTCTGTCTGATGAGAATTTACCGGCACTGGCAATATTTAACATCATTGACTTTGCCCATGCCTTTTCATCAGAATATCTTTCGTTAATAATCTTCTGTGCATCCGCATATGAACGGAAATCTTTGAGTATGAAGTATGTGTCCGCTCTTCTGCCGCCCTGATTATTAAGGAGTGAATTGTAAATATCTCTGAATCTTTCTGTATCATCAGGAGAATATTTGCCATTGATAAGTTCCATCAATACCTCACGGATATTCTGGTCATTATTAAATATCTCCATTGGGTCATAACCGCCCTCATTTTCATAGCGGATAACTTCATCAGATGAAAGTCCGAATATTACAGCATTTTCAATTCCGACTTCCTGAACAATCTCAACATTAGCACCATCCATTGTACCAAGTGTCATGGCTCCGTTGAGCATGAACTTCATATTACCTGTACCTGATGCTTCCTTTGATGCTGTAGAAATCTGTTCGCTTACATCTGCTGCCGCAAATATAATTTCGCCGTTTGAAACTCTGTAATTTTCAATAAATACTACCTTAATCTTGCCATTAATTGAAGCATCGTTATTAATTACATCTGCAACGCTGTTGATAAGTTTGATTGTCTGCTTTGCAATCTTATAACCTGCGGCTGCTTTTGCACCAAAAATAAATGTTCTTGGCTTAATATCCATATCAGGATTCTTCTTTACTTCATTGTAAAGATACATTACATGAAGAATATTAAGAAGCTGTCTCTTATATTCATGAAGTCTCTTAACCTGGACATCAAAAATAGAATTCGGGTCAACATCAATTCCATTATGCTCTTTTATATATTTTGCAAGGCGAACCTTATTTTTATACTTAATCTGCATAAGCTCCTGCTGGCATTTTGCATCATCAACATATACTTTAAGCTTTTTAAGCTGTGTTAAATCTGTAATCCATCCATCGCCGATTTTGTCTGTAATCCATGCTGCAAGAAGCGGATTTGCATGAAGAAGGAATCTTCTCTGTGTGATACCATTAGTCTTATTATTGAACTTCTCCGGCATCATCTCATAGAAATCTTTAAGTTCCTGCTTTTCAAGAATCTCCGTATGAAGTTTTGCAACACCATTTACAGAATATCCTGCACATATTGCAAGATTAGCCATCTTAACCTGACCATCATAAATAATTGCCATCTTGCGGATTTTATCCTGATTGCCTGGATACTTAGCCTTTATTTCTTCTACAAAACGACGATTAATCTCCTCCACAATCTGATAAATTCTAGGAAGAAGTCTTGAGAAAAGCTCAATTGGCCATTTTTCAAGTGCTTCTGCCATAATTGTATGATTTGTATATGCAACAGTCTTAGTTGTTACATCCCATGCTTCATCCCATTCAAGACCTTCTTCGTCCATGAGAATTCTCATAAGTTCCGCTACAGCTACTGTAGGATGTGTATCATTAAGCTGGAAAGTTACCTTTTCATAAAGCTTTCTTACATCATCATGTCTTTCCTTATACTGTGCAACCGCACGCTGTACGCTGGCTGATACAAAGAAATACTGCTGTTTTAAACGAAGTTCCTTACCTGCATAATGATTATCATTAGGATAAAGTACCTCAACAATATTCTTTGCAAGGTTCTCTTCCTCAACCGCTTTCTGATAATCACCCTTATCAAATGAACTTAAATTAAATGTATCTACAGGTTCTGCATCCCATATTCTTAATGTATTAACTGTATTTACGCCATATCCAACAACAGGAACATCATAAGGAATAGCTGTTACAGCTCTGTAATCCTCCTGAACAAACATATCTCTTCCTGTCTTTTCATCTCTGTATGAACGTACATATCCTCCGAACTTAACTACTGTCGGATATTCAGAACGCTTAATCTCAAACGGATTACCGTCTTTAAGCCAGTTATCAGGAACTTCTACCTGATAGCCATCTTTAATCTCCTGCTTAAACATACCATATTTATAACGTATTCCGCATCCATATGCCGGATATTCAAGTGTTGCAAGTGAATCAAGGAAACATGCGGCAAGTCTTCCCAGACCACCGTTACCGAGTGCTGCATCAGGTTCCTGGTCCTCTATGACATTAATATCCATGCCAAGTTCTTCAAGAACTTCCTTCATTTCATCATATGCCATAAGATTAATCATATTGTTACCTAAAGCCCTGCCCATAAGGAATTCCATAGACATATAGTAAACAGTCTTTTTATCCTGTTTTGCATATTCCTTCTGTGTCGCAATCCATCTATCAATTATAATTTCCTTTACAGCATATGCTACAGACTGGAAAAGCTGCTGTTTATCTGCCTCATCAATATTTTTTCTGAATAAGGATTTACAGTTGCTTATAATATTTTTCTTGAATTCATCTTTATTAAACCATGAAGTATTACTCATTCATTTTTCCTCCTGAAATATGGTATTGATAAAATGTTTAAAGCATTATAATTATACTACATTAATTACTTAAAATGCAAATAAGTGCCCGGTTTATTTTTACCAAAACCGGACACTTTTATAATCTGCTGTTTAATTACTGTTTTTCAACGCCTAAAGTTACATCTTCACCGTTGATATTCCAATCCTTTGTAAATCCTTTTGCTTCACCGGCAATAATATTGTCAGCAAGTACAACTGCTTTAACCTGTTCTGCATTTTTCTCCATAAGAGCTGCAATCTTATCATTTCCAGAAACATATACATTGATTCTGTCCATAACTTCAAATCCTGCATCCTTACGCATTGTCTGGATTTTACTTACAAGTTCTCTTATAAAACCTTCCTCGATAAGTTCAGGTGTAAGCTTTGTATCCATAACAACTGTAATTCCCTTATCAGAATTGGCAACATATCCTTCTGCCTGAACCATCTCAATAAGGAGATCTGCCTTTTCGAGCTGAATATCCTGTCCATTTACAGAAAGTGTGATATATCCTGCATTGTTAAGGTCATCCATAGCCTTATTGCCATCAAGTTCTGAAAGCTGCTTTCTGATTTCACCGAGGAACTTGCCATACTTAGGTCCCAATGTTTTAAGCTGCGGCTTGAATGTGTATGATGTGAAATCTCTTACATCATCCTTATATTCAACGCTCTTTACATTAAGCTCATCTGCGATAATATTTGTAAAGAAATCATCAAGTTTCCATGGTGCTTTGATAAACATCTTTCCGATTGGCTGTCTGTTCTTGATATTTGTTGCATTTCGGCATGCACGTCCGATTACAACTGCATTAAGGACATCTTCCATGTTCTCTTCAAGTTTTGTATCAATCCAGTCTTCATTTACCTTAGGGAAATCGCAAAGGTGAACGCTTATAGGTGCTGTCTTGTCAATGCTGCATACAAGATTTCTGTAAATGCTCTCTGTCATAAACGGAATCATTGGAGCTGCTGCTTTACAAAGTGTAACAAGTGTTGTATACAATGTCATGTAAGCATTAATCTTATCCTGTTCCATTCCCTTTGCCCAGAATCTCTCACGGCATCTTCTTACATACCAGTTAGAAAGTTCATCAACAAAATCTTCAAGAACTCTTGCAGTCTCTGTAATCTTGTAATTGTTAAGATTGTCATCAACAGTCTTAACCATTGTATTTAACTTTGAAAGAATCCATTTATCCATTACCGGAAGCTTATCATATTCCAAAGTATATTTTGTTGCATCAAAATCATCAATATTTGCATATAATACGAAGAATGCATATGTGTTCCAGATTGTACCCATGAACTTTCTCTGACCTTCTGTAACAGCCTTGTCATGGAAACGGTTAGGAAGCCATGGTGCTGAATTTTCATAGAAATACCAGCGGATTGCATCTGCTCCGTGTTTCTGTAATGCATCAAACGGATCTACTGCATTGCCCTTTGATTTACTCATCTTCTGGCCGTCAGCATCCTGAACATGTCCTAAAACGATAACATTTTCGTAAGGTGCCTTGTTAAATAAGAGTGTTGAAATAGCAAGAAGTGAATAGAACCATCCTCTTGTCTGGTCAACAGCTTCTGAAATAAACTTGGCTGGGAACTGCTGTGCAAATAATTCCTTATTTTCAAATGGATAGTGATGCTGTGCAAATGGCATTGCTCCTGAGTCAAACC
>ERZ839767.5253-NODE-5253-length-11856-cov-3.186425_pt1 | contig 11856 bp, 13 predicted proteins | sample MGYA00519879_ERZ839767 | MGnify/ENA primary metagenome ERZ839767 (study PRJEB31850, sample SAMEA3708852) | human gut metagenome | biome: human gut; feature: human-associated habitat; material: faeces | place: China | collected 2014 ...
CAATCGGATTCGCAGACAAGTGAGTGGTATAGTTATTTCGAAAACGATGTACTAGATTCCGTCACATTCTGCCTGCTCGTAGTCGATCAGTTCTGTGATCGTCGGATGCTCGCCGCATACCGGGCAGTTCTTTACATGTTTCGGAAGTTTGATCTTACGGAATTCCATGGTAAGTGCATCATAGGTAAGAAGGTATCCGGTAAGAAGATCACCAACACCGAGAAGGTATTTGATGGCTTCCATTGCCTGAAGACTTCCGATCACTCCGCCCATTGCTCCGACGACTCCGGCCTGCTTACAGGTTGGTACGGCATCTTTTGGCGGCGGATCTTTGAATACACATCTGTAACATGGTCCTTCTCCCGGAACATAAGTCATTAACTGTCCCTGGAAACGAAGGATTCCTGCGTGTGAAAATGGTTTCTTTGCCATAACACAGGCATCGTTGATCAGGAATTTTGCCGGGAAGTTATCGGTTCCGTCGATGATGAAATCGTAATCTTTGATCAGGTCCATGATCGTTTCAGAATCTACGAAAGTCTGGTAAGTTTTTACTGTCACATCCGGGTTGATGGCTTCCATGGATTCTTTTGCGGAAAGTACCTTTGGTTTCCCGATATCTTTGGTTGCGTGGATGACCTGACGCTGAAGATTGGAAAGGTCTACCTCATCTGCATCTGCAATTCCGATGGTTCCCACACCTGCTGCCGCAAGATAAAGGGCTGCCGGTGCTCCCAGGCCGCCTGCTCCGATGATCAGGACGCTGGAATTGAGCAGTTTTTTCTGTCCTTTTGCCCCAACTTCTTTCAGAATGATATGTCTGGAATAACGTTCGAGCTGATCATTTGTGAATGCCACTATCTTCCACCTCCCATGAAGTACAGGAATTCAACGCTGTCGCCTTCTTTTAATGCGTAGGTGTCAAATTCTGCCTTGTCGATAAAGTCATCGTTTACGGATACTGTCACATACTGAGGAGTTTCCACATCCTCCTGTACGATCAGTTCTGAAACTGTGATTGCGTCTTTTACTTCTTTTTTATCTCCTGCTACTGTGATAACCATAACTTTTGCTCTCCTTTATCTTTATAAATTCTTATCAATAATCTCTTCCAGCTCTGCTGCTTTCTTTGCTCCGGTCAGTCTCTCGATCTGTTCTCCGTCTTTCAGAAAGATCAGCGTCGGTGCTGACATGACTTTGTATTCTTCTACCAGATTCTGTTCGTAAGCTACATTTACTTTTCCTATATAAATCTGATCGCCGTATTTCTCTTCCAGCTTTGCAAGCACCGGAACCATTCTCTTACATGGTACGCAGCTGTCGGAATAGAAATCAATCAGTGTAAGTTTTCCTGCCTGAAAAGCTTTTTCTTTAAAAGTCTCTTCGTTTAATCTCTCTGCCATGGTCCTGCTCCTGTCAGTCTTTTCACGTTCCTCGTTCAGGCTCTTTTTTGTTCGCCCGAACTCTGTTTTCTTTTATCAGTCTCCGACTTTCTTCACATAAAGAGTGTAAGTTCCATCTTCGTTGTCATCCAGTTTCAGGATCTGATGTCCTTCTTCTTTGATACTTCTTGGAACATTCTGTACTGGCTCGCCATCATTCATTTTTACGGCTAAAACCTGTCCTTCATCCATTTCTTCTAATGCTACTTTTGCTTTTACAAATGTAACGGGACATACAACATCAGTAATATCTACCTGTTCGTCAAAATGTATTTCACTCATTTTCATAGGCCTCCTTGATTGCTTTTTCAAATGTCTCTTTTCCAGTACGGTCGATCGTGAACTTGAGTCTCTCTCCTGCTTTTCCGTTCTGTTCAAAGAATTTTAATGCTGCATCGCATACTTTTAATAACTTTTCGTGGCTTTCGATAAATGGAATAATTGTCTCACCCTTGCTGATGTGATTTCCGAATGTTCCACCAAAAGAAACGATATATCCTGGCTGTGCATCGTAAGCATCTACTGGACAGGACTTTACACATCGTCCGCAGTAGTTACATTTTCCTGTGTCGATACTGATTTTTCCGTCTTCTAAAGTAATTGCTTCATTTCGGCAGGCTTTTACGCAGACACCACACTGGATACATTTATCTTCTACCCATGCAACCTGCATTCCACCTTTGATTCCTACGTCATTTTCCTCTGCTTTTAAGCAGTTATTCTGGCATCCTGTGATACCGAATTTGAACTTATGAGGAAGTTCGTAACCAAAATATCTCTCATCAAGTTCCTTTGCCAATGCGTAAGTATCAATACAGCCGCTCTGACAGATTGCTGCACCCTGACAGGCAGTAACGGTTCTTACTCGAGGCCCACATACACCTGGAACAACATCCCCTTCTGCTAATGCATTTTTTACTTCTTCAATCTGGTCTAACTTAATGAAAGGAATCTCCACACCCTGTCTGGATGTTAAATGTACATATCCTTCACCGTATTTTTCTGCAACTTCAGCAACCTTTGCAAGCTGCTCTGCACTCATATGTCCGCCGACAGTACGAAGTCTTAAAGAAAAATTATTTTTCTGTTTCTGGCGCATAAATCCGCCCTTTTTCAGAGTTGCATAATCTACTGCCATTTTGTCCTCCTGTAATTAAATGAAATACCCTTTTTTCATTTCTATACTGCTAAATTTTTTGTAACCATTCAACGCTATTTGCAAATCACAACTTTGATGATTCTTTGCTTATATAGCTTTGAATAATTACATTATATATTTTCTATCGCCTGTGTAAAGTCCGCAATTAAATCTTCCACATCTTCAATGCCGACACTGATTCGAATCGTATCCTCATATACCCCTGCGTGTTCCTGTTCTTCTTTGGTACTATGCAGATAAATCGTTGATGATGGATGAATGACTAACGTTCTTAAATCGCCGATATTGGTTGCGATATGTGCATATTTTAAAGAATTAATCAGTTTAAATGCTTTTTCTCTTGAACCTGCCCGGATTGTGAGGATGGCACCTCCCAGTCCTCCGAACTGTCCATCGACAAGCGGTTTGTATGGACTGCTTTCCAGTCCCGGATAGTTTACTGTAATTCCTGCCAATTCCTCTAATGCCTTTGCAAGTGTCAGTGCATTGTGACAAAGTACTTTCATTCGAATACCGAGTGTTTCAAGCCCTAAAATATTGAGGTAAGCGTTCATTGGCGCGAGACACCCACCCATATTTCTCCACACATCGTTTCGAAGTCTTGCAGTGTAAGCAAACTTTCCGTATTTGCTGTATTCCTTCATTGCCGGATATCTGTCTTTATCCCATTTGAACTTTCCACCATCCACGATGATTCCGCTGATGGAATTGCCGCTTCCGTTGATATATTTTGAACTGGAATGAATAACAACATCTGCTCCTAATGATAAGGCATTTACCAGATAAGGGGTTGCCGTGGTGGCATCCGCAATAAATGATACTCCATTTTCATGAAGGAAATCAGTTACTTCTTTGATATTTACTACATCAAGTCCCGGATTGCCAATCAGTTCTCCGAAAACCACCTTGATATTTGGATTTAAAACCGTCTTGATGTCTTCCACGGTAATATGTGGAATGAAATGTGTCGTAATACCAAACGCTTCTAAATCCTTGAATAAGTCGATGGTTCCTCCGAATAATCCGCTTCCTGCAATGATTTCATCTCCAGCACTTAATACATTTAACAGTGCTGCGGTGATGGCTGCCATTCCAGAGGCACAGGCAACTGCGCCCACGCCTCCTTCTAATTCATTAATTCTCTGTTCAAATGCTGCGACAGTCGGATTACCGATTCGTGTATAAGCAAATCCAGGTGCTTTATTTCCAAATACTTTTTCGAGATGTTCTGCAGAATCGTAAGAAAATGCACTTACCTGACTGATTCCCGGAAGTGTTCCTCCGTCCGGCGTATTTCTTCCTGCTTTTCCATGAAGAATCTTTGTGTTAAACTTCATTTCCATCTCTCCTTTTAGATGTGACTTGCAACACCGTATACATCTTCCGCATACTCTGTAATCTTACGGACTGTCTGTACTGTGCTGTCCACGTCTCCTTTTTCTCCTTCTTCCCAGTTCTTAATGTATTTGCTGTACTTGGATAAGGAGTTTTTGATTTCTTCTTTATTCTTTAAGTCTTTATTAAGAACAAGTAATACGATAATACCGGCTCTGTTTAAATGTCTTACGACAAGTCCTACTGGCTCATCATCTTTTGGTGCGTAAAGGTATGTATGTCTTCCACCTAATGTCAGTTCTTTTTCTACCTGTTCTACAAAGCTTCTTGTGATATTGTCATCTGCAAGGTCAAATGGAATGGTTGATGCTCTCTGTCCTTTGATTACGGCACGAAGCTGATCTGCTTTCTTTCCTGCTTCCTGTCCGTCTTCTTTTACTTCTGTAACAACACCGCAGGCAGAAGTCATATTGGTTACACGGTCAATCAGGATTAATTCTCCTAATGTCTTGTGATCCTTAAATTCATCTGCTACAACACGGTCTACAAATGTAATCTCGCACTCTGCGATTTCGTTCTTTCCTAAGGAATCAGCGGGCTTCTGTTCTCCTGTATTTACATCAATGGAGTAAAGGATTTTTGAAACGATACCAGGTACTAATCTGGTTCCTAATTTTACGAAGTAGTTCTTTCCACTTTCAAGTTTGTCATCGTCCATCCAGAGGAGAGTTGCTTCTACTGAAGAAGTTACCTTTTCTCCTGCACCTGCGGATAAGACACATCCTCTTGATACGTCTACTTCTCGGTCAAGCTGGATTGTTACCGGCTGTCCTTTTTCTGCAGACTGTACATCTTTGTCTGTTACATGAATGGATTTAACGTGTGCTTTTTCCATACTTGGCAATGCAGTAATCTCATCGCCTACCTTGATGCTTCCACTTTCAATCTGTCCCTGGAATCCACGGAACTGATGATTTGGACGGCATACTCTCTGTACAGGAAGGTAGAAGCCTTCTTCCTGATTTTCATCAATATCAACCTGCTCTAAGATAGAAAGGATTGGCTTTCCTTCATACCATGTCATGTTGTCGGAAGCTTTTGTTACGTTGTCACCTTCTGTAGCGGATACTGGAACGATGTATACATTTTCCAGTCCAAGTTCTGCTTTTAATGCTTCGATCTGTTTTTCGATTTCACGGAATCTTTCTTCACTATACTTTGCAAGATCCATCTTATTTACTGCGAAAATGAAATATTTAATTCCCATTAATGCACAGATTCTTGCGTGACGTCTTGTCTGTACAAGTACGCCCTGTGTTGCGTCCAGAAGAATAACGGCTAAGTCTGCAAAAGATGCACCAACTGCCATGTTTCTTGTATATTCTTCATGTCCTGGAGTATCTGCTACGATAAAGCTTCGATTATCTGTTGTGAAATATCTGTAAGCTACGTCTATCGTGATACCCTGTTCTCTCTCTGCCATTAATCCGTCAAGCAATAAAGAGTAGTCTATTTTTCCACCGCGGCTTCCTACTTTTGAGTCAAGCTCGAGTGCTTTTTCCTGGTCTGTATAAAGAAGCTTGGAGTCATACAGGATATGTCCGATTAATGTTGATTTTCCGTCATCCACGCTTCCGCATGTAATAAATTTTAATAATCCTTTCATCTTAGAAGTACCCCTCTTTCTTTCTTCTTTCCATGCTGGCTGCTCCACCGTCATGGTCGATAACACGGCTGGTTCTCTCGGAATCTACTGCGCTAAGTGTCTCATCAATAATCTCGTCTAATGTATGTGCGGTAGATTCAATACCACCTGTTAACGGGTAACATCCAAGAGTACGGAATCTTACGCTCTTATGTTCAATCTTTTCACCTGGACGAAGCTTCATTCTGTCATCATCTACCATGATAATATTGCCGTCACGCTCTACTACCGGACGTTCAGCCGCATAATAAAGTGGCACGATTTCAATATTTTCACGTTTGATATACTGCCAGATATCTTTCTCTGTCCAGTTAGAAATCGGAAATACTCGAATACTTTCGCCCTGCTTAATCTGTGTATTATATAACTTCCACACTTCCGGGCGCTGGTTCTTAGGATCCCATGCCTGTTCTTTATTTCTAAAGGAGAAAATTCTCTCTTTGGCTCTTGATTTTTCTTCATCACGACGACCGCCGCCAAATGCTGCGGTAAATCCGTATTTTGTAAGTGCCTGTTTTAATGCCTGTGTCTTCATGATATCTGTGTAGGCTGAACCATGATCAAATGGATTAATTCCCTGTTTTACACCTTCTTCATTCGTGTAGACAATCATGTCAATTCCTTTTTCTTTTGCAATCTTATCTCTAAATTCGATCATTTCTTTGAATTTCCATGTTGTATCGATATGCATAAATGGGAACGGTGGCTTTTCCGGGTAAAATGCTTTCATTGCCAGATGCAGCATTACGGAACTGTCCTTTCCGATTGAGTAAAGCATAACTGGCTTTTCACATTCTGCTGCTACTTCTCTCATTATGTATATTGCTTCTGCTTCCAGTTCATCAAGATGTGATAATGTTCCCATCTCATTTCCTCCTTTAAAATGTTTTCTATGCTAATATTTGTTAGAATCTTTCATGTTTATCTCAATGGTCTTTGTCTCACCGTCCGGACTATCGACACGCCATATGCGGACATCGCCTTTTTCCTTGACAGAAAGCATGGAACCCATGCCTCCCATGTCAGCACCTAAGAAGTAAAGAATTGCTCCCGTGTGACATTCTTTTAAGCAGGCGGTACAGCCCCAGCAGTCTCTGATATTTCGAATATGTACCTTGCCGTCCTCGCCTTTTTTTAAGAGATTCCCGGGACAGACGGAAAGGCATTTTCCGCATCCCACACATTTATTCTGTAAAATCCGTACACTCATATACCTTGCCTCCTGTCACCAGTTCTCTGAAAATGATTTCTGTCCCGCCGTCTGGCTTTCTTTTTGAATTCACATATTTAAGCCACTGATTGCTCTCTTCCGGATAGTCTGTATTCTCTCCAAAGCTGTGCCATCTTGTCTCTTTTCTAGCTCTTAAATGTTCAATCAAAGTCTGACACACAATCAGTCTCTCTCTTACTTCGTAGATATCTTTTAACTCAAACATATCTTTTGCTTTGAGTTCATCAATCATGTCAAGTAATTCACCTATTCGCTTCTTACCGATTACCAGTCTCTCTTCATTGTACTGATAATCGGTAGCGATTCCTCCGGCATACTGATCCATGACTTTCTGCATTGCCTCTTCAAGCTGTTCTGCAGTAATGAAAAATGTATCTTCGCTGTCTTTTCCTTCTGCTGTCAAATGTGCTTCATACTCTTTTTTCTTCAATATAGAAGCATTATCTATTTTTGTTTCAATTTCCTTTATAGCATTTGATTTTTCGCTGTCTGCATTTAAGTTTTTTAAGTATTTCGTCATGGATTCGGCGGCAATCTCGCCTTCTGCCAATGCTCCGGTTACGTATTTCTGTGGGCATCCTCCGGCAACATCTCCGGCGGCAAATAAACCTTTCACGGTTGTTCTTCTGCCGTTATCTACCCAGTAACCACTTGCAGTATGACCACCTACAATGTAAGGTTCTGTCCCTTCGATTTCGACATTCTCACTCGCCGGTCCTCTCGAACCTTCTAACCATTTGAGTGTCTGGCTTGGTGCCATGTTGAGATACGCTCTGTATAAATCCTGGTCCTGTGCTGCACTGATTTCGTCTGTCTTTAGATAACAAGGACCGCGTCCCTCTCTGTTCTCAGTTACTGTTCCATATAATCGCTGAGAAGTTGTAAGACCGTATTTTGTCTCATAAATCTCACCGTGAGAGTTCATCTGCCTGGCTCCGACACCCTGTGCGATTGTTCCAACCGGTGCAATCGTATCTTTACATCGCAATGCGATAAAACGCATCTCAAATGTTGTCATTTCTGCTCCGGCTAAAATTCCCATTGCAAATCCGGCTCCGGTATTAAATGGGGAGTACCACATCTTATGTCTTGAAAATCCCGGATTGTTCGGGCGGTAAAGCCCTGCGGCTCCACCAGTCGCACAAAGAACTGCTTTTGCCCGGATATCATAGAAAACATTTTCTTCTATATTAAAACCCCAGGCTCCTTTGATTTCATTCTCTTCTATTATGTAATCGGTGATATTCACTCTCTCAAGCACTGTGACATTGTCCTGTGACATTGCCGCTTCTGCTAAAAGAGGCTTGATATTTTCACCGTTAATCTTTATATTTCTGTTTCCTCTTGCAACGTACTTACCGTTCTCATCTTTCAGGATAACGAGTCCTAAATCATCAAGAACCTTCGTTACATGATTCAGTCGCTCAGACATGGATAAAAGCAAATCCTCTCTGACAATTCCGTGGGCATCCTTCTTTGCGTAATCCACATAATCCTGAGGAACATGTCCTTCTGTAATATATGCATTTAAAGCGTTAACCCCAGCTGCCAGACAGCCGCTTCTCTTAATATTCGCTTTTTCCGCTATCAGAACGCTTACCCCTGCTTCTTTTCCCAAAGTATAGGCAGCAAAGCAGCCTGCTGTTCCTCCACCGATGATTAACACATCTGTCTCTAATCTCTTTGTCTTCATGTCTACCCTCTTGAGTATCTAAAAATTCTATCTATTTTTATCTATCTAATCTAAAAATTTAATTTTAATCTTACTTAAATGTAATACATTTCCTGTCCAACCTGACTGTACTCCATTGAGGAATCTACCAGATTTCTTAATGTTAATTGTTTCAATAATCTATCTGTCTGATCATTCATCTGATCAATCAGAAGTTTCTGTATCGCAGTGGATATTCCCTTTTCGTCTGTTCCGCTTACCACACTTCTTTCATCTTCCAGAAGATAGCTTCCATCCAACGCATGAATCACATCTGCTACGGTAATACTTTCTGGTCTTTTTGCTAAAAGATAACCGCCCTGTGGCCCTTTTACGCTTCTTACCAGACCTGCCTTTCTCAGACTTGAAAAAATCTGTTCCAGATACTTTACAGATATATTATTGCGCTCTGCGATACTGCTTAACTGAACGCACTGGTCTTTGGCATATACTGCCAGATCGATCAATGCGGTAATCCCATACCTGCTTTTCTTCGAAAGATTCATTTATTTATCACCCTTTTCCTCTATTCAATTACAAATTCTGTACTGGATTTCGTACCTGTCTTATGCATTAAGCTTTGAGATTCAAGAATGCCCGGCATTATTCTGTAAATAATGCTGTAGAGTAATATCTGTCTCCTGTATCTGGAAGAAGCGCTACAATAGTCTTTCCTTCGTTCTCTGGCTTCTTCGCATATTCAATTGCTGCGTGTAAAGATGCTCCGGAGGAAATCCCTACTAAAATCCCTTCTTTCTTTGCTAAAAGCTTTGCTGTTGCAAAAGCATCCTCATTCGTTGCTCTGAAAATCTCATCATAAACCTTTGTATCTAATACATCTGGTACAAATCCAGCTCCGATACCCTGAATCTTATGTGGGCCTGCCTTACCTTCAGATAAAACTGGTGATGTATCTGGCTCTAAAGCTACAATCTTCACTTCTGGTTTCTGTTCTTTTAAGTACTGGCCTGTACCTGTTAAAGTTCCACCTGTACCAACACCTGCGATAAACAGATCTACTTCTCCGTCTGTATCCTTCCAGATCTCTGGTCCGGTTGTCTTTCTGTGTACTTCCGGATTAGCCGGATTAACAAACTGTCCAGGGATATAGCTGCCCGGGATCTCTTTTGCAAGTTCATCTGCTTTTTCAATCGCACCCTTCATTCCCTTTGCGCCTTCTGTCAGAACAATCTCTGCTCCGTATGCTTTCAGGATGTTTCTTCTTTCTACACTCATTGTCTCCGGCATAGTAAGAATGATACGGTATCCTTTGACTGCTGCAATCGATGCAAGACCGATTCCCGTATTTCCCGAAGTAGGCTCAATGATAACAGAACCTTCTTTTAATAATCCTTTTTCCTCAGCATCCTCGATCATTGCTTTGGCAATTCTGTCTTTTACACTTCCGGCCGGGTTAAAATATTCCAGTTTCACAAGGATTCTTGCCTCTAATCCTAATTCTTCTTCAATATTTTTCACCTCTACAAGAGGAGTATTTCCAACAAGCTCTAAAGCACCATTATAAATTTTTGACATCGTAAGTTCTCCTTTCTTTCCTACTGTTTTGATAGGTTTAACTCGATGATGTCATTATATGCCTATAAAACCTATTTGTCAAGTATACTTTATATTTTTCTGATTTTCCAAATTTTACTCTTCCAGCAGAAACTCTACAAACACACTGTTGCTGACATCGATCCCCCGTTTTGTAAGCCATACTCTGTCATCATCCTGCTCAAGAAGCTTTAAGCTTTCCAGTTTGCAGATCGGTTCACCGTAAATATCCTCCAGACTCTTCCCAAAATACTCTGAAAATTCTTTTTTTGAGATTCCGTTCATTTTCCGCAGTCCAAGAAACATAAATTCCTCCATCTCCTCAGTTTCTGTCAGAAGCTCTGCCTGAAATTTGTTCCTGTAGGAATGTGCATACTCCCTTAACTGATCCGGGTTCGTGTAGCGACTCATTTTTCCTTCCAGCTTCCTGCATTTTCCAATCAGATCCCCGGGAACCAGAGATGCCGCACCAATTCCAAATCCCAGATACGGAATTCTCTCCCAATATCCCAGGTTGTGCCGGCAGGCATATCCCTCCTTAGCATAATTGGAAATCTCGTAACGGTGATATCCGTTCTTCTCCATCAGCGTTTCCGTATCCCAGTACATCTGACGCTCCGCATCCTCATCCGGAAGCTTTGGCCCTTCTTTTGCTTCGTCTTCTACATATTTTTTATAGAAAGTTGTTCCCTCTTCCAAGATCAGACTATATGCAGAAATATGCTCCGGGGAAAGTGCCATTACCTGCTCCAGTGTACGCCTCCAGCTTTCCACCGTCTGCCCCGGAATTGCCGAGATCAGGTCTACATTGATATTTGCAAAACCATTGGCTCTCGCCAGATGATATGCTTCCAGAAATTCTTCATAAGTATGGATTCTTCCAAGCAGACGAAGTTCCTCATCATTGACCGACTGCAGACCGATACTCAGACGGTTCACCCCTGCCTGTCTGTACTTTCGCAGTTTTTCTTCCGTTACCGTTCCCGGATTCATTTCCATAGTGATCTCTGCGTCCTCATCCAACGTAAATATTTCCCTGACCGTATCCATCAGCCGCCCAATCTGCTCACCGGTAAGAAGAGATGGGGTTCCGCCTCCGAAAAAAATGGAAATCACCCTGTAATTCTGCACTGTATCCGGACAGTTTCTGATCTCGTCGACCAGCATTTTCACATATTCCTCTTTTTCCTTTTCTCCGGCCGGACCGGAAAGGAAATCACAATATGCACATTTTTTCACACAAAACGGAATATGAATATATAGTTCTAAAGGCTGCATCTGCTTTTCTCCTTTTCTGTGCAAAAGGCAGGAACCTTTCCCTCGGAAACCGCTCCTGCCTTTTTGTGTATACGATGAGCCAAGTACAGATTTGTGCCTGCACAAGAATCTGTATGTGGCGGATATTCAGGACAGCTGGCGTTTCCGCAGGACAGCCCGTTCCTTTTTTATAATATACTGTTCCAGTCCCGGCACCGGATTGTTCAGGCGGCAACCGTAGAGGAACAGTCCGTTTTCCAGTTCCTGTATCCGTGCAACCAGTCCATAGAGATGGAAGTTGAAATTCTCAGCGGTCTCGTCCATGTGGTCATTCAGAACCGCATGAACCGTCTGGTTGACCTCTAATTTCAAGTCTTCCCTGCTGACCACGGAAAAACCGTTATAGCTGATATCCTTAATAATGGCATCGTGGGCGGCACGGTTCAGACCACATTGTACGGC